>Ga0180436_10000099_pt1 | contig 87661 bp, 77 predicted proteins | sample SS_ome_2_FD_132434 | JGI IMG/M metagenome (GOLD analysis project Ga0180436, IMG submission 132434) | Hypersaline lake sediment archaeal communities from the Salton Sea, California, USA - SS_3_S_2 metaG | ecosystem: Environmental > Aquatic > Non-marine Saline and Alkaline > Hypersaline >...
CGGATCATCCAGAAGCAGGGCCGCATGGGCTTCCGCTCCGACGACGCCGGCTCCATCGCCCGGGACATCCGTGACCGGGTGATGGCCGAGGTGAAGCGGGAGTTCAATCCCGAGTTCCTCAACAGGCTCGACGACGTGATCGTCTTCGATCCGCTGAGCGACGATGACCTGCTGGCCATCTGCCGCCTGATGATCCGGCAGCTCAACGAGACGATGGCCGAGGCGAGGATCACGCTGGCCATTTCCGACGAGGCCTGCCGCTGGCTGGTCCACGAGACCTGTCATGAAAAGATCTACGGTGCCCGTCCGCTCCGCCGGGGCATCCAGAAGCACATCGAAGATCCGCTGGCCGAGTGGATGCTGGCCCGCGGTGCCGCCGAGATCTCCGGCGAGATCAGGGTCGACCTGAAGGACAACCGCATCGTCTTCCACGAGGCCCGTACCGGAGAAATGATCAACGTCACATCCTGACGGGAATCCCCGATGACCAATGTCCAGCACAGTTCCGTCCTTCGCGCCGCCGTTGGTTTGTACCGCGCCTTGCTGCCGCTCCTGCTTCTCGCCGTCGCCGTGCCCCTGCCCGCACAGGGGCAAGGCGACGCGGTGATCGAGTCCATCGAAGTCCGCAACAACTATGAGGTCCAGGCCCAGGTGGTGACCTTTCCGCTGCGCCTCAAGGTCGGTGATGTCTACGACGAGCGGATCATCAGGGAGGACTTCCGCAAGATCGTGGACACCGGCTTCTTCGACCGCGTGCGGCTGCACGTGCACGAGGGTGAGAGCGGCAAGCGGCTCGTTTTCTGGGTCCAGGAGCGGCCGGTGGTGAAGAGCGTCGACTACCGCGGGTTCAAAAAAGCGCTTTCCAAGCAGAACATCGAAGAGCAGCTGCAGGACGAGGGCCTGGAACTGAAGATCAACTCCCGTCTCGACTACAGCAAGATCGAGAAGATCCGTACCGGCATCAAGGAGCTGCTTCATGAGAAGGGTTTCGAGAACGCCACGGTGGAGGTGGACATCCAGACCGTGTCCCCAGTGGCCCGGGCGGTCTATTTCAACGTCGACGAGGGGAGCAAGGTCAAGATCGGCGAGATCATCTTCGAGGGCAACACCATCTTCTCCCAGCGTCGGTTGCGCTGGAAGATGAAGAAGACCTCGCGCACCTGGATGTTCTCCTTCCTCACCCAGCACAATATCTTCAGCCGCGCCACCTACGACGAGGACATGGAGAGCGTGCTCAACCTGTACCGCGACGAGGGCTATGCCCGGGTGCGTGCCGGCGAGCCGACCATCGAAAGCTACAATACGGCCAAGGAGGGCAAGCCGCCGAAGAACCGCCTGCGCATCACCATCCCCATCTTCGAGGGCGAGCAGTACACCGTGGGCGACATCGCCGTGGAGGGCAACGAGCTGTTCACCAACGAGGAGATCCTCGCCACCCTCGACCTGACCAGCGGGGAGATCTTCGACCAGTCCAGGGTACGTGACGCCATGGAGAGCATCGACACCGGCTACGGGGTGCGGGGCTACATCTTCTCCTACACCGACCCGATGGTCAGCCTCGACGACAGTGCGCTCACCGCCGACCTCACCCTGCGCGTGTCCGAGGGGGAGAAGTTCTTCCTCCGCCGGCTGGAGTTCGAGGGCAACAGTTCGACCCGGGACAAGGTGCTGCGCCGCGAAGTGCGCATGCGCGAAGGCGACGTGTTCAACGAGGAGGCGTTCAAGAACAGCCTGCTCAAGGTGAACCAGCTGGGCTATTTCACCCTGCTCGAGGAACCGAACAACCCCGAGGTGATCCCCTCCATGGAGGGCAACGAGGTGGACGTGATCATCAAGGGCGAGGAGACGAACCGCAACCAGCTGGAAGTGGGCGGCGGCGTGAGCGGGCTGGAAGGCGCCTTCGGCCGGCTGCTCTTTTCCACGCGCAACTTCCTCGGGCGCGGCGCCACGCTGAGCGCCGAGGCGCTGATCGGTACGCGCGCCGACCGCTACTCGCTGAGCTATACCGAGCCCTATGTCTTCGACCGGCCCTACATCTTCGGCGCCGAGCTCTACAAGCGCAGCTATCTCTACTATGACCTGGACCAGGAGCGCACCGGTTTCGGGACCCGTTTCGGCATGTCGCTTGGCTATTTCTCGCGCATCATGCTGCGCTATTCCTATGAGATCATCGATATCGAGTTCCGCCGCTTCCTCCGCCCCGAGGAGCCGCCGGACCTCGGCGAGCCCGACGACCCCGGGAGGTTCTCCTTCAGCAGCCTCTACGAGGAGGGCAAGACCGACATCTCGAGCATCGAGCCGTCCTACGTCTATTCCACGGTGGACAACCCCTTCCGCCCCTCCCGCGGCCGCGAGCTGCGCCTCTCGCTGCAGGTGGCCGGCGGCCCGTTCGGTGGTGAGAAGTCGTTTTACAAGCCCCGGCTCGGGTTCAAACAGTACATCAAGTCCTGGGGCAAAACCTTCTTTGCCTTCAACACCGAGTGGGCCTACATCAAGGAATACAACGAAAGCGATATCCCCGGCTTCGAGCGGCTGTTCCTCGGCGGTGAAATGACGATACGCGGTACCGAGATCAGGACCGTGGGGCCGCTGGACAGCACCGGCCAGTTCATCGGCGGCACCTCCTCGATGCTCTTCAACCTCGAGTACCACATCCCGATCAAGGATACGCCGGTGGAGGGGCTGATCTTCGCCGACGCCGGAAACGCCTTCGACGAGGACGACGTCTTCAATTACAAGGACCTGGTCTACACCTACGGAGTGGAAGTGCGGATCTACCTGCCGATTTTCCCCTATCCGCTCAGGTTCATTTACGCGTTCCTGCCCGATCCGCCGCCACGGAACTCCTCGACGGACTTCCAGTTCACCATTGGCTCAACGTTCTGATGGCCCGCCGTCCCAAGCGTGCAGGGTGGACGGATCGACCGCATTCTGGTAGAAAGGGTCACCCCAGATCACTGATATGTCTTTCAAAGGAGAACCTCATGGCCCATGCAGCGAAAACGTCCATTTCGATCCTGGTCATCGGGCTTGCCCTCGGCCTGCTCGGGGCGGCCCCGGCGGCGGCCCAGGACACGTCGCCGGCCACGGTGAAAATCGGTGTCCTCGACCTCCAGGGCGTGATGGAGAATTCGGTCCAGGGCAAGCGCTTCCAGGCCGAGATGGAAAAACTCACCGCGGAGAAGCAACAGGAGATCACCAGCCGGGAGCAGCGGATCCAGGACCTGCAGAAAGAGCTCGAGGCCGGGGCCAACGTGCTCAGCGACAGCGCCAAGCGGGAGAAGCAGGACGAGGCCGAGCGGCTGATCATCGACCTGCGCCGGTTCCGTGACGATGCCGAGCGGGAGCTGGAGGGCCGCTACCGCCGCATGCTTTCCGACGTGGAGGAGAAGATCCTGCCCATCATCACCGCCTTCGGTGAGCAGAACAATTACACGATGATCCTGGCCCGGATGCAGAGCGGGTTGGTCTACGCCTCACGCACCGTTGACGTCACCCCCGAGATCGTGCGGCTCTTCGACGAGGCGGTTTCCGCAGAGAGCGGCGGGACGGCAGGGCAGTAGCCCGCCGGAGACGGCAAGGAGGCATCGTGTCCAGCGAGCCTGAACAGATCCGCTTCACCCTGGGAGAACTGGCCCGGGAGCTCGGCGGACAGGCGGTGGGTGATTCCGGCCTTGTGCTCTGCGGCGTCGCCCCCCTGGATGCCGCCGGCCCGCGGGACCTGAGTTTTTTCACCAATCCCAGGTACCGCTCCCAGCTCGAGGAGACATCCGCCGGGGCGGTGATCGTTCCGCCGGGCGCCGAGGCGCCCGGGCGCAACCTCATCGTCTGCGAGCATCCCTACCTCGCCTTTGCCCGGGCCCTGGAGGCGTTCCACCCCCGCTGGGTTCCCGGCGAGCCGGGCGTGGATTCCCGGGGACACGTTGACGACGATTGCCGCCTGGGCCGCGGAGTGACGGTGATGCCCCACGCCTTCGTCGGGCCGGGCTGCACGCTGGGCCACCGGGTGGTGGTCATGCCCGGCGCCGTGCTCGTGGCCGACGTGGACGTGGGGGAGGGGTCACTGATCCATCCCAACGTCACCGTGGGGCGCGGGACGCGCATCGGGCGCGACGTGGTGATCCATGCCGGCACCGTGCTGGGCAGCGACGGGTTCGGTTACGTGCCCGACGCCGACGGCCGGCAGCACAAGATTCCCCAGGTGGGCCGCGTGGTCATCGAGGACGAGGTGGAGATCGGCGCCAACGTCACCGTGGACCGTGCCACCCTGGGCGAAACGCGTATCGGCCGGGGGACGAAGATCGACAACCTGGTGCAGATCGCCCATAACGTCTCAGTGGGCCCCGACTCGATCCTCGTGGCCCAGGTCGGCATCTCCGGCAGCACGCGCATCGGCGCGCGGGTGACCATCGCCGGCCAGACCGGCGTGGCCGGCCACATCGAACTGGGGGACGGTATCACGGTCACGGCGCGCGCCGGCGTGACCAAGAGCGTGCGGGGCGCCGGTGTCTACTCCGGTTTCCCGTTGATGGAGCACCGCCGGTGGCGCAAGGTGCACGCCGCGTACACCAGGCTGCCTGAAGTGCTGGAGCGCCTGAAGCGCCTGGAGAAGGCGTTGAAGGGCATCGCCGGGACCGAGGAGTAGTTTTCGATGACGATCGATATCCAAGAAATCCTGAAGCTCATGCCCCACCGTTATCCCTTCCTGCTCGTGGACCGCATCCTCGAGTGCGAAATCGGCAAACGGGTGGTGGGGATCAAGAACGTCACCTTCAACGAGACCTTTTTCCAGGGGCATTTTCCCGGTGCGCCGGTGATGCCCGGCGTGCTGATCATCGAGGCCATGGGCCAGGTGGGTGCCGTCCTGCTGCTGCAGTCCGTGCCCGACCACGAGAAGAAGCTGATCTATTTCACCGGCATCGACGAAGCCCGTTTCCGCCAGCCCGTGGTGCCGGGTGACCAGATCCGCTTCGAACTCGAGGTGCTGCGTCAGAAATCGAGAATCGCCAAGGTCAAGGGCCAGGCGTATGTCGAGGATAAACTGGTGGCCGATGCCGTCTTGACATCGTTCATCGTCGACCGGTGAGCACTGCTGCGAGGAGAGACCATGATCATTCACCCCACGGCCATCATTCACTCCACGGCCGAGCTCGACGAAGATGTGCAGGTCGGCCCGTACTGTGTTGTGGGCCAGAACGTCCGCATCGGCGCCGGCAGCGAACTCGTTTCCCACGTGGTGGTGGGCCGGGACACCCTCATCGGTGAGGGCAACCGCCTCTTTCCCTTCGCCTCCGTCGGGCTCGCGCCCCAGGACCTCAAGTTCCGCGGCGAGCCCACACGGGTGGAGATCGGCGACCGGAACACGATCCGCGAATACGTCACGATCAACCGCGGCACCGCCGGCGGGGGCGGGGTGACGCGCCTCGTGGATGACAATTTCATCATGGCCTATGCCCACGTGGCCCACGACAGCCGGGTGGGCAGCCGCACTATTTTCGCCAACGGCGCCTCGCTGGCCGGTCACGTGGAGGTGCAGGACGACGCCACGGTGGGGGCCTTTTCCGGCGTACAGCAGTTTTGTCGCGTGGGGGCCCACGGGTTCATCGGCGGCTACTCCGCGGTGAACAAGGACGTGCTGCCCTTTTCCAAGACCGTGGGCAACCGGGCCCATGCCTACGGGGCGAACACCATCGGCCTGCAGCGCAAGGGCATTCCCGAGGAGAACATCGCCGCGATCAGCCGGGCCTTCCGTCTGCTGCTCTCCAAGAAACTGAATACTTCGCAGGCCCTGGAGCAGATTCGCAATGAGATTCCCGGTGTGCCCGAGGTCGACTACCTGGTGCGTTTCATCGAAGCGTCGGAGCGAGGCGTGATCAAATGAGCGGGAACACGATGCGGGCCGGCGTGATCGGGGTGGGGCACCTGGGCCGGTTTCATGCCCGGATCTACGGCGAATACGACGACGTGGAACTGGTGGGGGTGGCGGACAGCGATGCGGAGACCGCCAGGCGCGTGGCCGACGAGCTCGGCGTGCCCGCCTTCGGCACAGCCGGCGAACTGCTCGACCAGGGCATCGACCTGGCCAGCCTGGCCACGCCCACGGTGACCCACGCCGACCTGGGGGAGCAGGTGCTGGCCAGAGGCTGCCACCTGCTGGTGGAGAAGCCGCTGGCCTCCTCGCTGCACGAATCGCAGCGGCTCATCGCCGCCGCGGCAAGGGCGGGGCGGGTCCTCCAGGTCGGCCACCTGGAGCGCTTCAACCCCGCGTTCCTCTCCCTGGCCCCGAAGCTGGGACGGCCGTTGTTCATCGAGGCCCACCGGCTCGGTGAATTCACCGCCCGCAGCATCGATGTCGACGTGGTGCTCGACCTGATGATCCATGACCTCGATCTCGTGCTCTCCATGGACCGCTCCGGACTGCGGCGGGTCGACGGATCCGGGGTGGCCATCCTGACCCCGAAGGTTGATATCGCCAGCGCACGGCTGACCTTCAACTCCGGCTGCGTGGCCAACATCACCGCCAGCCGGGTCAGCGCCGACCGGGTGCGCAAGTTCCGCATTTTCCAGCGGGACGCCTATTTCTCCCTCGACCTGCAGGCCCAGTCGGCCCAGCACGTCTATCTCTCGCTCGGCGGCGGGCTGCCGTCGATCATCAGGGATGACCTCGAGGTGTCGGGCACGCAGCCCCTGCAGGCCGAGATCCGCGGCTTCATCGATGCTGTCCGCAATGACGCCCCGCCCCTGGTCAGCGGGGAGGACGGACGCGATGCCATGGAACTGGCCCTGGTGGTACGGGAGAAAATCGAATCCCACCTGAAATCCGCTGAAACCGGAACGTCCTGAATTTCGTAAGTTAGTGGTGAATTCGCACGGCGGGAGGGGGCCGGCCCTCCCCGTCGCTGCCCTGTCCGGAAGGAGAAGGAGATACCATGACGCACTTCAGAGCGGGGGCCAAGAACACCCCCATCCTCGTTCTCATCACCCTGTGCACCGCGGCGCTGCTCTTCGTGCCGGCGGGGTTGCGCGCCGATGACGACAATCCGCAGAACGACCTCGAGCGGGACTACGTGGCGCTGGCCGAGGTGTCGCTGGACACCGGGGCGGCGGCCCGGCTGGACGATTTGACCCTCAAGCGGGACTGCCTCGACATCACCTTCAAGAGCGGGACCCTCTTTCTCGCCGAACCGGTGGAGGGCGTGGTCAGCGGTGCGGTGTTCATCGGCACCGGCCGGATCAAGGTCTCCCTGCCCGACGACATCGAGCGCGAACAGCTGGAAAAATACACCGACGAGCGAGAACTGGACCAATCGTTCACCAATGCCTTTTTCCGTTTCGACGACGACACCGCCGAGCAGTTTACCCTGGAAGCCGGGGCCGGGGCGGGGGATGCCGCGGCGGCGAACGACCTTTTCAAGCAGCGCGGCAAGGCCCTGCGCAACCTGAAGAACAATGTGGAATTCGACATGCTGACCCACCGCCTCTCCGGGCGGCCGTTCGGCGGCACCTTTTACGGGGAGTTCAACACCGAGGACCACGAGTGGGTCTCCTTCACCTACGTCCCGGACGCCGAGGAGGAGGTGGGCATTTTCAAGCACACCAAGGCCGGCGCCTCGGGCTCCACGCGCAAGACTGAACTGTGGTGCAGCTTCGACCAGCTCTCCGAGCGGGGACAGCCCGAAAGCGTGCGCTGGAAGCAGGACAAGGACGATATCGAGGTCGTCAAGTGCACCATGGACCTTACGATCCGGCCCCGCTCGCTGGTGCTGGACAACACCGTGGACCTCGACATCGCTTCGCGCCGCGACGGCCTGAACACCGTGCGCTTCGCCTTTCTTCACGAAGGCGTCTTCGGCCACCCGGGCAAGGTCGAGGTGCTCTCGCTCACCGACGGCGCGGGCAACGAACTGGAATACGTGCACCGCAACCACGAGATCATGATCAAGCTGGCCGGCACGCTCGACGAGGGCGCCAGGGACACCCTGACCTTCGTCTACGAGGGTGACATCATCGCCCCGATCTTCATTCTCGGCGACCTGGCCGGCACCCCCGGCGGCCGCATGCCGGCCGAATTCGACTTCCTGCCCACTTCCGTCTCCTCGTACCAGCTACTCAACACGTATCCCTGGTACCCGCAATACGGCTACCTTCGCCGTTCCTACATCGACTGGACGGTGCGGGTGCCCAAGCCGAACCTGGCCGTGGTCTCCGGTGACACGGTGCGCTCCTGGGAGGAGGAGGACCACAACTGCGTTCAGACCACCTTCGACGCGCCGGTGATGCTGCCCAGCATCATCTTCGGCAAGTTCCACATGGTGAGCAATGCCGAGACCAGGGAAGAGGGCGCCCCGATCATCAACGTCTACAGCCTGTCCAAGCAGAAGACCGAGCGGGACAAGATCCTCGCCGAGTCGGAGCAGATCGTGAAATACCTGGAGAGCCTCTACGGCCCTTACCCCTACAAGGAGCTGGACATCGCCCAGATGAGTTTCTTCATGGGCTTCGGCCAGGCGCCGCCGGGGCTGGTCCAGCTCACCGGCGAAGCCTACCTCACCGACGGGCAGATCTCCACCATCTCCACCTTCGGCAGCGGTATCGGCCGCAGCCAGTTCCTGGCCCACGAGATCGGCCACCAGTGGTGGGCCCACGTGGTGGGCTGGCGGACGTACCACGACCAGTGGCTCAGCGAGGCCTTCACCGAGTACTCTTCAGCGATGTACATGAACGTGCTGGAAGGCCCGGACGGTTTCCGCGAAGACATGGACGAGTGGTGGGAGAACGCCATGCAGCTCAAGGACGCCGGGCCGATCTGTCTCGGCGGCAGGCTGGGCGGCCGGGACTTCGTCTACTCCCTCTATGACAAGGGCCCCTACGTGGTGCACATGCTGCGCATGGCCCTGATTTCCCAGTACGGCCCGGACAAGGGCACGACCATCTTCGTCACCGCGCTGAAGAATTTCCTCGACGAATACCGGCACCAGAACCCGATCACCGCCGACCTGCAGACGGTGGTCAGCCGCACGGTGGGCATGGACATGGACTGGTTCTTCGACCAGTGGTTCCGCGGGTCCGGCATCCCCAAACTCGATTTCTCCTACGACGTGCGCCGCACCGAGGACGGCAAGTGGCTGCTCGAGGGCCGCATCCGCCAGGAGGAGGAGAAGGCGGTGAAACTGGTCATGCCGATCTATTATGAATTCGGATCCAAGCAGTTCAGCGACCAGGTGCTCTGGGTCAATAAACCCGATTTCGTGTTCAAGGCCAAACTGCCGGCCAAGCCGAAAAAAGTGGTGCTGAACAAGAACGATGACGTGCTGGCCGAGATCGTCGTGGACTGACCTCCGCCGCCGCCTCCAACGCCCCGGTATCCCCGTGATACCGGGGCGTTTCGCCGTACGGCGGCACTGTCCCCGAAGGCCAATCAGGGGTTGACAACCAACGGATATTGAGCTTTAATATGCCCCAGAGAAGATAATAATCATAAGAAGCTCCACACTTTACAAGCGAACGTTACTCAGAAGGGCGTTGGCTCATCAAACAAGGAGGATCAATCGAAGCAAATCGACTATTCCTGCCGAGTATCAGTACACGCCATTGATCAGAAGGTTTTGGTGAAGCGTAGATAATAACAACAATGAAGGTTGGGGAGCGCGTGAAAATGAGGCAGCTGAAAAAAACCCGCCAGGGCTGTACGGCTGTCGTTTCTTCACCAAAAGGTTCACTCAGTCATCCCTAAACAGTGGAGGTCAGTTGGAATGTCAAGCAAGTTGAGCAGAATTGTACTGGGAATCGCGATCGTCGCGCTGATCGCCGGTCCCGCGTTCGCCAGCACCCAGGAGGGCAGCATGTCCGGTGAGGTGCTGGACAAGGGCGGCAACCCGCTGCCCGGCGTGACCGTGACGGTCAAGGGCCCCGCCCTGCAGGGTGAGAAGATGGCCGTGACCGACGCCGAGGGCGACTGGCGGATCCCGCTGGTCCCGGTTGGCCGTGACTACCAGGTCACCGCCTTCCTCGACGGCTTCCAGCGCGTGATCCAGACCGACATCACCGTCAACATCGCCGCCAACACCCGCGTGGACTTCACCATGGTGGAGGGCACCGGTGACCTGGGCGAAATCACCGTCACCGCCGAGGCCCCGCTGATCGACGCCAAGAAGACCTCGATCAGTGAAACCATCACCTACGAGTTCATGGAAGACATCCCCACCGGCCGCAGCTACTTCGACGCCATGTCGATGGCCGCGGGCGTGGCCGGTTCCGGTAACGTGTTCACCCACGGCGCCGACAACACCGACAACGTCTTCCTCGTGGACGGCGTGGACACCACCGACAACGCCACCGGCACCTTCGGGATGAACTTCAGCTACGAGGCCATCCAGGAAGTGGAGATGAAGACCGGCGCCTTCGAGGCCGAGTACGGCCGGGCCACCGGCGCCATTTCCAACGTGGTGACCAAGTCGGGCGGTAACGAGTTCCACGGGGCGATCCCCATCTACTACACCAACCTCGACATGAAACGGCACCAGGAAGCCGACCGCGGCGCCGTGGAAGAGGAAGACCAGTACGAGATCGAGCCCGGCGCCTCCCTGGGCGGCCCGATCCTCCGGGACAAGCTGTGGTTCTTCGCCTCCTACAACAACTTCACCCGCCGCATCACCGGCATCAACACCTTCGACGAGGAGATCAAGCGGAGCGAGACCTTCGAGGAGTGGATGGGCAAGGTCACCTGGCAGGTCAACCCGGACAACAAGGTTGTCGGTCAGTATGCCTCGGACCCGGCGTCCATCGACAGCCGCGACTCCCTGAGCACCACGACCCAGGCCAGCGCCTACGGCGTGCAGGAGCAGGGCGGCGACCTCTACAAGCTGCAGTGGACCAGCATCTTCACCCCCAACCTGTTCCTCGAGTTGAAGGCCGCCTCGCACGAGGTGAACCTCACCGTCGGTCCGGCCAACGCGGCTTTCGACGACGACCGGATCATCGACCAGCAGGACGGTGCGGACACCATCGTCTACGGCAACGTGAGCACGATCACCGACATCCACCGTCCGCGGAAGCAGTACACCGGCGTGCTCAACTACTACCTCGGTGACTTCCACGGCGAACACAACTTCAAGTTCGGTGTCGAGTACCAGGACTTCGAGTACGAAGAGAACGCCATCTACCCCAACGCGTTCACCATCAACCGTCCGCCCACCGCCGGCGGCGACGAACGCCCCGACCAGTGGCTGCTGCAGGAAGACCTCTTCGCCACCAACGACGGCTCGATCCTCACCGCCTTCGCCCAGGACTCCTGGACCTACCGGGACAACTGGTCGATCAACCTCGGCCTGCGCTGGGAGACCCAGAAGCAGAACAACGACGTTGGTGAGCAGGTCTACAAGCTGGACAACCTGCTGGCGCCCCGTTTCGGTGTCTCCTGGGACGTCAACGGCGACGGCCGCACCAAGGCCTACGTCAACTACGGCCGTTATTACGACGCCGTGGGTTCCTACCTCGGTCAGCAGCTGAACCGGGAAACCAACTCCACCTACCGTTACGAAGGCGTCTACGATCCGAACGACCCCTACAACCCCGACAACTGGACCCTGGTCAACGAGACCGACGGCGCGAACAACCCGACCACGGCCGACCCCGACATGTCCGCCAACTTCAAGGATGAGATCGTGGGTGGCTACGAGTTCGAGTTCGCCACCGACTTCTCCGCCGGCGCCAAGCTGATCTACAACTGGCAGAACAACCTCATCGAGGACGTGCTGGCCAACGAGGACGCGATCCGCTCCGGTGATGAGACTGAGTACGTCTACTACATCACGAACCTCAAGCAGGCCCGCCGTCGCTACATGGGCCTCGAGCTGCAGCTGAAGAAGCGGCTCTCCAACAACTACCAGTTCCTGCTCGTCTACACCCTCTCCGAGGCCAAGGGCTCTGTTGCGAACTCCGGCCAGGCCGAGGGCCTCAACGTTTACGGCGACTTCGCCGAGGTGATCTTCAACCGCTACGGCTACCTGCCGTGGGACGACCGTCACTACCTCAAGTTGAACGGTTCCTACCACGCGCCCTGGGGCATCATCCTCGGCACCAGCATGGGCTGGCGCAGCGGCCGTCCCTACAACCGGATCTCCTCCAACCTGCCCGAGAGCGCGGACAACTTCTCCGGCTACACCAGCCAGTACTACCTCGAGCCGCGGGGCAGCTACCGGTTGGGCCATGTCTGGTGGATGGACTTCCGGGCCACCAAGGACTTCAACATCGGCGACACCGAGCTGAGCGTCATCGTCGACGCCTTCAACGTCTGGAACAACCAGTTCGTGCTCGGCCGCCAGTCCACCGATTCTCAGAATGAGAACTCCACGTGGAGCGAGTCCACCGCCTGGATGGGCGCTGGAACCTTCACCGTGGGCCTCAAGTACTCGTTCTAGTCTCGTTCACAAAGCGGGCCCGCCATTGGGCGGGCCCGCTTTCCCTTACGCACGGGGAGGTTGCGGCAGTCGTGCCGCAGCTTCCCCGAATTTTTTTGGCCGGTGGACCATCTGCGTTTGATCCGCTGCGAATTTATATTAAACTTAAGCAGAAGGGGCCCGGAGCGCCGGGCGCCGCTAACATTGAGGTTTTTTGACCTGAATCCATCGAGTTGAGGGACCTGACCATGAGACCGAGAAGCTGGATGCCGCAGTTGCTGGCGGGAAGCGCCCGAATCGTCGTTTTCGCACTTACCATTCTGGCCCTGGGGGCCGGTTCCCTGTGGGCCGGCGACGTCACGGGAAAGATTCGCGGGGTGATCACCGACGGCAAGGGCAACCCCTTGGAAGGGGTGACGGTGACGATCAAGGACACCACCACCGAGGCCCGTGTCTACACGGTGCAGACCAAGAAGAGCGGGAAATTCTACTACCTCGGCCTCGAGCCCGCCGTGCACATGGTGGAAGCGACCATGGAGGGCTACCGTCCTTCGAGCAAGCAGGTGAGAACGCGACTGGGGCTCTGGGTCGAGGCCAACATGACCCTCTTCAAGGAGGGCGAGGGGGGCTACTCGGAAAGCGGGCCGAAGAGCGATGAAGAACTGGCCATCGAAGAGTTCAACGCCGCCCTGCTGCTCATCGAGGAGGCCAAGCTCGACGACGCCCTGGCCAGACTGGACAAGGCCCTGGCGCTCGACGACATGATCTACGAGCCGGTGCAGACAAAGGGCCAGATCTACTTCGAGAAAGGCGAGTACGACAAGGCGCTGGAGCAGTTCGAAGAGGCGATGGACATGGGCTCCACCGACCCCAGCAACTACTTCTTCATGTCCGAGATCTACAAGGCCAAGGGGAACGAGAAGAAGGGCGAGGAGTATTCCCAGCTCTATCTCGACGAGGCGGACAACGTCAATGTCGACGTGCTCTTCAACATGGCGGCCCAGGCGCTCAACGAGAGCGACGACGCCACGGCCAAGGGCTACCTGGTGCAGATCCTCGAGTCCGATCCGGAGTATGCCGACGCCCACCGCGAACTGGGCTACGTCTTTCTCCGCGAAGGTGATTTCCCCGGGGCCAAGGAGCACTTCCAGAAGTATCTCGAGCTCGAACCGGAAGCCGCCGATGCCGGTGAAATCACCTCGATGATGGAGATCCTCTGATTCTGTTTCGTCCTCGACAGACGCCGGTCGGAGGGGCTGGCGCCTTCCCGGAATACATCTGAAGGAGTGAGTGAAATGAGAAAGTCTTGCGGTGTGGTCCTGCTTATGTTCCTTGTGTCCGTTCTGGCCGGCGTTCCGGCTGCGGCCAAGCTGAGCAAGGAGGCCAAGAAGTGGATGAACGGGCCTGTCCGCTACCTGATGTCCAAGGACGAGCGCAAGGTCTACAAGAAACTCGATTCGGAAGAGGCGGTGGAGCAGTTCAAGAAGGAGTTCTGGGAAAAGCGCGACCCGTTCCCGGAGACCGAGATCAACGAATTCAAGGTCCGTTTCGAAGAGCGCGTGGCTTTCGCCGACAAGAACTTCCGGTCCTGGCGCAGCGACCGCGGCCGGGTCTTCATCCTCCTCGGCCCGCCCCAGGAGCGCTCGGACAACCCGCTGGGGTCCGACATCAGCCAGGGCGGCTCCGAACTCTGGACCTATGCCGCGATCAAGGGCCAGCGCACCCGCAGCAACTACTCGATCTTCTTCTACGACCAGGACAACACCGGCGACCACGACCTCTGGGTCGGCCAGGACATCGGCGGTTCACCCCCGGACGGGGTCGAGGCCTGTGACATCGTCTTCACCGACCCGAAGCTCATCGGCCTCGAACCGCAGCCCGAGGACTTCCAGGCGGTGATGGATGCCCCAACCGCGCCCCCCGCCGGTCAGGCCCAGGTGCCGCCGGCCCCGCCTGCTCCGCCCACCGCCTCCTCCACGTCGGCGGCTTACGTCGACCGGCTGATCAACGGCGAGGAGCCGCTGAACGACCTGCAGACGGCACACAGCGTCTACTGTTTCAAGGATGACAAGGGCACCACCCTGGTTACCATTTTCATCGGTGTCTACACCGAGGCGAAGAACGAGGCGCCGGGCTACGTGCCCTTTGCCCGCCTGGTCAGCGAAACCGGCGAGTCCTACAGCTTTGAGGCCACCGGGTCCTTTGTCCCCTGGAAGGGCAACGACAAGATGGAGGGTGATTACCTGGCCTACGAGGCCCGGGGCTCCGTGCCCGGCGGCTCGTACATGATCTACGGCGGAGCCTACCACGAGGGTGACGGCAAGGCCGGCACCTTCAGCGACGAGCTGGACGTACCCGATTTCCAGAGCGGTGCGTTCTCCCTTTCCAGCATCGTCGTCGCCGACACGATCAAGGGCGATCCCACGCGCGCCGGCGGAGGGGACCACTCGGCCAAGCCGTTTACCGTGGGCAACACCACCATCCTGCCCAACATCGATCGCGTCTACACCAAGAAGCAGGAACTTGCGGTCTTCTACCAGACGTACGACGGCCAGAAGAATCCGGAGACCGACCAGTACATCTTCCGCTTCCAGTACAAGTTTTACTACGAGAAGGACGGTCGCTACCGCCCCTACGGCAAGCCGAAGATGGTGGAGTCGGACAGCCCCGGCCAGGGGTACTTCATTCCGCTGGCCACCCTGCGTTCCGGCAAGTACCGGCTCACGGTTTCCGGCACCGACATGATTGCCGAAACCAAGGCCAAGTCCACGGTGTTCTTCGAACTGGTGGACTGAGTTTCGCTGCCCACAGCCCTCCGCCGGAGCAAGCCTGGCGGGGGGTTTTCTCTTTTTCCGCTGAAATGCCCGGGAGGTGGTGGAATGCGCAAGACAAGGCTGCCGCTCCTGCTCACGGCGCTCTGCACGGTGCTGGCCGTTTCGGCGGCAACGGGGGCCGCGACTGACCCCGCGGCGCGGGGGCAGATGGTCCTGGCGGTGGGCCTGCTGTCCGAAAAGGACGGGAAACCGGTGGTCACCGTGGCTCCTGCCCGGGCCAACGCACTGGAGGTGGCTTTTACCCGCGTCGACGGCGTGACCAACGGCCGGCGGCCGCTGTCCGGCGATCTCTTCATCGCCCTGGACCAGGCGGGGGCGCCCGTCGACGCCGGGGAATCGGCACCGCTGGAAAGCGCCTCGTGGTCAGTGCAGGCGGGGTCCTATTCCGTGGAGGCGGCGGCCCGGGGGTTTGCCCGGGAAGTCTCAGGTCACTGGCCCGAGATCGACGTGCGGGTGGTGCCCGCCCGGCTCGCCGACGGCCGCACCACCTACCGTGTGCTGGCCGGCTCCTTTCCCGGTCGCGAAGATGCGCTCTCCTTCACCCGCGCCCTTGCCGCCTACGGCATGGATGGCGCCTTCCCCGTTCGCGCTGCGGAAGCGGCGGCGCCGGCTTTGCCGGCAGCCGGCGGCCGCCACCTGGTGGCCTACAGCCGGGACCTGGGCCTCGTCCGTGACATCGTCGGCGTGACCCTGCTGCCGGCAAATGGCCGGCCCTCCTTCCTGCTCGACGGCCGGCCCTACCGGGGCTCGCTGGAGGTGCGTGGCGGCGGTTCCGGCATCATCGCCATCAACCGCGTCGGTCTCGAAGACTACCTGCTCGGGGTGGTGCCCTGCGAGCTGGGGCCCGACCGCTTCCCGCTGATCGAGGCGCTCAAGGCCCAGGCGGTGGCCGCCAGGACCTATGCGTTGCGCCATCCCGGACGTCACCGGGCCGAAGGGTTCGATCTCTGCGACACGCCCCACTGCCAGGTCTATGGCGGGGCGAGCCGGGAACTGCCGCTGAGCAGCGAGGCCGTGCGGCAGACCGCCGGCCTGGCCGCCTGGTTCGAGGGGCAGCTCGCCGAAACCCTCTACACGTCGACCTGTGGTGGGCACACGGAGATCTCTTCGGATGTGTTCCGGGGGCCTGCCGAGCCGTACCTGCGCGGCGTTCCCTGCACGGTGGACCCGCATCGCGCACCGGTCCGGATCGAAATGAGTCGGGTGCGGGCCCCGCGGGCGGGCCGGGAGGCCGAGTCCGGGATCGACCTCGGTTTTCCCCTGGACCTGCTCGAACGGATCGGCCTTTCGCTGGCGGAAACGGATCTCCACCGGCCGGTGACGGCTGAAGAGGCCGTGACCTGGACCAGGGCCGTCACCGGCAGGCCGGCTGAACCTCCCGGGGAGGACCGGCCGCCCCACGGCGGGGCGCTGGCCCGGACGGTGTGCCGCTCCCTGGGGTGGAGCGGCCGGCTGACCATGCTCTACAACCCGGCGGACGTGGAGGAGATCACCGGCAGTGCCGATCAGTTCGCGCTGGCCCACCTGCTTCACGAGCAGATCTTCACGGCTCTGCCCAACGGGGATGCCGGTGGGACAAGGGCCATGTCCCGGGGACGGTTTGCTGCGGCACTGGCCCGGCTGGCCCTCTATCTCGATCCCGAACTGCTCGCCGACGGCGTACTCCAGCAGGGGGCAGGAGAGGCCCTTTCCCTGCGGCAGGGGGAGAAGACGATGACGCTGCTCATCTCCCGAGAGGGGCTCGGTATCTTCGAGCGGCGCGGAACGGTGTATCGGCCCATTGAGCCCCACCGGCTGCGCAGTGGCGACCGTGTGCGTATTCACAGGGACCGCACGGGGGCCATCGACCTGCTGGTGCGGCTGCCCGCCGTGGACGGTGCTGCCGCCGATCGCTATTCTCCCTACAACCGCTGGTCCATCGTGGTTTCCCGAGAGGCGATCGAAAAGCTGCTCACCGACAATGGCCACCGTATCGGCCGGCTGGTGAATCTCAAGCCGCTGGAGCGCGGGGCCACCGGCCGACTGGTCAGGCTGATGGCCGAGGGTACGGAACGAACCGTGACCTTGCGCGGCCTGGACATCCGCTGGAACCTGGGGACCCGTGAGAACCTCTTCTTCATCGACCGCATTCCCGGATCCGACGGCGGGAACAGGGCCTATCGCTTCACCGGCCGCGGCTGGGGCCACGGGGTGGGCCTCTGCCAGGTCGGTGCCGTGGGTCTCGCCGAGGCCGGTGCGACCTTCGACGAGATCCTGCACCATTACTACCCCGGGATCGAAATCAGGCCGATGCAGGGGAGCGAACAGAGATGAGCCGGCCGGTGGTCGCCATTCTCGGGCCCACGGCAGTGGGCAAGAGCCGCATCGGCATCGGCCTGGCCCGGCGCCTCGGCGGCGAGATCATCTGCGCCGACTCCCGGCAGCTCTATCGCCGGCTCGACCTGGGAACAGACAAGGTGCCCGAGGAGGAGCAGGGCGGCATTCCGCACCACCTGCAGGATTCGGTGGATCCCGATGAGGTGGTCTCGGCAGGCTCGTTTGCCAGGATGGCCGACGAGGCCCTGGCCGGCATCCGCAGCCGGGGCGCGCTGCCCATGCTCGTCGGCGGCAGCGGCCTCTACGTGGAAGCGTTCCTCACCGGGCTTTTCGAGGGCCCCGAGCGGGATGAGGGCCTGCGGGAGCGGCTGCACGGGATCAGGCGGCGGCACGGCGAAGCGCGCCTGCACCGTCTTCTGCAGCGCTTCGACCCGCATACGGCAGCGCGGCTTGCCCCGCGAGATCACCAGCGGGTGGTGCGGGCCGTGGAAGTGCGGCTGCTCACCGGCCGGCCACTCTCCGCGCACCTCGAGGCGCACCGGCGCACGGTGCGCCTGCCCCACGTCAGGCTGGGGCTGCAGATGGACCGCGAACGGTTGAACCGCCGGATCGAACAGCGGGTGGACGAGATGTTTTCCGCCGGGCTGGTGGAGGAGGTGCGCCGCCTGCTGGAGCAGGGGCTCGGCCCGCGGTCGCCGGCGATGAGCGCCATCGGCTATGCTGAAATCGTCACGGCGCTGCAGGGTGACCTCGACGGCGGCCTCGTCGCCGCCCGGGAACTGATCAAGCGCAATACGCGACGCCTGGCCAAACGGCAGCTCACCTGGCTGCGGCACCATGGTGAAACGACCTGGTTCCGTCGGGAATCAGACACGGAAACCGTGAAAAAGATTGAACAGCACCTTGCCGGGCTGTTACAATGACCATAGTTCCGCACACATAACAAGCCGCGAGTCGGGGCGGCAACAACAAGAACCAGGAATGGATTGGTGATACTGATGCAAAAAGAATCATTCAATATTCAGGACGCTTTCTTCAATAATGCCCGTAAGGAAAAAACGCAGATCACCATCTACCTCATCAACGGGATCAAGCTTCTGGGGAGGATCAAGAGCTTCGACAAGTTCACCGTTATCCTCGGTAACGGGCACCAGGAGCAGATGATCTTCAAGCACGCGATCTCCACCATCTCCACCCCGAGAACCATGGGGCACCATTCCGAGTCAGGCGGTGCCGACCGCTCCGCTCGTTCCTGATCCGGCGGCTGCACCCTGGCCTTGGGTTTGACGTGGTATGGCTTTGCCTTTCTTCCGCTCAACGGTCTGTCTTTCTCTGGCCTTGCTGACGCTGGTCTTCGCCGCCGGCTGTGCCGTGCGGACCGGGCCGGCGGATGAAGCAGTGGGCTCCGCTGATGCCCTGCTCAGGAAATCCCTGCCATCGGTGCCGGAAGGGCTCCTCGACGAGATGCTGACCCCGGCCCTTGCCAGTGGCTGGGATATGCTGCGCGGCGGACGCTACGAACGCGCCGCGGACCTCTTCACCAAAACGATCTCCGGCGACCCCCTGGATGACGAACAGCGGGCCGCCGCAAACGCCGGGCTGGGGTTTGCCCTCATCGGGCTGGGGGAATCGGGGAACGCCGGCCAGGCGTTCGATGAAGCCCTGGGCGCGGTGGAAGGCTATGGGCCGGCCAGGCTCGGCAGGGCCCTGATGCTGCGACGGGCGGAACAGTGGGATGAGAGCCTGGGCCTCTACGAGGAACTCTGTCGGCGCTACCCGCAGAGTGCGCTCCTCCGGCTCGAGTCAGACGCGGCACGTCTCGAGGCGCTGCAAGCGCTCCTGCGCCGCGGTGAAGCGGCGGCCCGCACTGACCCCGGGGACGCGGTGATCATCTACCGGCAGGCCCTGGAGCTGGACCCCGGGCTGGCCCAGCTGCACGGGCTGCTGGCCGGGGTCCTGGAAGACGAGGGCCGTTACGGCGAGGCCATCGCCGAACTTGAGGTTGCGGTGGGCCTCTCGTCCGCCGGGGAGCAGGTCCCCTATCGATCGCGCCTGGCCTGGCTTGAGCTGGAGCATGGCGACCCGGTGCGGGCCGTGGCCCTGTTCAATATCCTGCTCGAGGGTGAGCCGCAATCCGTGGATTTCCGTGAAGGCCTGTCCCGGGCCGAAGAGCGGAGCCGTCTCGAAGCCCTGCCCGGGGAGTACCGGTTGATGCTCTCCGGATCGAGGCCCCTGACCCGTGCCGGGCTGGCCACGATCCTCGCCACCACCTGCCACTGGCAGGGACGGCAGGAACCTGCTGGCGGCGGGCGGCCGGTGATCATTCGCGATATCGCTTCGCACTGGTCCGCCGAGCATGTCCGGGCGGTTGTCGATCGCGGCGCCATGGAGGTCTACCAGAATCACACCTTCCGCCCGGACGAAGCAGTGGATCGCGGTGATCTGGCCTTTGCCGTCTGTCGTCTGCTCAATGAGACCGTACCCCCGGCCTCCGATCCGCCCGGACCCGTGCTCACCGATATCAGCAGCCATCATCGTCTCTACGATTGTGTTACCCGGCTGGCCGGGGCCGGCCTGCTGCGGGCCGGTGAAGGCGGCAGGGTGCGGGTCAATGAAGCGGTGGGGGCGGCGGAGGCCCTGGAAGTGGTCGCCGCGGCGCATCGGCTGGCGACCGGGGACACGCGCTGAAGCCGGTGCCGGCCTGCCGGGGATTCCTTGATTTTGGTGTGGCCGCTGGGGTATAGTCGCCCACGGTTTGTAAATAAAAGTGTTAGAAGAATCATACAGATAGACGACGAAATGGCTTTGGGGATCTCTCCGGCCGTTCCTTGATTGGTGACTGCGGCACACTCCCGATGACCTGGACCACCGCAAATCTTCTCACGCTGGCGCGGATCCTGCTGATCCCGTTCATTCTCTACTGGCTGAGCCAGGGACGGTTCGCCCTGACGCTTTTTCTCTTCCTGGTCATGGCCGTCTCGGACATCCTGGACGGCTACATCGCCCGGCGCTGGCAGCAGCGGACGCTGCTCGGTTCCTATCTCGATCCCATCGCCGACAAGCTGCTCCTCGTTTCCGTTTTCCTCTGCCTGGCGTCCATGGGGCTGATCCCGATCTGGCTCGTGATCTGGACGGTACTCCGTGACCTGCTGATTCTCATCTCCGCGGTGTTCGTGCGGTTGACCGTGGGGGCGCTCAGCTTTCCGCCCACGCTGTGGGGCAAGCTGACCACGTTCTTCCAACTGGCGCTGGTCCTGGCCGTGCTGCTGGTCAACGCGTTTCCCATCCCTGCGCCATGGCTCGTGGCGGGCCTGGTCTGGATCACCCTCTTCTTCACCCTCTTTTCCGGTTTTCATTACATCTACCATCTTTCCCGCATTGTTTCGCGTATCGAGCGCGGCGGCTGAGGCGGTGGAGCAGGCTGCGGCCCTCCCGGCCAACCTTGACACTCCACGGCCCCTGACCTACAATCCCACGTCCCTCTGTAGACACGAGCCATGGAGCGGGTGGTGGCCAGAAAACCGAAATCGAAAAGCTCATCGAAGACGAAACCGGCGGCGGAGCCGGTGCCCCGTCCCGACCGGGAAAAAGTGACGAAGGCGCTCTTCGCCTCCTTTCTCGGCTGGATCATCCCCGGAGCAGGCCACTGCTACCTCGGGAAGTGGGGGCGAGGTGGGCTCTACCTTGCCGCGGTGGTGCTGCTGCTGGCGCTGGGTGTGGGCCTGGACGGACGGATCTATCGCGCACAGCAGGACCAGCCGCTCACCATGCTGGCCTCCTTTGCCAGCATGGGCAACGGGCCGGCCCACTTCATTCTGCGCCAGAGCCGCTTGACCGGGGACGGCCAGGGCAACAACCGGTCGCCCTTTTACGAGTTCGGGAATACGTTCATCCTCGTTGCCGGCCTGCTGAACATGCTGATTATTCTCGACGCCTATGACGTGGGGGCGGGGTACAAACCCTGACCGCGGGAGCGCCATGTTCAATCACATCACCCTGATGATCCTCTTCGCCCTGGTGGTGTCCGGCGTCTTTGCCTGCCTGGGAAAGGACACGCTGCGGGAGCGGCTGTTTTTCGGCCTCTGGCTCTTCCTGGGGCTCATCGTCGGCGGTATGGCCCTCAGCTGGCTGATGTTCCCTTTCCCTCGCTGAACCGGGCCGGCCCCGTTCCCGCTGCCCCATGAGGCCCATGCGCCATCCCCGACGACTCGCCGCTGTCCTCTACTGGCTGCTGCTGGCCGGTTACGCGGGCCTGATCTTCTGGCTCTCCTCCCTTGGTTCCAGTGAACTTCCCGATTTCCTGGGCCTGGTCTGGGACAAACTGCTCCACGCCGTTTCCTACGCCCTGCTCGCCATGCTCTTCCTGCTCGCGTTGAACGGCGGGTGGCGGCGACGGACGCTGCGCCGGGGGGCGATGGCCGGGACCCTTCTTTTCGTGCTGGCCTACGGCCTCACCGACGAGTGGCACCAGTACGGCGTGGCCACCCGCACCGCCTCCGCCGCCGACCTGCTGGCCGACCTGCTGGGCGGTATCATCGGGGTGCTGGCCTACCGTCTGCTGCCCGTGCTGCACCGCAACCTCTTCGGATCCCGAATGCTCGATCATTCTTGACAACGAATGGTGACTGCGCTACATTTTTGCCCGAAGCTAACTACCGTCACTACCCAGTGTGAGCCACGATGCCCCCGGATCTCGGTGCCCGCAGCACCTCGACCGCGACGGCAACGGTTGCGATCCCCGGAGTGGCTCATCAGTCGACAAGGGAGTATCCACGATGAAGAAATCTCCGCTCACGCTCACCATCTTCCTCACCATCGTCATGGCCCTGGTGCTCGGTGCCGCCGTCCCGTCAGCAGCCCTGGCCGGCAAGCCGCGGGTGGCCATCATCGATTTCGACAGCGAGGAGAAGAATTTCTGGTCCGATTGGCGCCACCACAAGGAGGAGGTGGAATTCGAGGTCAACGCCCTCTTCATCAACGAGCTGGTGAAGTCGGGCAAATTCACCGTGATCGAGCGCCAGCGCCTCGACGCCATCCTCCAGGAGCAGAACCTTTCGCTCACCGGCCAGATCAGCCCCAGCACCGCGGTGCAGGCCGGCAAGCTGCTCGGCGTGGACTACATGCTCACCGGGCGGATCACCAAGTTCGGGCAGCGCCAGGTGGGCGGCAATGCCGCATGGGGCATCGCCATGAGCGCGAAGAAGAAGACCCTGGAAGGCGGGCTTTCCGTGAGGCTGATCAATACCACCACCGGGGAGATCGTCTTCGCCGACGAGGCCACTGGTGAGGACAGCAACTACAAGATCAACATTCTCGGTACCGGCGGCGGTGTGGACTACGACGAGACCGCCGTGGACAAAGTCTTCCGGCCGGCGGTGGAGGAGCTGAGCCGCAAGATCATCGACAAGTCGGGCGGTCTTTCCGGCTCCGACGGGTCCCGGCCGGCCGTTTCGGGCAAGATCTCCAAGGTTTCCGGCGACCTGGTCTACCTCAACATGGGGGCGAACAAGGGCGTGAAGGTCGGGGACACGTTCACCGTCTATGCCCTGGGCGAGGAGATCATCGACCCCGACACCGGCGAGTCGCTGGGGGCCGAGGAATCCGAAGTGGGCAAGGTTGAGGTGATCGAGGTCAAGGCGAAGTATTCCAAGGCCCGGGTGACCAGCGGATCGGGCATGACGGCGGGAAGTGCCGTGCGCTGATCGGCTCCACAGACCGTGCGGGAGAGCGGGAACCGTTGCGGACGGTTCCCGCTCTTTGTACAATGGCCGCCGTAGTCCACGCGGGGTACGGCGGGCCCCCGGATGTCGGGAACCCGTCGGCGCCGGCAAAGTGAAGGGAAACGGCCAGATGGCCAAGAAACGGCTTTTCAGCGGAATCCAGCCCAGCGGTGAAATCCACATCGGCAACTACCTCGGCGCGATCCGCCGCTGGGTCGAGCTGCTCGACGACTATGAATGTTTTTTCTGCATCGTCGATTACCATGCGTACACCGTGCCCCAGGACCCGAAGACCATGCAGCAGCGGATCTTCGAAGCGGCGCTGGTCAACATCGCCTGCGGGCTGGAGCCCGGGCGCTGCACGCTCTTCGTGCAGTCGCAGGTGCCGGAGCACACCGAGCTGGCCTGGATCCTCAACACCCTCGCCCCGCTGGGCGTGCTGGAACGCATGACCCAGTTCAAGGAAAAATCGAAACGCAACGAGAAGAACGTCAACGCCGGGCTCTTCACCTACCCCGTACTCCAGGCGGCGGACATCCTGCTCTACAGGGCGTCTGTGGTGCCGGTGGGCGAGGACCAGTCCCAGCACCTCGAACTGTCCCGCGACCTGGCGCGGAAGTTCAACAATGCCTACGGCAGGACCTTTCCCGAGCCGAAGACGATCCTCGGGGACGGCGCGCGGATCATGGGGCTGGACGGCAAGGCGAAAATGAGCAAGAGCCTCGACAACTACATCGGCATGGACGATCCGCCGGAGGTGGTGAAGAAGAAGCTCGGACCGGCATTCACCGACCCGGCGCGCGTGCGCCGCAACGATCCGGGGAATCCGGATATCTGCAACATCTACACCCTGCACAAGCTCTTCTCCCCAACCGAAACGCAGGCGCTGGTGAACACCGAATGCCGGCGTGCCGGGATCGGCTGTTTCGACTGCAAGATGATGCTCCACGAACAGATGACCGCGGCACTGGCGCCGATCCGGGAGCGCATCAGGGAACTGCGCGAGAACCCCGACGTGGTTCACGAGATGCTGGCAGAGGGGGCTGAGCACGCCCGCCGCATCGCCCGCGAGACCATGGACGATACGCGGCGCAAAATGGGCCTCCGCTGAGGGGCGAGGGCATGACCGAGAAGATCTACCGCAACCCGGTGCCCACGGTGGACCTGATCATCCGCGATACCGCGGGCCGCGTGGTGCTCATCAAGCGGCGCAACCCCCCGCACGGCTGGGCGCTTCCCGGCGGGTTCGTCGATTACGGGGAGGCGCTGGAGACGGCGGCAGTGCGTGAAGCCCTCGAGGAGACCTCGCTCCGGGTCGGCCTCGAGCGCCAGTTTCACACCTATTCCCGCCCGGACCGGGACCCCCGCCTGCACACCATGACCACCGTCTTCCTCGCCGTCATCGAGGGTGGTTCCCTGCAGGCCGCCGACGATGCGCTGGAGGCCCGGTTCTTCCGACGCGAGGAGATTGACCCCGCGGCGCTGGTCTTCGACCACGCCGAGATCATCGACGACTATTTTGAGCGGCGCTATTGAGCCGTACCCCTCGAGCGGATCAGCCCAGGGCTGCGAAGTAGATCGGCCTGGGCGTGAAGCAGATGGCGAAGACGAACAGGGCCAGCAGGGCCAGGCCCCAGCGCAGGGCGCCGGGCCGTGGTGTGCGCTCCAGGCCCGCGGGGTGGCGGAACCCCATGAGGAAGACGACGAGGGCCCAGATCAGCCAGCCGTTGTAGACGAAGCCGAGCAGCAGGATACCGACGAAGACCGCCCGAGACAGCGCGGCGAAGCGACGGCCGATGAGGGCGAAGCCGATGTGGCCGCCGTCGAGCTGGGACACGGGAAAGAGGTTGAAGGCCGTGAGCAGCAGGCCGAACCACCCGGCCAGGGCCGCCGGGTGGTAGGCGAGCACCGCCCCTGCCGGAAGGGGGCCGTGGATCAGGTGCACCAGGGCGGTCACCGTGAGCGGTTCGCCGAGAAACACGTGCCACAGGCCGGGGGCCAGCCGCAACGGTTCCACCGTCGAAAGGGAGATGCCCCAGGCCAGGACGGGAAGCGTCACCGCGAAACCGGCCAGCGGGCCGTAGAGGCCCACGTCGAACAGCGCCCGGCGACCCGGGATCGGGCCGCGGATGCGGATAAACGCTCCGAACGTGCCGATGAGGGTCGGGGCCGGCAGGAAGTGGGGCAGCGTGGCCCTGATGCGGTAGCGGCGGCAGGCCAGGTAGTGGCCCATCTCGTGGCTGCCCAGGATGAGCATCAGCGGAAGGGCGAACCAGGTGCCGTAGCGCAGCAGCGACGGCCGGCGCAGGACCTGGCGCCAGAGGTCGAGGTTGAAGATGTCCCCATCCTGCTCATCGATGACGGCGATGGCGGCCGTCCCCTCGGGGAGGTGCGAGGTCAGGGTGTAGTGCGTCCCCGCGAAGAGCGTGGTGAGCAGGGTGAGCAGGAAAAGGAGCAGCGGGATGGCCACGCTGCGGAACCGCGACCGCCGAGGCGGAACCGGCCGGGGGTGGACATGGTGCGGCAGGGGTTCGGGGGCGGTGGCCCGCGGTGGCTCGGTGCTGGCTTCGACGTAGCGGGTCATCTCCTGCCATTCCTTGGGAGCGTCTCTTCGAAAACGGCGTTCTGGCGAGGATTCTAGAGCCCCGTCGCCCGGCAAGTCAAACCGGCAGCCCCGGGCGGGGGGGGCGCGGAATTGTCACCAACTCAGGTCAGCGCCGTGAAGAATGCGCACGTCGGTTGTGGACCGGCGCCGTCCGACTTGCCCAAGCCCCGGCGAATCAGTTTGTTTCGCCGTTGCGGATGTGGCACGATACTTGATAAGCATTCGGATGGGAACCTAGAAGTTCAATCGTGCTGCATCGCCGGGGAGGTGCCAGACCATGTTTCCACGGACCGGGAACGGATCACGGGGCCTGACCGCCCTCACGTCACTCTTCATGCTGGCCCTCGCTGCCGTTGCCGGTTCTTCGTCGGCACTGGCCGGCCTGCTGCCCATTGGGTGGGGGAGCGGCGTGTGCTCGGCCGAAGGTGTGGTTCACGTCTGGTCGGAGTTCCCGCCCGGCGGGGGTGCGGTGTTCGTCTACCCCGGATGGGGCTACCGTTTTCATCCCGATTACACCATGGTCGACTGCGATGTGGACCCCGAGGAGGCCCTTGTGGTCCTTGACGGGGAACTGCTCGGCGAGGCCGACGATTTCGATGGGTTCCCCTCCTATCTCTTCATCCGTCCCGGGCATCACGTGCTTGAATTCCGGGCCGCGGGCCACCGCACCCTGGTGCTGGAGGGCACGTTCCGCTCCGGGGCCTTCGTCAGGGTGGACCGTGAGATGGAGCATGGGGGCGAGCCCCAGCTGGTGGCGCTGGACGACCCGGTGGATGTGGGCCGTGTCGAGGAGCCGGGGTACACGCCGCCGGAGCTGCCGCCCGATGACGGGCCGGCCGGGGCGGTGACGCCTGCGACAGCAGCGGATGCGGGTGAGCAGGAGCCGGCGCCGCCGGCAGGAGCCGGGTTTCTCCGGTTGCAGGTCTCCCCGGCCGATGCCGCGGTCTACATCGACGACAGGTTCTTCGGCTCCGGGGACGAGATCTCCCGGCTGCACGGTTTTATCCGCCTGGCGCCGGGCCCGCACACCATCCAGGTCACGCGCCCCGGCTACGACACCCGGACCCTGCCGGTGCACGTCAAGGACGGCGAAAAGCAGAACCTCGATGTGTGGCTGGAGAAGACCGACCCCGATGAGCAGTGATTGATTCCCTGCCTGCGCTGTGATATAAGGCACAAGATTCATGGAATGAATAAGATCGGGCGAGCGTCGATGCTCGACCGCTTCGGTTGCCGGAATCATTCGGCAGGGAGGGGTGTATGCGCCAGCTGCCGCTGGTGGCCATTGTCGGCCGGCCCAATGTTGGAAAATCGAGGCTGTTCAACCGCTTCTGCGGCTATCGCAAGGCCCTGGTGCACGACCGCCCGGGTCTGACCAGGGACCGGCAGTACGCCACGGCCCGGTGGGAGGGAAAGCAGTTCGAGGTGGTGGACACCGGTGGGCTGCTCGGGGGCGACGAGGAGCGGATCCTGGAGAAGGGCATCGGTGACCAGGCCTTCGCCGCCATCGACGAAGCCCGGCTGGTTCTTTTCGTCGTCGATGCCCGGGCCGGCCTGACCCCGCTGGACGAGGAACTCGGCGCGGTGCTCCGCCGCCGGCGCAAACAGGTGATCCTGGTGGTGAACAAGGTGGACGGCCCGGGACAGGAGGCCTCCGCCACGGAGTTCCACCGCCTGGGGTTCGACCAGGTCAGCCTTACGTCGGCCGAGCACGGGCTCGGTTTCGACGAGCTTCACGAGCGGATCTTTTCGTTCATCGGCGATCTCTGTCCTGCCGATACGGAAGGCGAGGAGAATGTCCAGCTGGCCATTGTCGGCCGGCCCAATGCCGGCAAGTCGACCCTGGTCAACAGGATCCTCGGTGAAGACCGCGTGCTGGTCAGCTCCATCCCCGGCACCACTCGGGACGCGGTGGACGTGTCGATCGCCTTCCGCGGACGGCAGGTTACCCTGGTGGACACGGCGGGTATTCGCAAGAAGGCGCGGATCGGCGACGCGGAAGAGAAACTGAGTGTCAGCATGGCCATCAAGCAGATCGAAAGGTCTGCCGTGGTCATCCTGCTGCTCGATGCGACCAAGGGCATCGGTGCCCAGGATGCCGCCATCGCCGGCCACGCGGCACGCTCCGGCCGGGGCGTCATCGTGGCGGTGAACAAGTGGGACCTGGTCGCCGACCGCAGTCACCGGGGGGCGCGTGAGCTGGTGCAGCAGATGAAGGACCGGCTGCGCTTTCTCGACTATGCCCCGGTGCTGGTGATTTCGGCCCTGGACGGCACGCGGGTGGTCAAGCTGCTCGACCAGGCCCTGGCCATCGAGGAGCGCTGGCGCGCCCGGGTCTCCACGAGCCGGCTGAACAGCCTGCTCGAAAAGTGGACCACGGAGAAGCCGCCGCCGCGGCATCGGGGGAGAGCGGTGAAGGTCTATTACGGGACCCAGGTTGCCTCCGGTCCGCCGGTGTTCAAGCTCTTTGTCAATTCGGGCGCCAGGTTCTACTTCTCTTACGAGCGGTACCTGGTGAACCGGATCAGGGAGGCATTCGATTTCGAAGGAGTACCGATCAGGCTGGTGACGGCCGAACGGAAACAGCGGCGCGCCCGGCGTTGAGGGCAGGGCGTTCCGGCGTCGAACCGGCAGTGACGACCTGCCGGGTCCGGGAGAGGCGGATCAGATGGTACTGTTCAACTACACCACGCGCGAGATCACGGCCAAGATCGTCTATTACGGTCCGGGCCTGGGGGGGAAGACGACCAACCTGCAGTCGATCTACGACGATCTTCCCGAAGAAATGAAAGGCAAGATGCTGTCGCTGGCCACCAAGAGCGACCGCACGCTCTTCTTCGATTTCCTGCCCATCGACCTGGGCAGCATCGGCGGGATGAAGGTCCGGGTACAGCTCTACACCGTGCCGGGCCAGGTCTACTACAACTCGACCCGCAAGCTGGTGCTCAAGGGTGCGGACGGTGTGGTCTTCGTCGCCGACTCCCAGGAGGCGATGGAGGAGGCCAACCGCGAAAGCCTGGACAACCTTTACCAGAACCTCGCCGAGCAGAACGTGAAGATTGAAGACATCTGCATGGCCCTGCAGTGCAACAAGCGCGACCTGGCTTCCGTGATGCCGCTGGAACAGATGAGCACGGGACTGAACCGCGGGGACTGGCCGGTGTTCGAGGCCGTGGCCACCCAGGGGATCGGTGTCCAGGAAACGCTGCGCGAGATGCTCAAGCTGGTGGTGCTCTCGCTGAAGGAAAAATACGATTTCACGGTGGGCGAGTCGGCCCTGCTCGAGGAACTGGACCAGGCCGGGGAGGCGCTCAAGGGAACCACCGCCTCTGCCGAGCCGCCACGCACCGTCGTGGAGGAGACGCCGCCGGTGACGTCGGCGATCACCGAGCCGCTCGCTGCGCCCCAGGCATCCGATCCCGAACCCGTGCACGCCCTTTCCGCGGACCTGCATCCAGGCGATTCGCCGGTTGCGGCAACGGCGGCGACGGACGGATTTGCTACGGCGGGAGCGCCGGAGCTCGAACTGTTCGAACTCGACGACGAGTTTCTCGACACCGGAGATGAGCACGAGGAGCCGCTGTTCGAGGGCGGGGCTGCCGAAGCGCAGGCCGCCGATCCGGTGCTCATCATCGACGAGCCGGCCCCCGAGGCGGATGCCGATGACCCGGTGCTCATCATCGACGAGCCGGTCCCCGAGGCGGATGCCGATGACCCGGTGCTCATCATCGACGAGCCGGACCCCGGGGCGGAGGCCGATCCGCCGGATGTCGAGGACCCGGTGCGGATCGTGGAGTCCGTGGACGAGCCCGCCACGCCTGGCCCGGCAGGGACGTCCCTTTGCCTGGTCATACCCGATACCCCCGGCGGGGGGCCGGTGGAGGCCAACGTGCCGCTCACCATCCGGCTCGAGCGCGGGGGTGAACCGGTGGATCTGCACCTCACATTGACCCTGCGGCTCGATCGCTGACCGGCCAACCCGGGACGATCTGCGGCGCTTCGAGGGGCGTGGTCCGTACTCGATTGACAGCATCTGCCGCAAACGGTTACCATCAACAGAGTTAACCTGGACATACAGTACCCCGGGAGGACCGATGGCGGCGGCAGCCCGTACGGTGACCGACGCCGTCCCGGCGGGAGAAAGTGTCGTGAAGACGGAATCCATGCTGCCCTTCGAGGATGAACCAGCCGTGAGCGATCAGGATATCGAACTGCCCCCGGGGAAGCAGAGCTTCACACCCGAAGAACTCTACCGGTTCACGAGGATCAAGCCTTTTGTCCTCCGTTTCTGGGAGTCGGAGTTCCCGGCCCTGAAACCGAAGAAGGATGCATCGGGAGGCATGGCCTACGGCCGGTCCGACGTGGAACGGATCCTGGCGATCAAGAAGATCCTCTACGAAGAGGGGCTGACCCTGGTCGAGGCGCGACAACGCCTGTCCGGCGGCGCGGCGCCCGCGGATGATGCCCCGGACGGGGCGAAGGCCGGGAAAGCGTTGAAGACCGCGCAGAAGAAACCGCGGGCGGCAGAGAAAAGCGCTGCGCCGAGGAAAGTGGAGCGCACGGGAACCGTTGCGGGAAAGAAGTCTACGGCCTCGCCGGGTAAGCGTGCGACGGCGAAGAAGGCCGTGAAAACGTCGGCCGCAGCGAAATCGAAGAGCACCGTGGATGAGCAGGGCAAGGGCCGTCGCGGCCTGCCGGCGGAGGGCGCTTCGCGTACCCGGGTCTCGCTCGAGGAACTGCTGCCGGACAACATGAACGCACCGGAGGGAAAGGCCCCGGGCAAGCCCCCGGCCCGGCCGTCGAAGCCGCCGCGAAGCAAGGCGAAGAGAGGCCCGACGGAGTCGCCGGAGCTGGCCCGGGCACTCTCCGGAGCGGTGCGCGAGCTTCGAGCGATATTGACATTGCTCCGCAAGGGTGATAGATAGTCTCTTCTGTTGGCCGATACCTGTCGGGACGTAGCGCAGCCTGGTAGCGCACCGGTCTGGGGGACCGGTGGTCGGAGGTTCAAATCCTCTCGTCCCGACCATTTTTCGCTTTCAGGAACTCATGCGAACGAACAAACGGGCAGCGCCGCACCGGGCCGCTCGTTTTTTTTTGAGTGAAGCCAGTGAATATTCTCCTCGCCAATGACGACGGCATCATGGCCGAAGGGCTGCAGGCGCTGCGCCAGGCGCTCCTTGACCGGGGGCACCATGTGGAAGTGGCGGCGCCGGACCGCGAGCGGAGTGCGGCGAGCCAGTCGCTGACCATCACCCGCCCGTTGCGGGTGCGCACCCTCGAACCGGGGGTCAACGCCATCGACGGCACCCCCGCCGACTGTGTCCACCTCGCGGTGCTCAACCTGGTCAGCCGGCGGCCCGACCTGGTCCTTTCCGGCATCAACTGCGGTCTCAATGTGGGTGACAACATCTACTACTCGGGCACGGTGGCGGCTGCCGCCGAGGCCCTGCACCTCGGCATCCCCGCGGTGGCTGTGTCACGCGCCTGGTGGGAGGTCGGCAGCGATCGACAACTGCCCGGGGCCGCGGCCTATGCCGCGAGAATCGCCGAGTGGTGGGGCGGGCAGGACGGCTGGCGCGATCGCTGCCTGCTCAATGTCAACTTCCCCGAGGGGGCTTTCGGCGACGCCAGGTTCACCGTCCAGGGGCGGCGCACGAGCCACACCAGGGCCCGGTTCGACACCGACCCCATGGGTCGTTCCTACTACTGGGCCTGGGCCAACGACGACGGGCTGCTTCCCGATCCCGACGCCGACTTCCAGGCGGTGCGGGAAGGGCTGGTCTCGTTGACGCCGCTGAAGATCGAGCGCACCCACCTCACGGCACTGCAGGCCCTGCGGGAGAGCGATCCTCCGGGAACGTCTGTGGAGGAGGGGGATGCTTGACGATCGGCTGATCGACTACGGCCGGCGGCGCCGGCAGATGGTCCGCAAGGCCCTTCAGGGGCGCGATATCAGCGATCCCCGGGTGCTGCAGGCCTTCGCCGAGGTGCCCCGCCACCGTTTCGTCGGCCGGCCGATGTGGAAAGATGCCTACGGGGACCATCCACTGCCCATCGGCCACCAGCAGACCATTTCCCAGCCCTACATCGTGGCCAAGATGCTGCAGGTGCTCGAACTCAGGCCGGAGCACCGGGTGCTGGAGATCGGCACCGGTTCCGGTTACCAGACGGCGATCCTCGCCCGGCTGGTGCGCCAGGTTTACTCCATCGAGCGTATCGCCGAACTGGCCCGCGGGGCCCAGGCCGTGCTCTCCGACATTGGCGTGCTCAATGCCACGGTGAAAGTTTTCGACGGGACCTACGGCTGGGCCGAGATGGCGCCCTACGACCGCATCGTGGTTTCGGCGGGGGCCCCGGAGGTCCCCTCACCGCTGGTGGATCAACTGGCCGAGGGCGGACGGCTGCTGGCGCCGGTGGGCGACGCCACGTACCAGACCCTGCAGCTGGTGATCCGCAGCGCCGATGGGGAAATTGAGCGAAAAAACGGGGATGGTTGTGTTTTCGTCAAACTGGTGGGACGGTACGGCTGGAAATGAACGGCAGGCCGCCGGAGGAAAGGACGCGATCGTGACATATGCCATTCACCTGGTAAAGGGCTTTCTCATCGGGATCGCCAATATCATCCCCGGGGTCAGCGGCGGCACTTTCGCGCTGATCCTGGGCATCTTTGACCGGCTGGTGCAGGCGATCAAGTCCTTCGACCTGGCGTTGATCCGCAGCCTGTCCGGGGCGCTGATCCGGCCCTTCGACCCGCAGTCGCGGCAACGTGTCGCCGCCGAGTGGAAACGCACGGACGCAACCTTCCTGGTCTTCATCGGGCTCGGGGCGATGGCCGCCCTGGTCTCCTGCGCCTGGATCTTCGACTACCTGCTGCGCGAGCACCCCGGAATGACCCTGGCCTTTTTCATCGGCCTGATCATCCCTTCCATTGCCGTGCCCTACCGGATGATGAAACGCCGCGGCCCGGCCCAGCTGTTCTGGATCATCCCCGGAGCGGTGCTCACCGTCTGGTTCTCCCTGTTGGAGATCGGCGGCGGTTCCGGCGAGCCTGGTTTCTTCGTCGTGGTCTTCGGGGGCATTCTGGCCATTTCGGCGATGATCCTCCCCGGGGTTTCCGGCTCGTTCTGCCTGCTGATCCTCGGTCTGTACCAACCCACGCTTTCGCACATCAAGGCCATGACCCACGATCCGGGGGTGGCTTCGGTGATCTTCCTCGGCACCCTGGGGCTGGGCATCGTCATCGGGCTGGTGCTCTTTTCCCGGCTCATGTCTTTCCTGCTCAATCGGTACCGCTCCGCCACCCTGGCCTTCCTCATCGGACTGATCATCGGGTCGTTCTGGATCCTCTGGCCGATCAAGGATTTCGGGGCCGGAACGGTGGTCACCGATTCCAAGGGTGAGGAGAAGAAGGAAATCGCCATCGCCACGGCGCCGAACAGGCTTCCCGGGGGCGAGGAGGGTGACCTCCGGCTGTGCGGAACGTGCGGCCTGGCGCTGCTCGTGGGGCTCGGTGGCGCCGCCGGTGTCAGCCGTCTGGGAAAAGTGAAGAGCTGATATACATTCACCGGCAATTGTGGTATGGTTCCGCGCTGGAACGGTCCTGAAGCCGGAGTGGTCAGGGCCTTTTCAGCATCGGGATTCGATAATCGGGACGTAGCGCAGTCTGGTAGCGCACCTGCTTCGGGAGCAGGGGGTCGGAGGTTCAAATCCTCTCGTCCCGACCACCTTCCCTCTCACCTCAATCGATTTACCGCCCCGGGGCGGGGTGCTGGTCCTTTTTGAGGGCCTGGCGGCGCTGGGGGAAGACTTCAGTAGCCACCAGACCTGAGGAGCCGGCAGCCATGATCGACCTCAAGAGCAAGATCCGTGAAATCCCGGATTTTCCGAAACCTGGCATTCTCTTCTACGACATCACAACCCTGCTCGGCGACCCCCTCGCCTTCGAGCAGGTGATCAGCACGCTGGCCGAGCGCTACGCTGACCGGCGGGTGGGCGCGGTGCTGGGCACCGAGTCCCGGGGGTTCATCTTCGGTGCGCCGCTGGCCCTCAGGCTGTCCGTTCCCTTCGTGCCCGTGCGCAAACCGGGGAAGCTGCCCTTCAACACACTCTCCGAATCCTACGAGCTGGAATACGGCACCGACAGCCTGGAGGTGCACGTGGATGGGGTAAAGACAGGAACCCCGGTGGTGGTGGTCGACGATCTGCTGGCCACCGGCGGCACGGCGGCGGCCACGGTGAACCTGGCCCGTCAGCTCGGGGCCGAGGTTATCGAAGCAGCCTTCGTCATCGAACTGGAGTTCCTTTCCGGTCGAAAAAAGCTCGATGACGTGGACATTTACAGCATGGTGCAGTATTAGCCCGGACCGGGCGGTCGTTGACGATAAACGCTTGAAATGTTATAAGTCTCGATCGCGAACTCGTGCCCAGGGGGCGCCTGTAGCTCAGGTGGATAGAGCAAGGGATTCCTAATCCCTGTGCCGGGGGTTCGAGTCCTCCCAGGCGCACCAGCCCCGGGAGGTTGCCGGGAAAGCACCTTATCTGAAGAACGGAGAACGTCGACATGACCGCCAAGAGACTCACCAGGAAGGAACTGCTCCGACAGGACGAGTTTCTGACCACCGTGGAGAAAACCCAGCAGTTCTGGGAAGATCACCGGAACGCCATCATCATCGGTGCGACTTCTGTGGTCGTGGCGGTGGCGCTCATTATCGGCGGAATCTCCTACTTCAAGGCCCGGGAAGGCCGCGGTGCTGCCGCGCTCACCGAGGCCCTGCGGCCCTACCACGGCTCGGTGCTCGGGCAGCAGACCTCGCCGCGACCGGTGGCCGACCAGCTGCAGTTCTCCTCCGAGGTCGAAAAATACGAGCAGGCCATCACCGCCCTGGACGGGGTGATCGACAGCTACGGCGGGACCGAAGCCGGCAAGGTGGCCCGGCTCTACCGCGGGCACACCCTGTACAATCTCGGCCGCTACGCCGAGGCGCTGGAGGCTTACGAAGGGTTCAGGAGCACTGCCGGCGACGGGTATCTTTCCGGCCTCGCCCTGCTCAATATGGCGCAGTGCCGCAAGATGGAAGGTGATCTCGCCGGTGCCGCCGCCGCCGGTCAGGAACTGGTGGATACGGCCGACCGTCTGCACTTCCCGCTGGACGCGGCGCTCAGCGCGCTGGCCGACTGCCGATTGGAAAACGGCGAAAGTGCGGAAGCGTCAACCCTCTACCGCCGAATTGTGGACGAGTTCCCCGAGTCAGCCTACCGGTTCGTGGCCGAAGAGAAACTGGCCGGCCTGGGCGAGGAGCCCGGGGACGCCACTGCCCCGGCCCTGGAGTGACCCCAACGATGACCTCAACGCTCAAACGGTCCTGGCCCCGCGAGCTGTTCGAGACCATCGTGATCAGCGTCATCCTCGTTCTCTTCTGCAAGACATTCATATTTCAGCAGTTCCGCATCCCAACCGGCTCGATGGAAGACACGCTCCTCGTGGGCGACCACCTGATGGTGAACAAGTTCATCTTCGGGCCGCTGCAGCCGGATTCGATCAGTCCCGTGCTGCCCATACGCGATGTCCGTCGTGGCGACGTGGTGGTTTTCAAATACCCCGAAGACCCGGAGATGCCGTTCATCAAGCGGGTCATCGGGCTTCCCGGGGAAAACGTGGAGATCCGGCGCAAGAACGTCTACATCGACGGCGTGGCGCTGGATGAACCCTACAAGTTCCACAAACGGGCCGGGGTCGATCCCCAGGTGGACTACCACGGTCCGGTGCGGGTGCCCGAAGGGCAGCTCTTCGTGCTGGGCGACAACCGCGACAACAGCCGCGACAGCCGCTTCTGGGGGTTCGTGCCCGAGGATTTCCTCATGGGGCGGGCCCTGCTCATCTGGTGGTCCTACGAGGAGCGCCGCGGAACCTTCCTCGAGAAGCGCATCGACCAGCGAGTCCGCAACTTTTTCGACACCGCCTTTAACTTCTTTGCCAAGACCCGCTGGAAACGCTCCTTCACCCTCATTCGATAACCTTCCCCGATCCGCACCTGTGTACTTTTGGCGAACCGGCATCCCCGCCCGGGCTCACCGGTCTTTCGAGCCTTGCATACAAATGAGAGGCCGTCAGGGATAGAGGCGGAAGCCGGTGAAGTCTTTCTGGGTCAGGCGGCTGTGGTGCATCCAGATGCGGTCGTCGCGTTCGGGGAAATCGGTGCGGAAGTGACTGCCGCGGCTCTCGGTGCGGATGGCGGCGGCCCGGGCCACGAGACAGGCTACGGTGAGCATGTTCAGCGTCTCCAGCCCTGAACGGCAAAGCGGCTTCAGCGCCTTGCGGTTGAGCAGGGAACGCAGGGTGGCCAGGGCCCGGGTCAGTCCCTCACCGTTGCGCACGATGCCCACCTCGTCCCACATCACCTGCCGCGTGGCCTGGCGCAACTCCTCCAGCGCCTGTTCCTCAACCGGTTCCGGACCGGCGATGGCGCCGGCGCCCGGATCACGGGAAATGGCGCGGCCCTGGTCCGCCGAGGGCAGCGGCGTGGCCGCGGTGATGCGGCCCAGGGTGTCGGCATGGGGCAGGGGCGGCCGGTCCACGAGTACGGCCCTGGCGCTCCGCGCCCCGAAGACCAGGCCCTCGAGCAGGGAGTTGCTGGCCAGCCTGTTGGCGCCGTGGACACCGGTGCAGGCCACCTCACCGGCGGCATAGAGGCCGGGGATGCTGGTGCGGCCGTGGGCGTCGGTCCAGATGCCCCCCATCATGTAGTGGGCGCTGGGGGTCACCGGGATCGGTTCGCGGGTGATGTCGATGCCGTAGCGGCCACAGGTGCGGTGGATGTTGGGAAAGCGCTTGCGAACATACTCGGCGTTCAAACCGCTGAGATCGAGAAAGACGTTGTCTTCTCCGGAACGCTGCAGTTCGAGGAGGATTTCACGGCTCACCACGTCTCGCGGGGCCAGCTCGGCCCGCGGGTGGCAATCGGACATGAAGCGCTGCCCGGCCCGGTTGCGCAGCACGCCGCCTTCGCCGCGGATCGATTCCGAGAGCAGGAACGACGGCACGCCAGGCAGGTTCAGCGCCGTGGGATGGAACTGGACGAACTCCATGTCCATCATCTCCGCACCGGCGCGGAAGGCGATGGCCATGCCGTCCCCGGTGGCCTGGGGAGGGTTGGTATTGTTGAGGAAAACCGAGCCGGCGCCGCCGGTGACCATGAGCACCGCACGGCCCAGCAGTCGGCGGGGCTTTGCCTCGCCGGCCCCGAGACAGGTGACGCCGAGGCAGCGGCCGCCGCTGAGCAGCAGGTCGACGGTGAAGGTCTTGGGCACCACCCGGATGCGGTCGTTCTGTCCGGCGAGATTGCTCAGCGTGCGGACGATTTCTCGGCCGGTGGAGTCGCCGTTGGCGTGGAGGATGCGTCGTTTGCTGTGTGCCCCCTCCCGGGTGAAGGACAGGCGAAGTCCCTCGCGATCGAACTCGGTGCCCCAGGCGATGAGTTCCGCCACGTGGGCCGGCCCCTCTTCCACGAGGAGGCGCACCATCTCTTCGTCACAGAGGCCGTCGCCGGCCTCCAGCGTGTCCTGGAGATGGAAGCCGACGCGGTCCTCCTCGCTGAGCGCCACGGCCACCCCGCCCTGGGCCAGCTCGGTGTTGCTGTCGCGCACCTCGTCCTTGGTCAGGATGACCACCGAACCGTGTGCCGAGAGTTCGAGCCCGGCGCGCAACCCGGCGATACCGCTGCCGATGACGATGAAATCCGTGGTGTCGGCGCTGTCCCGGTGACTGGTCAACGGCGGAGCCTGCCCGTTCGGAAAACCGAAAAACTCCGGAAGTGGATTGCAACAAACATTTTATCGTAGCATATGGCCCTGTGGGTGGCAATTGGGGCAAGCTTGCCAAGCTTGACAGTTCCACGATACGCCATGCTATCATCGGGCATTCGAATTTTCCGGCACAGGCTGATCATTCCGGGAGGGGACGGGTGGAGTCTTTTAACGGCAGGCTCGGAGCGGACTGCACCTTTGCCGAGTTGATCCGGCGGGTGTTCGTGGGCCAGTGGTCCGGCGAACTGCTCGTCGAGAAGGACGAGCAGAAGAAGAAGATCTTTCTCAATGCCGGCTCCATCAGTTACTGCGCCACCAACATCAACTCCGAACGGCTCGGTTCCGTGCTGCTGCGCCGCGGCAAGATCGACGCCGATGCCCTCCGCTCGGCCCTGCGTGGCAAGGGCTCGATGCGACTGGGCCAGAAGCTGGTGGCCGAGGGCCTGATCTCCGAAGATGAGCTGCAGCGCAGTTTGATCCAGTCGGCCAGGGAAAACGTCTGCAGCATGTTCAACTGGACCTCGGGCACCTATCGCTTCGGCCCGGGCCGCACGCCACTCCCCGAGGACCTGAGGTTCCAGCTGCCCACCTCGGACGTGATTCTCGAGGGGGTCCGCCGCATCGAGGATTTCGAAACCGTCAGGCAGGGGCTGGCCTCGCTGGACGGGCCGCTGGCCATGGCCGAAAACGCACCGGAAGCGAGCCAGACCGATTCGCTGACCCCGGTGGAGGGCTTCCTGCTCTCCCGCATCGATGGGGTGATGACCATCGATGATGTCTGTGCCGTGAGCACCGTGGACCGCGAGCAGACCTGCCGCTGCCTCTACGGGCTTTACTGTGCCGGGCTGATACGGGGGCCGCGGGCCGTGGAGGATGCGCGGATCCCGGTGGGGCCGCCCGTTGAAGAGGCACCGGCGGCGGCGCCCCGGCCCACCGAGCTGGATCACGGCGAGGCTCGGCCGGAACGCATCGATGACGAGATCGAGAAAAAGTTTATCGCCTGCTGCGCGTCCCAGGTCGATTTCTACACCGTGCTGGAGGTGAGCAACAGCGCATCCGAGGAACAGATTCGCAAGTCCTACTACCACCTGGCCAAGAAATATCATCCGGACCGGCACCGGGGCAAGGGCGGTGAGGAATTGGAGCAGAAGCTCGAAGCGCTGTTCATGAAGATCGGCGCCGCCTACGATACGCTGCACGACGCCAACAAGCGTTTCGAGTACGACCAGTCGATCCTCAAGAGCCCGGCGGTGGCCGATTCCCCGGGAACCACCGAAACGCACTCCCCGGAAAAGGAGGCGGCGATCCACTTCAAGGAAGGGATGCGCTTCTACCTGGAAAAGGATTTCTGGAACGCGGTCCAGCTGTTCCGGCGGGCCATCGAGGCGTCGCCCGAGGCCAATTCCGAACATTATCGCTACCTGGCCCTGGCCCTGTCGCAGAACCCCAAGTGGGGCAAGGAGGCCGAGCGTTACTTCCTCAAGGCCATCGAGCTGGAGCCGTTCAGCCCGGACCTGCGGCTGCTCCTCGGACGGCTCTACCGGCAATCGGGGATGGTCAGGAGAGCCGAAAGCCAGTTCCGGGAAGCGTTGCGGCTGGAGCCGGGAAACTCGGCCATCCAGGCCGAGCTCGACGACCTGGCCGGTGAAGGTGGTGAGAGCGGCGGGTCCTTTATCAAGGGCCTCTTCCGCAAGAACCGGCAGAACTCATAAATTTTCACCTGACCCATGCACTACGTCATCGACGGGAACAACCTGATCGGCCACAGCCCCGACCTGTCCCTCAAGGACGACCACTGTCGCGGTGAAGCGATGACCCGAGTGGCGGCGTTCTGCCGTGAGACCGGCACGCGGGCCACGATTTTCTTCGACGGCGGGCCTGATGCCCACGTGGGCGAGAACGGGGTTTCGCTTGGTGCGGTGCGCGCCATGCTCGCCGGCAAGGGCGTCGAGGCGGACGAACGGATCCTGGCCATGATCGACGGCGCCGCGGGGCGCCGGTTCACCGTGGTCAGTTCGGACCGGCGTATTTACGGCCGGGCTCGATCGGCCGGCATCGAAGCCCTGCGTATTCACGAGTTCAACGTCCTGATCGGGGCTTCGAACCGCCGGCGCCGGGCCGCAGATGACCGGCACGCCGAGCTGGAGCAGAAGAGCAGGCGACTGGAAGAGGGCGAAGTGCAGGAATGGCTGGAGATCTTCGGTGAGGATGCTTGACCGGGTCGTCCCCCCATGCTAGCGTTGACACGGATACGGAGTGGAGGAGGTGATCGCTCTCCCGCCTCGGCGGGGGGGAGGAAAGTCCGAACTCCGCAGGGCAGTGCGCTGGGTAACGCCCAGTGGGGGAAACCCTAAGGAAAGTGCCACAGAAAATATACCGCCACGGCCGGTTTCCGGTCCGAGGTAAGGGTGAAAAGGTGCGGTAAGAGCGCACCAGTCCATGCGGTGACGCGTGGAGCTTGGTAAACCCCGCACGGAGCAAGGCCAAATAGGAAGGCAGTCAAGGGTGGCCCGCCCATGCCTTCGGGTAGGCTGCACGAGCCATGGGGAAATCCATGGCCCAGATGAATGATCACCGCCGTCTTACGGGCGGTAACAGAATTCGGCTTACGATCCGCTCCCGTATCCCCTGAGCGCCGATGCCCCCGGGTCGGTGCGTCACGAGGAGCCGCTGTCCCCGGTGGATGGGCGGCTCTTCCTTTTCACGGTGCACAATGGCCGCTGCTCGTTCAGCTCGCCGCAGGGTCCCGCCCCCGCTGGCCCCGGGGGGCACCGTTGCCGTTCTTTCGCCGGCCGGGCCGGTGAAGGCGTGGGACCTGGAACGGGGTGAGGCGTTCCTGAGCAGGCGCGGCTATCGCGTGGTTCGCGGGCGGCATGCGCTGGCCCGCCGGGGCTACCTGGCCGGCAGCGACGGCGCTCGGCTCTCCGACCTGCAGCGGGCCATCGATGACCCCTGCGTGGATGCCATCTTTTTTTCCCGTGGCGGGTATGGCACCACACGCCTGCTCGACGACCTGGATCTCGCGCCGCTTGCCCGGCGCCCTCGCGTGCTGCTGGGGTTCAGCGACCTCACCGTGCTGCTCAACCTGGTCACGGACAGGACCGGCCTGGTCACCTACCTCGGCCCGATGGTGGCCAGTGACATGGGCCGCGGGCTCCGCGGACAGACATTGGATGCCTTCGACACCCTTATCGGGGGCGGCGGCGGGGACGTTGTGGTGCGCTGCCGGCCCGGGAAGGCGGCCGGGGGCGCGAGGCGGGGGTTTCTCCGGCCCGGGTCGGTGACCGCCGAGCTGGCCGGCGGCTGTCTCTCCATGCTCGTGGCCACCCTGGGCACGCCGTACCAGCCGGACCTCGAGGGGAAGATTCTCTTCTGGGAGGAGGTCAACGAGCCGGCCTACCGTATCGACCGCATGCTGACCCAACTGCGCCAGGCCGGGCTGCTGTCGCGCATCGCCGGAATGGTGGTGGGCGGGCTGCGCGGATGCACTGCCGCTCCAGGGGGCGGCGGACGCCGCCGGCTGCTGGCCGGGCTGCTCGCTGACCTGGACTGTCCCGTCTTCTTCGGGTTTCCATGCGGCCACGGGCCGCAGAAGGTGGTGCTGCCCATCGGTCTTCCACTGACCCTCGACGCCGCCCGCGGGCAGGTGGTCATCGGTGACGGGCGATCGGGTCTTTAGTGGCGGCGGCTGGATACCGATGGCTACGGTAAGGGATGATGAACGGGGTTTTCCGCCCCGCCGCCATATGGGCTTTCCGTGGAGGAAACGGCATGGACGATCAGCTGGACCAGAACTACGAGAGGCGCAAGAGCCCGCGCGTGGAACTGAAGGGGTTGACCGGTGTGCCGGTCCGGCCCGGCGCGGCCAGGATCATCGATATCAGTGCCTGCGGGGCCCAGGTGCAGTTCCCTGAACGGCTGGTTCCCGGGAACCTCTACGAATTGAGGCTCACCTTTCCCGACCGACAGATCCTGGCCCGGGGCATGGTGACCCGGAGCATGGACCTCAGGGGAGATGCCAGGGCGGGAAAACCCGTCCTCGGCGGCTGTCTCGCCGGTATCGAATTCCAGGGGCTCGAACCCGATGACCAGGAGTACCTGGAAGCGTACGTCGCCGGCATGTCCCGGAATCGGGACTGAAGCGGGCCCGGCCGCGTCAATTGATCCCCACCGGCATTCCACGTACAATCAACGGTGCATTACCGTCCAGCCGGCGCCGACACGGGGTCGCCTTCGGGTGGGCGGGGTTCGTCTCGGAGAAGGATGAGAAAAGCCGTCATCGGAGTGATGGGCGGGGCGTCGGCGGACGAGCGGACCCGTGGACTGGCACGCCGTCTGGGGCAGCTGGTGGCCGAGGGGGGGATGGTGCTGCTCTGCGGCGGCCGGCCCGAAGGTGTGATGGACGAGGCGGCCCGGGGGGCCCGTGAGCGCGGTGGTTTCACCGTGGGAATTCTCCCGGGCAGCGATCCCGATGCGGCGGGGGGCGGCATCGACCTCGCCGTGGCCACCGGCATGGGCAATGGGCGCAACGTGATCAACGTGCTCTCCAGCGACGTGGTGATCGCCTGCCCCGGGGGTGCCGGCACCCTGTCCGAGGTGGCCCTGGCCTTGAAGTGCGGCAAGCCGGTCGTGGCGCTGGGCTTCGACCCGGGAAACGGCTTTCTGCCCTGGCGCGGGGGAAGACTCGTTCTCGCCGACACCGCCGAGGAGGCCATCAGCCTGGCCCGTGGTTTCCTGGGGCGCGCGGAAGCCGGTGCCGCATCGCCGGAGCAACTGTTGTAAACTGGACTGAGGTGCACCGTCGTGGACACGATCCAGGTCAGGGTTCGGGGGGCCGAGTACCCCATCACTTTCGGCAGCGACCTGGCGGGGTGGCTCGAGGCGGTCCTGCCTCTGCGACGCGGTACGCCCTTCGTGCTGCTGCTGGTGGACGAAAATGTGAACCGGCTGCACGGGGAACGCCTGGCCGCCGCGGCCGCCGCCGCGGAGATCGAGGTACGGCTCATCGAAGTGCCTGCCGGGGAAGAGACGAAGTCCCTGGCGTACTATGGCCGGCTCTGCGACGAGGTGCTGGCTGCCGGGCCCGACCGCTCCACGCCGCTGATCGCCTGCGGCGGCGGCGTCACCGGCGATGCCGCGGGGTTTGTCGCCGCCACCGTGCTCAGGGGCCTGCCGTTCTACCAGGTGCCCACCACCACGCTTTCCCAGGCGGACAGCGGGGTAGGGGGGAAGGTGGGGTTGAACCACGCGTCGGGCAAGAACCTGCTGGGCACGTTCTACCAGCCCCGGGCGGTGTTCATCGACCCGGCCTTCACGCGCACGCTGGAGAAGAGAGACTACCTCGCCGGGCTGTTCGAGGTGCTGAAGATGGGGCTGATCCTCGACCCGCGCCTCCACGGTTTCATCGCCGAGCGATGGGAGCGCCTCGACGCCCGTGCGGAGCCGGAACTGGTCCACGTGATCCAGCAGAGCTGCCGGCTCAAGGCGCGGGTGGTGGAACTGGACGAGGTGGAGGAGGGGCCGCGACGGGTGCTCAACTTCGGCCACACCGTGGGTCACGTGCTCGAGCACCTGGCCGGCGGCGCCCTGCGCCACGGCGAGGCCGTGGCCTGGGGCATGGCCGCGGCCATCGACCTCTCGGTGCGCCACGCCGGGCTGGAGCCCGACGCGGCCGGGAAGTTGATCGAATTCATCCGTGGGCGGGCGGCCGCGGTGCGGCCCGAAACGCCCCCGAAGGAAGCGTTTATGCGTTTACTGGACAAGGACAAGAAACGGCGGGGGCGGTCCATCGACATGGTCCTTCTCCGCTCGGTGGGGAACACGGTGATCAAGCAGGATCTCCCGGCTGAGGAGATCTGGCGGGCGGCACGGGATGCCGTCGGCGCCGCGGGGTCCCGCGGGGAATCCCCGGACGGAAAGGCGGCTGTTGAATGAGAAGATGCTGTTTGGCAGTGATCATGCTGCTCTCCCTGCTGCCGGCCCTGCCGGCGGTGGGCACCGAGGGCGCACCCGGTACGGCCGCGGGGGCCGGCGACGGCGAGCGGTCGCAGGCCTACTACCATTTCCTGCTGGCCAAGGGCTACGAGTTCGAGCACCTCTATGACGAGGCGATCGGCGAACTGCAGAAAGCGCTGCAGTACGATGACCAAACCGCGTTCATCCACGGCGAGCTGGCCGCGCTCTACCAGCGGCTGGGTCGCGAGGGGAAAGCCCTGGAGCACGGTCATGCGGCCATCGAGGCCGACCCCGGGGACGCAAAGGCCCGGGTTTTTCTCGGCATGCTCTACTTCAAGACGAGCCGGCGGGACGAGGCGTCGCGCGAGGAACTCACCGGCCTGGCCATCGAGCAGTACCGCGAAGCGCTGGCCATCGATCCCGGGCTGGAGGAGGCCTGTCTCGATCTTTCGCACATCTATCATGTGAACGATCGAGACGACGAAGCGCTGGAGCTGCTCGAGCGGTTCCTCGAGCAGAGCCCGTACAACGAGCGGGCCCTCTTCGCCCTGGGCAACATCCACTGGTCTCGGAGGGAGTGGGACAAGGCGCTCGAGGACTACCAGCGGATTCTGGAGATCAACCCTGATTCCATCAGGGCGCTGCTCGACGTGGCCGATACCTACAACAACCTCGACGAGCCGGAGAGTGCGCTGCCCTTCTACCTCAGGGCCCTGGAGGAGAATCCCGAATCGTTCAACATCCTCAGCCAGGTCGGCGCGTGCTACGAGCAATTGCGCAAGCTCGACCTGGCCGCACGCTACTACCAGAAAGCCCTGGCCGTGAAGCCGGACAGCCTGGAGACGGTGGAGGCGCTGGGCAACGTGTCCTTCATGGGGCATCGCTACCTCGAGGCCACCGGTTTTTACCTCCAGGTGCTGGAGGTGGAGCCCGACCGGCTGGTCACCCGGTTCAACCTGGCCCGTTCGTACAAGGGCCTCGGCGAGGTCACCCTGGCCCTGGCGCACCTGGAGCGGCTGCAGCGACGGATGGACGATGCGCTGAGCGGGGGGGAGGGCACCAGGGACCTGCGGCGCTTCCGGCGCCTGGTCCTCGAGGAGCTGGCCAATATCCATGTCGGTCTTGAACAGTACGACGAGGCCCTCGCCGTTCTGCGGCAGGCCTCGGCCGTGGGCGAAAAACCGGACGCCGACGTGCTGCACAACCTGGCCCGGGTCCATCACATGCGGGGTGATTTCGACGCGGCGATGAAGGCCCTGGCGCGCTGCCGCGAACTCTACCCGGACCGGTCGGAGGCCGACCTGCTCGAAGTGGAGATGCGCCTGGATGCCGGTCGGCTGGAGGGCGTGGACGCGGCGCTCGACCGGCTGGAGAACAAGGCCGCCGCGGAGGGGCTGGAGAGCGATCTCTGGCGCCGCCTCGTGGTGCTGCTCTCCGACAACGGCTACGGGGAACGTGCGGTGCGGCTGCTGGAGAAGATCAATGCCGGTGAAGGGGGGAAGACCGCCCTGAGCCTCTTTCTCCTGGCCCGGGCGAGAGTGGACAGCGATGATCTGGACGGTGCGCTGGCCGTGATCAGGGATGCCCGGCAGCGGTATCCCGAGGATTTCGATTTCACGCTGCTCGAGGGAGAGATCCTGCTCCGGCGTGAGCAGGTCGACCAGAGCCGGGAGCTGCTTGGGGCGCTGCTGGGCCGCGAGGGGGTGGTCCCCGAGGATTTCCTGCGGGCGTCGCTGCTCTACTCGCGGTTCGACCGCTTCGAACGCGCCGAAGAGGTCCTCCTCTCCGGCCTGAAACGGTTCAACGGCGATGGTGCCCTGCTCTTCCAACTCGCCGCGACCCGTGAACGGCTCGGACGGTTCGCCGACGCCGAGAAAACCTTCCGGCGGCTCATCGAACTCGAGCCGGATAACGCGGCAGCGCTCAACTACCTCGGCTACATGCTCGCCGAACGCGGGGAGCGCCTCGATGAGGCCATGGCCCTGGTGGGGCAGGCGCTGCGCATCGAACCGCGAAACGGCGCCTACCTGGACAGCATGGGCTGGGCGTTGTTCCGCGCCGGCATGACGCGTCAGGCCGGAAGCTACCTGCTCGATGCGATGAAGCAGATCCCCGGCGACCCGACAATCTGTGAGCACGTGGGGGACTACTACCTCGCCCTTGGCGAGCGCGAACTGGCGCTGGAGCATTTCCGCAAGGCCATCGAACTCGGTGTGGACGATCCCGAGGCCGTGCGGCTGAAGATCGAGGACGCCGAGCGGCCACCGGAAAGCTCCACGGGTGGGAGCGAATGAACCTCCCGGTTCCATTCCGGGCCGCGGCATTCCTGTTGCTCGCCGGAATCGGTTGTTCCGCCCGGGGGCCGGGGCCGTCCACCATGGCGCCGGTCACTGACGACCGCTGCGCCGCGGTCCATGCCGGGCGGGTCGAACAACGACAGCGCTTCGGAGGGATATCGGGGAGCGGCAGCCTGAGGCTCTATTCCGCTGCCGGCCGGGGCCGGGCATCGTTCGACTTCACCTACCGGCGACCGCATTCGCTTCGCTTGGAATTCCGCACCCCGTTCGGCCCGGCTGCGGCCGTGCTCGACATCGATGGCCAGCGGTGGCTCTTTGCCGATTTTCGCCAGGGGCTCTTTGTCCGTGGCGAGGGCGAGGGGTCGTTCCGGCGTTTCACCGGCCTGCCCGCCGGTCCGACGGCCCTGATCCCGGTCCTGCTGGCCGAGCCGGGGGCCGCTGACCACGGGCTTTACGACCTGCGCTTCCACCCCGGAACCTGCCTGCCCCTGGGCTGCCGCATCGTCGTACCAGGGGGCGGCGTTGCCCCGATAACGGTCAATTACCGCTGGCCGGAGAAACCGGCCGGGGCGACCGATCCCCCGGGCTTCGACCTGCCCGAGCGGGTGGTGCTCATCGGGCCCGAGGTGGACCGTGAGACCGTCATTCGCTTCAAACGCGTTCGACCGCTCGAGCCGGCCGAGCTGGAGAGGGTGCCCGAAGCGGTGGACATCACCGGGCTCGAGCAAGCCGGGCCGGTGGTGGAAAGCGACGGGCTTCCGGAGTGGCTGCGGTGAGCGGCAGGGGCGTGCGGGTTCACTGCCCGGCCAAGATCAATCTCTGCCTCGAAGTGCTCGGTTCCCGGCCGGACGGGTTTCACGAGATCCGCACCCTCTTTCAGACCCTCGATTTCGGTGATGACCTCAGTCTTCGGCCCCGACCGGGTCATGGGCTGGCGCTGCGCGTGGCCGGGGGCGGCGCCCTCGTTCCCCGGGGCCCGGAAAACCTGGTCCACAAGGCCTACGAAGCGTTTGCCGCCGCCTGCGGAAAGGCGCCGGGCCTGGAGGCCGGCCTGGTCAAGCGTATCCCCCCGGGGACGGGCCTCGGCGGGGGCAGCAGCGATGCCGCGGCCATGCTCCTGGCCCTGCAGTGGATCACCGGGCGCCCCGGGCCCGGGGAACTGGTCCGTCTGGCCGCCGGGATCGGCGCCGACGTCCCCTTCTTCCTGCGCGGCGGAACAGCGGCGGGGAGGGGCCGCGGAGACCGCATCATGCCGCTTCCCGACGCCCCCGCGCGGCCGGTCCTACTCGTCCTGCCCCCCCTGCAGATGCTCAGCGCCGAGGTGTATCGCGCTCTGGATCCGATGTTGACATCCAGAACGAATCGTATTAGCATCCACCGTTATTTCGACGGGAAGGCCGTGGTGCGCCCACAGCGGCAGATTCAGCGAAATGACCTGGAATCAGTCATTTTCAGAATCGAGCCCCGACTGGCCGCATTGAAGGAGCTTCTTTACGCCACCGGTGCGGATTTTGCTTCCATCAGCGGCAGCGGATCGGCACTGTTCGGGCTCTATGATTCGGCGGAAGGCGCACGGGCCGCCGCCACCCGGATCGGATCGGCGTGGGGCCGCACCGTGGTCACCTGTTTCACCGGGGGCCGGGAGGCCGGGACCCGGTGTCTGGTTGAGGAGTAGATACCGCTTGGAGGGGGCCGACCTGAGTTGGGGTGTCGTCAAGTGGTAAGACACGGGTCTTTGGAACCCGCATTCGGAGGTTCGAATCCTCCCACCCCAGCCATCATCGCCGAACGCCTGGGGCGTTGATTTTTTATGTACGCCGTAAAGACCGTTGCGGAGGATCACGTGAAGTACTCGATGAAGATTTTCTCCGGGACTGCCCATCCCGCGCTCACTGCTGAAATCTGCCGCTACCTCAAGGTCCGCAAGGGGAAGATCCTCCTCGACCGCTTCAGTGACGGCGAAATCCGCTGCCAGATCCTGGAGAACGTGCGGGGCCGTGATGTGTACATCATCCAGCCCACCTGCAGCCCGAGCAACGAGAGCATCATGGAGATGCTCATCATGCTCGACGCCTTCCGCCGGGCCTCGGTGCACACCGCCACCGCGGTGATCCCCTATTTCGGCTATGCCCGGCAGGACCGCAAGGACCGCCCGCGGGTGGCGATCACGGCCAAGCTGGTGGCCGACCTGCTGGAGAGCGCCGGCGCCGACCGCGTGCTGACCATGGACCTGCACGCGGCCCAGATCCAGGGCTACTTCAATGTGCCGGTGGACAACCTCTACGCCACGCCGGCGCTGATCCCGCACATCAGGAAGAACCGGGCGATCAAGAAGCCGGTGGTGGTTTCGCCCGATGCCGGCGGCGTGGAGCGTGCGCGGGCCTTTGCCAAGAAGCTCGATTGTTCGCTGGCCATTGTCGACAAGCGCCGCGATGCCCCCAATGTTGCCGAGGTGATGCACGTCATCGGTGACGTGGAAGGGCTGGATGCCATCATCGTCGACGACATGGTGGACACGGCGGGCACGATGACCGAGACCGCCAACGCCCTGATGCAGCGCGGTGCCACATCGGTCTCGGCCTGCTGCGTGCACCCGGTGCTTTCCGGACCGGCACTGGAGCGCCTGGCGAAATCATCACTGAGCAATCTCATCGTAACCAATACCATCCCCCTCAGTCCGGAGGCGGCGAAGATGGACAAGATATCCGTGGTCTCCATCGCTCATCTCCTCGGGGAGGCGATCAAGCGGATCTGTGAAGACAGGTCGGTGACCATACTGTTCAACTGATCGCTCCGGGCGATCGGCAGGAAGGAAACGAGTCATGAGTGGACAGGCAATCGAAGTGAAAGCGCGGCAGGCCTTCGGCACCAACGCCAACCGTCGCCTGCGCAAGGAGGGGTTGATCCCGGGCATCGTCTACGGCCAGAACAAGGAGAGCATTCCCATCGCCGTGGACCCCCGCCGAATCGAAGAAATCCTCGGCTCGGCCAGCGGCAGCAACACCATTTTCAGGCTGGCGATGCTGGAGGGGGAGCAGGAGTTCACGCTGGACATGATGCTCCGTGACGTCCAGGTCGACCCGGTGACCGAAGAACTGCTGCACGTCGACTTCTTGCGCCTGGACATGTCGGCCAGGCTCCAGGTCAAGGTTCCCCTGGAGCTGCTGGGCACGGCCCGGGGTGTCAAAGAGCAGGGCGGACGGTTGGAATTCATCAACCGCGAACTGCTCCTCGAGTGCATGCCCGGCGACATCCCCGACAACATTCCCGTGGATGTCAGCGAGATGGAGATCGGCGACCAGGTCCGCGTGCAGGACCTCAAGCTGGACGAGAAGCTGAACTGCCTCGAAAAGGAGACCATGGTGCTCCTGGTGCTCAACGCGCCGAAGAAGGTCGAGGAGGAAGAGCCGGAAGAGGAGCTGCTGGAAGGCGAGGAACCGGCTGCCGAGGGCGACGAGGAGAAAAAGGACGCGGCCCCGGCCGACGCTGGCGAGGAAAAGAGCTAGCGCCCTGCGGATCGACGGAGCACTGTCGTGGCTTGGTGGCATCTTTTCAAGGGCCGGAGCCGAACGGGCCGGAGCCGGACGCAGCCCGCGGAGGGCCGCATCGACTGGCTGGTGGCCGGACTGGGCAACCCCGGCGAACGATATGCCGGCACGCGGCACAACTTCGGGTTCATCGCCGCCGACGCCCTGGTTCGGCAGTTCGGCGGCGAATGGTCCATGACCGACGACCGTGCCATGGAACGCTGCCCCGTGCAGCTCGTGGACGGGACGTCCCTCGAAGTGCTAAGGCCCCAGGCCTTCATGAACCGCAGCGGGCCGCCCGTGCTCCGGTCCATGCGACGAGCCGGGCTCAACTGCAGCCGGCTCATCGTGCTGGCCGACGATCTGGCCCTGCCTTTCGGGACGATCAGGATCCGGGAGGGCGGCGGTGACGGGGGCCACAACGGGCTGCGCTCCCTGGCCGAGGCGTTGGGCAATGGTGGGTTTATCAGGGTCCGCATGGGCCTGGCGCCGGCCGGCGGGATGCCCCCGGCCGGGGAATGGGTCGATTTCGTTCTCGGCCGATTCATGCCCGAGGAAGAGGAGGACGTTCACCGGGTGGCCCGCAGGGCGGTGTCGGCGGTGCTCGATATTCTCGACCGCGGCCCGGCCGCGGCAATGAGCCGGTTCAACCGGCGGAAACGAGTTGACTGACAAGGAGATCGTTCACAACGGAACTCCTTGCTTCGGAACCGGCTCGGCGCATGGGGCGCACGGGCGGCATCCGGGGCTGTAAGCCGAGAGGAGAATGATGAGATGAGTATGGGACGGTACGAAATCATCTACATTCTGGCGCCGAATACGCCGGAAGACACGATGAACGACCTGGTGACGCGTTTCGAGGGGGAGATCACCTCCGGTGAAGGCGTGTTGCTGCGGGTGGAGAAGTGGGGCCGCAAGAAGCTGGCCTACGAGGTGCGCAAATTCCGCGAGGGCTTCTTCGTGCTTTTCGTGGCCGACTGCGAAGGGGCGGTGGTCACCGAGCTGGAGCGCCGTTTCCGCATGACCGATTCGGTGATCAAGTTCATGACCGTGCGCATCGACGAGGAGCTGAAGCGTGCGGGCAAGATGCCCCACGACGAGGAGCTGGGCAAGCCCTGCGAGACGGAGCGTATCGACCGCAGCCGCCGCAGCGTACCCAAGCCCCCTCCGCCGCCCGCGCCTGCAGAGCGTGGCGAGAAGAGTGGCGCGGAGGAGAAACCCGCGCCCGAGAAGACCGACAGCGGTGAGAAGGCGGCCTCAGGGGACGAGCCGGAAACCGAAACAGCCGCCGCCCCCGCCGAGGAGCCCGCAGCCGAGGAACCTGCTGCCGAGGAACCCGCAGCAGAGGAACCTGCTGCCGAGGAACCCGCAGCCGAAGAGCCTGCTGCCGAAGAGCCCGCCGCAGCGGAAGCCGACGCCGGCGATGAGGAAGTCAAGTAACGGGTCCGCCCGACCGTTGTTCGAGGAGTTGTGAACCATGCCCGAAGTGAAGAAATCGTTCAAGGATCGTGCCCGCAGGAAGAAGAAATTCAAGAAGTACATGTTCCGCAGGAAGAAGATCTGCAAATTCTGCGCGGACAAGATCGACTACATCGACTACAAGGATACCCGGCTGCTTCACGGGTTTATTCCCGAGCGCGGGAAGATCCTGCCCCGCCGCATCTCCGGCACCTGCGCCAAGCACCAGCGGATGCTGACCCGGGCGATCAAGCGGGCGCGCAGCATTGCGCTGCTGCCTTTCACCGCCGAATAAGCGGCTGACCAGCGGAAGGAACCGGCATGGACCAGCACTCCAGCCGGCAGGGCACGAACCACCTGCGGGTCGCCGCGGCCTCCCTGGGCTCGGCGGCCCTTTTCGTCTTCACCTTCTGCTGTTTTCCGGTGAACGTACTGGCCGCCGTACCCTGTGCCCAGGTGCGTGCGCGCCTGGGGCCGTTCCATGGCTGGCTGGCCGTCGCGCTGTCCGGGCTGGTGGTGGTCGTCATTTCCGGTGTGGCCTTTGGCATGCCGGCGGGGCTGGGTATCGGCGTGTTCTTCGCCACCGTGGTGGTCGCCCCGGTGGTGATCATGACCGGCTGGGTGCTCAGGGGCGTGCGCACGGATCACGCCGCCCTGGCGGGTTTTTTCGTCAGCCTGCTCTTCCTGGCCCTCGCCTTTCTGCTCTTCACCGTCCAGGAGGGCGTGACCCCGGGACAGCTGGTCAACCAGGTCAACGAGGACAACCTCGACCAGATGAGCGACCTGCTGGAGCGGGGCGTGATCGAGGACTACCTGGGAAAGCCGGCCGCCGACAAGATGCGGCGCGACATGCAGGAGATTGAATCATCGGAGGTCAAACCCGATTTCATGGGCCGCTTCTTTTTCGCGTTCCTCGGCATCGGGATGCTCAGCGGTCTCTGCCTGGTGGTGGCGGTCATGTCACGTTCCCGTCTCCTCGGTGCGCCGGAACGTTTTCCGCCCATCGACAGCCTGCGGGTGGTGATCCCCGACGCGGTGGTCTACATCTTCATCGCCTGCGGCCTGATGACCCTGGTGCGCGTTGATGCCCTGAGGTCATGGTGTTACAATATACTGATAATTCTGGCGTTTATGTATTTCCTCTGCGGCCTGTCGATCTTCGGCTGGTTCATCACCCGGATGGGCATGCCGCTGGCATTCAAGGTCCTGATTACCCTGTTCGTCCTGACCTGGCCCCCGCTCCTGCTGCTGCTGGCCGGGGTCGGGTTGTTCGACCAGTGGTTCGATTTTCGAAAACTGCGCGTGCCGGGAGCGGGGGGACCGTCCGGTCCGCCTGCCGGTGACGGCAACGATATGGACGATTGAAAACAGATCGTCGAGGCATTACCTGTTGGAGGCTTTGCAATGATGAAGATCATCCTGCGAGAAGACGTGGAAGCCCTGGGACCGAAGGGGACCGTGGTTAACGTGGCCGACGGCTATGGCCGCAATTACCTGATACCCAAGGGGGCCGCTTATCTGGCCACACCGGGCAACATCAACCGCTACGAAGAGGAGAAGAAGTTCTTCGACGCCCGCAGCATCAAGGAGCGGGAGGAGGCCCAGACACTGGCCTCGCGGCTGACCAACGTCTCCTGCACCATCGCCAAGAAGGTGGGGGAGAACGAGGTGCTTTACGGTTCGGTGACCAATGCCGACATAGCCGCGGTGCTCAAGGAAGAGGGCTTCAACGTGGACAAGCGGAAAATCGTCATCGACGAGCCGCTGAAGAAACTCGGGGTCTACAACATTCCGATCAAGCTGCACCCCGAGGTCACTGCCGAGATGAAGGTCTGGGTGGTCAAGGAATAGGAGGGGAAAGCCGCCATGGGCGATCCCGGAGACGAACGGATTCCCGCCGATTTCACCAGGAATCCCGACACGGATCTCGAAACCTGGTCGGATATCTGGAACAGGGGGCGGGAGCTCGACATCTCCTCCCACCGGTCGATCATCGGCCCGATCATCGTCCTGTTCAAGAAACTGGTGCGAGCCCTGGTGCGGCCCGCCCTGGCCGATCTCTTCGAGCTGCAGAAGAGTTTCAACACCGTCCTGATCCACAACGTCAACCGCGTGGAGAGCGAGGGGATCACCCGCAGCCAGGAAGGTGAGGAGCGGCTGCTGGAGCAGACGGAACTGATCAACGGGCGTTCGGACAGCCTGTTCATGGTCCTCGACAAGCGGTTGGAAACACTGGACCGCCAGCTTGACGGGTTCGCCGACGAGCAGGCCCGGCAGACCCGGGCCGGTCTCGAGGCGCTCACCGCCGACTACCGGGGCTGTGTCGAGCAGATCAACGGCCTGACCCGGCGACTCGCCGAGCTGCGGCAGCAGCAGTTCATGATCAACCGGCGCATCGAGCGTTTCGCTGCCTTCCCGGAAGGGGATCCCGTCCGCGACGACGGCGAAGCCGACGGCGGGGGGACCGCCGGAGACCATCGCGACGACCACGCGTACTACCTCTTCGAGAATATCTTCCGTGGGGCCGAGGAGGTGATCCTCGAACGGCAGTCGGTCTACCTGCCCTACTTCAAGGGGGCGGAAACCGTTCTCGACGTAGGCTGCGGCCGGGGCGAATTCCTCGAGCTGCTGCGCCGCGAGGAGGTGCCGGCCTACGGCATCGACCTCAACGAGGACATGATCCAGGTCTGCCGTGAAAAGGGGTTCGACGTGCGGCAGGCCGAGGCGCTGGCCCACATCGGCTCGCTGCCCGCGGAAAGCCTGGGCGGCATCTTCATGGCCCAGTTCATCGAGCACCTTCCCGCGGCATCGATCATCGAGGCCGCGCGGCTGGCCCACGACAAGCTGCGGCCCGGGGGCCACCTGGTGATGGAGACGCAGAACCCGCTTTCCATGGTGGTGGGTGCCCGCAATTTCTACACCGACATGTCGCACATCCGGCCGATTCATCCCGAGGCGGCGAAATTCATGCTGCAGATGATCGGCTTCCAACAGGTGGAATTGAAGTTCCTCGCGCCCTTCAGCCCGGACGAGCAGCTGCAGCCCGTGCTCGGCGAGGGGATCGAACCCCCGGTCACCGACCATCACCTGTTCCAGCGGGTGGCGGGAAACTTCGAGAAGATCAACGACCTGATGTTCGGCTACCAGGATTTTGGCGTCATCGGCCGAAAGTGATACGGCGGCGTGAACATTGCCTATTTCAGTCCGCTGAGCCCGGTCCGTTCCGGCATCTCCGACTACAGCCAGGAACTGCTGCCCCTGCTCGGCCCGCGGGTGGGGCGGGTGGACCTCTTCGTCGACGAAGGCTGTCGCCCCGACAGCAGCGCGATCCTCGGCCATTTCGATTGGCACCCCGGTGCCCGGTTCGAGGAGCTGGGCCGTGAGGTCGGTTACGACCTGGCCGTGTACCAGCAGGGCAACAATCCGCACCACGAATACATCTACCGACGGGCCATGGAAACACCGGGGCTGCTCGTGCTCCACGATTTCGTCCTGCACCACCTTCTCACTGAGATGACCCTGGCCCGGGGTGACGAACAGGGCTACCTCGACGCCATGCTGGCCAGCCATGGCCCCATTGGTCACCGTATTGCCGGTCAGCGGATCCGGGGGCTCTGGAGCGACCTGCAGCATTTCCTCTATCCCGCCTGCTGGCAGCTGCTCCGTGCCTCACGGGCCGTGATGGTCCATTCCTCGTACCTTGAGCGCCTGCTCCGCGGAAACCTGCCCGCCGAGATTCCGGTTCGGCGCGTGCCCATGGGCATCGAGATCCCTTCCGAGGCCGCCGGCGCCGGGCGGCGGGCCGAAGCCCGCCGTCAGCTCGACCTGCCTGACGATGCCCTGGTGCTGGGGTCGTTCGGTTTCGTCACGCCGATGAAGCAACTGGATCTGGCCCTGCGCGCTGTCCGGCATTGCCGCGACCAGGGCGCCGGCGACATCCGCTTCGTGGTGGTCGGTGAAGTTTCCGATGCCTGCCCGCTGGAGGCCCTGGCCGGGGAACTGGGCCTGGCGGATTCCGTCCGTTTTACCGGCTATCTCGGGGCGAACGAATTCCAGCAGTATCTGAACGCCGTGGACCTCGCCCTGAACCTTCGCTATCCCACGGCCGGAGAAACGTCGGCCAGCCTGCTCCGGGTGATGGGCATGGGTGTGCCCGTGGTGGTGCCCCGGTACCGGCAGTACGCCGACATACCGCCGGAGACCTGCGCCCGTCTCGAACTGGGGCAGGGGGAGGAAGAGCGGCTGGCCGGGATCATCGGCGAACTTGCCGCCGACACCGACCGGCGGGAGGAGATGGGGTTCGCGGCCAGGGCCTTCGTGGCCCGCGAGCACACGCTGGAAGTGGCGGCGGGGGCCTGCGCCGAGTATCTCGAGGACCTGGTGGAGGGCCGGGCCGGGGTGGGCGCGGAAGCGCGGAAACAGACCGCGGAGTGGATCGGCCTGGCGGGGAGGATGCCGGCGGGCAGTGGTCCGCACACCGGCGACGGCTACCGGCGGAACAGCAGGGTGCCCTGCCGACTGGAAGCGGCGGTGAACGTAGGCCACCGGCCGGCCAGCGGATCGGCGGGCGACCACCTGCGCGTGCCGCTGGAAATCACCAACCGCGGGGACACCGTCTGGCTGGCCGATCCGAACCTGCACGGCGGGTATGTCATCGTGGCGGCGCGGATCTTCGGAGAGGACGGCTTGATCGCCGGCCCGGAACAGGAGTGGCAGACGCTGCCCCGGGACCTGGGGCCCGGCGAGAGCGTGGCGCTGAGTGTTTCCTGTCGCTACCCCGAGCGGCCGGGCCGCTACGCGGTCCGCTTCGATCTGCTCGATGCCGGAATCGGCTGGTTCTCCGCCGGGCGTCCGGTGGAGCGGCTGCCGGGGTTCGATGTCATCGTGGGGTAGGGAGATGACGGCCAACGGTTCGGCCCAGTCCCGCAGGACGGCAGCCTCGCTGATCCTGCTGCCCGCTCTCTTCCTCGTCTGCTATGCCGCTTCGGTGGGGCCGGAACGCATCCCCGGCCGGTTCGTGGCCGAGGAATCGACCTACGCCCTGATGACGCGCAGCCTGTGGGACGACGGCGACCTCCTCTGGACCTACCTCGATTCGCGCCGTGCGGCCCGAGACCACGCCGGCACCCTGGGCCGGGTGGTGCTGATGACGCCCGACCAGGGCGACCGTGTCTACTTCGCCAAACCGTTTCTCTACGCCTTTCTCGCCGTCCCGTTCTATGCCCTCCTGGGCACCAACGGGTTTCTCGTCTTCAATGCGCTGATGTTCGTGCTCCTGGTTGGCCTCGGCGCCCGCTACCTGGGCGGTCGGAACCCGCCGGTTCGTTCGGCACTGCTGGCCGGCGGGTTTTTCCTGCTCTCCGCCGCCGGCCCTTATGTTTTCTGGATTCAGCCGGAAGTTTTCAACATGCTGACCCTCTTTCTCGGCGGCTATTTCTGGCTTTCCCCCGGGCCGCTGATGGACCGGGCGCGGGCCGGTGAACTCGACGCGCATCCCTCGCCGGTGGGGCTGCGCGACCCCATGGTGCGGGTGGCCCTGTCCGGCTTTTTCTTCGCCCTTTCCGCCTTTTCCAAGCTGCCCCACGCCGCTTTCGGTGTGGTGCTTATCCTGCACTGCCTTGTTTCGCGTCGTTTTGGCCGGGCCCTGTCCGGTTTATTGGCCTTTGTCATCACCCTGGCCGTGCTCCACATGGCCCAGCTGGCCATGACCGAAACAGCGTCGGTTTACCACTCCACCAGGAAAAGTTTCGAGTCTCTCGACCAGTTTCCCCACAACGTTCCGAGTCGGGTGGCCTGGCGCCGGGCTGACGAGGGTGGCGTGAGCCGTTACGGCGGGGGCGGGCTGGGCCTGGCCCGGCTCGATGGCCGGGCGGCATACAACGTGAAATACCTCTTTTTCGGCCGGCATACCGGCCTCTTCCCCTATTTTCTGCCCGGGATGGCGGTCCTGCTGCTGCACCTGTTCAGGCGACGGGATCGCTTCATGGCCGGGCGCGGGTTTCTGCTGGCGGCCATGACCGCGGTGCTTGTCTTCTACATCATCTGGTTTCCCGACAACTACCAGGGCGGTGCCGATTTCATCGGCAACCGCCACGCGGTGTCGATCTACCCCGCCTTTCTCCTGCTCGTCGGGTCGCTGGCCGGAGCGTCGGCACACCTGCTCGCCTGGTCCGCCGGCGGCCTCTTCATCGCCCAGGCCATCTTTGCACCCTTCGGAGCGGAGAAGCCCCGGGGGGACCTGCAGGCACACGTTCAGGCGCCGTTCTGCCGACTCATGCCCTACGAGACCACCCTGCGTTACCTTCCGGGGTACCAGGACCTCTCCTTCGGCATGAAATCCACGCCGCGGCGCTACCTCGTGCGGCTGCTCTCACCGGGGCTGAAGGCCGAGGGCTCGCGGTTCCGGTTGCACGGGATGTCCACGGAACAGCTGCTGGTCACCTCACGCCACCCCCTGGCCCGCCTGGTCCTGCTCACTGATGACCCCGCGGTGCAGGCCTGGTGCCGCGGGGCGGAAAGCCGGGCGGTGAGCGCGCCGCTGCTGCAGTTCCCCTGCGATGCGGCAGCGAAGCCGGTTCCGGGAAGCGAGCAGCGCCTCCTGCTCGATGGGCCGCGACCGGTGGCTTCTCACCTGGACTGGCGCGATGGCGGACGCCGGTTCTTCTATCTCGTAAAACTTCACCGGACGGAGGGTGCAGCCCTCAGGGCCGCGGCGCCGTCGGTGCGACTGGCCTTTCTCGGCGAAGGCGAGCCCTGGCTTCGACGTGACTTCTTCCGGGCCCGGCTCGAACACGCGGAAGTGCCTCAGGTGATGCCTGCCGGGGAGGAACTCCGGGTCCCCCTGCTGGTGCAATCGCGGAGCCCCTTCGCCTGGGACGGCACGGTGCGCCTCTCCTATCACTGGCGTCGTGCCGGGTACGACGCCTCGCGTCCCGGACGGACGGTGGTCTGGGACGGTCTGCAGACCCGACTGCCCGCCGGCGGGGTGGCGCCGGGCGCGATGGCGTCAATGGACATGCGGCTGCGCGCGCCGGACAGTCCCGGCGACTACGTGCTCGAGGTCGACCTCGTGGCCGCCCAGGTCTCCTGGTTCGCCGCCAGGTCGCCCGCCGGCGAGCCCCTGGGCCGCTTCCCGGTGCGCGTGATCGATCCGAGCGCCACGGGTGTTGACCAGAGCCCTGAAACAGCAGCGACAATCATGTATGATAAGGGTTCGGAACCTTGACCCGCGAGGAGCGATGATGAGCGATAACCAGGCCCACCCCACGGCGCTTCATGCCGAACTGCACGACCGCAACGCATCGGCGGCCGGGAAATACCGTCGGCTCACCGTCGGCGATCGGGGCCTGGTCTACTTCTGCTACTACGAGCTGGTGACCATGTTTTTCTCCTGGATGCCCGGCGCGTTGGGCTTCCTGCTGCGCTCCGTCTTCTACCGTCCGCTCTTCGCCGAGCTGGGCCGCGGCGCGGTGATCGGCCAGCATGTCACCGTTCGCCATCCGCACAAGATCCGGCTGGCGGCCGGCGCGGCCCTGGGAGATTTCGTATCGCTCGACGCCATGGGAGGCGAGGCCTCGGGCATCGAACTGGGCGAGGATGTGCTCATCGGCCGCAACACGGTGCTCAGCGCCAAGGGCGGGCGCATCGTCGTGGGGCAGGGCACCAATATCGGCATGAACTGCCTGATCATCGCCAGGGATTCCGAAGTCCGCGTCGGCCGCGGAACCCTCTTTGCCGCCTACTGCTATCTCATGGGCGGCGGGGTGCACGGTTTCCAGCGCACCGACCTGCCGATCATGGAGCAGCACCTGCCTTCCCGGGGCGTAGCCGTGGGGTCCGATTGCTGGCTGGGGGCCGGGGTCAAGGTGGCTGACGGTGTCCGGGTGGGTGACGGCTCGGTGATCGGCGCCGGCGCGGTGGTGCTCGAAACGGTGCCGTCGATGAGCGTGGCCCACGGCATTCCGGCGCGGGTCGCGCGAACCCGCGGCGATGAACCGGGGGACGTGGAGAAGAGGGAGGAACGATGACCGACAGCGACCCAGGCGGCGGCGACCGGTCCGCGCCGGAGATTTCGGTGGTGATCCCGGTGCTCGACGAAAAGGAGAACGTGGTGCCGCTCACCGCGGAGGTGCGCGACGTGCTGCAGTCACTGGGCCGCACTCACGAAATCATTTTTGTCGACGACGGCAGCCGCGACGGCACCACCGACCTGCTGCGGGGCCTGGCCCGCGAGCACCCCGAAGTGGGCCTGATCGTCTTCCGCAAGAACTTCGGCAAGGCCGCGGCCCTGCTCGCCGGTTTCGAGCGCAGCCGCGGGGCGTTCGTGATCACCATGGACGGCGACCAGCAGGACGACCCGGCCGAGATTCCACGGCTCATCGAGCGCCTGGAGCAGGGGGACGACCTGGTTTCGGGCTGGAAGCGCAAGCGCCGCGACCCCCCGGGAAAGGTCATTCCATCGCGAGTCTTCAACCTCGCCACGTCCCTCATCGGCGGGCTGCGGCTCCATGACTACAACTGCGGCCTCAAGGGCTACCGGCGGGCGGTGATCGAAAATATCGATCTCTACGGCGAGCTGCACCGTTACATCCCGGTGCTGGCCCACCGCAAAGGTTTCAGGGTCGGGGAACTGGCCGTGAATCACCGTCCTCGCCGTCACGGTCGTTCGAAGTACGGTCTGGGACGCTACTCCAAGGGTTTTCTCGACCTGATCACCGTCTTCTTTCTCACCAGGTTCACCCGCCGGCCCCTGCACCTCTTCGGCGCCGTGGGGCTGCTCTTCTTCCTCGCCGGGTTCTCGATCAACACCTACCTCACCGTCATCTGGCTTCAGGGAAGGACCATTGGCCACCGGCCGCTGCTCTTCCTCGGCATTCTCTGCGTCATCGTGGGCATCCAGATGCTCTCCACCGGGCTGCTGGGGGAAATGATGGCCAATTTCATCAACCGCCGGCAGCATGATTACGTGATTCACGAGGAGATCTGACCGGGCGCCGGCAGTGCTCCGGAAAAAGGTGCCGCCCATGCCGACAATCCGGGTTGTCCTGATCCTGGCCTTGCTGGCCCTGCCCTTGGCTCCGGCCGCTGCGGACGAGGATACGGCTGCGGCGGTGGATCGTTTTGCCGCCTGTGCCGAAGTGCGCATCGCCGAAATCGAAGTGTTCGTCACCGACCGCCGGGGGGCGCCGGTGCACGGGCTCACCGTCGACGATTTCAAACTCTTCGAAAACGGGGACCGGGTGGAGATCCGCAACTTCTACGTGGTGGGCGGGGAAGCGGGGGAAACGGGCAACGGCCCGCTGGCCGGCGCGGCCCCGACCCTGCTCATCATCTACGTGGACAACGTCAATCTCCACCCCCTGAACCGCAGTCGGTTCTTCAAGGACCTCAAGGATTTTCTCTACTCGGGCATGGGCAAGGACGTGCGGGTGATGCTGGTGACCAACGACCGCTTCCATCGCGCCAGGCTCTCCTGGGCCGGCCAGGGGTCGCTCAGTGTGCGCCAGGGCTTCACCGATGATCCAACCCGCATCAGTTTCGCCCTCGACGAGCTGGAGAATCTCCGCGGAGACCGGGCCTACTATGACCTGGAGCGGCAGGATATTCTGCGCGAGATTTCCCGCGCCGAGGACAGGGATCCCATTGCCCGCTGGCGCATCATCAACCGCGTGAAAACCTACTCGGCGTCGATTTTCAACGACGTGAAGTTCTCGGTGCAGGCCCTCGACGACTTCGTCGGTTCACTCACCGGCCTGTCCGGGCACAAGATCCTGCTCTACGTCAGCGACGGGTTCCCCATGCGCGCCGGCGAAGACGTGCACTACGTGCTCAAGGAGAAATACGGCTCGCAAAGCGTGGGCATGATGAGCTATGCCTACGATATCTCACGGCAGTTGGAGGGCCTGGCCGAAGCGGCCAACGCCAACGGCGTGACGTTCTACGCCCTCGATACTTCGGGCATGGCCGGCCAGTCGTCCACGGCCGCGGCATCCGCCTCCGGGGTGCTCTCCTCGATGATCGACACGGTGGAGCGCAAGAACGCGCAGAATCCGCTGCTCTTCATGGCCAAGCAGACCGGGGGCCGGGCCATGGTCGACACCACCCGGACGGGCCAGGCTCTGGACAGCGTGATCAGCGATTTCGGCAACTACTATTCCCTGGGCTATCGCCGCGAGCCCGGGACCGATGGCGAGCCCGCCGACATCAAGGTCAAGCTGCGCGGCCGGGGCATGAAGCTGCGCTACCGCCGCGGGGTCCGTGAAGTGACGGCGGAGCGCCGCATGGAGGGCGCCATCCGCGCCTGCCTGCTCTACGGTTACCGCAACAACCCCATGGGGCTGCGGCTCGATCTCGGGGACGTCGAGCCGTCCGGCGACGGCAACCGCCTGGTGAACTGCACGGTCTCCATCCCCCACCACGAACTGACCTTCATTCCCGTGGGGCAGGGCAGCGAGTCGCTGGTGCGCCTCTTCATCGCCGTGGAGGACGACCGTGGCGTGCTCTCACCGGTGCGGGAGGTCTCGGTGGCCGTGGTTGGCCCCTCGGACGGCACCCCGGACGGCGGGGAGCACCGCTACGAGATGCGGCTGCTCATGGCCGGGGGGCGCCAGACCCTCGTGGTGGGTGCCCTGGACGACGTGAGCTGCCTGACCTCATTCGCCACCCTGCAGTGCGATGTCCGGGACGCTCCCTGAGCGGTTCAGGGAACGACTTCTCCGCTTTCCTCGCCGCTGTCCCCGGGCGGCAGGTAGCGGTCGAACCAGGCCAGATCCCACTCCATCTTGGCCAGCCGGTGCGCCCGCGTGGAGAGGCTGTGCGCCGCCCCGGGGTAAACCACCAGTTCGGCGGGAACGCCGAGGTAGTGGTGCAGGGCGCGATAGAGGGCACGGCTGTGGGCCGGGGGCACACGGGGGTCGGCACCGCCCACGTGGACCAGTGTCGGCGTGCTCACGCGGTGCAGCTCGAACAGCGGTGACGCCTTGCGGTAGGCCTCGGCCCGCTCCCAGGGCAAGCCGCGCATGTAGTTGATCACGTGGCCCGGGGTGTCCTCGATGCCCCACTGGATCACCTGGTCGAGCACGCCGGCCCCGCTGCTCGCCGCCTTGAACAGCCCCGGCCGTTCGGTGATCACGCAATTGGTCAGGTAGCCGCCGTTGCTCCAGCCCATCACGCCGATGCGCTCCGGGTCGGCGATCCCGGCGGCGACCAGGGCCTCGGCACCGCTGATGATGTCGGTCACTTCGATCTCGTTTTCGCGGCCGATCAGCTTCTCGAGGAAGGGCTCGCCGTACCCGGTGGACCCGTGGTAGTTGGGGCTGAGCAGCGCGTAGCCCCGTGCGGCCATCAGCGTGCGGCCGTAGATCCAGAAGCGCAGGCGGAAGGTGGTGGACGCCGTGGGCCCGCCGTGCAGTTCCAGCACCAGCGGCAGCGGCCCTTCCTCCCCCGCACGGTAGCCGGGCGGCAGCTCGAGAATGCCCTCCACGGTATCGCCGTCAGCGCCGGTCCAGCTGAAGACGGAGAGTTGGGGCAGCGCCCACGCCGCGACCTGGGGATTGAGATCGGTCACCTGCCGCCGCGTGCCGTCTTCGTCATGGAGGAAGAGGTCGGCGAAGTGTTCGGGCCCGCCCGCGGCAATGACCAGCCGGCGGCCGTCCCGGGAGAAGCAGAAGTCGTCCACCACCAGGTCGCCGGGCGTGAGGCAGCGGTGTTCGGCGGCAGGCCCGGGATTGCTGATCGACTCGACCCTGATGCGGGCCCTGGCTTCCCCGCGGAAACAGAGCGTGTTCCCGGTGCTCCGCCAAGTCAGTCCGCCAGCGAACATCACCCCGGGGGGCAGGGTGACCCGTTCGAGCGATGTCTCGCCCTCGTCCCGACGGCCGAGGTAGACGCGGGTGGCATAGCCGTCGAAGGCGATGCTGAAGGCCAGCGAATCGCCGTCCGCCGACCAGGCCAGTTCTTCGATCCAGCCATAGGGCGAGGGGTGATCGTCGCGCCAGCCGTCACCGGTGAGCAGGGAGAGCCCCCCCCCGGCCAGATCGAGGACCTCCACCCGCGACCAGCCTTCCTTGAAGATCAGTTCCTCGTCGTCAGCGGTGATCAGGGCGACCCGCCGCCCGTCCGGCGAGGGCCGGAAGTCATGGATCACCTGTTGTGCCGCCAGGCACTCCTTCGTCCGCCAGCTGCCCAGGTCGAGCTGCCGCAGGCTGTCCAGCTCGCTGACCCCGTGGCCGTATTCCAGGGCCTCATGGGCTTTGCGCAACTCGCGCCACTCCTCCTCGTGGACCTTCTCACTGACGGTGTAGAAGAGGGCGTTCCCGTCCGCGGACAGCCGGAACAGCCCGATGCCCCCGGAGACCCTGGTCATGGGCAGCGGCTGGCCCCCGGCGGGGGAGAGCCGCCAGACCTGGGTGCTGCCGTCCCAGGGCGGTTCCGCCGAATCGCCGGTGCGCCGGCTGCCGCTGACGTAGATCCAGTTTCCGTCGGGGGACCATGCCGGGTCGCCGGCGCCGAAGCCGTCGAAGGTCAGGCGACGGACACCGCCGTTGTCGAGATCGGCCAGCCAGAGGTCACGCTGGCGGTCCCCGCCCTCGTCGGCCCACCGCGTTTCCCGGAAGGCCACGAAACGGCCGTTCGGGGAGAGCGCGCAGTGGCCTGGCGAAACGAGGCTGAAATAGTCCTCGGGGCCGATGGCATGGGGCGAGGCGGAAGCGGCGGCCGGGGCGCAGGCCAGGCCGGCGAGCAGCAGGAACAGGACGATTCGGTGCGGCATCGATGACTCCTCCAGACGGGCGGCCCGGTGGCCGGACATGGCGGCAGCGCTACGGTCGCCTGTATTGTAACCGATCGGCAGGAATCGATCAGCAGAGCTTAACCACGAACCCCGGTCGGTCGATGAGTAGGTGAAGCCCGGGATGCCCCGGGGGCGGAGCGCCCCGTGCGGCTTCAGACCTGTGGAGGACGTCGAGGGAGTGACCATGGGCGACAAATGCACCCGCCACCGCACAGCGGCGGCCAGCTTTGTCTGTGACCGCTGTCGCCAGCCGTACTGCGCCGAATGCCGCTGCGAACTGCTCGGCGGCGGTGTCTGCTGCGCGGAGTGCGCCGTGGAACTGGCCGGGGCCCATGGCGGTGAATACGATGCCCATGCCCAGGAGGCCCTGCCCGGGGTCTCCGCACCGACACAGAAGGGGCGGGGGAGCCGCAAGCTCATCGCCCTCGTCCTCCTCGTCTGTCTCCCGGTGATTCTCGTGGAACTGCTCTTCCTCCAGCGCAGCGGGGCCGCCAGCCCCGATCCGGCCGTGGCCGAGCGCCGGGTCATGGGGCGCACCCTGGTGCTCATCACGCTGATCAACCGCAGCCGCATGGAAACCGGCGACTATCCCGTGGCGCTCGGTGAGCTGGTGCCCAGGTACTGGAGCCGGCAGGACACCGCCGAACTCCAGCGCTTCGAGTATCGCCGCATCGGCGCTGAGCGGTTCACCCTGCGGCCCCTGCTCACCGGCAATCCGCAGGAGGACGCCGGCGTGCTCCGCGCCCTGGCCCTGATCCCGAGGAGCCTCGGGCCGGACAGCGACCTCGAGGTCTTCCTCAGGGTCGAGGGAAAAGGGGGAGAGCAATGAACGGCAACCGGGGGTTCACCCTCGTGGAAGTGATGGTGGTGCTGGTGGTCATCACCCTGCTCGCGGGCATCAGCGTGCAGAGCACCTTGACCGCGCTGCAGATGAGCCGCGAGCGGCACACCGAGACCGAGATCCTGGCCATGGTGGACGCGGTGAAACTCTTCAAGTCGGACACCGAGGAGTGCGTCCCCGGCCTCGACGAAACCGACTTCCGCCGCTGGCTCATCGCCAACGATTTCTTCGACCAGGTGGAGTTGACCGACGGCTGGGGCCGTTCCTACCACATCCAGATCAACTGCGGCGGGGAAGCGGGGGACGAGTACCTCGTCTGGACGTCGGACGGCCTGGACGGCGTTCGGGGCAGTGAGGACGACGTGGCCTACCTCTACGTGCCCGACGGCTGGGACGGCTGGACCAGTGTCGGCGCCTTCGACTGAAGCACATCAAAAAAAAGCCCCCCGGCGTGAACCGGGGGGCCCGTGTCATCATACGTCGATCAATCCGGCGTCTGGCCGCTGGGCAGCTCCAGGCCGTAGCCCTGCCGCTTGTCAGCGGCCTTGAGCATGAAGGCGAGGAAGATCGAGATCACCCCGAGGACGACCAGCATGAGGATCGGCGTGGTGTAGTCGTAGGTCGCTTCGCCGGCCTGGATCGCCTCGATATTGTCGGCATTGGCCACGTCGAGCACTTTACCGATGCCCCAGAAAAAGGCGCCAAGGCCCCAGTTCTGGATGGTGAACATGGTGGCGTAGGCCGTGCCCAGCCGGCTCTCCGGAACGATCTTGGCCGCCGAGGGCCACATGGCCGAGGGGACCAGCGAGAAGGCCACGCCCAGGGCCAGCAGGCCGGCGTAGCCCAGGGCCACGCTGTTGAACACCGAAAGGGAGAGGTGGGCGAAGATGAGCAGGCCCGAGCCGAGCATCATCAGCGAGGCCGCCTTGCCCTTGCGGTCGACGATGGAGCCGAAGATCGGCGTCATGATCAGCGTGCCGAAGGGGATCAGCGCCGCCACGTTGGGGCCGTTGTGCAGCCAGGCCGAGACGGCGCCCATGAAGCCCAGTCCGGCGGTGTCGGGCATGACCCTCGTGAAGCCGAACTTGTTCACCAGCAGGTCGGGTGCGTACTGGATGAAAGGGAACACCGCGGAGTAGAAGGTGACGCAGAGCAGGGCGATGAAGACGAAGGAGGGGTTGCTGAGCAGCTTCCCCAGGTCGGAGATGCGGAACTGCTCCTCGTCCCCGCCCTCGCTGTCCGCGGCGGCATCGGCGATGGCCTTGCGGTCCCGTTCCAGCTTGGTGTCGAAAACGAGGTGGGCGATAAAGACGATGACGCCGATGCCGATGAGCACCGCGGCGAAGGTCACTGCCGGGGCGGGCGTGGCGCCGGCGATTTTTGCGGAGAACATGATGCCCAGCATCGAGCCCAGGCGGCCGAAGCCGACGTTGATACCCATGGCCAGGGCCAGCTCGTAGCCCTTGAACCACTTGACCACCGTTTTCGAGACAAGGACGCAGGTGACTTCAAGACCGATGCCGAAGAGCAGTCGACCGACCATCATCGAGTTGCGGCGCATCATCGGGTCTTCGCCGAAGAACCCGGCGGCGCCGAGGGCGCAGATCGTGGCGCCGAGGGCCGCGGCACCGCCGAAGAGGAAGATGCAGACCCGGGGGCCGAACTTGTCGAGGATCATGCCGCCGACGATGATCGCGCCGATCATGTTCAGCCAGGTGGTGCAGCTGATGATCAGGCCGAAGTCGGCATTGCTGAAGCCCCAGGCGTCACGCATCAGCCCCTGCAGCGGGGACATGAAGTCCTGGAACCAGTAGGTGCCGAACATCAGCACACTGACCATCACGAGGACGGTCCAGCGCGCCCCCCGGGAATCGTTGATCGCTTTCTTGATTTCGTCGCTCATCTTTCCCTCGAGCTGTGGTGGTTGACCTGCGCCGCTGTCCGCCGGCACAACAACAGGCCGCGGGGCAGGCGTACCCCACGGCGGAACGTCTGATAACCGAATCGTGATACCGTAAATACGTAATAGATATCCTACATCATTTAAGTTGGATACACAATGTCACGGCCATTGGCCGCGGTTGACAGGAGCCACGGCCGAACGTATCGTGGAGTTGACCGGGAGGAAGCCATGAAACGGTTCTTCGGCTTCGGGCGACGTCGCTCGCCGACGCTGCGCTACGCCTTTTTCGAAACGGCGCTGGGGGAGATGGCCGCGGCGGCCACCGGCGACGGGCTCTGCCTGCTGCAGCTCCGCTCCGCGGGGTCCCACGAGGCGGTGGTGGAGCGGTTGAAGGAGGACTGGCCGGAGCACCAGGTTCGCAAGGCCCCCCGGGCCTTCGCCGAGCTCCGCAAGCAGCTCGAGGCCTACCTGCGCGGCGATCTCCAGGCGTTCACCATTCCCCTGGCCCCCGAGGGCACCGCGTTCCGGCTGGCGGTTTGGGAGGAGGCGGGGAAAATCCCCTATGGCCGCACCGTGACCTACGGAGAGCTGGCCCATCGCCTGGGCATGGACCGTGCGGGCAGCCGTGCGGTGGGCAATGCCCTGGGCGCCAACCCGTTGCCCATTCTCATCCCCTGCCACCGCGTCCTCGGCCGCGACGGCCGGCTCACCGGCTATGCCGGCGGCCTGGAGCTGAAGAGCAGCCTGCTCAGGATCGAGGGGGCGATCCTGCTCTGAGGGTCGCCAGTTCACCGGCCAGCCAGCCCGCCGAGCGGCGGATCATCGCCTCGCTGGTTTCGTGACCCACCCCGTCGAGCAGTTCGAGCTGGAAACGGTGCTCCAGGCCCTCTTCGCCGCAGGCCAGGACGGCGCGGTCCACGGCGTCGCGGGCCCCCGCCGCCGGCGAGGCTTCGTCGCGGTCGCCGTTGAGGAAGAGGAACGGCCGGGGGGCGATGAGGGAGAGGATCGCCGGCACGCCCACCGTGGCGGCACGGGGCACGAAGTAGTAGATGCCGTGGCGGTGCAGCACGCCCTGTTCGGCCATCACCCGGTAGGAGGAAAGACAGCAGAGGCCCACGCCGGCGGCGATGCGCGGGTCCAGGGCGGCCAGCCACCAGCCCGCGGTGGAACCCATGGAGAAGCCGAAACAGCCGATGCGCGCCGGGTCGACAAAGGGTTGGGCCGCCAGCAGGTCCAGCGCGCGCAGCTGGTCCCAGAGCATACGCCCCCAGAGCGTGGTGCCGGCGAGCAGGTGACGCCGGGCCGATTCGCGCTCGTCCTCCGCGGCCCGGTCGCCGAAACAGCGAAAATCGGCGGCGAGCACCGAACAGCCGGCGGCCACCAGCCGCGGGCCGATGCCAGGGAGCACCTTGCGCTTGCCGAGCAGCGCCTCCTCACGCCCGCGGCCGTGGTCCCCGGAATGGGAGTGCAGGTAGAGCACGGCCGGGCCCGCCTTTTCACCGGGGGGCCTGAGCAGCAGGGCGGGAACGCGGACACCGGGTTCCGCGGCAAAGGTCAGGTCGCGGCGGCGCCAGGTGATCCGGGCGCCGTCGATCTCGCCCGATCCCTCCTGCTCCGCCGACCACCGGACATCGAGGTTGCAGGGGGAGGGGCGGCCCCCGAGCAGCTGCCACAGTCGCTCCACCAGCTCCGTCCTTCCTTTGATCCCGGGGATGCGTTCCATTCCGGTCTCCTCCTCTCGTGTCGCTCTCTGCCGGCAGCGGGACGGCGTCAGCGGCAAGTGGACAGCAGGTCCTCGGCGGCCCCGCGGCCCAGCGATTCCACGGGGGCGCCGTCCACCACCTCGCGCAGCCACAGTTCGGTGGAGATGCGGTGGTAGAGCGAGCGGTCGAATTCCCCGCGGCCGCCGGGGGGCTGGCGCCGGAGCAGCGGCGCGGCCAGCTCGCGCCGGCGGAAGTCGCGGTCCAGGGCCTCGGCCCAGGGACGGAGTTCGCCATCGAACCAGCGGGAAACGGGCACCACCAGCCCCAGTTTGTCCCGGCGGTCGATGATCTCGTCGGGCACGATGCCCCGAGCCGCCCGGCGCAGGATGTACTTGGAGGTCAGTTCGCGGACCTTGAGATCCGGTGGCAGCCGGAAGGCGAATTCCACGATGCGGTGGTCGAGGAACGGCGTACGGTTCTCAAGGCCGAAGGCCGAGGCGGCGCGGTCGTTCATCCTGATCAGCGGCGGCAGGCTGATGGCGATGTCGCAGGCCCCCATGGCGTCGATGACGTGCCGGTGGCGCTCGAAGTGGCGGCGCACCGCCTCCCCGGCGGCGCGGCCTTCCGGTTCGGCGCGGCGGATGAGGTGGAAGTAGCGGCGCCAGGGGGTGTCGAAAAGCCCTGCGCCCCAGAACCAGCGGGCCAGGGCGTGATAGTTGAGCAGTTCAGGACGGCTGCCCAGCCGCTGCTCCTCGAGCATCAGCAGGTAGCGCACGTAGCCGCCGAAGAGCTCGTCCGCGCCCTGGCCGCCGAGCACCACCTTGACTTCGCGGCTGGCCAGGGCGGCGAGGGAGAATTCGGCGATGCTTGACGCGGTGGCCGCCGGCTGGTCGAGATGGTGCAGCACGCGGGGATAGTACTCGCGGAAGGTGCGCGGCCCCGGCTGCACCACCCGGTGCCGGGCGCCGATCTGCCTCGCCACCAGCGCGGCGTAGCGCGATTCGTCGTAGGTTTCGCCGTTGGGGAAGCGGCAGCTGAACACGGTGTCGGGCCGGGCGAGGCAGGTGATCAGGCTGGAGTCGAGACCGCCGCTGAGGAACGCCCCCAGCGGCACGTCGCTGCGCAGGCGGATGCGCACCGCGTCCTCGATGAGCCAGCGCAGTTCCTCCACGTACTGGTCCTCGGTCCGCTGTTCCGCTTCTCCGCCGCGGGGCAGGGCCCAGTAGCGTTTGATCTCCAGGCGCTCCCCGTCCCAGGAGAGGGTGTGCCCCGGTTCCAGCGAGCGAATGTCGCGGTAGAGCGTGCGGTCGCCGATCGCCGTTTCGAAGACGATGGCCGCCTCGTCGAATTCCGGCGCCACGTCCATGCCGGGGAGCAGGGCCTTGGTCTCCGAGGCGAAGCGCAGCCGCGACCCGTCGAGGTGGTAATAGAGCGGCTTTTCGCCCATGCGGTCCCGGGCGAGCCAGATTCGCCGGCCGTCGTGCACGGCAAGGGCGAACATGCCGTTGAAGCGCTGCAGGCAGTCTTCGCCCCACGCCTCGTAGGCGTGGAGCACCACCTCGGTGTCCGCGGCGCTGCGGAAGGTATGGCCCAGGGACTCCAGCTCGCCGCGCAGTTCGCGGTAGTTGAAGACCAGCCCGTTGAAGACCAGGGCCAGGGCGCCGTCGCTGCTGCGCATGGGCTGCCGGCCGCCTTGGGGATCGATGACGATGAGCCGGCGGCTGCCCAGGCGCACGGGCCCGGTTTCGTGGAACCCTTCCTCGTCGGGCCCACGATGGGTCAGCAGGCGCGTCATCCGCCGGATGTCGCCCCCCTCGCCCCAGATTCCGGCAATTCCGCACATCGGCCGGTCCCGTCAGCTTTCGTTGTCGCCGTCACCGTCCCCGGAACGGGCATCGTCGATGACCAGCCCGGCGATTTCCCGGCCGATGACCGCCGAAACCGACGGGCCGCGGAAACGGCGGCCGTGGGCCGCCTCGGAGGCGAGATAGATTCCGGGAATGGGCGTGGATGAGACCGGGGCGAGCAACGGCGAGCCGGCCACCGGGACGGGCCGCGAGCGAACGTCCCGGTCCAGCCGGTGCTGTTTGACCCACTGCCTGTCGAACCCGGGGCAAAGCTGCTGCAGCCCGTCGAAAAAGAGGTCGACCAGTTTCTCTTCGGGATACTCCAGCTCGGGGTCGCCGGTGGAGAGCGTGGCCGTGAGGTGTGCCAGGTGCCGGTCGCCGCAGTTCTCCGCACCGACCCAGGCGCTGTGGGACACCACTTCGTTGAAGGGCAGGTCCTCGTCGCAGAGCAGCAGGTGGTGCGGCGTGCCCAGGTCGCGGTCCAGTTCGAGGTTCAGGCGCAGCTGGGACTGGAAGGGGATGACCTCCAGGCGCTCGAAGAACGATTCGGGCAGCCCGGGGGAGAGGGCACGGATCTCGTCCGGCCGTTGGCTCAGCACCACCGCGCTGGTGTTCACCACCTGCCCCTCGATAAACACGCCCATCAGGCCCGCGGAGGAGGTGAGCACCTCCTGGACCTGGGTGCCGTAGATCACCCGTCCGCCAAGATCCTCGATGCCCTTCTGCAGCCGGTCGGCGAGCACGCGCAGGCTTCCCGTAACGTAGCCGGAGGTGCCGTCGCCGGAAACCGAGGGGCTGCTGATGCGCCCCAGCCGCCGGGCCAGCCAGGCCGCGGAGACCCGGGCCGATTTGCGGCCCCAGAATCCGCGGATCACGGGATTCCAGAAGGCGGCGGTGAGTTCCTTGCCCATCTGCTTGTCCAGCCACCGTTCGGCGGTCATGTCCTCGGAGGCGTTCTCGAGGCTGCCCAGCAGCTGTTTGGCCCGCCGGGCGAGCTTGAACCGGGCGAAGAACCCGAGGCGGCGAAAAGACCGCAGGTCCCTGGGGTGGCCCAGGGGCTGGATGCACCCCCCGATGCGCACGGCAAAGGTGGCCGGGTGCCACTCCAGCAGCGTGGCGGCGTCAAGCTCGTCGAGCAGCCGCAGCAGCTCGTCGTCGCTCCGAAGGATCGGGTCGAATTCCGGTTCCACCAGGGTGCCGCCGTAGTTCAGCAGCCCCTGGGCCTCGCTGAAATCAGCGGCCGTCTCGTAGACCGTCACCGGGACCCGCGCGGCGGCGATGTGGTAGCCGGTGACCAGGCCGGTGAGGCCGGCCCCGACGACAACCGCGTGGTTCTTGTCTGTTCCGCTCATCGGCTCAGTTCCTCGCTCATCGGGCCGCTGCGCTCGTCAACGGCGCTTCAGTGGTAGTCGTGGGTGCCGAGAACAACGGGCAGGCCCAGTTTCTTTTCCAGCATCGCGGCCAGTTCCTCGGCCTTGAAATAGGGGCAGCCGGGTTTGGCGTTGACCAGGCAGGAGGAGAGGTGGATCACGTCGGGCGCGGTCTGGGAGAGCTTGGCGGCCATCCCCGTGTTGTTCACCGTGCTGCGGCCGGGGCACTCGCACTTGAGAAACCCCACCACCTTGTGTTCTTCGGTGAACGTGCCGTCGCCGCAGGCCGCAGCCTTGAGGCAGCGCCATTCCGCCGGGCAGCCGTACCCGCTGTCCATGTAAGCTCCGCATCCGATGATCAGCGCTTTCTTCATCGTCTCCTCCCGTCAAGTCCCGGCCGGAAGGAAGTGGGTCCGGGCCGGGGCGCCGCTGTCATGGGGCCGGGGTGCGGTCCGGTCTGTTGGGCGAGCGGCGAAAAGCCAGTTGCGCACCATAGCCAACAAGTTCATCCCGCGTGATTTCACCGAGGATATACAGGCCGGCCAAGTATACCAGACCGGCCGCCGCGTATGCCAGAATGAGCAGCGCACCGCTGCCGGGGAGGACCAGTGTCACCCCGGCCGCGGCCAGGGCGGCGAGAAGGGCGCGCAGGGGCGTGAGCAGCCGCGGCCGGACCCCGAAGAGGCCGGAGAGGCAAACCATGCCAGCGAAAAGGGAGATGCCCCCGGTGATCAGCGTGGCCATCACCGCCCCGGACAGGCCGTACCGTGGGATAAACAGGCCGGTGAGCACCACCTGCAGGGCCAGCAGGCCGAGGTTGATCCCGGCCACCAGCAGCGGCCGGCCGTGGGCGGTGAGCGCCGCGGACCAGATGAGGCCGAAGGAGAGCAGGGCGTAGCCGGCGATGAGCACGGCGAAGAGGGGGCCGGAGCGCAGGGGCTCGTAGGCCTCTGAAAAAGCCAGGCCCATCAGGCCGCTGCCCGTGGTGGCGGCAACGGCGACCAGCGGCAGGACGATGAGCAGGAAGAGCCGCACCGCTTCGGCCACCTGCCGCCGGGCCTTCTCCGCATCCCCGGCCGCGAGCACCCGGGAGAGCCCGGGAAAGAGGACCACCGAGAGGCCCATGAAGATGAAGTAGGGGGTGCGGGCCATGTTCCAGATCGCGGTGTAGAGGCCCACCTCGCCGTCCACGGCCACCACCCGTTCCACCATCCAGAGGTCGACGCTGATCAGGGCGTTGAAGAGCAGCACGCCGGTGACCAGGGGCAGGGCATAGGCCGCGAGCCCGGCGGCGGGGTGGTCCGATTCCTCGGCCCGGCGCAGGTCGCGGGTCACCAGCAGGCGGGCCAGCACCAGGGCGGCCAGCGAGCCGGCGGCGTTGCCCAGCAGGGCCCCCTGGAGGGAGAGCCCGGCGAGGACCAGCGCGGCGGTGCAGAGGAAGCGCATGGCGGCGTAGACGGTGATGGCCACGGACTGGCGGGCAAAGCCGCGTACCCCCCTGAGATAGCCGATGTGCAGGGCGAAGAGCGCGTAGAACGGGATGTCAACCGCGGCCAGCCGGAAGGCGCCGGTGAGTTCGGGATTGTGGAACAGCGCGGCGGAAAACCAGGGCGCGGCGAGCCAGAAGCCGGTGAAGAGCAGAACCGCGGCCAGTGCTTCCAGGCGCAGGCCGGCGCGGAAGATGCCCCGGCGCCGGCGGTCGTCGGCGGCGATGGCCCGGGACGCGGCATCGGGGATACCGGTGATGACGAGGAATTCGGCCCAGGCGAGGAAGGAGATGATCACGCCGTAGCGGCCGAAGAGGGTGGGCCCGAGCCGGCGGGCGAGAAAGAGGGTCAGGGCGAAGCCCAGGGCGGCGGCGGCGACCTGGGCGCCCATGGCGAAGACCGTGCCCCGGGCCAGGCGGTCCCCGCTCACCGGCCGCGCCCCGCGGAACGGGTCAGCGTGGAGAAGTGCTCGAAGAGGCTGCGGCCGATCAGCTCCTGGGTGCACTGGCTGCTGAAGGTCTCCGAGGCGCCCCGGGCGATGCGCTCCAGGAGCTCCCGGTCATCGTGCAGCCTGAGCAGCGCCCCGGCCAGGGCTTCGGGGTCGCCGGTGGGCACGAGCAGGGCGTTGACGCCGTCGGTGAGCAATTCCCGGGCCGCCGGCGTGTCGCCGGTGACGATGGGCATGCCCATGGCCAGGGCGTCGAAGACCTTCACCGGGATTCCGCGTTCGGTTTTCAGCGTCTCGCCGAAGATGCCCAGGCTCACGTCGGCGGCGCCGATGTGCCGGGGTAGATCCTCGTAGGCCACCCAGGGCACGAAGTCGGTGTTCGCCAGCCCCAGCGCCACGCGCAGCCGCTGCACCTCGTCGCTGAGCTGGCCGGAGCCCACCAGCTCGAAGCGCATGGCGGGGTTCCGCGCCTGGACCAGGGCCGCGGCGCGCACGATCACCGGTACCCCCTGCAGCGGAGTGAACTTGCCGTAGAAGAAGACCCGGAAGGGCGCCCCGGGGCTTTCCCGGCGGGCGTCCGGGGTGAAGCGCTTCTCGTCGGCGCCCAGGCGCACGGTGACGAAGCGCTCCCGGGGGATGCCGAATTCACCGGAGAAGAAGTCGACGTAGGTCGAGGTCTCCAGCACGATCAGGTCGGCCAACCGCAGCGCCAGCCGGTCCAGGTGCCAGGCCAGACGGCCGGGAAGGGACCGCGGCGAGTACATCCGGCGGTCGGTGACCACCGTCTCGTAGAGCGAGACCACCGGACTGTAGACCAGCGGCCTGCGGCGCAGCCGGGCCAGCGGCGCGGCGAGCAGCATGTCCAGGTAGCCCATGTAGCCCACCACCATCACCTCGTAGCGGTGGCGGCGGTGGCGCCGCACCAGGCGCCAGCAGGCGCCGAGCACGCGCAGGGCGAGGCGCGCCAGGGCCAGGGGGTTGGTGAACGAGGCCCCGGTCTTGTCCCGGGTCAGTTCCCACAGCGGTTCGTGGCATTCCTCCACCTCGGCGCCGGTCCGTCGCAGGCCGGCGATGAGGGTGGTGTTGCGGGGGAACTGACGTTCGTAGGTGCCGAAACAGAGGACCCGCATGGGTTGCCCCCGGTGCTCAGGCCGGTTCGCCATTGAGCAGGTCGGCGACGGCCAGGCCGCTCTCGATGGTGCGGTCCATGTTCAGGTATTCCCAGCGGCCGAACCGGCCGCAGGGTTCCACGCCGTGCGATCGCAGCCAGCGATAGATCACGTCGAGGTTCTTTTCGCGCTGCAGGTCGTAGATGATGTAGGCGTAGTGGATGTCCATCACGTGGTCGGTGACCACGCTGTCCGAATCGCGGAGGATGCCCGCCACCTTCAGCGCCTCCACCGTCTGCTCGACGATGGTCTCCTTGTCCAGGGGACGCCAGTCCGAGTAGGCCACCTCGGTGGAGATACTGCTCATGCCCGGGGGCGTGGTCTCCGGCGAGAGGTTCATCGGGAAACTGATGCGGTGGAAGGGGAAGCGGTTCTCGTAGAAATAGATCCAGTGCTTGTCCGAGATTGCGGGGCGGTCGATGCCCAGGTTGACGCAGAGGATCGAATTGTGTTTGAGGCCCCGGATCGCCGCCTCCACCTCGTCGGGGATGCGCTGCACCAGGTTGACCAGTTCCGGCAGGGGCAGGGTGTAGACCAGGCGGCGGTACTCGATGGTCCTGCCGTCGGCGAAGGTCACCCGCCGCCCCTCGGGGTCGATGCCCACCACTTTGCTGCCGGTGCGCAGGCGGTCTTCCACCGCGGGGAGGAAGGCCCGGGGCAGGGCCTCGATGCCGCCCTCCCGGGGGTACCAGAAATCGGGGTTGAACCCGAAGCGGTCGGTGACGTCGGAAACGGCGCCGCTGATGATCTGCTCCAGGTCGGGCACCGGCACCCGGTCGCCGATCCAGGTGTAGCTCATCTCGGCGGGGTCCACGGTCCAGAGCTTCACCGCGTAGGGGCCCATGAGGTGCCGGGTGATCCCGCTGCCGAAGGAGTTTTCCAGCCACTGCCGGTAATTTTCCGGCGGCGGGGCGTCATCGCCGGCGGCACTGGTTTCGATGAAGGCCTGAACCGCGCCGAGCAGGCACTCCCGCACCACTTCCGGGTCCAGGCCGTGCAGGTGGTGCTGGAAGGGGAAGGGGGTGAAGATCTGCTGCGAGTGGTGGTAGATCCAGGCTTCGCGGCTCCGTTCCACGAGGTTTCCGGCGAGCAGCTCCTGGATCAGCTTCTTGGCCCGCTCCACCTTGGGAAAGAGGATGTGCGGGCCGTGGTCGAAGACGAACCCGTCCCGGGTCACCGAGGTGGCCACGCCGCCGGGGCGCTCCGAACCCTCGTAGATCGTGAAATCGTTGCGTTCCCGGAGGCCGTAACCGGCGGCCAGGCCGGCCAGTCCGCCACCGAGAATAACGATCTGTTCTGTTTCCGTGGCCATGGTCCCTCGATCATAAAAGGGGCCGGGTTGCATGCCCGGCCCGGTCGTGCCAGCCTGCGTTCCGGCCCGCCTAGGTTTCGTTGCCGCCGAACCACTCGATGAAGAGCGGGATCCCGCGCTCGACGGGAACGGTGGGGCGATAGCCCAGTTCCTCCCGGGAGCGGGTGAGGTCGGCGTAGGTGCGGTTGACGTCGCCGGGCTGCATCGGCTTGAAGTCGAGCCGGGCGCTCGTGCCCATGTGCTCTTCGATCAGCGAGATCAGCCGGCGCAGGCTCGTGGTCTGCGACTCGCCGAGGTTGTAGATCCGATAGCCCCGGCAGTGGTCGATGGAGCGGACGACGCCGTCGATGATGTCGTCGATGTAGGTGTAGTCGCGTTCGCTGCCGCCGTCGCCGAAGACGGGCAGGGACTGACCCTCGCGGATCAGCCGTGCGAACTTGTGAATCGCCATCTCCGGGCGCTGGCGCGGCCCGTACACGGTGAAGAAGCGCAGGCAGAACACCGGCAGGCCGAAGAGGTGGTGATAGGTGTGGCAGAGCAGTTCACCGGCCTTTTTCGTTGCCGCGTAGGGCGAGATGGGGTGGTCCACCGGGTCGTCTTCGGCAAAGGGCACCTTGTGGTTGTTGCCGTAAACCGAGGAGGAGGAGGCGTAGACGAACTTGCCCACCTTGTGCCGGCGGCACATTTCGAGCAGGTTGGCCGTGCCGGTGACGTTCACGTCCTGATAGGCCAGCGGGTCTTCGATGGAGGGCCGCACGCCGGCCTTGGCCGCCAGGTGCACCACGACATCCGGGGCGCCGTCGCCGCCGAAGAGCCTCTCGAGCAGGTCGAGGTCACGGATGTCCCCCTCCACCAGGCGGAAATTATCCCGGCCGGTGAGGGCGGCGATATTGGCCCGCTTGATCCGCGGGTCGTAGAAGGGATCAAAATTGTCAAGGCCGATCACGCGGTCGCCGCCGTCCGCCAGCCGTTCGCAGAGATGGGAGCCGATGAACCCGGCGCCGCCGGTGACCAGGATGTTGCGCACGTCGACCTCGTACCGTTTTAAAAAATTTCGCCGAACCAGGCGGCCAGCCTGGCCAGATCCTCACCGTCCACCACGCCGTCACCGTTGAGGTCGGCGGTCTCCAGGTAGCGCGGTTCGCCTTCCATGCTGCCGAAGGCGTGGGCCAGCAGCGCCAGGTCGAGCCCGTCGATGCGCCCCGAGGAATCGATATCACCGTAGGTCTCGCCGTCGCCGCTGGAGACCTGGAAGGACCAGCCGTACCCCTCGAGCAGATTGGGCGGGGCGGCCAGGTCCGCGGCGCTGATCGACACGTCGATCCAGGCGCCGGTGGTGAAGGGTATCTCAGGCGTGTACGTGATTTCAAGGGATTCGGCGGTGCCGCCGACGGCCAGCAGCCCCGCGGGAACGGCTTCGCCGGCCACGCTCAGGGCGATCGTGGCCGCGTCCACGCCGCTGCCCAGGTCGCTGAGCGTGATGCTGATCTCGGTTGCCTCGGGAACACCGGTGTCCCCGTCGCCGGGGGTGCTGGCCGAGACCCAGGGGGCCGCGTAGTCGCCGGCCACCGGCGGTATGTCGCCCCGGTCCAGCAGGCCCTCGTACCAGCTCTGGGCCAGCAGCGTGTAGCCAAGCTGCCCGGGGTGCAGGGCGTCCGAGTAGTAGCAGCAGAGGGCGTAGGGCACGCCGTCGACGAAGAACTCGAGATCGTCCGGCCCGCAGTCGAAGGGCGGGCAGGGATTGGCCAGGAAATAGTTGAAATTGTCGGCGAATCCCACTCCCTCGGTGGTTTCCGCCAGCTCGAGGATCCGTTCGTTGAGCTGCAGCGCCCCGCGATTGAAGGTGTCCACCTCGTGGATGCTCCGCGGGATCACCGTCCCCAGCACGGGGATGCTGCCCACCGTGCGCGCCGCGTCCACCATCGCCTCCAGGGCGGCGATGGTGTCATCCCGCGGGACGCCCTGGCTGATGTCATTGGTGCCGAACATGATCAGCACGTACTGCGGCATCACCGCCAGCAGGTCCTCGCGGAACTCGTCGAGCCCCTGTTCGGCGGTGGCCCCGCCGATACCGGTGTTGACGAAGTTCGAAGCAGCGGTCTCCAGCAGGTCGGCGAGGTAGGGCGGGTAGCCCTGGCTCCACCAGGTGCCGCTGTCGTAGCCCTGGGTGATCGAGTCGCCGGCCACCATGTACACGCCGGGATTGACGCCATCGGCCGAAACCGGCGCCGGGGCGATGAAAAGCAGGGCCAGCAGCACTGCCGTGATCAGGCTAGTCTTCCTCATCATCACGTCCGTCCCCGTCCTTTCCGGTGCGCACGGTGACCGTCACGTCATCGGGCAGCTCGAGGTCGAAGACCCCCTCCCGAAGCTCGTCGTTGACCGCCACCTGCTCCAGCCGGAAGAGGGTGGTGTCGCCGTTTTTCTCGGCGATGAAATATTGCAGCGGTGCGTTGTCGCTGCTGCGGATCCAGAGATCGATGTAAGCGATGCGCTTCTTGAGCTGTCGCCGCCGCGGCACAAGGTGCAGCTTGCGCGACGACTCGCCGGGGGCCAGGTCGCCGTCGTTCCCGTCGCTCAGCTCGATGGTGAAGTTCTTCTGCAGCTGGTCCAGGCCTTCCTTGCCGATGAGGTGGTTGAAGACCCGTTTCTTCTGCTTGCGCACGTCGAACCGTTCGGCCTCTTTCAATTCGGGGTAGTAGGTCAGGAGCTCGTCCCCGTCGAGCAGCAGCACCACCTCGCTCGGCGAGTCGTAGTCGAGGCGCATGCGGTCGGGCCGGGCATAGGTGAAGCGGCCCGTGGAGCGCTCCGGCTCCTTGAACAGGGCAAGGGTCTTCTCCTGGGAGAACCGCCCCTGCAACGTTTCGGTGGCCTGCTGGCTGGCCAGGATCTCGTCGAGCAGCCGCTCCACCTCGGGCGGCGTTTCGGCGCCCGCCGCCGGCGCGGCGGAAAGGACGGCCAGGACGGCCACGGCCAGCAGCATCATCGCCGGGGCGCGAACGCCGGCGTTCGATGTCCGTTTCAGGTGCAATTCCTGTCTCCTCGCTGTATGGCGATCACCGCCGGCTGCGGCGGCCGCCCGGCGGCGACAAACCTCTGTTCGGGAGGGGCGGGCCGGGAGGAAGGGGCCCCGGCCCGTCAGGCCGCTAGAAATAGAAGGTGAGCCCCAGCTGCACCACGAAGCCGTCACTGTCGATCTCCGTGTCCGCGGTATTGAGCACGCCCCCGTAATCGATGTCGATGAACATGTAGCGTACGTCGGCGTGGAGGAAACTGCGTTCGGTCATGTGCAGTTCGATGCCGAAGCCGCCGTGGTAGCCGAAATCGTCCGAGCTGTATTCCTGGGACAGGCCGCCCTGGTTGCGCACGGTGACGTCGGCGCTGTACCAGCTGCCGCCGAAGATCAGGTGGGGGCTGATGCCGCCCTGGCCGAAGATGTACCACAGGGCGGAGAGCTGGAAGGGGTAGCCGCTTACGGAGATGTTGCCGTCATCGAACTCTTCGTCGCGGTAGTCGGCGGAAAGCTCGGCGGCGAGGCCGCCGGTGATCCGCAGGCGGGCCTGCAGCCCGGCGCGAATTGTCCCGTCGTCGGCGTCGCTGGTGTTGTACCAGTTGCCGTGCAGCCCCAGACCGAAAATGCGGCCCCGTTCGCCGGCCTGCGCCTCGACGCTGCCGGCAGCGGCGAGCACGGCGGTGAGCAGGATGAGCATCAGCCCCAGTGTGCGAGTCTTGCCCGTCATCTTCTTTCTCCCCTGATTCGACGTTTCCGGCGGTCGCCGGATCAGAACGGGATGTCGTCGTCGTTGAAACCGCCACCGCCGCCGCCACCACCGCCGCCACGGCTGTCGCCGCCGGGCGCCGGGCCCCGGTCCTGGTACCCGCCGCCGCCACCGCCGCCGGAGCGCTCGCCGGGGCCGTCGCCGCGGCCGAGGAAGACGAGGTTGTCGGCCACCACCTCGGTCATGTAGCGCTTCTGGCCCTGCTGGTCCTCCCAGGAACGGGTCTGCAGCCGGCCCTCGATGTAGACCTGGCGGCCCTTTGCGAGATACTCGGCGCAGATTTCCGCCAGCCGGCCGAAGGTCACCACGCGGTGCCACTCGGTACGCTCCTGGCGGTTGCCGTCACGGTCATTCCAGCTTTCGTTGGTGGCCAGGGTGAAGTTGGTGATCGCGCGCGGTGTTTCGGCGCTGGTGTATTTTTTTTCCGGGTCGCGACCCAGATGCCCGATGAGGATGACCTTGTTTACGCTGCGCACGCCCGTCCCTCCTAGGCCGAAGCCTGATTTTGGCGCGGCCCACACTGCCGGGGTGGGCCATCGATGTTAGACTGAACAAAGCAAAGGGAATTTTGAACCATGCCCCCGGGGATGTCAAGGAATGACGGCAGGGATCGGCGGCCGTCCCCGGGGCCGGCCGGAGCAGGGGAGGGGCGCGATGAAGGCGGTGGTGCAGCGGGTCAGCGAAGCCTCGGTGGAGGTGGACGGGGAACTGGTCTCCCGTATCGGGCGGGGCCTGCTCGTGCTTCTCGGCGTGGAGCGCGGGGACGGGGACGAACACGCCCGCTGGGTGGCCGAAAAACTGGCCAACCTGCGCATTTTCGCCGACGAGAGGGGCCACTTCAACCGCTCGATCCTCGAGGCCGGCGGCGAGGTGCTCTCCGTATCCCAGTTCACCCTTGCCGGTTCGGTGCGCAAGGGCCGCCGGCCCAGTTTCGACAGGGCCGCAGCGGGGCCCGAGGCCGAGGCGCTCTACAACCGTTTTCTCCAGTTCCTGCGCCAGACCGGCGTCACCGTGCACGACGGGCGCTTCGGGGCGCTGATGGCGGTGCGCCTGGTCAACGACGGGCCGGTGACCTTTATCGTGGAACGGGACTGAAAACATCGAAATACAATAATTCTCCGGGTAAAGATCGGCTCTGCCGGTGACGATACGGGTGGTGATGGTGAACATGCACCGTCCGCGGACCGTTCGGTGCGGTCGGCGCAACGCTCAGAGTAGACAAAACATGACCGACAACAGGAAGCCCCCCCCGGAGCAGGACGCGGAACGTGCAGGCGTTCGCGATCCGCAGCACAGTGAAAAACGCGCCGCGCTTTTTACCAGGCTCTCGCACGACCTGCGCGCGCCGCTCAACGCCATCATCTCCTTTTCGCAGATCCTGCTCGACGGGCTGCCCGGCGAGCTCAACGAGGAACAGCAGCAGCAGGTGGATATCATCCGCAAGAGCGGCAACAACCTGCTGCACGTGATCGACAACGTCACCACCCTGGCCCGCAGCGACCTGCGCAGCTACTCGGCAACGCCCGGGGACGTCGGGGTGGCCGACCTGCTGGACCGTCTCCGTTCGATGCTGGCCGACGCCGGACAGGGCGAGGGCGTGGAGCTGGTGATCGGCACGGCCGACGACATTCCCGAGACGTTCACCACCGACGACCGCAAGCTGCTGCTGGCCATGAGCAACATGGTGCGCTATGCCTACCACGCCGGCGGCGAGGCCACGGTGACCCTCGAGGTCAGCGGCGTGGGGCCCGGTGCCCTGCCCGTGTTCCTCGGCGACCTCGGCTCGCGGGACGTGGGCCGGGAGGGCTATCTCAAGCTGCAGATCCGCCACCGCTGCTCCGAGGCTGAAAAGGCGCGGATGGGCGACCTCTACCTCGAACTGGACGAACTGGACGTCAGGGAGAACGACCAGTTCCGCGGCGTGCACCTCGGTCTCTCGCTGGCCCGGCGGGCCATCGAGATTCTCGGGGGCCGGATCTGGATCGAGCGGGCCGGCGATGGCGACCTGCTGACCAAGGCGGTGATCCCCTCGCTGGTCAAGGCCATGGCCGTGGAAAGCGGTTCCGCTCCCGACGAGAATGTGGGAGAATCGAGCGTGGCGGAGGCGGAGGCCGGGGACGAAGGCCCCACCACCGTGCTCGTGGTGGAGGACAACCCCTTCAACCGCAATTTCATCCGCCTGATCCTCGACCACATGGGTTTCGAGGTGGTGGAGGCGGAGAACGGCGAGCTCGGCGTGGCCAGGGCGCTGGAGACGTTGCCCGACCTGGTGCTCATGGACATGATGATGCCGGTGATGGACGGGTTCCAGGCCACCCGGGCGCTCAAGGCCAACCCGAAGACGTCGGGCATCCCCGTGCTGGCGATGACCGCGCTTTCGCTGGAAAAGGACAAGCGGCGGGCCCGCGAAGCCGGTTGCGACGATTTCCTGCCCATGCCGGCCTCACGGGACGTTCTCGAAGATAAACTGCGCTACTGGACTTCGCCCGAGAGCGTGGCCGAGCGCACAGGGGAGCATGCATAACGGTGAAAGGGAAGATACTGATCATCGATGACCTGGCCTACGACGTGAAGGCCCTGAAGATGATCCTCGAGCATTCGGGCTACACCGTGATCAGTGCCGGCACCGGCGCCGAGGGAATGGAGAAGGCGATCTCCGAGGACCCGGACGGCATCCTCCTCGACATCCAGCTGCCGGACACCGACGGCTTCGAGATCTGCCGCTGCCTCAAGGAGGACACCCGCACCACGGTAATCCCCATCGTCTTCCTCACCGCGCACTACCAGGACGAGGCGAGCCTGATCCGCGGCCTGAACCTCGGGGCCAACGACTACATCTGCAAGCCGTTCAACGCCGCCGAGCTGCTCGCCCGGGTCGGCGTGATGGTGCGCATCCGGCGCGCCGAGGAGAATCTGCTCAAGCTCTCGCTCACCGACGAGCTCACCGGCATGGGCAACCGGCGCTTCCTGCTCTCCCGCCTCGACGAGGAGTACGAGCGCAGCCGCCGCAACGGCAACTTCTTCGCCTGCCTCATGCTCGACATCGACCACTTCAAGCGCTTCAACGACACCTACAGGCACCAGGTGGGGGACCGGGTGCTCAAGGAACTGGCCGCCCTGCTCCGCGAACAGACGCGCAAGAGCGACGTGCTCGGCCGCTACGGCGGCGAGGAGTTCCTCGTCGTGCTCGCGGTGAAATGGCCCTCGGAGGCGATCTGGGTCGCCGAGCGGATCCGCCTCGCCGTGGAGAAGCTGCTCTTCGTCAAGAGCGGGGCCTCCGACGATCCCTTGAGCGTCACCGTGAGCATCGGCGTCTCCCGCTGCCTGCCCTCCGAGGCCGGCGCCCCGGACTGCCAGGCGATCATCAAGCAGGCGGACCAGGCGCTCTACGAGGCCAAGGATCTCGGCCGCAACCGGGTCTGCCGCTGGGACTCCGATACCGCAAGCGCCGTGCCGGTGGAGCAGATGGAGAAGGCCTCCGGCTGATCCGCCGCGTTGTCCGTACCACGGCCCCCGCGTATAATTACCACAGATGATGACCAGGGAAAACAGTGCGTCGGAGCGGCATGCCCGGCAGCTGGCCGCGGGGGAGTTTCTCGACTATCTCTCCGGCGTGCGGGGCGTGTCCGCCAACACCCGCGAGGCCTACGGCCGCGACCTGGAGCGCTGGCTGCAGTGGCTCCAGCAGCGGGGGATTGCGCCCGGCGGCGGTTCGCTGGCCGACGTGCTGGAGTTTGTGGGCACCGAGCGGGAGCGCGGCCTCTCCGGCCGCTCGGTGGCCCGCCTGCTCTCCGTGCTGCGCAGCTACTACGGCTACCTGCAGCTGGAGCAGGGGGCCGAAGGGGACCCCACCCGCGACCTGGATTCCCCGCGGATCAGGCGCCCGCTGCCCTCGTACCTCACCATGGAGGAGGTGGAGCAGCTGCTGGACCAGCCGGATACCGGAACCCCGCGGGGCGTGAAGGACCGCGCGGTGCTGGAGACCCTCTATGCCGCCGGTCTTCGTGTTTCCGAGCTCACCGGCCTGCGGGTTCGCGACCTGGACCGCCGGGGCCGCCTGCTCACCTGCCGGGGCAAGGGGGGCAAGGAGCGCCTGGTGCCCGTGGGCACGGCGGCCTGGGACTGGATCGAGCGCTACGGCGACGAAGCCCGCCCGGCGTTGCTCAAGGGCCGGCGCACCGAGCAATTCTTCGTTTCCGCCCGGGGGCGCGGCCTGACCCGGCAGGCGGTGTGGAAGATGGTGGCCGCCTGCGGCCGCAAGGCCGGCCTGGGCAAGAAGGTGGGGCCTCACATGCTGCGCCACTCCTTCGCCACCCACCTGCTCGAGCGGGGCGCCGACCTGCATTCGGTGCAGCTGCTGCTGGGGCACAGCGACATTGCCACGACCCAGATCTACACCCACGTGAGCGGCGAGCGGCTGCGCGCGGTCTATGACCGCTTCCATCCGCGGGCCACGGCCGGAGGATGACCGTGAAGGTGATCACCACCCACGCCGGCGCCGATTTCGACGCGGCGGCCTCGATGTCCGCGGCGGCCCTGCTGCACACCGACGCCCGGCTCGTCTTCTCCGGTTCCCAGGAGCTGCCGGTGCGCCGCTTCCTCGGCGCCGGGCTCTACGACCTGCCCCGGGTGGACCGCCTCAAGGACGTCGACCTGGCGGCCATCGAGCATCTCGTGCTCGTGGACACCCGCCAGCGGCACCGTATCGGGCCCTTCGCCCGGCTCTTCGTGGAGGGGGCCGCGAAACGCCCCACCCTCGAGATCTGGGACCACCACCCCGACGCCCCCGACGACCTGCGCGGCGACAGCGAGGTGGTGGAGGAGCTGGGGGCCACCACCACGCTGCTCGTGGAGCGGCTGGTGCGCGAGGGCATCCACATCCCGCCCCTCGACGCCACCCTGCAGCTGCTCGGCCTCTACCAGGACACCGGGCGGCTCTCCTCGCCGAACACCACCGGCCGCGACCTGCACGCCGCGGCCCTGCTGCTGGAGCGGGGCGCCGACCTCCAGTTGCTCAACCGCTTCCTCATGCCCGAGTTCTCCTCGCTGCACATCGAGCTGCTCAACGACCTGATCCAGGCCGCCGAGGTGCACCGCATCGGCGGCCTGCCCGTGGCCGTCTCCGCCGTGCACAAGGACCGCTACATCGGCGAGCTGGCCCTGGTGGTGCATCGCTTCGTTGAGCTGGAACGGCTCACCGCCTGTTTCGCCCTGGTGATGATGGAGGACCGCCTGTTCATCGTCGCGCGCAGCCTGGACGCGGCAGTGGACGTGGGGGCGGTGATCCAGCACTTCGGCGGCGGGGGCCACGCCAGCGCCGCGGCGGCCTCGGTCAAGGGCACCACGCTGGTCGAGGCCCGGGAGAAGCTGCTCCAGGTGCTCGCCGACGAGGTGCGCCCGGTGAACACCGCCGCGAGCATCATGAACCCCAATGTCCGCCGGGTCTCCTCCCGCGACCCGGTCACCGCGGTCAAGGAAGTGCTCAGCCGCTGGCGGGTCAATGCCCTGCCCGTGGGCACCGGCAGGAAGGTCATCGGCTCGGTGACCCGCCAGACGGTGGACGCCGCCATGACCCACGGCCTGGGGGAGCGGCCCCTGCGCGAGATCATGGGCCCGGCGCCGCCGGTGCTCGACCCGGAAACCGGCCTCGAGGCCGTGCACCGCGAGATGGTGGGCGGCAACTGGCGCTTCGTGCTCGTGGGCCGTTCCCTGGAAGCCGTGCAGGGGATCATCACCCGCATGGACCTCTTCCGCCACGCCTACCAGGTGGAAGAGGAGGGGGGGCCGTCCTGGCCCGCCGCCGGCGAGCAGCCCCGCCGCCCCACGCGGGAGGACCTGCGGGGCATGCTGCGCAAGCGGCTCAGCCTCGAGCGGTACCGCATGCTCACCGAGCTCGGCGCCCTGGGCGACGAGATGGGCATGCCGGTCTACCTCGTGGGCGGCCAGGTCCGCGACCTGCTGCTCGGCACCCCGACCAACGACTTCGACCTCGTGGTGGAGGGGGACGGCATCCGTTTCGCTCGCCGCGCCGCGGCCCTGCTCAACGCCGGCTTGCGCGTGCACCGCGCCTTCGGCACCGCGGCGATCCGCCTCGACGACGGCGGCACCATCGACGTGGCCACCGCCCGCACCGAGCACTACCCCGAACCCGGGGCCCTGCCCGAGGTGGAGCGCGCCCTGCTGCGCCGCGACCTCTACCGCCGCGACTTCACGATCAACGCCCTGGCCATCGGCATCGGCGGCCAGGGCTTCGGCGAGCTGGTGGACTACTTCAGCGGTCTCCGCGACCTGCGCCAGGGGGTGATCCGCGTGATCCACAGCCTGAGCTTCATCGAGGACCCCACCCGGGCCATCCGCGCCGTGCGCTTCAGCGGCCGGCTGGGCTTCGACATCGGCAAGGTCACGGGCAAGATGATCGGCATCGCCGTGCGCAACAAGGTCTTCGACCACGTCAGCGGCGGCCGGCTGCTCGGCGAGCTGGTGCACCTCGCCGCCGAGGAACGGGCTGACCGCTGCTGGCGCAAGATGGCCCGCTTCGGCCTGATCCGGGCCACGGTGCACCCCGGGATCACCTGGGGCCAGCCCCTGAAGCAGCTGGTCAAGCGCGTGGCCGGCGTGCTCAACTGGTACCGCCTGCTCTACACCGGCCGCACCCCGAAACGCTGGCTGGTGTTCCTCCTGGCCCTCTGCTACCGCATCGGCAAGGAGGAGCGTGAGGACGTCTGCCGGCGCTTCGGCCTGTCCGGTGAGGAGCGGCGGGCCCTGCTCGACTACAAGGTCGACTGCCACCGCATCGCCGACCGCCTGGCCCTCTCCGCCGGCGCCCCCCAGCCCCGCCCCAGCGAAGTCTGGCAGGTTCTCGACGGCGTGCCCCTGGAAACGGTGCTCTTCGGCCAGGCGCTGAACACCTCCGACGTCCTGCGCCAGGCGATCTCCCGGCACCTCTCCCGGGAAAACGAGGGAGCGCCCTCCATCCGCGGCAACGACTTGAAGCGGTTAGGAATAGAGCCCGGCCCCCTCTACGGCGAGATCCTCCGCGCCGTGCGCCTGGAGAAGCTCGACGGCCGGCTCCGGGACCGCAAGGCCGAGCTGGAGTGGGTCCGCCGGCGGCACCTCGACCCCCCGGCCGACTGAGCCCCGGCTTATCCCTTGCCCGCACATTGACTTGCCATCCGTTCTCATGTTAAAAATCCCGGTTCATGTTCCCCGTGTTACGCTGAATTGGCGGGATCGAACGCCTGCTCGGTGTCCTTTCAGCTCACGACCATGGGACCGGCGCGCCCGTGCGTGCCGTCGGACCATTTCATGTTTAGTGCACAGCCGCGCCCACCCGGGACGGCGGCAGGAGGTTGACCAGATGGCCAAGGACAATGTGTATCTTTTCACCTCGGAATCAGTAACCGAGGGGCATCCGGACAAGATCGCCGACCAGATCTCCGATGCCGTGCTCGACGCTGTGATGGCCAAGGACCCCAACGGCCGCGTGGCCTGCGAGACGATGGTCACCACCGGTATGGCGATGATCGCCGGCGAGATCACCACCGACAGTTATGTCGACTTCCCCAGGGTGGTGCGCGACACCATCCGGGAGGTCGGTTACACCCGCGCCAAGTGGGGTTTCGACTACAAGACCTGCGCCGTGATCTCCTCCATCGATGAGCAGTCGGCGGACATCGCCATGGGCGTGGACCCCGGCGGCGCCGGCGACCAGGGCCTGATGTTCGGCTACGCCTGCCGCGAGACCAAAGAGCTGATGCCCCTGCCGATCATGACCGCGCACAAGCTGGTGCGCCGGCTCACCGAACTGCGCAAGGACGGCGACCTCGACTACCTGCGCCCGGACGGCAAGAGCCAGGTCACCGTGGAGTACAACAACGGCGAAGCCAAGCGCGTGCACACCGTGGTCATCTCCACCCAGCACAACGAGGAAGTGAGCATCGACGCCCTGCGCCAGGACGTGATCGAGAACGTCATTCGCCCGGTGATCCCCCAGAGCCTGCTCGACTCCCGCACCATCTTCCACGTCAACCCCACCGGCCGGTTCGTGGTGGGCGGACCCCAGGGTGACTGTGGCCTCACCGGCCGGAAGATCATCGCCGA
>Ga0180436_10000100_pt1 | contig 87051 bp, 74 predicted proteins | sample SS_ome_2_FD_132434 | JGI IMG/M metagenome (GOLD analysis project Ga0180436, IMG submission 132434) | Hypersaline lake sediment archaeal communities from the Salton Sea, California, USA - SS_3_S_2 metaG | ecosystem: Environmental > Aquatic > Non-marine Saline and Alkaline > Hypersaline >...
AACCGATGACCGGACCGTACTTGTCGGACGCCGTCACCCCATCAGGATCCCAGCGACCGACCGTCTCGAGAATTCGTGAGCCCGGCTCGAGCGCGGTGAACCACGTTGTGTGGAGCGCCCCGGCGCTGTCAACAGACGCGACCACGGAATCGACAATGGCAGAGGCCCTCTCAAACGAGGCACGTGTTCGCCAGATGGTCTCGCGCGCGGGTCTGTCACATCGGTCGAACTCCACCACAAGCATCGACGTCACGTCGCTCGGGCCTTCGGCAGACACCGTAGTCGCCGACACCAGAACCAACACCGCGGCGAAACGCAACACGCTGGACGGAATCAGGGACCGAGCGGTGTTGGCGGAATCACGACGAGCAGTCTCGAGTTCCATAGAGGCGCTCACGTCTTGTGCTCCTTGCCTACAATATCGGACGCGCTGTCTAACGACAATTGGATTGCTGATTTGTGGAGCGGCGGTGCTGCCAAGCTGCGTTTGCTTGTGCTGGTTTGGGCTGGTTGGTACTGCTCCAAGTTGCCACCAAGCCTCTTCTTGCCGTCAGTTGCCTCTCGTGGAACCTCTGCACATAGACTGCGAGCGGCGCGACCTAGTGCGCAGTCGTGCGCTCATGAGCCTACCTATACATCGCTTTGATCACGCCCCAACTCTGCTGTTCGACGGAGGTGCCACCACAGCCTGTCCCGAACGCGCCGATGGCTCCACCGCCCGGCCCTCCTGCTGCACAGGGAGACAGCTCATGCAGCGTGAAGTCTCCTGTCGCGGCACCACAGAAGAGAGGATCGGCGCTGATGTTGCCCGCTGTGCCTGTGTAGTCGGGGAACGGCGGCTCGTAGAGCCCGGTCGACATGTCGAACACATCGCAGTACATGACGTCCGGAATGCCCGAGTCCGGGTTGGTCGAAATCCCGTAGCCGGCTCCACCAGCAATGATGCATGCGACGACGTCAGGCGGGGTCGCCGACCGGATGTGTATGGATCCACCGTGAGCGGCGGCGTCGCAGTCGTAGACCGTGCAGTGAGTGATCAACCCGGAGCACTGGCTGACGCGAAGCGCCGCGCCGCGGTCGGCGCAGTCGTTCCCGACGAACAGGCAGTGGTCGAAGGTGACATGCACATCCTCCGAGACCGCATACGTGCGAACACCACCCCCATCGTTCCCCGCGTAGTTATCGTAGAACTCACAGCCGTCGAACTTCACGACCACTGTGTCGTGCGTGTTGACGGCCCCGCCGAGACCCGGCGCGGTGTTCTCCCTGAACACGCAGTCGGTGAAGACGACACGGTCGGCGTAGCGGATGGCCGCCGCACCGCCGTTCGCAGAGGTTGAGTTCCGCTCGAACAGGCACCTGGTGAGTTCGATCTTCGAGCCACTGGGCGCCGCGCCATCACAGAAGAACCCTCCGCCCGGCGTCGCATGGTTGTCCGTGAACGTGCACTCCGTCAGCGTGACATCACCCGGATCGTTCAGCGCCAGGGCACCGTCCGACATGTACCCGCTGAAGTCACAGCCCTCTGCGAAGAGCGCCGACCCGCGGACGTCGAGTCCCGCGCCGCGCAGGCCCGGTGTGCGTCTCCCATCGAACACGCAACCCACCATATCCAGATGCGCTCCCGTGTCGACGGAGTTCCCGCCACCGGAGAACAGGCACGCATGCAGTCTGACCTGTCCCCCACTCAGGTGCATCCCGCCGGCGGCGTTCGACGACGCGAACTCACACTCCTCGATCAACACGGCTGCATCCGTGCAGCGCATCCCAAGACCGGCGTTTCCGGTCACGACGAGATCGCTCAGCGTGGGGGCCGTCCCGACCGCACAGTCGACAGCCGCGCTGTGAGACAGCGTGATCGTGAACCCCCTCGCGAGCGCGGATGCTCCAACGTCCCCGCTGAACGACAGCCCGTGGGGATGACCGGCGGCATTGATGACCGTCTCGCCCGCGCCCCCCACGGATCGCAGTGCGATCTCACGATCGGACACGACGACCGTCTCCTCGTAGACACCGGGCGCTACAAGGACCGTGTCTCCGTCCGTCGCTGCAAGGACCCCCATCTGGATGGTCGGCTGATCGGCCGGGACGCGAATGACCGCCGCCGGCGACACGACCGCTGCGATGGCAAGCAGACAGATGACGAGTGTCACACGCATGGGGCTCTCCCGAACTCGATTGTCACAGCTCCAGCTCATCCATCGGACTTCGCACGCTGAGCTCTTTCTCGTCAACGACGTGCGTGTAGATCATCGTCGTTCGAACATCCGTGTGACCGAGAAGCTTCTGTACGGTCCGGATGTCGTACCCCGACTCCAGAAGGTGCGTGGCGAACGAGTGCCGCATCGTGTGGCACGTTGCCCGCTTCGCGATCCCCGAATTCTGAACAGCCTCGCTCATCGCGCGCTGGATGCCCGAGGGATGCATGTGATGACGTCGGGGGTCGCCCGTCTCATTGTCCGGGAACGTGCGCGACGACGGAAACACGTACTGCCACGCCCAGTCCCGCCCGGCGCGCGGGAGCTTCCGCGCAAGCGACTCCGGGAGTGTTACCCGGAAACCCGGCATCTCCAGGTCCGCCTCGTACCGTCGGCGGACCCGCCGCAGATGCCGCTCAAGCTCTACCTTCGCCGACCGCGGCAGCATCACGGTGCGGTCCTTGTCGCCCTTTCCGCCCCGGACAGCGATCTGCCCGCGCTCGATATCGATGTCCTTCACACGCAGCTGCAGACACTCGAGCAGCCTGAACCCGCATCCGTACAGCAGCGTCACCACAAGCCGGTTCGTACTCTCAAGCTCCGTGATCACCGCCCGGACTTCTCGCTTCGACAGGACCACGGGCAGCCGCTTCGGACCCTTGGCCCGCGCGACCCCGTGTACCCATCCGATGTCCCTCTCGAGAACGAACTTGTATAGGAACAGAACGGCGCTCAGCGCCTGGTTCTGTGTCGACGCACTCACCCCTCGCTCGTTCGCAAGGTAGTTGACGAACTCGCGAACATGCAGGGCACTCATCGTGAGCGGATGACGGTTGCCGTGGAAGCGGACGAACCGACGGATCCACCCGATGTAGGTCTCCTCGGTTCTCCGGCTGTAATGGCGGGTCCGGATCTCGGTCCGGACTCGATCGAGGAGCTTGGGCATGGCCCGATTCCTCTGGGGGTCGCCGCGGGGGTGTGCGTGGCGATTCCGATGCCCACAACACTATACCGCACTCTGAGTGGCAAGTCAAGCCAAGGCTTCGGATGAGGGGATGTCGTATGTGAGGGAGTACTCAGGAAGATGGGGAAGATACACGCGGGGCGCCCGTGTGGGGCGCCCCGATCGTGGTTCATCTAGCGGATCACGTGGATCATCTTGCTCGCGCGGTCGACGCGGGACCGCATGTTGCTCAGCGCCTTGACCGCCTTGGCCTGCGCCTCGGCCCAACCGTCGACGTTCTCCTGCACCTCGTCGAGTTCCAGACGGCAGGCTTTGACCTGATCCTCGATCCCCTCGAGCTCCGAACTCACCTCGGACGCCCGCTCGTGACCTCGGATCTCCGAAATCCTCACCTCGCAGCTCGAGAGCTGCTGCTCGAGCTCCTTCTTGCTCATATCCTTCTCGTTCATTCTCTCATCCTCCGGGGACAGGATAGATGGCGTTTCAGGTGTTCTGTGTTTTCGATGCCGCCCGCGTGCGCTGGGTTCCCGAAAAGTCGTCGATTCCGGATGAAGAGCCGGATCGTCCGGCAGGGGACTGCCCAGGGTCTAGACGAGCTTCCGGGCCTCGTCGAGCAGCCGCGTGACCAGCTGGTCAGCGGGGATCCGGTCGACGACCTCGCCCTTGCGGAAGAGCACGGCCTCGGTCCCGCCGCCGGCCACGCCGACATCGGCCTCGCGCGCCTCGCCCGGCCCGTTGACGACGCAGCCCATGACCGCGACAACGAGTGATGTCCTCACGCCCGCCAGCGCGGCCTCAACCTCCGCGGCCACGCCTGGTACGTCGATCTCGGTTCGTCCGCAGGTCGGACACGCGATGACGGTGACGCCGCCGTGCCCGAGCCTCAACGACGAGAGGATGGCGCGCGCCACCGGGATCTCCTCCTCCGGCGGACCGGCCAGCGAGACGCGGACCGTATCGCCGATCCCATCAGCCAGCAGCAGCCCGAGGCCCACACCCGAGCGCGCCGCGCCGGCGGCAGGCGTTCCGGCCTCCGTGATCCCGACGTGGAGCGGGATGTCGGTCTTCGCCGCGAACAGACGGTTGGCCTCGACGGTCACCGCAACATCGGACGCCTTGATCGAGACGATGAGGTCGGTGACCCCACACCCGTCCATCAGCTCGACGCCGCGCATGGCGCTCTCGGCAAGGCCAGCCGCAGTCGGATGTCCGTCGCGCTCGAGGATGTCCTTCTCCAGCGACCCCGCGTTGACGCCGATGCGGATGGGGATGCCGCGTTCGGCTGCTGCCGCCGCGACCTCGCGCGTCCGCTCCGCTCCCCCGATGTTCCCCGGGTTGATGCGAAGCGCGTGAACCCCGGCCTCCGCAGCGCCGATGGCGAGTCTGTGGTCGAAGTGGATGTCGGCAACAATGGGAAGCGGCGAGCCCGCGAGAATCTCCGGGAGCGCCGCCAGCGTCTCCGCGCCCGGGACCGCCACGCGGATGATCTCGCACCCGAGTTTCGCCAGCCGCCCGATCTGTGCGAGCGTCGTGGCCACGTCGTCGGCGCGGGTGTTCGTCATCGACTGGATGGAGACGGGCGCGTCCCCGCCGATGGGGACCGAACCGATCTTCACCTGTCGTGTCTGTCGTCTGGGGCTGATGATCGTAGACATCGCCTCTCCATGGCCCGGTTGTGACATGCAGCTCCGTCCTCGGTCTGGGCAGGCCGTCCGGCAACTAGCCGCGCCCTCTCCCCTTCACCCGCACGTCGCCCTGCCTGAGCGTCACGCCCTCGCGGTCGAAGTACTCCAGCAGCGGGATCGCGCGCTTGCGCGTCACCCCGACGAGGTCCTTGAACGCGGGAACACCGAGCGCGCTCTCGCTCTCGAAATGCATCTCGAGAATACCACGGACCTTCTCGATGGCAGCTGGATGGAAGAACAACGTCGTCGTCACCTTGACGATGCGCCCCTCGTCTGCGAGCAGCTTCATCAGCGCGTCGAACTGGTCGTCCTTGAGCGTCCCGGTGAACTCGTGGCGGACGTCCTCCCGGAGATCCGCGAGCGTCGGCGGCGATACGTCGTCCTCCTCGAGGAACCGCTCGATGAGCCCGGCCATCTCCTGCTGCGGCGGCGTGAGCTTCATCTCGGCGCTCCCCCACCGGACGAGGTCCTTCCGTCGCGACACGCTCCCCGCCTCGCCCAACTCGTCGAGTGCCGCGTCCATGAGCGCTCGGTCGAACCCCTTGCCGAGCTTGCCCCGGAGTTCCTCGGCCGACATCCCCCACTCGAGCGGCGCGCGCTTCGCGAACGTCATCAGCTCCGCCTCGATCCGACCCGCGAGCTCGGCCCACCGCTCCCGCGTGACGTAGCGCCCCGAGGTCTTCACGACGCGCGTCTCCTCGATCAGACGGTCGACCTCTCCCGCGACGGCGTCGTCGACAAGACTCGACAGCTCCCTCACGCGCACGCCGTCCATCCCGCCGTCGCCGATGACCTTGAGCAGCACGTCCTCGCTCCCGCCGGTCTCAAGGACAGCGAGTGCCTCGAGCACGTCCTTGCTCATCCGCTTGTGACGCGCGGGCGACGGGTCGATGACACGACCGCCGCCGATGGTGTGCACGGGCGAGTACGAACGGACAACGAACAGGTCGTCCTTCTCAGCCACCAGCGGCTCCTCGAGCCGCAACTGGACGAGCGCGTTCTGACCGGCTCCCAGCTCCTCGCTCTCCAGAAGCGCGACGCGCGCCAGGACCTCGGCCGTGCCGACGTGGAGGTGAACACGCGCGCGGTTCTTGAGCGGCTTCACCCCGGTGACGAGTCGGAGCCGTGCATCGATCATGTGCGTCGGATGGAGCAGCCCCGCTGCGCCGACCGTATCACCACGCGAGAGCTGATCCTTCGAGACGCCGTGGAGCCCGAGCGCCGTGCGCTGTCCAGCCTCGGCGCGCTCGACCGGTTCGTCGTGGACGTGGACGCTCCGGATGCGGACCGGGAGCCCCTTCGGGTAGACCTCGAGGTGCTCGCCGGGGCTCACGTGCCCCGACCAGAGCGTTCCGGTCACCACGGTGCCGTGTCCCTCGAGCGTAAAGATGCGGTCGACCGGCAGGCGCGCCGGTCCCGCGGCCACGCGCTCCTCGACGCCCGCGGCAAGTTCCGCGAGCACGGCCTGCAGCTCGTCGATCCCGTCACGCGTCACCGACGAGACCGGGACGATGGGCGCGCCCTCGAGCACGGTTCCCTCAACCAGCGTCTCGGCGTCCTCGCGCGCGAGCTCGATCTCCTCCGGCTCGGCCAGGTCGGATTTCGTGAGCGCGATGACGCCGGCCTTCACACCGAGCAGGTCGACGATGTCCATATGCTCCCGCGTCTGCGGCATCACACCCTCGTCGGACGCGACAACCAGCAGCACGAGATCCACGCCCGCGGCGCCCGCGAGCATGGTCTTGACGAACTTCTCGTGTCCGGGTACGTCGACGATCCCGAGGGAGTCGCCAGAAGGAAGGTCGAGCCTGGTGAACCCGAGCTCGATGGAGATACCCCGCTCCTTCTCCTCGCGGAGCCGGTCGGTATCGACGCCGGTCAGCGCCTTGACGAGCTCGGTCTTGCCGTGGTCGATGTGACCCGCGGTGCCGAGGATGATGTGTCGGGTGGTACTCACCACGTGCCCCCCGGGGTGGGCGCCCGTTCAGGGGTGTCGCCGGACGCATCGCGTCCGGTGAGCGTGCCTACTGGTTCCCGCTCTCCCGCCAGATCTTCGCGCCGAGACCTGACAGCTTCTTCTCGATGCTCTCGTACCCGCGGTCGATGTGGTAGACGCGTGAGACCTCGGTCATCCCCTCCGCCACGAGCCCGGCGAGGATGAGCGCCGCGCTCGCCCTGAGGTCGGTCGCCATCACCTTCGCGCCCGAAAGGTGGTCGACGCCACCGACGACGGCGACGTTGCGGTCGATGGTGATGTCCGCGCCGAGCCTCCGGAGCTCCGGCACGTGCGAGAAACGGTCGGTGTAGATCGTGTCGGTGATCACGGCGGAGCCCTGCGCGATCGTCATCAGCGCCATGACCTGCGCCTGCATGTCCGTCGGGAATCCTGGATACGGGGCGGTCGTCACGTTGATGGAGCCGATGCGCTCCGGTCCGCGCACGCGGATGCCGTCCTCGACCGCGATGATCTCGGTCCCGGCCTCCGCGAGCTTCGACGCCACGGTGGTGCAGTGGTCGAGCTCGCCACCCATGATCAGGATGTCACCGCCGGTGATGGCGCCGGCCACCATGAACGTCCCTGTCTCGATCCGGTCCGGGACCACGTGGCAGTCGGCCTCGTGGAGCTCGTCGACGCCCTCGATCGTGATGGTGCCGGTCCCGTCGCCGGAGATGTTCGCGCCCATGTCGCGGAGGAACCCGGCGAGCGCGCCGATCTCGGGCTCACGCGCGGCGTTCTCGATGACGGTCGTCCCCTCGGCAAGGGTCGCCGCCATAATCGCGTTCTCGGTGGCGCCCACGCTCGACGTCTCGAAGTAGATGGTCGCGCCGCGGAGCCTCCGCGCCTCGGCGACGATGTAGCCGTGCTCGAGCTCGATGTTCGCACCGAGGTCCTTCATCGCCTTGATGTGGAAGTCGACCGGCCTGGGCCCCCACGCGCACCCGCCCGGGAGCGACACGCGCGCCTTGCCCTGCCGCGCGAGCACCGGGCCGAGCACGCAGACCGACGCGCGCATGGTCTTCACGAGCTCGTACGGCGCCTCGTGGTATCGGCAGTTGGTCGTGTCGACGGTGATGCTGTGATCGTGGTGCTCGACCTGCGCGCCGAGGACGCGGAGCACGTGCTCCATCGTCACGACGTCGCGCAGTCTCGGGACGTTCGAGAGGACGAACGTGCCCGGTGTCAGCAGCGTCGCCGCCATGATCGGCAGTGCCGCGTTCTTCGCCCCGCTGATCCTCACCTCTCCCGAGAGCTTCTCTCCGCCCTGAACGACGATACTGTCCATCTAGCCCGTCTTCCTTCCTGTCACGATGCGGTCCCTGCCGGCGTAGTCCCTGTGGATGGAGACGTCGGCGAGAGCGGATGCCGTGAGGTCGCGAACCGCGTCCGCCTGGCCGTCGCCGAACTCGAGGGCCATCACACCCCCGTCGGCGAGCACGTCGGGCACATCCTCGATGATGCTTCTCAGACAGTCAAGTCCGTCGCCCCCGCCGTCAAGCGCCAGACGCGGCTCGAAGTCCCGTACTTCGGTCGGGAGCCCGTCCATGTCGCTGCTGCAGATGTAGGGCGGGTTCGAGATGAGCCCGTCGACCCGTCCGGCGAGCCCCAGTTCGTGAAGCGGTGCAAGCCCCGTTCCCTCGACGAAGGTCACACGATCGGATACCCCGATCCGCTCCGCGTTGCCGGCCGCGACGGCCAGCGCCTCGGGCGAGACATCGGTCGCGATGACCTTCGCAGCAGGGAACTTCTGCGCGAGTGTGACCGCGATGACGCCGGACCCCGTGCCGATGTCGACGAGGATCGGGGTGCCGTCGCCGGTAGTGTCACCGGCTGCGTCGGCCGCCTGCGCCGAGGTTCGGTCGGCGTCGAACCACTCCGCGATCAGCCTCGCCGCGACCTCGACCAGCGCCTCGGTCTCGGGCCTCGGGATGAGCACGTCCGAGGTGACTTCGAAGTCGGCCAGCATGAACCCGGCGGTCCCGGTGACGTACTGGACCGGCTCGCCGGCAAGCCTCCGCTTGAGCAGCGTCTTGAACGCCGCCAGCTCGGGCTCCTTCAACCGGCGTTCGTACTGGAGGTAGAGCTCGATGCGGGGAAGCGAGATCGCGTGCCCCAGCAGAAGCTCCGTCTCGAGCCGCGGGTGCTCGAACCCCTTCTCCGCCAGGTACTCCCGGCTCCAATCGATGAGTTCGAGGATGGTCCAGGTCCGCTTCGTCGTCGCTGTCGTCGTCATGATCCTCGGAACCTGTGTCGGTTCGTGTGAGAGCCGGCGCAGCGAGCTTCCTCGCCGCGCCTAGACCGACTCCGCCGCGTGCGCCATGCGCTCGGCCTGCTCCTGCGTCGCGAGCGCTTCGATGACCTCGTCCAGCTCGCCGTCCATGATCTGCGAGAGGCTGTGCACCGTCAGGCCGATGCGGTGGTCTGTCACGCGGCTCTGCGGGAAGTTGTACGTGCGGATCTTCGCGCTCCGGTCGCCGGTCGAGATCTGACTCCGCCGTGTCGCGGCCATCTCGGCATCCTGCTTCTCGCGCTCGAGGTCGAAGAGCCTCGCGCGGAGCACCTTGAGCGCCTTGGCGCGATTCTTGTGCTGTGACTTCTCATCCTGGCAGGTGACGACCAGACCGGTCGGCCTGTGCGTGATACGAACAGCCGAGTCGGTCGTGTTGACGCTCTGCCCGCCCGGGCCCGACGACCGGTAGACATCGATCTTGAGGTCCTCGGTCTTGATCTCGATGTCGACCTCTTCGGCCTCGGGCATCACGGCAACGGTCGCCGCCGACGTGTGAATGCGTCCCTGCGACTCGGTCTCCGGCACGCGCTGCACCCTGTGCACACCGCTTTCGAACTTGAACCGGCTGTACGCGCCGTGGCCGTCGACCGCGAACACGATCTCCTTGAACCCGCCGGTCCCAGTCTCGCTGGTGTTCATCACGTCGATCTTCCACTTCTTGCTCTCGGCGTAGCGCGAGTACATCCGGAAGAGGTCGCCCGCGAAGAGGGCGGCCTCCTCCCCACCCGTACCGGCGCGGATCTCGACGATGATGCTCTTGTCGTCGTTCGGGTCCTTCGGAACCAGCAGGACCTTGAGCCGCTCCTCGAGCTTCTCGCGCTGTGGCTCCAGCTCGTTGAGTTCGCTCTGCGCGAAGTCCTTCTCGTCCTGCTCGGTCGAGTTCTCGATGATGTCGTTCGCCGCATCGATGTCGGTCATCACACGCTCGTACTCGCCACCGACCTGCACGATCTCATCGATCCCGGCCCGCTCCTGTGAGTACTTCTTCACGAGGTTGCGGTTCGACAGGACCTCGGGATCGCTCAGGAGCCCGACCAGTTCATCGTACCGCTCGCGGATGGCCCGAAGCTTGTCCAGCATCACGCCGCCTCGCTCTCGTTCGTGGTCGGCTGCTCGCCCTTCGCGGCCGTGAGCGCCGCGATGGCGACCTCGACCTGCTCGTCCGACGGCTCCTTCGTCGTGATGCCCTGGAGCCAGACGCCCGGCGCCGACACCGCGGTCGCCCACCGTGTCTTCGCGTTGAGCGCGGCGAGCTTCATCAGCTCGTAGCTGATCCCGGCGATGACAGGGATGAGCAGGAGCCGCAGCAGCCGGTGCGACACCGTCGAGGGCTTCCCGGTGATCATGAACACGAGGATGCTCGTCACCATGACGATGAGCAGGAAGCTCGTCCCGCATCGGGGGTGCCTCGTCGTGAACTGCTGGGCGTTCTCGGGAGTCAGCGGAAGCTCCGCCTCATGGCAGAAGATGGTCTTGTGCTCCGCACCGTGATACTCGAACACGCGCCGCATCTCGCGCCACTGCGAGATGCCCCAGATGTAGGCGAGGAAGAAGATGACGCGGATGATGCCATCGATGACGTTGAACAGGATCGAACTGTCGCTCCCGAGCCTGTCGGTCAGCCACTCGGAGAGGACGAGCGGGATATAGAAGAAGAACAGGATCCCGAGCCCGAACGCGAACACCATCGTCCCGGTGAGCGCGAGCTTGGTCTTCCACCCGGCCTCACCCGGCGCGAGCTTCTCGGGCTTCGCCGCGGCATCATCGGGCCTCTCAGATGCACCCTCCTCGTTCGCCGCGGCCTCCTCCGCCTCCATCGCCGCGCTCGCCGACCAGTTGAGCGCGCGGATGCCGAGAGCGAGCGACTCGATGAGCGACAGCCCTCCGCGGATGACGGGAAGCCTGAGAAGTCGGTTCTTCCGCGAGATGGAGATGAACTCCTCGGAGTGGACGTCGATCCCGCCGTCCGGGAGACGCACGGCGACCGCGACGTTGCGCGGTCCCCGCATCATCACGCCCTCGATGACCGCCTGTCCTCCGTAATGGACCTTCCCCCTTGCGGCCCCGAGGGCCTCGATCGGCTTGACCGCATCGTCTTCCGCGGGGTCGCCGCAACCGCAGTCCGGCGGCTCGACCGTGCCCTTCGCTCCGGGGACGTATCCCTGTTCGCTCCGCTTTGTCTCGTCCACGCTATACTCCCTGAGCCGCGGCGATGCGTTCGGCCGGGCTCTTTGTATCGTCGACCGGGATCAGCGACCCGATACCCGGATGGACTCTCTCAATCTCGCGCTTCATATCACGCGCGATGCGTCGGTACGACTCGTGGCCCTGCACGCGCGAACGGAGCCGCACGAGGTGGAACGCCGACCTCGCGTTCAGGGTCATCAGGATCCGTTTGTGATACGCCAGCGGCACGGCATACTGCGCGTGCACGGGATCGATCTCCGCCAGACGCTCCCAGCGCTCGCGCGCCAGATCGAGCTCGTGCTCCATCTCGTCGGCCACACCGGCTTCCCGGGCGTCGTCGGGGACCGTCCGCCCGAGATCGCACCCGAGCAGCTGCTGCGTCTGCGTCGCCATCCGGTGTCTTTGGATGTCCCGATACGCCCCGAAGTCGCAGACGACCTCGAACGTGTACGCGGTCTCCTCGAACTCGCGAACGGGAAGCTCGTGCTCCGTCATCCCCTCGATGGCCGCGGCGAGCAGCTCGGCCCGCTCGCCGGCCGACATCCTCCCCGCCCGCTCGCGCGCCTCATCGTACGAGAGGCCGCCGGCACGGAAGAGCATCGACGCGACCACGCGCGTCTCGCCATCGGGGTCGTGCTCGACGAGCCGGACGTACGGCTCGACGGACGGACCCTCTGACGCCACAAGCCCGCCACTGCCCGACCGCTCGCCGATGCGCTCCTCCCACCCGTCCAGATAGGGCGAACGCTCGACGTACTTGAGGAGCGTCGGGACCTTCGCAAGCCCGGTGCTCGTCAGGACGCCCGCCAGCTCGCGCATCTCCGCCAGCGGGCTCGACGCCATCTTGATGACGGCATGCCGGAGCTCTCTCGCGTTGACCGTCCACCCGAGGTTCGTCTTCGCAGCCGCGGGCAGGAGCCCCCGTACCGCGTCGCACGCCTTCCCCCTGGAATTCAGCCCGGCCTGGCGCCACTCGGGCGCGCCGTAGGCGTCCTCGCACCACGCGAGCGCCCTCGGCCTGAGCCGGTCGTACGCACGGTAGAGTGAACTCACGGCCTCGTGGTAGAGCTCACCGAGTTCGCCTTCCGTGAACACCGGCGGCGTGTAGAAGTTGTCGGGCGACATCACCTGGTAGCGCGTCGACTTCTCGGTGAACGACGACAGCCGGTTCTCCTCGACGACCTTCGCGCCGAGGATGGAGATGTTCTCGACCGCGATCGATAGCACCGCGTGCTCGGCAACGGACGAGTGCCCGTAGCCGACCACCCACTTCTCGTGAAAACGCGACGACTCGCTCTCGGAGAGCTCTCTGGCAATCTCCTCGAACGAGTCGGGCGAACGCGATGTCTTCGCGAATGTCACCGCGACGACCTCCGCGGGGAGGTCGTCGAGCGTATAGACTCTGAGTGGGCTGCCCGTCTTCGTCATAGTCGATGGCGCGGCAGACCGTCGGAGCGGTTGGTGCTGGTGTTCATCCCGTCGGGTCCGCCGTCTCGCGGAACCCGCTTTCTAGCTGTCGGCCTCAGGCTTCTCTTCTGTGGTCTCGGCGGCCGGAGTCTCCTCGACCGGAGCCTCCGCCGTCTTCTCGCCTCCGGCGGACGCAGCCGCGCCGCGGGCGTAGTCGCCGCCGTACTTCTTGAGGAACCTGTCGACACGACCGGCGCTATCGACCAGCTTCTGCTGACCCGTGAAGAACGGATGACACGCCGCGCAGATCTCGACGTTGATCTCCTTGAGCGTCGAGCGGGTCGTGAACTCGTTCCCGCAGACGCACTTCACGGTGCACTCCTGGTAGTCAGGATGGATGTCCTTCTTCATGCTCGTTCGACCTCCAGTGGCTCTCGTGTCTGTCTTGTCGGTCCTGCTGCTCTCAGGTGCTGCTATCGCGTCGCTCGGCGAACCCGGCAATGCCCGAAGGGCGGTCCGCTAGAGCGCGCTCATCGAATCCAGGAACTCCTGGTTCGTCTTCGTCTGTCGCATCTTCTCGAGCAGGAACTCCATCGCGCCGACCGGCGTCTGCTCGCTGAGGAACTTCCTCAGGATCCACATCCGGTTGATGGTCTCCTGCGAGAGCAGGAGCTCTTCCTTCCGCGTCCCGGACTTCAGGATGTCGATGGACGGGAAGATCCGGCGGTCGGTGAGCCTGCGGTCGAGCACGAGCTCCATATTACCCGTGCCCTTGAACTCCTCGAAGATGACCTCGTCCATCCGCGACCCCGTATCGATGAGCGCGGTGGCGATGATGGTCAGGCTTCCGGCGTCCTCGATGTTCCGCGCCGCGCCGAAGAACCGCTTCGGGCGCTGGAGCGCGTTGCTGTCGACGCCGCCGGTGAGGATCTTGCCGCTGTGCGGGACGACCGTGTTGTGCGCACGGGCCAGCCTCGTGATCGAGTCGAGCAGAATGACCACATCCTTCTCGTGCTCGACGAGACGCTTGGCCTTCTCGATGACCATGTCGGCCACCTGGACGTGACGCTCCGGCGGCTCGTCGAAGGTCGAGCTGACGACCTCGCCGTTGACCGACCGGGCCATGTCCGTGACCTCCTCGGGCCGCTCGTCGATGAGCAGGACGATGAGGACGGTGTCCGGGTGGTTCGTCGTGATGCTGTTGGCGATCTTCTGAAGCACAACGGTCTTGCCAGCGCGCGGCGGCGAGACGATAAGACCGCGCTGCCCCTTCCCGATCGGCGACATGAGGTCGATGATCCGTGTTGTCATGTCGTCGGGGTCGGTCTCGAGATGCAGCCGCTCGTTCGGGTGGAGCGGCGTGAGGTTCTCGAACAGGATCTTCGACTTGGCCTGCTCGGGATTCTCGTAGTTGACGGCCTCGACGCGGAGCAGCGCGAAGTAGCGCTCGTTCTCCTTCGGCGGTCGCACCTGACCCGAGACGACGTCGCCCTTGCGCAGGTCGAACCGCTTGATCTGCGACGGCGAGACGTAGATGTCATCCGGACCCGGGAGGTAGTTGTAGTCCGGCGATCGGAGGAAGCCATACCCGTCGGGCAGGATCTCGAGAACTCCCTCGCTGAAGATCAGACCGTTTCGTTGGGTCTGCCCCTCGAGGATCCTGAAGATGAGGTCCTGCTTCCGAAGACCGGAGACGCCTTCCACCCCGAGTCCCTCGGCGTAGCTGACAAGCTCGCGAATGGTCCGCTGCTTGAGCTCGCCCATGTTGAGGTTCTCGCCGTTCCCGCCGTTCGTCGCGGCCTTGCTCTCGGTCGCGACCGTCTTCGCCTGGGTCGCCGTCGCGGCGGTTGAGGCCCGCGCGCTCGGGGCGCGCGTCGATGTGGTCTTCGTCGAGGATGTCGTCCTGGCAGACGAGGTGGTCTTTCCGTTGGACGAGCTTCTCGAACTGCTCCGAGTCGACGAGCTGGCGCTCTTCGACGCGGTCCTCTTGCGGGTCCCGCTCGACTTGCTGTCTGCTTTGTCGGTCATCTACATACCTCGATGAGCAGGTTTGACGCTTCTCGGTCGACAACGCACGCGCCGACCGTGATAACGCATGTGCCCCTGTGACGAAGCTGCACTCGGTTTCCTCTTTGGACGTAGAGAGAAAGTCAGGCCGGGTTGGATGGCTTCGGATGGGGTAGCTGGAAGCTGTTCGGTACTCTGGATACTGTTCGCGTGTTCCATAGTAGACGAAGCTCTACAGCGTGTCAAGGCGATTTGGCCCCGGGCATCCGGGGGTGCCGAACCGCCGGACGCCGGCCATCGCTGGCCGGCGTCCGATGAACACGATTCGTCTCAAGAGACCCTACTCCGTCGCCCCGCCTCCGTCCAGCAGCTCCTGGACGATGCCGAGCTCGATCATGGCCTCTTCGTTCCGCTCGAGCTTGCTGTAGACCCTCGCGAGGGCCCGGTGGTACGTCAGCTCCTCGAAGTTCAGCTGGATGAGGGTCTCGAGCACCGGGATGGCCAGCTCGTACTCGGGGATAGCCAGTTCCATCTGGCCCTGGTCCTCGAGGTCCTTGGCGATGCCCCAATGCGCGAGGAACACGCGGTACTGGACTTCCTCGTCCTCCGCGTTCCCCTCGAGGTGCTTGTTGAAGCTCCGGATGGCCGCGCGGTAGTCCTTCAGCTGGTAGTGCATGAGACCGATGTTGTAGTGGATGTCCGGGGTCTCGGGCGCGATCATCTCGATCTTCTCGAAGTAGCGCAGCGCGTTCTCGTTGTCGCCGAGACCCGCCATGCTTCCGGCCTTGCTCTCGTAGACCGACACGAGGTTCGCCTTGAGGTCCTCGTTGTCGGGGGCTCGCTCGAGCGCCAGCTCGAACGCCGCGACCGCGTCATCGTAGTTCATCATCATGTGATGAGCGTAGCCGAGGTTCGCGTAGGCGTCGGCCTTGCGCGGGTCGAGGAGGATCGCCTTGTCGAACTCCTCGATGGCGCCGGCGAAGTTGCCCGACGAGTTCTGCAGATTCCCTTCCTGCTGGTAGATCTGCCAGTAGTACGTCAGGGTCTGCTCGACCTCTTCCTTCTGCGCGGGCTCGACCGCCATGTCGAGGGCGGTGAAGAACTCGTCGTGCGCCATCTCGAGTTCGTCCGTCTCCGCGTACGCACGGCCCAGCCACATATGAGGCTGGTAGTCGGCCGCGTTGTTCCGAATAGCGATCTGGAACTGCTCGATCGCGCTCGGGTAGTCCTCCTGCTGCAGGTAGACCTTGCCGCTGGTGAAGGCAGGGTCCGCACCGCATCCGGCGAGGATGAGGATCGCAGCCAGCGTCAGTACGACGGCTGCCGTTCTCGCCATGACCATTGCGCCTCCCTTTGTTGGAGAGTCCCCCCTTGATTCCTGCTCGATTTCAGCCCGTGAAGTATAAATGCGCCGCGCCGGGGGTGTCAAGCGTCGAGGGCCACGGGGCCGCTCCCCGCCTCGTGGCGGATTCGGCCGCGGAGCCGCCTTCACGTGTCGCTGGGGGGGCGAATCGGTGAGACGTTCCACCCGCCGGCCTGTGCCGGCGGGGTCCTGTCCCGGGGCGCCCGCGGCGGATGGGCGTGTCCATCCGCCGTGCGCCGAAAGGACCTAGAGCAAGCGGTTGTCGTTGACGAACAGCTCGTACGTGCAGTTGAGGAAGTCACCCGCGCGCCGCGAGACGATCATCCGCGACATGAAGATCTCGAAATACTCCATGACCTGCGAGATCTTCGTGTTGACCTTGAGGCTCAACCGTATGACGCGCTCGTCGGGCAGCAGCTTCAGATCGGACTTCTGGACCGCGTAGTTCACGCGGTCGTGGATGTCGAACTTGATCATCGAGGGATTGCGGACCCTCGACCGGTGCACGTCGGCCTTATCGGCCAGGATGAGCGCGGCCGACACGTTGTTGACCGGGTCGGCGTGCTCCTCGTGGTGATTCCCGATCGCCGAGATGACCGTCGTGATCTCGTCGATGTCCATCGCGCGCTCGCGAAGCAGCTGGAACGCCAGCTGTGCGCCCGACTGCGCGTGGTCCTCTCTGTTGATGATGTTGCCGAGGTCGTGCATGTAGCCGGCGATGCCGGCGAGGTCCGCCTGGCGCTTGTCGATGCCGAGGTCCTTGAGGAGCCTCTGCGCGGTCCGCCCGACCCACTTGCCGTGCCGCACACCGTGCTCGGTGTACCCCACGATGCCGAGATGGTCGTTGGCGGTGCGGAGCATCCCCGTGATCTCGGGGTCCTTCTGGATCTTGTTGAATGTGACCAGTCCCATATCCTGCCTCTGCTTCCGGACCGCCCCATGCGGTCCGCGCTGTCGCGCGTCGACGCCTCATGGCGCGGTGGAACGCGTACAGCCGTGATACTTCCTGCGAAAACCATGCCTGCCCGCAGGGCGGGCAGGCACTATCCAATCTACCTGAGCGGGCGCTCGTCGTCAAGTTCGCGCCGGGTGCATTGCCCGCAACAGGCTGTCCCGCACCATGTTAGAACGTGCAACACAGGGGACTCCCGGGTGGCCGGGGCTGCCTACAAGAGGTCCATCGGGTCGACGTCCACGGCCAGCTGCACCGTCGACGGAAGCTCCAGCGTCTTCTCCTGCGTCAGCGCCGCGGCGACCAGCGCGCGGGCGCTCCCGCCCCTTCCCCGCACGAGCACCTGCCAGCGGTGGACCCCCTTGATCCGCTCGATCGGCGCCGGCGCCGGGCCGAGCACCTCGGGCTCGGGGTCTGGCATCTGCGCGGCCCCCCGGTCGAGGAAATCCGCGAGCCGCGCCGCGCTCTTCATCACGGCCTGCTCGTCGCGTCCCCGCACGACGATCGAGACCAGACGCGAGAAGGGCGGATAGCCGAGGCCCAGCCCCTTCCGCTCCTCGGTCTCGCGGTCGAAGAACGGCGCGAACGCCTGCGCCCGCGCCATCGCGATCGTGTAGTGATCGGGCAGATACGTCTGGACGACGACCTTCCCCCGCTCCTCCCCGCGACCGGTCCGACCCGCGACCTGCGTGAGCAGCTGGAAGGTCCGCTCGCCCGACCGAAAATCCGGGAGGTTGAGCCCGACATCGGCGGCGACGACGCCGACCAACCCGACGCCGGGGAAGTCGAGTCCCTTCGCGATCATCTGCGTCCCGAGCAGGATGTCCGTCCGCCCCTCGGCGAAGTCCTTCAGGATGCGCCAATGCGCGCCCTGCCGGCCGGTCGTGTCCTGGTCCATCCGCTCGACGACAGCCTCGGGGAAGAGCTCTCGCACCGCGAGTTCCACCCGCTGTGTGCCGGGTGCGCCGAACCGCAGGTTCCTGCTCCCACACTCGGGGCACCGGTCGGGCGCCCGCTCGGTCCGCCCGCAGTAGTGACAGCGCATCACGCGGCCGGTCGAATGATAGGTCATCGAGACGTTGCAGTCCTCGCACCGTTCGGAGTGCCCGCAATCCATGCACTGGATGAACGATGCGTACCCGCGCCGGTTGAGGAACAGGATGACCTGCCGCCCCGACTCGAGTGTCTCCATCACGGCGTCGCGGAGCTCCGCGGAGAACGCGCCCTCCGAATCGACCGTGTCGGTCTCGCGCATGTCGACGATGTCGACCTCGGGGAGCGGGCCCGCGTCGATCCGCTCGGGCAGTTCGACGAGGTCGTACTTCCCGTCGCGCGCATTGAGGTAGCTCTCGAGGCTCGGGGTGGCCGTCCCGAGGATGACGACGGCCCCCTCGAGCTTCGCCCGCATCGCCGCGACGTCGCGCGCGTGATACCGGGGGGAGTCGCCCTGCTTGTAGGTCCCCTCGTGTTCCTCGTCGACGACGATGACGCCAAGTTCTCGCACGGGCGCGAACACGGCCGACCGCGGCCCCACGACGATCGAGAACCGGCCGTCCTTGATCGCCCGCCACGTATCGTACCGCTCGCCCAGCGAGAGACCGCTGTGCACGACCGCGACATCGTCCCCGAACTGGGAGCGCATCCGCTGGACCATCTGCGGCGTCAGCGCGATCTCCGGGACCAGCACGATGCCCCCGCGCCCGGTCGCCCGCGCGGCCTCGACCGCCTCGACGTAGATCCGGGTCTTCCCGCTTCCGGTCACGCCGTGCAGGAGCACGACGCCGAACTCCCTCGCGTCGAGCCGCGCGCGGATAAGCTCGACGGCGCTCGCCTGTTCCGACTTGAGAGGACCCTCCTCACGGAGCGCCCATCCCTCGAACCCGGTCGAGAGCCGGTCCCGCGCCTGCTCGTCGCGCTCGACGAGCTCGCGCTCGGCCAGCCTGGCGACAACCGATGTGGCGTATCCGCCCGCCGCCAGTTCGGCCGTGGTCAGGGTTCCGTCCTCGGCGCGCGCAAGCTCCTGGAGCGCGCCTGCCTGCTTCGGCGCCCGCTTCTCGAGCTTCGCGGCCTCTGCGATCGCCTCTTCCGCGCTCACGGCCAACCGCACGATGCCTTCGGTCGCCGCATCCACACGCGGCGGGCGGACCCGCTCGACCAGGTCGACGAGGCCGTCGCTCCAGAGCGCCATCACGTCGGCCGAGCCGCCACGCGGGATGCCGGCCTCACGGTTGACGATCCCCAGGCTCGCCTCCTCGCGACCCGCGAGCGCCTCGAGGACCCGGCGGCGGCGCTCGGTCAGCCCGCCCTCTCCCGACGCGAGGACCTCACGGCCCTCCTCGGTGATGCTCACGAACCGTCGGCTCTCCATGTTGATGCCGGGCGGGAGCGCGGTCCGGAGCACCTCACCCCACGATGCGAGGTAGTAGTCGGCGATCCAGCGGGTGAGCTCGATCATGGTCGCGTCGACCACTGGCTCGACGTCGAGCACGTCGGCGATCGGCTTGACGCGCTCGACCTCGGTTGTCTCCGCGACGTCGACGACGAAGCCCGTGACCTTCCTGCGGCCGAACGGGACGAGGACGCGCACGCCGACGGCGGCCGCGTCGTGAAGCGGCTCCGGGACCGAGTAGGTGAATGTGCCGGTGACGGGCAGCGGGACCGCTACCTCGACGAATCGCTCCGGCATCGGGTGGTCCTCCAGCAGGGTGGTGTGCTACGCGGCGCCCTCTCGTGAAACGCGGATCTCCCCGCGACGCGCGAGGGCCTACCCGCGCAGGGCGCGGGCCTCTTCCCGCGACGCGCTGACATCGAGGTCGAGCCCGCTCGTCACGCCCCGGTCGAGGAGAGCCTGACCGACGGCAGCGACAACGGCGCCGTTGTCGGTGCAGAGCGAGCGAGCCGGGATGACGACCTCGAGACCCGCCCGCGCCGCCTCCTCCGTGAGACGCTCTCTCAGGTGCGTGTTCGCAGCGACCCCGCCGCCGAGCGCGACGGTCGGGACGCCGGCCTCGTCTGCCGCCCACATCGTCTTCGTGACCAGCGCATCGACCACGGCCTCCTGGAAGCTCGCGAGGAAGTCCGTGAACTCCTGCCCCTCGGGACGCCCGCCGCGATCCTCGACCGCGTAGCGCACGGCGGTCTTGAGACCCGAGAAGCTGAAATCGAGATTGCCCCGCTGCATCATCGCCCGCGGGAACTCGAACGCAGCCGGGTCGCCGCCGCGCGCGAGCTTCTCGATCTGAGGACCCGCCGGGTACGAGAGCCCGAGCAGCTTCCCGACCTTGTCGAACGCCTCACCCGACGCGTCGTCGCGCGTCCTCCCGAGCGTCGTGTAGCGTCCCCAGTCCTCAACAAGGATGAGTTCGGTGTGCCCGCCTGAGGCCACAAGACAGACGGCGGGAAGCCGCATGTCCGGGTTCTCGAGTTTCGCGGCGAAGACGTGCGCCTCGATGTGATCGACGCCGACGACCGGGACGCCAAGCGAGTACGCCAGCGCCTTCGCGTACGACGCGCCGACGAGCAGACACCCAACGAGGCCCGGGCGGTTCGTGACGGCGACCGCATCGACGTCGCCCGGCGCCTTCCCTGCGTCGGCGATCGCCTTCTCGACGATGGGAGCGATCAGTCGGATATGTGCGCGCGATGCGTGCTCGGGCACGACCCCGCCGAACTCCGCGTGGATCGCCTGCGACGCGACGACGCTCGAAAGCACGTCGCGGCCATCCAGGAGAAGGGCCGCGGCGGTCTCGTCACACGACGTATCGATCCCGAGAACGAGCATGGCAGTACCACTCCTTGGTGTGTTCGGTGCGCTTCGCATCCGCGCGCGGCGCCTACTCCAGCGTCACCGTGAAGCGGACGGGTGTCACCTGCTCGATGGCCACACCCTCCGGGGCGTGCATGTCAGGAACCAGCTCGTGGACACCGCGCGGCAGGCCCCGTGCATCGACGACCGCGATGATGTCCTCCGGACCGATGTTGTGCACCAGATGCTCGGGACCGGTGACCTGCGCGTCGTAAAGAACCGGATCGACCGTCGCCGACAACCCCGGCTCGTGCTGGAACGTCACCGGCAGTCCCTCGACCATCACGGTCCGTGTCCCCTCGATCTCGACCGTGACCCGAACGTCCCGCGGCACGGCGTGGAGGTTCCATGATCCATCGAACACGACGGGCCGGCTCGCCTCGACGCGCGCGCGCCGCCCGGCGATGTTGAGGCCTTCGGTCCCGACGCTCTCGAGTTCCATGACGACCGACTCCGGCCCGAAGACGATGACGGAATCCGGCATGCTCTGCGGCTCGCCAAGCACGAAGTACCCGTCGGGGAGCACGCCCTCGGACGCCGCGGCGACGCGCACAGGGCTCTCCACCAACCGGTCGATGTCGAGATCGAGGTTCTTCGGCGAGCGCACCTCGAGCACGCGCACGGCGGCGTTCCGCGGAACCGCGACGTTCGCGGGCGAGAGACTCACGCGGAGCGCGCGCCCCGGCTCGGCGTCGGCCATATCGACGAACGCGTACGTGTCGCCGACGAATGCGAGCTTGAAGATCTCCTTGTTCGCACCGGACAGAACGACCTCGATCGTCTCCGGCACCTGCTCGACCGTCGTGACGCCCTCGGGAATGTTGCGGAGCACGAGCGGTACGTCGGCGAGACGCGTCCCCTCCTGCTCGCCCTTGGCGAACGCCCAGAGCACGAGTGCGAGGATGAGCGCCGCGATCTTGATCGGGATGTTGTTCGTGATGGAACGCGCCGTCAGCGCCACATGGCCTCCATGGGTCCGTCCTGTGTTCGATCGCCCGGTCTCCGGCTCCGCGCATCGCGCGGGCGCGGGCCGATACCGGCCCGCCCGTCCGTGGCCGGGCTACGAACCGGTCACGTTGAGTTTCTGCCCGACGTAGATCGTGCAGTCGTCCGGCAGGTCATTGATGTTCCTGAGTTCCGCGACGCTCTTCCCGTACCGCCGGGCGATGCTCCACAGCGTCTCACCCGGCGCCACCTCGTGCGTGCCATCGGGTGTGACCGCCACCGGCGCATACGCCGCGAAATAGTCATCGACGGCCTCTGCGAGCGCCTCCGCGTACTGCTGCCGGTAGTCCGAACGCTTGAGCTTCGCCACGTCGCCGCGGTTCGAGAGGAAGCCGACCTCGACGAGCACCGACGGCATCGCGAGGGACTTGAGGACAACGAAACCCGCACGCTTCGTATGCACCGGTCCGAGGTCGCCTTCGAGGACCTCTCCCGAGATGAATGATGCCAGATGGGTGCTCTTCTGCATCCGGTCGCCCATCTTGAGGTCAACCAGGATGGCCAGCACGTCGTCGTGGGTCTCGGGCGGAACCCCACCCACCAGATCGGCCGCGTTCTCGCGGTCGGCGAGCTCCCGGGCCGTCTCGTCGCTGGCGCCGCGGTCCGAGACCGTGAACACCTCGGTCCCGTGCGCGTTCTTGTTCGGCGCCGAGTTCCCGTGGATGCTGATGAACAGGTCACCGTCCCACGCGGCGGCGAGTTCCTTGCGCTTCCTGAGACTCACGAAGTAGTCGCCCTCGCGCGTCAGCTTCGCCTGGCATCCCTCCTGCTGTCCGAGGAGCGACGCGAGACGACGCGCGATGTCGAGCACGACGTCCTTCTCCTTCAGTTCGCCATTCCCAAGCGTGCCGGGATCCTCGCCGCCGTGCCCCGGGTCGATGACGACCACGCGTCGACCCAGCGGTCGCTCGGCGACCTCGTGCGCCGCGTCGATCCGCGGATCGCTCTCGCGGAAGACGTCGATGACGACGCGGTGTGGCTTCCCGGCGTACGGTAGGAGCGGGAAGACGTTGGAGTCGGATGCCTTCGTGAGATCGAGAACGACCTGGGCGCCGCCCGGCAGGGCGTTCACGCGAACGCGCTCGACCAGCCCGTCGCCGACCGGCGTCACCTCGTGTGCGCCGTCGAGCCTCGCGTCCTTGACAAGAACGACCACCCGGTCGGGGTCACGACGCGTCCCGGCGTCGTACTCGACCGGCCCGGTCATGTCGATGACGATGCGCGTGTGGTCGGGCGCGGTCCAGTAACGGATGGCCGTGAGCGCCTCGCTCGCGATCGCGCCTCCTGCGGGCAACAGCGCCAGCATCACCACGAGCGCGGTCAGCGCGCGCGGGTACAGGGATGGACCAGCTCGCATCGGAGCGTCTCCTCGAACTGTCGCCGGACGGGGCTTCCGGACCACGGCCCACAATGTACACATCTCACGACGATTTGTCGAGCCAGTCTTCTTCAGATTCGATGGTGATCCCGTTCCTGGCGAGAAGCGCCGCTGTGACGCCCATTCCGGGGCAGAGCGCCCCGTCGATCGTGACTCGCAGCCGCCCGCAGGACGGGCTCCGCTCCTTGAGGATGGCACGGGTGACCCCCGCCGCCCGGGCCAGCGCGAGCGTCTCCTCGGCGCCCCGCATGAACTGCGCGGTCACGTCCACACCCGTCTCGCTCACGAGCCTCGCCGAGCCTTCGAGTACGGCCTCCCCGCCACCGTCGCGGAGATCCGCCGGAGGTCTCGGGGTCGGGAGCCCGCCAAGCTGTTCCGGGCAGACCGGGATGGCCTCGCCCCTCGCCACGAGGTCGCGGAGGCTCTCGACAAGCTTGGCCTCGCCATCGTAGCGCGTGCGAAGACCGACGAGACATGCGCTCACGAGGATCATGACGGCGTCCTTTGGGTGATGTGAGGTGGTTCCGGGAGGGTCGGACGGAGCCCGCCCGCGACTAGAGGCCGCGTCGCTTCGGCGGATTCCCGGGTCTCTGGAGAACAACGGCCGGGTTGACAAGATACCGCTCCGCCGCGGCCCGGACCTGCTCGGCGGTGACGGCTTCGGTCTCCTCGATGTACGTCTCGCAGCAGCTGAGCGGCAGACCGAGGAAGTGATCGCGCGCGATGGTCGAGGCCTTCTCGGCGTTCCGCTGCATCCTCAGAACGGAACTCCCGATCACGTTCTCCTTGGCCCGCTCGAGCTCACGGGCGTTCGGCGCCTCGCTCCTCATTCGCTCGACCTCGTCGAGAATGTCCTGGACGGTCTCGGCATCCGACGCGCCGAGCGCGTAGATGATCAGGCGGACCTGTTCAGCTCGGTGGCTGGCGAACGCGCCGGTCGCGCTGACCACCTCCTCCTCGGAGTCGGCCAGCATGGTGTAGAGCCTCGAGTCCGTCCCGGCGCCGAGGACGGCCATCAGCACGCTCAGCGTGGCCAGATCGTCGGTCTCGGACGGCTTCGGGCCGGCGAAGCCGATCTGGATGAACCCGTCCCGTTCGCCGCCGTACAGCTTCCTGACCGTCATGTCCGTGCGCTCGGGCACGGGGATCGGGTCCGGTGGCTCGGCCGGGTTGACGTAGGACTCGAACGCATCCTCAAGCAGCGTCAGTGTTGACTCCGGCTGAAGGTCACCGACGGCCACGACGATCGTGTTCGGCGGCGAGTAGTGCTCCTGGTAGAAGTGCTGAACGTGCGGGATGGTGACGGCATCCATGCCCTCGGGCGTTCCGAGCGGGGTCACCGCGTACGGGTGACCATCGTAGAGCAGCTCGGTCACGGCGCGGTAGGAGTTGTTCCAGTCGTCGGCGAGCTCGGACTCGTAGGAGGCGAGGGCGACCTTCTTCTCGTTCTCGAGCCGCCCGACCAGGAACACGGGCTCACTGAGTGTGGTCGCAGCCATGTCGACCATGTACTCGAATCGGTTCTCGTGTCCGTAGAGCAGGAGCTCGGCGGTATCCTCGGACGTCAGGCACTTGTACTCGACGCCCATGGCGGAGAGCTCATCGTGGACTTCGTCCGACGGCGTTTCCCCGACCCCCTCGAACAGCAGCTCGTTGGTGATCTGCGCCAGCCCCTCGAGGCCTGCGGGATCGTACTTCGACCCGGCGCCGACCATGATCGAGATGGCGGCCGCGCGGCTCCACGGATTCGGGAGAACGACGAGCGTCAGACCGTTGTCGAGTACGACGTGGTGGATCTCGGCCGAGGCGGCGCAGGCAAGCGCCGCAAGCAGGCAGACCGCGATCGCGATCGTCCACGTTTGTCCCGTCACTGGCATCCGTCTCGTCATGGTGTCCGTCTCCGTGCTGCCTCGGCGAGCGAGCGCCGCGGGCTTCACCCGGCTACTGCGGCATCAGCACCGTCGCCAGGTGCCCCTCGGGCGCGAAGTATTTCTCCGCCGTCCGCCTCAGATCGGCCGGCGTCGCGGATGCGATCCGCGAGAAGTAGTTGTCCAGGAAGTCGTCGCCACCGACCAGTGTCCAGTAGCCTCGGTAGCTCGCCTTCTCCATCGCCAGCTCGTTCCCCAGCGCGATCTCGGTCAGGAGCAGGTTCTTCAGTCGGTCCAGCTCGTCCTGGCTCAGGCTCTCCTGCGTCAGCGCGGTGAACTCGTCGACGGTCGCCTGCTCGGCCAGACTGACGTTCCCGACGGGAAGGTGCATCCATGCCTGGAACGGATAGGGCTGGACGTGCGTTCCCCAACCACCGCCGACATCCTTCACGAGGTCGTTCTCTCGCGTCAGCGCAACGTTGAGCCTCGACACCCGGCTGCGCGCGAGCGCCATGAGCAGGAGGTCCACGTAGGCGACGTCGTCCGAGTCGCCGGCGGGCGCCGGGTAGTTGATGATCATGTAGGCCGACTCGCCCGGGCCGTTGCGTACGACGCGCGGGTTGTTCGTTGGCCACGGAAGCTGCGTGCTCGAAGGCTCGGCGCGCGTCCCGGCCGGGACGCTGCTGAACAACGACTCCATCAGGTTCGCCGCCTCGACCGCGTCGACATCGCCGGCGACCGTGATGACGAGGTTCTCTCCGACGTACATCCGCTCGTACCGGTCCTGGAGATCTCCCGCGGCGAGCTCGTTGGCGCGCCGCTTCGTGCCGTAGGCCGACACGCTGTACGGGTGGCCCGGAATGAGCGTCGCGAGTCCGGCCATGTAGACGGCCTCGCGATCGGACTGCTCGTACGATGCGATGTGCTTGACCACGACGTCGCGCGCGCGCAGCACGTCCTCCTCATCGATCCGCGCTCCGACGAGCCCCTTCTGCATCAGACGCGCCGTCAGATCGAAGTGGCGCGATGGCGCCGTGGCGATGAAACTGACGAAGTCGTAGCTCGGGTAGCCGCTCACCTTGCCGCCGAGCGCGCTGAACTCCTCAGCCATTGCAAGCAGCTCGTTGTCGCGGCGCCCGTCGATGATCGCGGAGTGGAGCATCATCGCTTCACCGACCTGGTCGGTGGCCTCATATAGAGCGCCGTCCCGGACCCATACCTGGACCGAGACGACCTGGATGCTGCGATTCTCCTCGACGATGATGGTCGCGCCGTTCGGCGCGGTGCGGATGACGGTGCTCGGGCTCTCGCCCGTCGAGCAGCTCATAAGGAAGATGAGCGCCAGGGCGATGAGAGCCGCGGCCAGAATGGCCGCCTTCTGAGGGGCGTACGATCTCATGAGGGGTAGTTCCGGACCCCCTGTTCAGAAACGAGTGCCGACCGAATGCTCACTCCGTTAGACAAACGGGAAGACCGGCCGTTTAGACCTGTTTTCCCGCCCAGCGCTGTGACGGGAGCACCCCGGGAAAGGCGCGCCCGAGAGCGATAGTAGACGCGGAAAACCCCGCGCGTCAAGGCGTTTCGGCCCAACGGCGGGGTTTCCGGTGCGGCTAGTTGAGATACGTGACCAGCTCGGCCGCGCGGGGCGCGTCCCGGAGCTTGCCAAGTGCCTCTTCCTTGATCTGGCGAATGCGCTCGCGCGTCAGTCCGATCATCACGCCGATCTCCTCGAGCGTCTTCTTCGTCTCACCGTTGAGACCGAAGTAGTGCTGGAGGATGAGCGACTCGCGCGGAGTGAGCACGTCGAACGCCATCTCGACCTCTTGGCCGAGTGACTCGTAATGCAGCAACTCGAGCGCCGGGTCGTCCTGCGGATCGGCGACCATGTCACCGAGATCGGCCTCCTCGTCGACGGCCAGGGGCGCGTCGAGCGAGAGGCTCCCGACCGAGAGGATCTTGAGCTCCGCGATCGCGTCGACCTTGAGCTTCATCACCGCGGCCAGTTCCTTGTCAGTCGGCTCCCGACCCATCTCCTGCCTCATCCGCTCGATGGTCCGCCACATGCGCCGGATGGCGCCGGACTTGTTGAGCGGCAGGCGCATCGCACCCGACTGCTCGGACATACCCTTGAGGATCGCGTGACGAATCCACCACACCGCGTACGTGATGAACTTGCGACCGCGCTCCGCGTCGAAGCGGTTGGCGGCCTCGATGAGCCCCAGGTTCCCCTGGTTGATCACGTCCATGATGGGCGAACCGGTCCTGCGGGCGTAATGCTTCGCCACGCTCACCACGAACCTGAGGTTCGCCGTGACGAGCGCATCGCGCGCGGACTGGTCACCGTCGAGTATTCGCCTGCCCAGCTCCTGCTCCTGCTCGCGTGTGAGGAGCGGAGTCTTCGCGATCTCGCGAAGGTAGTGCTGCAGGCTCTTGTCTTCTTCTGCTGCTTCTCCGTAGTACGGCATTGCTTCTGCTGCCTCCATCCGCCCGTGGCGCATGATCTGCCCCCCGGACGCTTCGCGCCGTGTGGCGCGTTCAGTGACCCGGCGTCCCCAGACGCCGTCCTTCATACCTTCTGATGCATCCCGCCGAGGCTCGGTTCAATGCTTCCGAACCGGCGAGGTCCTGCTCCCCTACTGCCCCGGTCTGACCGCGACGAAGTAGGTATGCTCTCCGCGCTGCACCATGATGGCCACCGCGCGGTTCGAGTCCCGATAGGCGTCCACCGCATCGCGGTAGTCGCCGAGGTCGTCGACCTTCATATCGCCGATCCGCACGATCACGTCGCCCGCGACGATCCCGGCACCCGCCGCCTCGCTCCCACGCTCCACGCCGACCACGAGCACCCCGTGTCTCGCGACGACGTCCCACTCCTCAGCAAGCGGATCCCCGATGCTCGAAACCGACAGACCAAGCCAGATCTCGTCCTCGGCCGGCGCCGCGTCGTCCTCGTCCTCCTCGGTCCCCGGTCGCTCGACGAGCGTCGCAGTCATGGTGCGGGTGTCACCGGCTCGGAGGATCTTCATCCTCGCGCGCTCGCCGGGCTCCACGTTCGCTACGACGCGACGGAAGTGCGACGCGTCGTCGATCTCAACGCCGTTCACCTCGAGCACGACGTCGCCCGCCTGAAGTCCGGCGTCCGCCGCGGGCGTCTCACCCTCAACGCTCGCGATGAGCACGCCGCGCGTGTCATCGAGACCGGTCGCCTCCGCGAGATCGCGTGTGATGTCCTGCGGCACGACACCCAGGTACCCGCGGACGACGCGCCCGTCGGCCATGAGCGCCTCGGCCACGTCCCGCGCGAGGTTGACCGGGATCGCGAAGCCGATCCCCTCGGCCGATACGTTCGTCGCCGCGTTGACGCCGATGACCTCGCCTCGGATGTTGCAGAGCGGACCGCCGCTGTTGCCGAAGTTGATCGACGCGTCCGTCTGGATGAAGTCCTGGTAGATCGGCGCACCGCCCGAGATGTTCAGGTTCGCGCGGCCGAGCGCGCTCACCACGCCCACCGTCACCGTCCCCTTGAGCGAGAGCGGATTGCCGATGGCGATCGCCCAGCTGCCGACCTTCACGTTCTCGGAGTCGCCGAGCCTCACGTACGGAAGATCGTCTCCCTGGATGCGGATCACGGCGATGTCCGTGCTCGGATCCTGGCCGACGATCTCGGCGGAGAACTCACGCCCGTCGGTCAGGGTCACCTCGATCTCGTCCGCGCCGCGGACGACATGGTTGTTCGTCAGGATGTACCCGTCCCGGTCGAAGATGAAACCCGACGCCGACCCGGGCACCTCGTACTCTTCGTACTGGGGCGTCCGCTCGCTGCGACCTCGCGGCTGCCCGAAGAACTGCCGCCACATGTCCTCGAACGGGTCCGCGCTCCGGCGGATCGTCCGCTTCGTGTCGACGCTGACGACCGCGGGAAGAACCTCGTCCACGACCGCGACGAACGGGCTCTCCCCGAACGCCGTGACCGGTCGACCGGACACCTCGACCGCGCGACCGCTCATCTCCTGCGCGACCGAGACCGGCGAGAGGTTCGCCGTCGCCGTGATGAGCACGCCGACCACCACTCCAAGAAGGATCAGCACGATGCCGCCAATCAGCCACCCAGCTGAGTTTCTCATGGACTCCGACCCCCTGATCTCAGACGGTACCTGTCGACTCTTCCACGTGCTGTTCCGATCCCCGTGCCGTCCGGACCTCGAGCCTCCCGTTGCCGGACCAGCTCTCGCGCGGGTCCGTCGGCTCGTGTGCCGTCCGGCACTCCCCCTGCTGATGCACGTGCGCACCGCCGCTGGCGGCTGCACGCTCCCGTCGTCTTCGTTCCCGACGAGCGTCTACTCTGTTCCCAGGCAAGTGTGCGACTCGGAGGGCGCTTCGTTCTGTGGTGTCACAACTCCTGTGGCGCTGTGGTCTCGTGGCGCTGCTACTCGGTCGGTGCCACCGACTGGGAGTCACCGCGTTCGGCTTTCACGCGCTCGATCTCTTCCTCGAGTCTCGCGATCTCCTTGCGCAGCGAACGGATCTCCTCGACGGCTCCGACGACGTCGGCGTCCTCAGGCAGCGTGGACTGCTGCTCGTCCTCGTACAGCTGGAAGACGCGGTCACCGATGCGAGTCATCGCCTGGGCTATCTTGCGGTTCGCCTTGACGACGTCGACGCGAGCCTTCCCGATGGCCGTCAACTCCTCGGCCTTGTCCGATGCGTACACGTAGCCGTCGACGATCGCGTTCTTGACATCATCCCAAAGCGTTGACATATGCTTCACCTCCAGCGGGCGAATCGCGGCGGCCCGCTTTCACTTGCGGCGGCGTCCGGCGACGGGTATAGTCCCGCTCTGACGCCTGCGGCAACCTCATCGGGCGGGCATCACACGATGTGAGTCGCCACCCGTTACCAAGTGAGATGCAATCCTAGAAAAATGGTTGCCTCTGGTCAAGCGATTTAGGGCTCACTTATGACGATTTCGGGAGCTTCCACCTTGGTTCGGGCCGGTTCGAACCCGGTTCGGGAGGTCTCCACCCCGATTTCAACTCGTCAGGAGGCTCTGGAGCCCCTCTGACCCCCTGAATCGCCGTCTCGGCAGCGGGTTCCGACATCGATGGAGGACGCAGCAGGTCGATCCCCGCCGGAAGGCCGGTCACAGCCGTGTAAGAGCAATAATCACACCACATGTCAAGAAAAGGTCTGCCGTGTCCGTACCCGCTGCGAAGCCCGTCTTCTTCCTCGCCGATGCCCATCTCGGAGAGCTGCACGGCCACGCCGACGTGGACTCGGAGCGTGAGCTCGAAGAGCTCATCACGTCGCTCACCGGGACGGCCGGCCATCTCTACCTTGTCGGTGACATCTTCGACTTCTGGTTCGAGTACCGGGTTCCAACGGACCACGGTCACGCGGGCGTCCTGCGAGCCCTCGACCGCCTCAGCGACGCCGGAACCGAGGTCGTCTTCCTCGGCGGCAACCACGACTACTGGGCGGGAGCCGAGTTCGCGTCGCTCACTGGCGCCACGATCCGCCGTGACCCACTCGTTGTGACGCATTTCGGTCGGCGCATCTTCATCGCGCACGGCGACGGTCTGCCCGCCGGCGACTGGGGGTACCGCATCCTCAAGTCGGTGCTCAGAAGCCCCGTCGCGATCGCCGCGTTCCGCCAGCTCTCCCCCGCACTCGGCGGTCGGCTCGCGGTCCGCGTCTCGGGTGTCTCAGGCATCACGGAGGACCGCGTCCAGCGCGCCATCCCCCCGATGCGCGAGTTTCTCATGACGAAACTGGATTCGGGTGTCGATGCGGTGGTCGGTCACGTCCACGCCCCCAGGCTCTGGGAGCGCGGCGACCGGGTCGGCGTCATCGTCGGAGACTGGATGACACACCGGTCGGTCGTGGCACTTGACGCGTCAGGCTTCCGGATGCTTCGCTGGGACGGACAGAGGCTCGTCGCGAGCGACCCGGTCGAGTAGATCCCGCCGGGCAGCTGCGTCCGAGCAGCTCCGGCCGCACGCCACCGGTCCGTCCACGCGCGACCGGGCGAGCGTCCGATCCCCCGCGGACAACAGAAGGGGTCCCCTCACAGGGACCCCTTTCGATACTCGTGCGATACTCGTGCGTTGTCGCGTCCGTGCCCGCGCGGCAGACGTTCCCGGCCTAGAGAGCGAACCCCACCGAGACGCGGTGCGTGTCGCCGAGGTCCGAGTAGAACGGAACGTAGGCGTAGTCGATGCGGATGCCCTTGACCTTCGCGCCGAGACCGAACGAGATGTTCTGATTGTCCCAGCCGCCGCGGTACCCGGCGCGGAGCGCGACCATGTTGTCGTACTCGTACTCGAGACCGAAGTGCGTCTTCGGGTCGCCGTCGTTCGGAACGATGACGTCCGCAGTGAAGAGCACGTCGCCCTTGAGCGTTTCGACGTCGGCCGCGTACGCCGCGCCCGCCTTGTACTGGACCGGCAGGTCGAACTTCTCCTCGATGAAGCTCATCTGCGGGCCGAGGTTCTGAACGGCCACGCCGGCCGACAGCCCATGGACCATCGGGAACCGGTAGATCGCGCCGAGGTCGACCGCGACGCCGCGCGCGAGCTCGTCGTCGATCTTCTCGTGCAGATACTTGACGGATACGCCGGCGTCGAACTCGTCGGTCAGTCGACGCGCGTACGCGCCGGTCAGCGCGAAGTCGAACACGCCGAAGTGACCGATCGGATCCGAGGTCGGACCGTCGCGCCGCTCGAGGTCATCCATGTAGAGGCCGACGATGCTGACGCCGAACGCCTGGTCCCCGAACGAACGCACACCACCCGCGAACTCGTAGCGGATGTCCTGGAACCACTCGGCGTGCATGAGACCCACGTCGGTCCCCTCGACCGCCACCATCCCAGCCGGGTTCCAGTAGATGGTCGACACATCGCCCGCCACGGCCGTGTACGCGTCCCCAAGTGCGATCGGGCGTGCACCGACGCCCAGCTTCAGGAATGCGAGCCCCGCGGAACCGTCTTCCGCGGCGGCCATGGTGGGCAGGATCAGGATCAGAACGAGTGCAACTGCTGGAAGTCTCTTCATCAGTACCTCCTCCGCTGGTAACTGACGATATCCTCGTCAGTTTAATCAACGGAAAACGGAGGCGCAAGGCAGATTTCCCAGCGACAGGGACGGCAGTGCCTCGAGAGCCCGCGATTCCGACCGCCGTCGAGGCTGTCGCTCCTTCGGTCGGTGCTGGGACGGGCGCGCTCTGCCCCTTTTCAGACCACCCCCGCCCAGCTCCGAACCTCGTCCCGCACAGAACGTAAGCGCTTGCCCATCTGAGTAACAAGCGCTGTGCCACGATTCGTCACCGGCCGGCCCGACCGGCACGCACCACCCGCAAGGTCCTGTCGTTCAAACGCTTGCACGACGTGCACGGCCGGGAGCCACGCCACGGACGCGCGCGCGCGACCTGGCAACCGTCAACTTCGTCGACAGCCGCGGATTGACCGACGAAGGTCGAGCATGCGATACTGAGTCTTGAAGCGCTATCGTGCGTCTGCGTTCCACAGCTCGACAGAAAGCGAGGCTGCCCATGGCTCCCAGGTTCAGAAGCCTTGTCGCGGCGATGTTGATCGCGATACTCGCACTCGGTGCCGGCTGCTCGAACTCTGCGGGACCCGACGAAGACGAGGACGCGGGGTACGTGGTGCGCTCGTCGCCGAAGCGGGCGGTCCGGAAGCTCGTCGAGACATACGAGGCGATGGACGAGGTCGAGTACGCCGACTGCTTCGGCGCGGACTTCGAGTTCTGGCTCAACCCGGGCGACCTTGGCGACCCGCACAACCCGCTCCCGACGTACTGGGGACTCACCGAAGAGCTGGCCATCGCCACGAACATGCTCGGCGACGGCACCAATGTATCGAGCATCCAGCTGACGCTCACACAGCTCGGCGACGGCGTCGAGATCCCCGCACCGAACCCGGGCGATCCGTCGACATGGGTGTACACGTACTCCGTCGACCTCTACGTCCACGTACCCAACGACTTCACCTACTGGGCCAATGCGGCGTCGCGGTTCACGATGGCCGTCGACCCGGACGAGACCGGACCTGGAGGCGAGACGCTCTGGGAGATCGTGAAATGGGAGGACATCGACATGCCCACGCTCGGCGGCGACCGCACCGAGGAGTCGACCTGGACTTCGATCAAGGCCATGTTCCGGACCGCGGCAACCGGCCGCAGTGAGAGCGCCTCCTGGAGCAGCATCAAGGCGCTGTACCGATGACGGCGGCGGCGGAGCGAGTCCGCATCCATCCCATCCTCGGTGTCGTTCTCTACTTCATCGGGTACGTTGTCGCGCTCATCGGCCTCTCGATGGTCGGCGCGATCGCGTTCGGGTTCCTCTCGGCGTTCGGCGTCGTCCCCGAGCTGAAGGTCGACCCCACGATGTCGGTGATGGATGTCGAAGGCATCGTCGAGATGCTCGGCCCGTGGTTCTTCCCCCTCATCATCGGGGTCGGCGTCTTCACCATCATCTACACGTGGGTCTTCGTCCGATTCATCGAGGGACGCCGGATGCGCGGTATCGGCATGGTGCTCCACCGCGGATGGGGTCTGAATTTCTGGAAGGGCGCCGGCATCGCGGCGCTGCTGCTCGCGGTCGCCTTCGCGGTTTCGGTCTGGTCCGGCGAGGTCGAGGTCATCGGGTTCGCCCGACCGGCCCCGGTGGGACAGTCGGTGCTCTCCTACATGATCCTCTCACTCATCGGATTCATCGTCGTGGGGATCTACGAGGAGCTGATGTTCCGCGGGTACGTGCTGCAACGGCTCCACGAGAAGACGCCGCGCATCGTCGCAATCGTCGTCTCGTCGTTCCTCTTCGCGGTGCTCCACTTCGCCAACCCGGGCGCCGGGATGATGAGCCTGTTCAACACGTGGATCATCGGCGTGCTGCTCTGCGCGCTCTACTACCGGAGCCGCTCACTCTGGACGCCCATCGGCTTCCACTTCGCGTGGAACTTCCTGCTCGGGATGTTCTTCTCGATGCCCGTCAGCGGCCTGCCCATCTACGGCGTGCTCGAGATCGCAGAGGTGTCCGAGGAGGCGACGGTCTCCGGAGCGCTCTACGGACCGGAGGGCGGACTCGCCACGACCATCGCCCTCGCGATCTTCGCGGCGTGGCTGCTGTGGAGACGGACAGTGCCGCCCGTGAGCGAGGCGCCGAACGAACCCGAGGAGCCGGGCGCGTAGCGCGGCCGCGCGGCATGGCTGCCGCGGACGCGTCCGTTACCCGACGGTCGAGACGTACACCTTCCGCGTCCGCGGACCGTCGAACTCGCAGAAGAACACACCTTGCCACGTACCGAGCACCAGTTCGCCGCCCTGGACGAGCACGAGTTCGGAGCACCCGACCAGCGACGACTTGACGTGCGCGTCCGAGTTCCCCTCGGCGTGGTGGTAGTCGCCGCGTACCGGGAAGGTCTCGTCGAGCGTCGTCGCGACGTCGCGCTCGACCGCCGGGTCGGCGTTCTCGTTGATGGTGATGGCGGCGGTCGTGTGCGGCGCGTAGACGGCCACCGCGCCGTCCGTCACGCCGAGCGCTCGCACGGCGTCGGCGACCTCGCGCGTGATGCCGACCATGCTCGATCGGGCGGCCGTCCTGACGGCGAAGCTCTCGATCATGCTGCGCCTCCGTTTCGGGTGAAAAGGCCTGGATCACGACAAACACTGCAACGCTCTGAGACCACAATGCATCCTAATGAGCAGTGAGAGACGGTGTCAAGGAACCCCCTTGACGCGGGCCGAATCCGGACACTATAAGAGAGACGAAAGAACATCCTCACTGGCAGAGGGGGCCGTCGACTCCGCTGATGCGCGTCGCGGCACCGAAGGGAGAACCCATGTTCATCGTACTGGGAATCATCGCCGTGATCGTGATCTACGTCATCGCGACGTACAACACGCTCATCCAGCTCCGCAACCGCATCGAGAACGCGTGGGCGCAGATCGATGTCCAGCTCAAGAAGCGCGTCGACCTCGTCCCGAACCTCGTCAACACCGTGAAGGGGTACGCGGCTCACGAGAAGGACGTCTTCCAGAAGGTCACGGAGGCACGCACCGCGCTCATGGGCGCGCAGACCGTCAAGGACAGCTCGGATGCGAACAACATGCTCACCGGCGCGCTCAAGACGCTGTTCGCCGTCGCTGAAGCCTACCCCGAGCTCAAGGCCAACCAGAATTTCATGATGCTCCAGGAGGAGCTCTCCGGCATCGAGAGCAAGATCGCCTACGCCCGGCAGTTCTACAACGACACCGTCCTCAAGTACGACAACAAGCGCCAGATGTTCCCTTCGAACATCATCGCCGGCATGTTCGGCTTCAAGGAGCGCGAGTACTTCGAGGTCGATGAGGGATCGCGCGAGCCGGTCGAAGTGACGTTCTAGTCTGACGGCGGAGCGACGGGTCGCCCCCGGGAGGCAATGATGTTCGGTACCATCGTGAGGATCGTTCTCGCGCTCGTCTACCTGTTCGCCGGCGTGGCGCTCCTGCTCGGCCGCAAGCGGTTCCGCGAGGAGGGCAAGGCGCCCAATCTCGTCATCCCGGCCGTGCTGCTGGTGCTCGCCTGCATCACGACCATCCTGAACTGGTAGCGACCGCGACAGTCGGAGCCGCCCACGGCGCCCCCGGCGCGACACGATCCAATCGGAGTATCACGAGATGTGGGAACAGATCAGCGCGAACAAGGTGAAGTCGACGATCCTGCTCATCCTCTTCGTCGCCTTCGTCATCTTCCTCGGCTGGATCTTCGGTGAGACGACGGCCCTCGGGTACGCGGGACCGATCCTCGCCGCGATCGTCGCCGGCGTCGGCGCGTTCGTCAGCTACTACAACAGCGACAAGATCGCGCTCGGCATCAGTCGCGCCCGACCGGCGCGGCTCGAAGACCATCCGCACCTCTACCACTCGGTCGAGGGTCTGGCGATCGCCGCCGGCCTCCCCACGCCGAAGCTCTACATCATCGATGACACCGCGCCGAACGCCTTCGCGACCGGACGCGACCCCGAACACGCCGCTATCGCCGTGACGACAGGACTGCTCGGCAAGCTCAATCGCGTCGAACTCGAGGGCGTGATAGCCCACGAGATGTCGCACATCGCCAACTACGACACGCGACTGATGACCATCACGGTCGTGCTCGTCGGGACGGTGGCGCTTGTGAGCGATTGGATGCTCCGAACGTTCTTCTGGGGCGGCGGACGGAGACGCAAGACGTCGAGCGGCGGCAACGCGGGGGCCATCCTCCTGCTCGTCGCGGTCGTGCTGGCGGTCCTCTCCCCCATCATCGCGCAGCTGATCAAGCTCGCCATCTCGCGCAAGCGGGAGTTCCTCGCGGACGCCAACGGCGCGCTGCTCACGCGGTACCCCGAGGGGCTGGCCAGCGCGCTTCTCAAGATCTCCGGCGACCGCGAACCACTCGAGGTCGCGAACAAGGCCACGGCGCACCTCTACATCGCCAATCCGCTCAAGGGTCAGAAGGGCTCGTTCAACAAGCTCTTCTCAACCCACCCGCCGGTCGAGGAACGCGTGGCTGCGCTCCGCGCGATGTAGCCGCGGTCCGACGGAACCGAGCACAAACACAAAGAGGGGACGTCCTCGGACGTCCCCTCTGTCGTTGTCACCCATGTCGCGCCCCGGCAGGTTCCGTCGCCGGCGCATCCAGCAGTCTAGCGGTAGAGCGACTTGATGGTGCCCCAGTTGCTCTCCTCGACCGGAGCCCACGTGTTGCAGTCGGGCATCGGACCGAAATAGTCGCAGACGACGCAGTAGTCTCCTGCCTTGAGAAGCAGCGCGCCGTAGTACATCTCATCAGCGATCGGCATGCCGTACGAGGCGAACGAGAAGGACGCAGTCCCCGCGCCGGGCACGTCACACTCGATCGTCTCTCCGGTGTTCTCCCAGTACACGTGGAGCGTCGGAAGCCAGCAGTCCGGGGCCTCCATGGCCATGCCCCCAACCCACTCGATGTCGCTTACCGGCTCCCCGGCCAGATTGAAGCACTCACCGGCCGCCGGGCTGTACGACGTCTGTGGGACGATGTAGAGCTGCTGGATCGGATCCTGAGGATCGTAGAACGGACAGTCGACCAGGTGGTCGAGACTGAGCAGGACGCGGTCCGGCGCCGCCGCCCAGTTGAAGTCCCAGTCCACGGTGATCGTGTAGACGTAGTAGTCCTCACCCTGCGCGATCGCGACCTCGCCGGTCGCTCCGCACGCGATGGCGCCCATCGCCGGGAGAGCGAAGACCGCACTCAGGAGAATCGCGAACACTCCAGCGCAGATACGATTGAGCAGTCTCATGATGCACCTCGCGGTTGGTCTCGAATGCCGATGAGGAAGCCGGGACCCGCTCTCGGACCACGCGCTTCCTTGTCATAGACTAAGAATAACATAGACTCTGACGGTTGTCAATAAAACAAACCGCCAAAGCCCACATCGAAACCCACCGACGCGCTCATCCATCATGCATCGGTTCAGCCCGATGATACCACAGTACTCTCTTTTCTGCAAGAACCTTGCCGGGGGTGGGATGTGTGGCCAGCCGATCACAGGACCGGCCCAGCGGCTGGGTCTCTGCGGGACGAACAGGCATGTTGGAAACATTCGGGCGAGGGCCTTTGCGGCTATCGCGAGAGATGCGTGAGAAGCGATCCTCTGGTCAAAGTGTTGAGGACTGAGTCCGGCGTCAGCCATGCTCGTCGCGCGGTGTGAACCCCGACGTCCATCATCCACCCCTGCGACGGGTCGTGCGAGTCCGTTCCGAGCGAGAGCATCACTCCCATCTCGGCGGCGCGCCTTGCGTGGATATCGTCGAGATCGACACGTTCGTCGTGGCAGTTGATCTCGAGCGCGGTCCCGGTCTCCGCCGCCGCGCGAATCACCGCCTCGAGATCGACGGCGTACGCCTCGCGCCGCTCCAGGAGCCGGCCGGTCGGATGTCCGATGATGTCGACGTTCGGGTTCTGCATCGCGGAGATGATCCGCCCGGTGATCTGGTCGCTCGACTGCTCGAACCCGGAGTGGATCGATGCGATCACCACATCGAGGTTCTCGAGAATCCCATCCGGGTAGTCGACGGTGCCGTCCGAACGGATGTCGGCCTCGGTCCCCTTGAGCAGCTTGATACCCCGGAGCTTCCGGTTGATGCGGTCGATCTCCTCCCCCTGCTCGAGGAGGCGCTCCTCCGAGAGACCGTTGGCGATCTTGAGCGACTGCGAGTGGTCGCTGATGATGATGTATTCGTAGCCACGACGCTTCGCCGCCTTCGCTACGTCCTCCAGCGTCGCGAACCCGTCGCTCCACTTCGAATGGTGGTGGAGGTCGCCCCTGACGTCTTCGGGCTTGATCAGCTCAGGGAGCTCGCTTGCGAGCGCGGCCTCGACCTCCCCACGGTCCTCCCGGAGCTCCGGCGGGATGAACGGCATGCCAAGCTTCCGGTAGACGGCCTGCTCGGTCTTCGATGCGACGCGACGGTCGCCGGAGAACAGCCCGTACTCGGAGAGCTTGAGCTCGCGCTTCCTCGCGATGCTCCTCAGCCGGACGTTGTGCTCCTTCGACCCGGTGAAGTACATCAGCGCCGCACCCCACTCCGATGCCGCGATGACGCGCAGATCGACCTGGAGCGCGCCCTGCAGACGCACGCTCGCCTTCGTCGTCCCAGACGCGAGGACGTCCTCGACCTCGGGCATCGCGACGAACGCCTCGACGACGGCCTTCGGGTCGGAACCGGTCACGAGGATGTCGAGGTCGCCGATGGTCGACCGCCAACGTCTGGCGGACCCGGCGAGACTGACCTCCTTCACGCCCTTGACGCCACGGAGCCGCTCGACGATGTCGTCGGCGACCGGGAGTGCGACGCCGAGCAGCGTCCGGCCGCTCCTCGACTCGTACGCTCGGATCCCCGCCTGGATCTTGAGGACCTTCTTCGGACCCATCCCCGGAAGGTCGAGGACCTCCTGCTTCCGGAGCGCGCGCTTGAGCAGCCGGAGCGTCCGCACGTTCATCTCGCGCCAGAGCAGGCCGATGGTCTTGGGGCCGAGCCCGGGGATCTCGAGCAGTTCGACCAGCTTCGGCGGGATCTCCTTCTTGACGGCGTCGTACGCGAACATCTGTCCGGTCTCGAGGTAGTCGACGATGGCGTCCGCGGTTCCCTGCCCGATGCCGGGCAGCTCGGTCAGCTCGCCGGACTCCGCGAGGTCGGCCACGTCGACGGTCAGGTCCTCGATGACCCGTGCGGCGCGCCGGTACGCGTTGATGCGAAACCGGTTCGCGTCGAGGATCTCGAGGATGTCGGCCGTTCTGTCAAAGAGTGACGCGATCTCTCGGTTCTTCATGGCAGTCCGTTCCATTGGGTCGCCGCGGCCCGGGCTCGCGCCCGGCGACGGTCCGCGCTCTCGCGGCGATGATCTGCGCATTCGTGCCGGCGGTCCACGTCCTCGCGATGGCCGGCGTCTCCTAGCCCTTCACGACTCCGAGCGGTCGCATTCGTGCGACCTTCGTCGCGAGGCCCGCGCGGTCGACCACATCCACAACGGACGCGACGTCCTTGTAGGCCATCGGCATCTCCTCGGCGAGCGTGCCCTTGCCGGTCGCCGCCACACAGACGCCGCGTTCCGCGAGCTCGGCGCGGATATCGCGGCCGCGGGCCTCCTTCTTCGCGCGCGACCTGGACATGACGCGACCGGCCCCGTGGCACGAGCTCCCGAAGGTCTCGGCCATCGCCCGGTCGGTCCCCGCGCAGACGAAGGACTCGGTCCCCATGTCGCCCGGGATGAGCACGGGCTGCCCGACCGCGCGGTACCGCGACGGGACGTCAACGTGTCGACCGGGAAACGCCCGCGTTGCGCCCTTGCGGTGCACGCAGACCGTCCGCTCGCGTCCGGCGACGGTGTGCCGCTCCATCTTAGCGATGTTGTGACAGACGTCGTAGACGAGCCGCAGACCGAGCGCCGGCTCGGTCGACCCCAACACCTTCACCACGGCGCGGCGCGCGAGCGTCATGAGGATCTGCCGGTTGGCCCATGCGTAGTTGGCCGCGCAGGCCATGCCCGCGAGGTAGCGCTCGCCCTCGGGCGAGCGGAGCGGGGCGCACGCAAGCTGCCGGTCGGGCAGACCGATCCCGTACTTCTCCACGGCGCGCTGCATCGCGTCGAGCGAGTCGTCGCAGACCTGATAGCCGAGCCCGCGCGAGCCGGAGTGGACCATCAGTGTCATCGTTCCCTGTGCCAGCCCGAACGCGGTCGCCGCCTCCGCGTCGTAGATCTCGTCGACGAATCCGATCTCGAGGAAGTGATTGCCGGAACCGAGCGTGCCCAGCTGGTCGCGCCCGCGTTCGACAGCGCGCTTCCCCACGGCGGCCGGATCGGCGGTCGCCAGCCTCCCCGACTCCTCGGTGTGCTCGAGATCCGTCGCGTTCCCGTATCCGTGCTCGACCGCCCACGCGGCCCCGTCTCGCATGACGGCCTCGACGTCCTTCGCGGAGAGCTTCCCGATGGCGCCGCTCGAACCGACACCCGACGGTACGTCGCGGAACATCGCGTTCACCAGCTCGGGAACCCGGTCGACGACGTCCTCGCGCGGCACGGTACTCCCGATGAGCCGGACGCCGCAGTTGATGTCGTACCCGACGCCGCCCGGCGAGATGACACCGTCCTCATCCGGGTCGGTTGCCGCGACCCCGCCGATCGGGAACCCGTAGCCCCAGTGGATGTCGGGCATCGCGAGCGAGTAGCCGACGATGCCGGGCAGGTATGCGACGTTCGCGACCTGGAGCGTCCCGTTGTCCTTGCGGATATCTCGAACGAGCCGCTCGTCCGCGTAGACGCGGCCGGGCACACGCATCCCGCCCGTCTTCCCGATTTCCCAGATGAACTCGCCGACCTGGCGCAGCTCCGGTGACTTGACGCGCTTCGCCATGTATCCCTCGCGGCCATCGCCGCCTGCTACGTGTCGAAGATGATGCGGACCGACCACGTCTCCCCGTCACGCTCGACGACGAGTTCGTGATAGGTCGGCGCCTTGAGCTCGGTCTTCAGATGGTGCCGCCCGTCGTCGAACCGCTCGCCCCGCACGCGCGCAACGAGGACGAGCGATGCGCCGCTCTGATCCGGACTCCGCGCGACGCCGGCGTGCGATCCGTCGCTCCCGAGTTCGACCACGTCGAACCCGCAGAGCAGAACCTGTTCAGAGCTGGAGAGATAGAGAAGCTCGGAGAGCCAGCGGACCATGAGCTGTTCGAGGTCGCCGGGTCGTGCTTCCACCCGGACATCGAAGCTCGCGTCAGGCGCGACACGGTCGAGGTCGCACATCACGTCGAACGCGGCGGCCGCCGTCCGTTCGAACGCCGCGCGGAGATCGGGTGCGCGGAGCGTGAACCCCACGTCGGCCGTGTGTTCGATCTCGGTGTACTCGGGACGGTCGGTCACGTCGCGCTCCCCCCGAACTCATCCTCATCCTGCCGACGGGCGTGACCGGTCGGCCGACGACCTAGCCGGCCCCACCACCGCCGCCGCCACCGCCGCCGCCACCGCCACCCGTGCCCCCGCCGCCCGTGCCGCTGGCGGAGCTCATCGCGCTCCCGGCGACCGAGACCATGCTGGACATCCCCTCGGCCAGTCCGGATATGCCGCTCATCCCATCGCCCATGCCCGCGGCTGCGCCGTGGTACCACCCGGCCGCGAACGGCCGACCCGCGGCCTGTTCCATGGCGGGGAGCAGCGGCTCGAGCTGCTTGAGCACCTCCCTGGCGACGCCGAGCGACGTCGCGTAGACGAGGAAGTGCTCCCAGAGCGTCAGCGACTGCGGCGGCGCCTCGTCGAGTGTCGAGAAGTGAAGCAGGTACTTGCGGAGCGCCCGCCACTTCGCGAACTCCTCGCCCGCCTCCTTGGAGCGCCGCTTGATCAGCATCGAGAGCCCGATGACGAGCGGCCCGACGCCGAGCAGACTCAGCCCGAGGAGGTTCTGCGTGAAGGCGGTGATGAACACGCCGGCCGCGACACCCAGGATGCCGATGACCAGCGCGAGGATCGACATGTTCGTGCTCTTGCGTTCGAGGAGTCCCTGCGCCCGCGCGTCCGTCACGATGCGCTTCTGCCACTTGCGGAACCACGCGTGGAACCGCGTCGAGTGCCGCTGCGACTCGCGCTTGAACTCGTTGAGCGAGAGCCTCGTCCCGCCCTGGACGCACTCCGCGCCGAACAGGAACATCATGAGGCTCTGCTCGTGCTCGGAGAGGTCCGTGATGTCCTGGTTGACCCAGTCGAGCACGTAGTCCTTCCCGCCGCCGAGCATGTTGAGGAACCCGTGCCGCTCCTCGACTCGCTCGGTGATGGTCATGTACCCGCGGCGCGCCAGGTCGAGCATCGTCGCGACCATGTCATCGGCGTTGACGTCGCCCGAGCGGTAGAGGTACCCGACCTCGGCCGGCGAGCGGTCCGACGGAAGCTCGCGGAAGTAGTCGCCCTGGAAGTCGACCTTGTACTCGCGACCGTACGCCAGGAAGAGACCCAGCCACGCGAGGAGGACGGCCAGCGCCCCGCCGACGCCGGCGAACCCGCCCACGCGGTGAATGCGCCGCCTGTTCTCAACGTACTCCTGCGCGGCAACGCGTCTCGCGTTCGCCTCCTCGACCCACTCTCGCTCCTCTTCGAACACCGTTGTCCAGACATCGCCGCTCCGCCGGCGCTGGGCGCGCGGCACGAGCTCGGGCGGGAAGAGCACGCGGAGCTCGACGAACTGGTGCGGCCGGACGTTGTCGGCCCAGAACGTGATGGTCTGCGCATCCTGGATCGTGTACTCGCTCGTCAACGGCGCGTGGAGCCACGCGCGAACACGGTCCATGTCGGCGCCCGGCGGCAGATGGATGACGCCCGCCACGCGATGGGTCGGCACATCCCATCCGTCCGCCACGAACTTCCAGTAGAGCACGGCGAAGTCGTCGTGCACGACGACCGCGTCCCTGACCGTGTAGGAGATGTCGAACGTCCGACGCTCGTCGTCCGCCCGATAGAACCACTTGATCCGCGCTTTGCTCCCCTCGAAGTCGTAGTCGACGTAGTACATCCCGGCCGGCCGCTCGTTGTCGAGCACCCGCGGGGAACCGTGCGTGTACGGAACGCCGTTCTCTCCCACGATGAGGTCGGTGATCTCGACACGGTCGCCCGTCGACGCTCGCTTCTCGATGTCGTAGTAGGCGAACGTGAAATCGCCATCGAACGCGTAGGTCCGCGCCTCCCGGACCTCGAACCCGCCGTCCTCGAGGACGGTGATGTCGAGCAGCACCTCCGGGAAGGAGTAGTCCTTCGCGGCTAGAGGGAGTGCAAGCACCAGCAACGCGACCGTGAGGACGGTCAGGCCGACGGCGGCTCTGAGTCGTGTGCGCATGGCGTGATCTCCTCTGGACCCCTTGGCCCGTGTGCCCGGATCCTGTGCTACGACTTCGCGGCGATCGAGACGTCCTTCAGCACGATGTACGGATACCAGTGACTGCCGATGCCGCCCAGGACGCCCGTCCGGTGGACCTCCTTCGAGAGGCCGACGACGTTGTCCCTGAGGAGCTCATAGACGTTGCCGGATATCATCGTGTCCTTGACGCGCCCGACCGTCTTTCCGTCCTCGATCTTGAGCGCGTACATCAGGTTCCCTGAGAAATCGCCTGCCGCCAGGTTCGCCATGATGATGCCCATGATGCTGTCCACGAGCACGCCGGAACCGACGGCGCCGAGCAGCTCCTCGTACGGCGTCTCGCCGCCCTCCATGACCCAGCTCGTCGTCTCGGGCGACGGGACCTTCCCCAGTTCCTTCGACTGGATCAGACGCTTGGCCTTGAGCCCGTTCCCCGTGAGCGGGTGGTCGAGCTTGGCCGCGGTCCTGCGGTCGGTCAGGTAGCTTCTGAGCACGCCGTTCTCGAAGACCGTCGTCTCGCCCATCGGCACGCCCTCATCGTCGAACGCTGCCGAGAAGAACCCGCCCGCCCTGGTGCCGTCGTCGCGGATCGTGATCCGCTCGTCGAGGATGGTCTCGCCAAGCCTGCCGGCCAGAGGTGAGATCCTCTCATCGACGTACAGCCCGTTCACGCCAAGCGCGAGCGTCAGGAAGATGTCGGCGACCGCGCGCGGGGTCAGCACGACCGTCATCCGTCCGGGTGCGATGTCGACGTTCTTCCTTGCCTTGTCAAACTTCTCGATCGCGCGCGCCGTGAGCTCCCCGTGGTCAACGTCCAGCGTCGTCCCCGAGAAGCTCGCGCCCGTGTGCAGCATGCTCGTGCCGTCGAGAAGCATCCCGCCGACATAGAACTCGTACGTCGTGCGCTCGAACTCGCCTTCGAACCCGCGACATGTCGCCACGCCGAGGTGCTGTCTCTGCCGGGCCGTGCCCGACCCGATGTTGATCCGGCTCTCGTAGTCGTTGACGCGCGCGATGGCCTGCTCCGAGTCCTTCATCATGTCGTCGACCGAGAGCGTTTCGATCCGCTCGTCCGTGATCGACGGGGTCGGAACATCCGCCGCACTTGAAAACTCGAACGTCACCGGCTCGCCTTCAGCGGCCGTGGCGATGGCGTTGTCGACCAGACCGCCGACGTCGTCGAGTTTCGTGGTCGTGGCGAATCCCAGCTTCCCGTCCTTGACGACGCGGAGAGCCGCCCCGCGCTCCTCCGTGTCGGCCAGTGACCTGAGCTTGCCGGCCTCGTAGTCGACGTCGGTCCTGAGGTTCTCAAAGAAGAACACCTCGGCCCGCTCGACGCCCTTCGCAAGCGCCTTCTCGATGATCTTCTTCACGTTACTCACCTCCGATCACGACGTTCCGGATCCTGACGTGCGGCGAACCGTGCGTCACGGGCAGCGGGAACTGCCCCGCCTTCCCGCATCCGCCCCCGCCGTCGTGGCACGCGAGGTCGTCGCCGACTGCGTCAATGCTGTCGAGCGTCGAGAAGACGTTGCCCGAGAGCATCACGTCGCGCACCTGCTCGGCGATCCTGCCGTCGCGGATCATGTAGGCGTCGGCGGCGGTGAACGTGAACATCTCGCCATTGGTCTGGCCGCCCGATGCGGAGATCGCGTAGATGCCAAGGTCGACATCGGCGATCATCTCGTCGAAGGTCGCGTCGCCGTTGTCGATGACGGTGTTGCGCATGCGCGGGACCGGCGGATGCCGGTAGTCGATGAGCCGCGCGCTTCCCGTCGGCCGCTCGCCCATCTTCCCGGCCGTCTCGCGCGAGTGCAGCCGGCCGACAAGCTCGCCCTCGCGGATCAGGTAGGTCTTCTCGGTCGGCACGCCTTCGTCGTCATACACGAGGTAGCCGCGGTACCCCTTGTCGAGACCGGTGTCGTAGACATTGAGGAAGGGCTTGCCGAACTTCCTCCCGAGGACCATCACGTCCTGGAGGTTCTTGTCCTCGTACACGTTGTCGCCCTCGGAGAGATGCCCAAACGCCTCGTGAATGAACACGCCGCCGAGCCGCGGGTCCACGACGACCGTGTACTCACCGGCCTTCACCTTCGGCGCGTCGAGCTTGCCGAGCGCCACGCGACAGGCCTTCTCGACGTCCTTCTCGAGACCGCGCGCCACGCCGAAGTCGTCGCTCCCGCCGAACGATGCGCTGTATGACTGTGAACCCTCGCCCCTCGACGCGACCGGCGTGACCCGCCCGCCGATGTCGACGCGCTCCTGGTAGACCATCGCGCCCTCGGAGTTCCCGAACCAGAACTTCCGATAGCGGTCGAAGTAGAGCAGCGAACTCGTGATGATCTCATCGTGGAAGCCGAGCACCTGCTCGTTGTAGGCGCGCATCATGGCGACCTTGTCGGCGAGCGAGACATCACGGGGATCGTGCTTCACGTCGAGCGCGACGTCGGCGACGACCGGCTCGACCTCGGCCAGCTCGCTCCGCCCGGTTCCGACGAGGCGCGCCTGGTTGACCGCGTGACCCGCGAACTCGTCGATGCGATCGATGCTGTTGAAGGATGCGAACCCCCACGCCCCCCGGTGGAGCGCCCGGACGTTGCCGCCGAAGTCAACGCGGCGACCGATGTCCGACAGCCGGTCGCCCGTGAACCCGACGCGCGACTCCTCGGTCTCCTCGATGTGGACCTCAAGGTAGTCGCATCTGTCCGAGAATTTCTTCAGAACCTCCGTTATCCGGTTCTTCATGAGGTCTCCTCAATGGTGATCTCGTGCGTGATCGGCGTCGGCCGTGACAGGGCGCCGCCGACAGTGCAGTACTTCTCCTCGGAGAGACGAACGGCCTTCTCGACCTTCTCGGCCGAGAGCCCCGTGCCGCGGACGACGTATTCGACCTTGATCCCGGCGAGCCCCGCGGGCCCATCCTTCACCTTCTCGGCGGTGACTCGGACCTCGAGACCCTCGACCGGCTGGCGCATCTTCTGAAGGATCTCCATCGTGTCGATCCCTGTGCATCCGGCCAGCCCCATCAGCGGGAGCTCTGCGGGACGGAACCCGTCTCCCTCTCCCCCGGCCTCAACGCTTGCGTCCATCTTCATGTCCCGGCCGCCGCTGTCCGTGCCCACGAACTTCCAACCCCCCGCCCACTTCGCCTTGACTTCGAGCATGCGTGTCTCCTCACACGTTGTATGTGTCCCGTGCCGGGCCGCCTCACGACGCGTCGACGACCGAAGGCGTGTCTACCAGATCGGAGCCCGGTACCCGACCGCCAGTGAGATCGCGATCGTATCCGAGTCGAGCGATTCGTCCAGGTCCTGCTCGTCGATCCCGAACGACCCGCGCGTGAAGTCCATCAGGATGTAGTCCGCCCGAACCGAGAAGAGGAACTTCGACGTCCGGAAGTAGTCGACGCCCACCGACAGGTACCCGCCGTGTCCCGTCAGACGCGTGAAGTCGTCGAGCGGCGCGTCCGCCGAGTCGGTCTCCATGAGCTGACGGCAGTAGCCGGCGCACACGAAGGGCTGGAATGCGCTGTCGCCCACCATGCAGTACTTGATTCCGACGAACGTCTGGTCCAGATCCCATTCCCCCGCGTCGATACGGTGGTTCGACTGAACGGTCCGCGCCTCAAGACCGAAGTTGTCGACGAACCCGAACATGAGCCCGAATCCGAACCCCCACCCCTCATCGATGTAGTAGTCACCGACCAGGCCTTCTCCGATCGGGAATATGTACCTCGGGACCTCAACGCTCACCTCGGCGCCACGTCGCGAACGCGGGATGAAACCGCGGAGCTTCGCTGGAGCGGCATCGGCCACGAGGAGAACGACGAGCAGCACGACTGCGAGCGTTGCGTATCGCCTCATCTAGCACCTCTGGTTCGTTGTCTCCAGGATCGCCGGTACGGCGACTGCGAGAGCAGTGCGCACATCCATTGGACGCGCCGACGGTCCCGGCGTTACGGGGCGAGCGGGAGCGTCCCGTGGACGCGCCCACGGAGGGTCGGATTCTCGGAAACGGCCCTACAGGAATATATACCGCAGCACAAACAGCCCGGCAAGCACGTAGACGAGCCAGTGCACCTCGCGCCCCCGACCCGAGAGGAGCTTGAGGAGCGGGTAGCTCGTGAAGCCGATGGCCAGCCCGTGTGAGATGCTGTAGGTGAACGGCATCACGATGAGCGTGAGAAACGCCGGGATCGCCTCGGAGAAGTCGTCCCAGTCGATCCTCGCGACGCTCTTCATCATCAGACAGCCGACGATAATGAGCGCCGGAGCCGTGATCGGATGGAGCAGCACGCCGCCCGGTCCCTCGATGCCGACGCCGAACATCTTCGCGAGCGGCGAGAAGAAGAGCGCGACAAGGAACAGCCCGGCCGTCACCACGTTCGCCAGCCCGGTGCGGGCGCCGGAGCTGACGCCGGCGATACTCTCGATGTAGCTCGTGGTCGTGGAGGTTCCGACAACCGCCCCCGCCATCGTTCCGATGGAGTCGGACAGAAGCGCCTGCGTAGCGCGAGGGAGCCTCCCGTCCTTCATGTATCCTGCCTGCGTTCCGACTCCGACGAGCGTTCCGACCGTGTCGAACATGTCGAAGAAGAGCAGCACGAAGATCGGCGCGAGGTACTCGAGACGGAGCGCGGCAAGTGGGCGCATTTTGAGGAACGTCGGTGACATGTCCGGAAGCGCGACGATGCCGGTGAACTCGGTGACGCCGGCGATGATACCCACGACGCCCGTCGCAAGGATCCCCCAGAAGAGCGCGCCGCGAACGCGGGCGGCCATGAGCGAACCCGTCACGACCAGTCCCAGAAGCGCGACGAGAGTCGGCGGGTTCTCCAGATCGCCCAGCGTCACGAAGGTCGCCGGGTCCGCCTTGATGATCCCGCCGTCGTGCAACCCGATGAACGCGATGAAGAGCCCGATGCCGCCCGCGGTCGCGAGCTTGAGCGTCGTCGGAATCGCCGTCAGGATCATCTCGCGCACGCGGACCACCGCGAGAATGGTGAAGACAACGCCCGAGATGAAGACGATCCCGAGCGCGATCTCCCAGGGCACGCCCATCTTGCCGCAGATGATGAAGCTGAAGTAGGCATTGAGGCCCATCCCCGGCGCGAGCGCGATCGGGTATCTCGCCAGGAACCCCATGAGCAGCGTCGCCAGCGCCGATGCCACGCAGGTCGCCGCCATGACCGCGCCGAAGTCCATCCCGGCGCCACCCGGCGACGACAGCATCCCCGGGTTGACGAAGATGATGTAGGCCATGGCCATGAAGGTCGTCGCTCCACCGATGACCTCCGTCCGCACCGTCGTCCCGCTCTCTGAGAGCCTGAAGAGCCGTTCCAGCATGCGCGCCTCCCCTGCCCGTGCGGGCGCCGGCCGGCCCGACGCCGAATGCCGGGCCGCGCCGTCACGCGTTCATAATCGCATCCGTCGTGGGCAGTATATGAGCGCGGTGGGGCGAGCGACAAGGGGGAACGGGCGGCCCCTTTCGGGACCGCCCGTTTGGGGGGAGCGGACCGGTCGTCGGTTGAGTCGCGCGGCGACTCGGGTTGTGAAGCTTCCGGCCCGCGCCGGAACAGGCTTGAGAGAGAGAGGGAGAGAGATCTGCGCCTGCTGCACTGCCGGTCACTGCTGGTTGCCACTGGTCACTGCCGGTTGCCACTGGTCACTGCTGCTTCTGGTGCCGAACTGCTCCGTGGACCGAACCGTCTCTGGTATCGACCGCCTCTGGTGCCAGGAACACTGATCCGCGTACTCGCGGTCTATAGACTGGTGTTCTATTCGTCCGTCTCGACCTCGAGGATGATCTCGTCGCCCTCGACGATCTTCTTGACGATGACGCGTCCCTCGGACTCCTCGTCACCGACCATCTTGAGGATCTCGATGTGCTTGCCGTCCTCGGTCTGCCAGCTCATGTGCTCGCCGCCCTCGAAGTCGAAGTCCATATGCTCGTCGATCATCTCGGCGTCACCCTTCATGATGATGACGCACTCATCCTTGACCTCGGGGCCGCCGAACATCATGGCTCCGTGCGCACGCTTCGGGCCACAGCTCATCCTGCCGCCGCGGCGCCCGGTCATGCCCGGGTGGCACCTCATACCCCGGTGCCCCTGCATCCCGCCAGGATGGCAGTCCATCCGATGACCGTGGCCGCCACGAGCGAGCTTGCGGGCCATGTTCCGGTCGAAGAGGATGCGCTGATCCTCGTCGAGGATCTTGCGCACGGCCTGGTGCTGCCTGAGCCTGAGCTTCATGATCTCACCCTGAAGCTCGGTAACCTCATCGATCATCCGCTCGAGCTTGCCGAAGTCCGGGCTGTCGGCCCCGCTCAGTTCGGCCATCTCGAGGTGGAGGACCTTCATCCTGTTCTGGAGCTCGACGCGCTCGTCCTCGAAGCTCGCGCGGATCTCCTTCATCTCCTCCTTCTGCTCGGCGGTGAAACTCGGATGCATGCCCTTCTCACCGGCTCCGCAACCCATCCGACCCATGCCGCCGGTCCTGTGCATCACCGGGGCGCCCGCGGGCTGCGCGAATGCGGTGCTGCTCACGAGCGCGAGGGCGATCAGCGCCACGACCGCTCCTGTGATGGTGGTCTTCCTGCTCATCGGGTGCTCCTTCCGCTGCTCCGGCAGCCTTCAGGGCCGCCCTTCACTGTGAACCCGTTGTCGTCTGCTTCGCGATGTTCGGTGTCTTCTGTTCGATGCGCGTTTCGTCTCTGGTTTCGGTTTCGTCCGACCGGCCAGCGCAGGCCGCTGCCTGGGAGTTCGCGGGGTGCGCCGGCCGGTGGACTGACCCCTTGTAGAGCAACCGGGGTGCCAGTCTGCGCACCGCGCGTGCCAGTCGCGACGGGAATCGTGAGGACGCCCGCGCCATGGGGCTTCCGCTGACACCACGACCTGCCGCCGGGCCTTGATGAGACCTCTGCAGGGGCTCGATGACGCGCAGGAGTTGCCCATCGGGGCGTGTCAGACTTGCCCAGGTGCGCAGGTTCTTCGCACCCGAGTCGATGACGCGAAGCGCGGACGACGGAACGCCGCCCCGGCCGCCTCTACCCCTCGATTTTGTACTCCTTGATCTTATTCTGGAGGGTACGGCGCGAGATCCCGAGGATCTTCGCCGCGTGCGTGCGGTTCCCGCTTGTCTGGGCGAGCGTCCTGACGATGATGTCCCGCTCCATCTCACGGATGGTCGTCCCGGCGGGCTCGTCCTCGCTCCCGGCCGAATCGGCTGGGCGCAGTTTCGCGGGCAGGTGCTCGGGGAAAATGGTCTCGCCGCGCGACAGCACGACGGCACGGTGCACGGCGTTCTCGAGCTCCCGAACGTTGCCTGGCCAGTCGTGGTTCATCACGGCGTGCATGGCCTTGGGAGACATCTTCTTCGGTTTCGAACCGCGCTCGGCGCGGAGCCGGAGGAAGTGCTCGACGAGCGCCGGGATGTCCTCCTTGCGCTCCCGCAGCGGCGGGATCTCGATGGTAACGACGTTCAGCCGGAAGAACAGGTCCTCGCGGAAGTCGCCCGACGCCACGGCCGCCTCGAGATCGCGGTTCGTCGCGGCGACGACGCGGAGGTCGACCGTGATATCGACCGAACCGCCAACGCGGTTGAACGTGCGGTCCTGCAGGAACCTCAAGAGCTTCGCCTGCAGCTGCGGGGACATGTCGCCGATCTCGTCGAGGAAGATGGTCCCGCTGGCGGCAAGCTCGAACCTCCCCCGCTTCTGCCTGCCTGCGCCGGTGAACGCCCCCTTCTCATGACCGAACAGCTCGCTCTCGAGCAGCCCCTCGGGGATCGCAGAGCAGTTGACGGCCACGAACGGCTTCCGCGCGCGCGGGCTCGCGCGGTGCACCTCGTGCGCGACCAGCTCCTTGCCGGTTCCGCTCTCGCCGAGCACGAGAACCGTCGCGTCACTGTCGGCGACCCGACGCGCCAGTTCGACAACATCACGGATCGCCTCGCTGGCGCCGATGATCTCGGACGACGGCTCGTAGTCGACATCCTCGTCCTCCGGCTCCCCGGCCGACTCGTCGGTGAACCGCGCGATGACCCGTCGGACCTCGTCGATATCGATCGGTTTCGTCACGTAGTCGAACGCACCGAGCTTCATCGCCTTGACCGCGGTCTCGACCGACGCATAGGCCGTCATCATGATGACACCCGTGTCCGGGCTGACCCCCTTCATCTGCTCGAGCGCTGCAACACCGTCGAGCCGCGGCATGCGGATGTCCATGACGACAAGGTCGTGGAACCCGGCTTCGAGCGCTGCGACTCCCTTTGCGCCGTCGGCGGCCGTCTCGACCGTGTGGCCGTCGCTCTCGAGCACGGCCTTGAGGAGCTCGCGCACGCTCGACTGGTCATCGACGACAAGGATCCTCAGTCCGGTCGATTCCATCATCACTCCTTCGAAGCCGCGACCGCCGGGAGGTTGATCGTGAAGGTGGTTCCTTCGCCGAGAACGCTCTCGACGCCGAGTCGTCCGCCGTTCTGCTCGATGAGACGCGAAACGATGGTGAGTCCGAGCCCTGTGCCCTCGGGCTTCGTCGTGTAGAACGGCTCGAACAGCTTGTCCATCTGCTCGGCGTCCATCCCCGGACCGGTGTCGACAACGTCGAGTGCGATCTGGGCCGGCTCACCGTGCCTCACGTCGGTCCTGACGGTCAAGCGACCACCGTCGCGCATCGCCTCGATGCCGTTGAGGAGCACGTTGAGAAGCGCCTGACGCAGCTGCAGGCCGTCCACCATCGCGAGTGGAAGGCCGGTCCCCAGTTCCCGGACGATGTCTACGTTGCGGAACGCCGCGTCCTCCCCGACGAGCGAGAGCGCGTCCTCGACGATGGAGTTGATATCGCTCGGCTTCCGTTCGGCAGTCACGGGCTTCGCGAAGTCGAGGAGCTCCTGGACGACCCGGTCGAGCCGCTCGACCTCTTCGATCATGATGTTCGAGTATCGCTCCTCCTCCGAACCGGGGTTGAACTTGCTCCGGAGGAACTGCGCGAACCCCTTGAGCGAACTCAGCGGGTTGCGAACCTCGTGCGCGACGCCGGCGGCCAGGCGACCGAGAGCGGCCAGATGCCGCTCGCGCTCGACCTCCTCCTTGAGTTCCTCGATCTCGCGAAGGTCCTGGAAGAGCAGCACGGCGCCGCTCGGCTCACCTGCCTCGTCGCGCAGAAGCGCCGCCCCGACGGCGACCGGTACGCGACCCTCGTCGGTCTCGACGCCGAGTTCCACCTCGACGGGGCGGGCGTCCCCGCGCAACACCGACTCGACCTCTCTCCGTCCGGCTCCATCCTCGAGCCGGACGACCTCGTCGAGCGGCGCGCCACGGACATCGCGTTCGCCGAGACCAAAGAGCGCCCGGGCACGCGAGTTCACGCGAACGACGCGCGAGTCCGAATCGACCGATACCAGTCCGCTCGCCATGCTCTCGATGACGTTGTTCGTGTAGGAGCGCATGTTCGCGAGCGCCGTCTGCGTGGAACGATACGAGGTCGAGACGAACAGGAAGTAGATCGCGGCTGCGCCGATGGCCAGGAGCGCTCCGGCGAGAACGAGCGCCCGGTCGCGCGATGCCAGATAGACGGCTTCGAGCTCCTGCGGGTCGAGCGCGACGACCGCGTACACAGACAGCTGCGTCGTCTCCTCGACCGGCTCGCCGAGGAGTTCGCTGAGGCGCTGCGCCACCACGGGCGGGGTGCAGCGGATGACCGGCATCAGGGAGCGGCGGCCGGGGCGTCGCAGCGAGGAGGTGCAGAGCTCTACGGGGCTCGCATCGATCCGCGCCGCGTACTCCTGCACGGCGACCGCACCCTGCTCGGGGAGTTCGACCACTCGTCGCCGGCGGTCGATGTGCGGACGTGGTTCCCTGGGAGCCGCCTGCCGCTGACCGCCATCGTCGGGCGGCGGCTCCGCTTGGACCGTCGGCATCTCCCACTCACCAAGCTGTGTTCCCACAAGATCGGGATCGCTGTGCACGAGGATCTGACCGGACTCGGAGACGAGCGCCAGGTAGGCGAGGTTCTCGCGGTTCGCCACCTCCTGCGCGAAGAACTGGAGGCGGTCGGGACGCCAGATCGGAGAAACGAGCTCGGTGCGCATGTCGAACCGCAGGAAGGTGAGCATGCTCATCGCCTTGCGGTCGAGCACGTCGAGCACGTGCGCCCGCCCGCGGTCGACATCACGCAGCGTCATGATGACGAGCACGGCAGCGAGTACGCAGATCGCGACGACGATGTACGTGACCGGCAGGTAGGCTCCGCCGCCTCTGCGAGTCTTGTTGCTGCTGGGGCTCATGATGTCCAATTAGACACCACGCACACGGGTCGGGCAAGCGCTATCGCAAAGACGGCCGTTCAGTAGCGCGCCAGTGTCCCGGCGCACCGCGCCTTCGACAGACCCCATCGGAGCACGACGACGCCGGACACGGCGGCGATGGCGCCGAACGCGGCGAGCGCGACGAGCGGGAGCTTCGGCAGCGGGGCGCCGCCGAGCGATGCCCTCACGAGCGCCAGAGCATGGGTGGTGGGAAGCAGGCGCGCGGCTGCGGCCAGCCAGGCGGGGAGCAGGAACGACGGGAAGCACACGCCTCCGAGCGCCCCCGAGAGCATGCCGAACACCCACGCGATCGGCTCGCCCTCTTTGCAGACGATGGTGACGCCTGCGGACGCCAGACCGAGCCCGGCCATCCCACAGGCGTACAGGCCCGCCACACCGAGTGCGGCAGGCGCCGGCAAAGCCGTCCCCGTCACCCACGACGCGACGAACCCGGCCGAGACGAAGGCGACCGCCTGGAGCACGAGCTCCGCGCTGCCGGCCAGCACGACCACGACGACGGGGCTCCGCCCGGACGCGAGCAGCTGCTCGAGCGTGCCCTGGAGCTGCTCGCGCCGGACGACCCGCCGGAAGGCTCCCAGTGCGGACATCCCGAGGCCGTGCACGAGCGCACCGGAGACCGCGTACCACGTGTACGACATTCCGACTCGCGACTCGAACCCGGACCCCGCCAGCGCCACGACCCGGCCGACGAGCATGAGCATCGCGAGCGAGACGAGGCCTGAGAGAATGCCAAGCACGAGCTTCGCGCGGTAGCTGGCGTGGTGTGCGACCGACCTCGTCAGGAAGGCGACCGGAAGCTCGAACCAACCGGGTCCCCACCCGAGTACGAGAGCACGTCCCCCCACTCGTACCCCTCCTCCAGACTGTGACCGCTCATGAGCACGCCCGTTCCCTGTCGCATCCGCCGGCCGACGACCGCGTGCGCTCTGACGCGTCCGAACGCGTCGACGCCCGTGAGCGGTTCATCCAGCACGAGCAGACGCGGCTCGAAGACGAGAGCCCGCGCCAGCGCCAGGAGCGAGCGCATCCCGCGCGAGAGCTCCGCCACGACGGAATCGAGCTGCCGGCTCAGTCCGAGCTCACCGGCAACGCGCGCGACGAGACGGCGCGAGTTCCGCCTGGACACTCCCGCGACGTGCGCGAAGAACTCGAGGTTGCGGCGCGCGCTCAACCGCATGTAGAACGAACGCTCCGCGCCAAGCGCCACGCCCGGCACACGAACCCCGGGTGTCACGATGCCGCTCGTCGGTTCGAGAACGCCGGCAGCGATCCTCAGTGCCGTGCTCTTGCCCGACCCGTTCGGTCCCACCAGTACGACGCACTGCCCGGGCGCGACGCTCAGATCGAGCGAGTTCAGCACCAGGCGGCGCCTCTTCCCCCTGCCGAACTCGCGCGACACTGCGTGGAACTCGAGCACGCGTTCGCTCATCACTCACCCGTCGGAACGCGCCACGCCTCGACCACGCGCGTCAGGCCATCGACGACGGCCAGATCGACATGACCGTCTCCCCACCCCAGTACGACTCCCGCGTTGATGCGTGGGCGTGCGAGCGCGGCGAGCTCTTCGCCCGTCGCGACGTCGAGTATGTGCGCCCGCTCCTCGTTCCAGACAACGAGCCGGCGACGGACCGGTGTCTCGGCCCCCGGCTCGACGACCGGTCGGTCGTAGACGTCTCGGGCCGGCGCGAACCGCCAGAGCGTCCGCCCGCTCCGCGGGCTCACGGCGTAGACGTGGCCGTCGCTGCAACCGAACACCAGCTCCTCTCCCGACACGCCGTCGAGCTCCACCGCGAGGATCTCCGCGATCGGCTCTCCCGTGCTCAGGAGCGCCTCTCTGATGAAGGTCGACAGCCGCCGGTTCCTGATGTGCCGCTCGTGCGACTCGTTGCCGAACTGCAGCCGCGTGAGCTCCTCGCCAAGTTCGCCGTCGACGACCACGACGGCGCCGGCGAAACACCCGACGACGACATCCGGCAGCCGGTCCCCCGTCACATCGGCCACGACCGGATCGCAGCTCGCCACGCCGGTCGGCCTGAGCCTCCCTTTCTCACCGAGCACGAGGCGCCAGCGCTCGGTTCCATCCTCATCGCGGCAGACGAGTTCGTTCAGTTCCTCGACAACGAGCAGCTCGTCGCGTCCATCACCGTCAGTATCACCCGATGCGGCGTGCGTACCGGCGGGAGTGGTCGCGGCGTCGGCGTCGCCGGGCAGGCGCCGCCAGAGCAGCTCGCCGCTTGACACGGACCGCATCTCGACGCATCGAAGCGACCGTCGGTCGTGCAGCGTGACCAGGAGCCCCTCATCGGTCGCGTCGAGCCTCACGAGCCCGACCTCATCGACCGCGAGAGGAGCGCTCCACAGAGCCTCGATCCGCGGCCCGTCGTCGGCAGAGGACTCGGCGCCCGCAGTGGATTCAACGTCCGCAGCGGGTTCAGCGTCCGCAGCGTCGGACGCCGCCATGCGTGCCGCCGGGAACGCGGGAAGGAGCGCCAGCAGCACAGCCGCCAGCGCCCCCGCCCTCACGCGTCTAGTAGTCCACAAGACAGACGTCCCTTGTTCCACAGTCACCGATGTCGAAGCCGCACTGGTCGACCGTGCCGCAGCTGCCCCAGTCGATGAAGATGTAGCAGAGAAGCGACGCGGGTGCTGCCCCCGCCGTCCCGGTCGTTCCGTTCGCTACCCGAAGATGCTTCATGTCTCCCCCTCCCCATGGTATGCCTCCGGCCGCCCAGGGCTACCGAGTGTCAATGATGCAGTTGTCCGTGTTCTGGCACCCGCAGCCGAGATCGAGTATCCAGCACAGATCCGACGACGGGCAGTGCGAGTAGTCCACGAAGCAGGCCTCGCTGTCCTCGGTCTTCCTCGACGTTCCGCCGCCGTTGGCCAATCTGAGGTGCGTCACGTTGTCTCCCTCCTTTCCTCGTCCTCGATCAGACCATTCCTTCTTCCGTCGGTCGGATCCCGGTTCGCCCGACCTGCACTCTCCTTCCGCAGCCGCATGCGCGCCTCCTCCGGCAGCGACGAGTAGAGCCACATCGCGATCTCCAGACACCGCCGTCGCAGTCGGCACCGCGGCGACTCGGGGCCGACCGGCTCTGCGCCCGGTCCGACGTCGTGGTAGCACGGCCCGCCGCAGAGCGGAAACGCCCAGCACGAACCGCAGCCCGTCCCAGCCGCTGCCAGCCGCTCGCGAACCCGGAACAGCCGGGCGCGGTCGATGCCCGTGGCGACGTGTCCGACGTCGTACGCCTGGTCGCCTGCGAAGCGATGACAGAACGACAGCGTTCCGTCTGTCGTGACGCAGAGGTACTTCGTCCCCGCCCCGCACGGGAGGGTTCGTCGCCGACCGGTCTCGAGCGTGACCATAGGGTCGACGAAATTCCCCACGAGTGGATGCCCGCCACTCACAAGCCGGTCCCGTTCTGCCAGCGCAAGCCGGGAGAACTCGCCGGCCAGTCGTTCGGCGAACGCATCGCTCATCCCGTCGCCGCTCTCGGGCGCGAGATGGACGATCGACGCGCCCAGACCGGCGAGGTGCTCCACGATCTCGACGAGCGACCCGGAGTCTTCGGTCACGGTGACCCGAACCCCGACAGACATCCCTGCGGGCAGCCCGGCGAGATTGCCCGCAACGTCGTCGTAGGAACCCCGGCCGTCCGGGTAGCAGCGATGCGCGTTCTGTTCCTCCTCGCGCCCGTCAATGCTGACAAGCACCGAGACGCCGAGCTGACCGAGTTCGGAAGCCGTCCGCGAGTCGAACAGTGTGCCGTTCGTGGTCATGTGCACGGAGAGATCCAGCCCGACCGCGGCCGCGCGCGCCTTCGCGTATCCGAGAATCCCACCGATCTGGTCGCGCGCGAGAAGCGGTTCGCCGCCGAACAGTACGATGGAGACGCGGCGCTCACCGAACGCCTCGTGGAGCAGCAGATCGACGGCCCGCCGCGCCACGACATCGGACATCGTCCGCTCTCCCTCTCGGCGGTTGCCACGTGGTCCCTGCCGGCGTCTCGAGCCCGAGCGGCCGGCAGACAGATAGCAGTAGTCACACGCGAGGTTGCAGTCCGCGCTGATGTTGAGCGCCAGCGACGTGAGCGCGGCCGCATCGCCCGGTCTCGGCGCCCCCGCGACGACGGTCAGCGGCTCCGTGAGATCGCGCTCGTCGGTGGCGGACTCGAGCGTCGCGAGCTCGGTCACCGCCGTCTCGACGACATCCGTGCCGTGGTTCATCTCCAGAACGGCTCGACCGGCGTTGCCAGCGCCGCCGCGCAACCACTCGATCGTCGCGTAGGCAGCTGTGTCGGCCTCGAAGAACAGCCCCGACCCCGGATCGAACACGAAGGCGTCTTCGTGAACGCGGAACCTGTGGAGGCGACGCGACGCCCGCGCAGCCCGGGCGACCGTGAACCTGCCCGGCTCCGGAGCAAGACCGACACAGGCCCGAAGCCGCCGCATCAGCCACGCGTTCTCCGAGTTCGCCTGGTCGGCGAGTTCCGCCAGGTGGGTCGCCAGCGCGCGAGCCCCGCACGCCTCGGCCGCGCCGGAAGCGGATCGATACCGAGAGACCATCTCGTCGAGAACGAGACGGATCCCGCCGCAGCGTATCCCGAGCGTCAGGAACTCACGCCACGCAGTCACTGCCTCATCCATCGGCCTCCCGGCGGACGCGGCGATGATCCGCACCGCCGCCGAGGGCCGCCTGTTCTCGAGATCGTCCCTGAGATCCGCCAGATCGTCGGCGAGCTGATAGGCCGCGTGGTATTCCTCGATCGTCCGCTCCATGTGGCCCAGCACAGACCCCGCCTCAGCCCCACCGAGCAGGCAGACGGCTGCCGCCGTGACCTTGAGCGGCGACAGCTTCCGGCCGGCCGTCGCCAGCACCTCCTCGGCCGGACGCCTCTCGCCGTCGCGTTCGCGCTCGAGACTCGTGAAGTACTCGTCCATGTAGCGGTCGTGGTGTTCCCAGAATGCGAGCCGGTCCCCAACAAGGCGCGCGTACTCGCGCGTGAACACTGAGAGACAGGTGTCGGAGAGACGGCACACGGACGGAGTCGGTCGTGTCTCCTCATCGACAACGTCATCCTGCGCGAGGAAGTGCGCGGCGCCGAAGGCGTTGGCGAGCGCCATCGTCCTGCAGGCGGTCCGCGCATCCGGGAGCGCGACCGCCTCGGCGAGGTAGTACGGCAGTGTGAGCGCGAGATTCGCGGGACCCGCACCCCGGTCGGGTGCGGCGCCGGTCTCGACGCCCGCCCTGGCCAGCCTCTCGGAGAACCCCGAGGCGACGACCCGCAGCTCCTCGCGAAGCGTCAGCGGATCGCAGGCAATGCCGGATGCTGTACTCGTGTCGGGCGCGCTGGTCGCGCGCGGTGTGGCGTGGGTCACGTCGTGTTGTTCCATCGGGGCTGCGCGCGGGGCGAACACATGCAACGACAGCACCACCCGCGGTGCAAGGCGTCGGCCATTCCGCGGCGACGCCGTGAGATCTCCCCGAGGTTCGCGCGTATGGGGCACATACGGACGAGGGCGTCACACGCGTCACGCCCTCCCCTGGAGGTGGCTGTCAACTCCGCTGACAGCCTCTGAGACTGAAGTGTGCTGGCTCGTGCGTCGAGTTCGTGACGGGATGCGGCAGGAAACGCCTGGAGCGCGTGAGACCGTCGCGGTTCCGACGGTCACGGCTCCGAGATGCGGAGCGGCCGGCAGGTCGATCGTGGAAGAGAGATCGTGACCTGCCGGCCTTCGTGGGCTGACCCCATCCTTGGGAGGAGAGATGCGTGCTGCTGACCAAGGTTGCCGGACTGGATGAGGTCGGGTGGAGAGAACCTTTCGCTTTGCTGCCGTGCTGCTCCTTTGCTGCTGCCCGCTTGCTGCTCTCTATCTCGGACAGCTCCGGAGGTGCCAGGTGGTTTCGGAGCTGTTGATTCGTCAGCCGAGAAACGGCGAGGCTATTCCGATGAGCAGGATCACAACGATTACCTTTATGCTCGCCGCACTCGGCATGGCTACTCCCTCTGTTCTATATCATCTCCCCGATGTCTCGGAGAGCCTGCCTTCAATGGAAGAGGAAAGGGCCAAAGAGCGACCGGACTCGCCCCCCTGTTATTTCCACTCATGGCCACAGTCCTCTTCCAATCCCGTTGTCAAAGCGCTGACCCCTATTAGAGCATGGGAGGTGCCAGAATCCGGGAATCGGATCAGGAGTGAGCGAAAAATCGGAGTGCCCTAACGGACGATAGGGCAACAAATTACGGCGACACTCCGGTTCCCGACGATGAATCACATATACGAACTATGCGCGCCTGGTGACAGGGAACGGACGCAGCCGGGCTGAACCAGAGCTAAATCACGACTGATGAACGATTTAGCCAACCGTCACGTTTTCGACGGTCTGTCGGAATCACGACGGTCTGCGGGGTCGCTCAGGGCAGCGATGCGGTCCGTCGTGACACGAAGAAGCCGGGTCATCACTGACCCGGCGTGAGCTGCCTGCCGACCTTCATGGTGGTGGACCCGCGGTGACCGCGTCCGCGCATCGACGGCGCGGACCCCTCGCCCGAGGACGGACGCCTATCCGATCCCGTACTTCTTCATCTTCGCGATCAGACCGGTCCGCGAAAGCCCGAGGTGGATCGCCGCCTGCTGCTTGTTCCAGCCGGTCCGCTCGAGCGCCTCGAGGATGCGGCTCCGTTCAAGCGAGGCGACCTCGTCCTTGAGCGAGCGCGACCTCGGCTCCTCACCCTCGGTCACGAGTCCGACATCGGCGCGCCGGCGAAGCTCGGGACGAAGCTTGTCGATGCCGATGACCTCGCCGTCCTTTGTCAGCGCAACGCCGCGGCGAATCTCGTTCTCAAGCTCGCGAACGTTGTTCTCGTGCCAGTCGTGACGGATGAAGAAGTCCCTTACCTCGCGGCTGAACCCGGCGATCCGCTTCCCCTCGCGCTTCGCGTAGTAGGCCAGGAAGTGCTCCATCAGCGCCGGCACGTCCTCCGGCCGGTCGCGTAGCGGCGGGATCTCGACCGTGACGGTGCACAGCCGGTAGAACAGGTCGCGGCGGAAGCCATCGAGCCGCACCTCCTCGCGGAGGTCCTTGTTCGTCGCCGAGATGACGCGCGCATTGCTCTTGCGTGTCACGCTCTCGCCGACGCGGCGGTACTCGCCGCTCTGCAGGAATCGCAGCAGTTTGACCTGAAGCTCCTTGCTCATCTCGCCGACCTCGTCGAGGAACAGCGTCCCGTCCGCGGCGGCTTCGATGACGCCCTCGCGGTCACGGTCGGCGTCGGTGAACGCGCCCTTCACGTGACCGAAGAGCTCGCTCTCCTGAAGGTGCGGCGCGATGGCGCCTGCGTTCAGCGCGACGAACCGTCCGCTCGCTGAACGCCCGCCCGCGTGGATCGCGCGTGCGATGAGCTCCTTGCCGACGCCCGACTCGCCGCGGATAAGCACCGGCACCTGGCTGTCCTTGAGCTGCTCGACCGTCGCGAGGATGCCGAGCATCTGCGGGCTGCGTGTGACCATGCCGACCTCGGAGGCCGAGTCGACGAGCTTGTCGACCTCGTCGCCGGACGCCTGCCACGCCAGCGCCTCGCCGATGCGAGAGTGCGTCAGCCCCAACAGCCGCCCCGCGGCTCCGATGAACTCAACGTCGCTCTGGGTGAACGCGACCGAGCGGTCGGTCGTCGAGCGATCCGCGTAGACGAGATAGGTGCGTCCACCCTCAAGTCCGATCTCAGCCGGGATGAGAGCCAGCGCGCCGACCTTGCCCGGGATGAACGCGTCGTCCGAGTGACCCGTGGTGACGACCAGCGGCCGCGAGTGGCCGCGCCTCGACAGAGTGGTCTTCACGTAGCGCGAGACCTCGGCGACACCGCCGCCGGACCGATCGACCGATGTCGCGACCGACGGCGTCCCTCCCTCGAGAAGATGGAAGACAACAAGCCGATCGACCGCGAGCACATCCGCGATCTCGGCGGCGAATCGGTGAAGATCGTCCGGGACCGGCTCCGTGGTCTCGAGGAACCGGTAGCCCTCAGCGATGAGGGCATAGCGGCCTCCGCGGGCGACACCCGCGTCCGCCAGGGCGACGTCGAGTTCGCGGAGTGCCGCGTCGATCTCGGCGAGTCCCGCCGAGTCGTGCGCCAGCTCGAACTTGAGCCGTGCGCTCTCGAACCAGCGTCGCGCCCGGTCCGGCTGCCCACCGACCTTGAGCGCCTTGGCCCGCTCGAGTTCGCACCTCGCAACCCAGTCGGAGAGACCGAGTCTCGCGAACTGCGCGGCGGCCGCGGAGAGTCTGGCCTCGATGACGTCGACCGGGATCTCCTCGCCGAGCGAGGCCTCGCGAAGACCCGTGCCGTCCGTCAGCTGCGTCCTCGCCAGCTCGAACGACTCGCCCATCCGCCGGAGGATCTCCTCGGCCCGGTTCACGAGCACCTCCGCGGCGGCCTTCTCGCCCTTCGCGTAGCAGAGGCTGGCGAGCACGCGGAGCGTGGCGCCCTCCTCGAGACTGTCGCCGATCTCACGGGTCAGCTTGAGGCCGTCGGAGCAATCGCGCTCCGCCTCATCGAGCCGCCCGAGCATCTGGAACGCCTCGGCGCGCCGCCTGAGCACCTCGCTGACGACGTCGCTGTTCGACGCCAGGCGGTAGGCGCATCCGAGCGCCCGGTTCAGCGTCCGGAGCGCCTGCTCGGCGTGTCCCTGGTCCATCTCGAGGTGGCCGAGGAACTCGAGCGCGAGCGCCTCAGCCCTGAGGTAGCCGTTCTCCTGGCTCGTCGCGAGCGCCCGCTCGAACACGTCGCGCGCCTCGCCCCACTCGCGTCGGATGCGATAGACGTTGCCGAGCGCGGTCTCCGCGGCGACGAGCCCTCGGGTCGCCCCGATGCGCGAGTACAGGTCGCGGGCCTCGTTCAGCCGCTCCTCCGACTCGGACCAGCGGGAGAGCTTGTAGAGGATGATGCCGAGGTTCGTGAGTCTGTCGGCGATCGCCATCGTGCCGCCGTGCTTGCGGTCGAGCTCCAGAGCGCTCTCGATGAACTCGAGCGCGCCGTGCAGGTCACCCGACCGCTTGGCGAGAACGCCGAGGTTGTTGTACGCCGCCGCGAGTCCCGCCTCGTTGCTGAGGCGCTTCTGCGTGACGAGGTAGTCGGTGAAGTAGTCCCGGGCCGCCTCGATGTTGCCGAGCTCGGCGTTGGCGATGCCGAGCGCCTTGCCCGCCTCGGCGAGAACCGGGCTGTCTGGAAGCGATCTGAGGACATCGTAGGCCTTCTGCGCGGCGCGCAGGGCCTCGTTGTACCGGCCGCTCTCGATCTCGACGCGCGCGAGGACCACGTTGGCCTCCGCCCACGAGTTGCCTTCGTCGTTCGCCAGATCGAGATCGTCGAGCTTCTCGACGTACCGCCTCGCGGCGTTGTAGTCGCCAAGTCCGAGGTGACACTTCGCGATGCTCACGAAGAGGGCCGCGGCCTCAGGGTCGGTGAGTTCCGCCCGGAACTCACCGACCTCGGCCTGCTTCAGATAGCTCAGCGCGTCCGAGTAGCTGTCGGACTCGAGGTAGACGGAGCCGAGACGCACCGCCGCGATTGCGGCCTCGTGGCCGCTTCTCGCTTCGATGGCCCGCTCGAACGCTTTCAGCGCCTCGCGTTCCGGCCTCTTGTCGTACCTCTCATCGCTCATGGTCCTGTCCCCGCGCTAAGCCAGGGGTTCGGATGACCTGGAGACCCGGAGCTAGATCAGCTTGAAGCTGAAGAAGATCCGCGCCTGCATGCTCCACAGCTCACCAGGGGTGAACATCCGCATCAAGGCTCCGTTCACTCCGCCCTCGGAGTTCCCTGCACCCACACCAGGGGTCGGGTCCTCCTCGGTCGGAATCGTCGGGCTCGAGTCGCCCCAGCGGTCGTCGTCGCCCCCGTCCGCACCACCACCCTCCTTGAACACGACACCGCCCGTCGTCTCACCAGATGCATCTGGAGCTGTTGTCCGAACCGCTGAGTCCGCGATCCCCGAGAGGAGCAGCGAACTCAACGCGAGGACCACAAGCAATACGAAGAACCGCCTCATGTGCATGGTTCCTCCTCCTTGTGGTTTCTGAGGGGTAGCCTGAAACACCCTTCCAGCAATTCCGTCGCCGGAGGATACGCGTCGGCAAGCCCCGCCGGCGGCGGGATGACGCTGCATAGGGGGATGTCCGGTCCGACCCGTGAAGGTCTACTATCATTATAGGCGCGCGACCGCACGGCTGTCAAGGCGAAAGCCGGCGCTGAGACAGTACTCACGCCGTCCTAGAGCAGGAAATCCTCGAGCTCGTCATGGACCGGCTTCTCGACGGCGGGGGCCGCGGGGATGATCACGGGAGGCGGCGCCCCCACGAGCCACCGGCCAAGCAGCGCCAGAAGCGAGCGGACCCCGTCGTCGCCGCTCTCACGGTTCGCCTCGTAGTAGACCCAGCGGCCCTGCTTCTCCTCGACCGCAAGCCCCACGTCCTTCAGGCGTCTGAGATGGTACGACACCTGCGGCTGGGCGAGCTCGAGCTCCGCGACGATCTGCGTGACGTTCTTCCGCCCGGCGAGGATGGCGCCGAGCACACGGAGCCGCGTCGGGTCTCCGAGTTCGCGAAGGACGTCGTACGGTGCAGTCATCGGCGCTCCAGCCAGACCTCGTGGCCCTGTTCACCGGCGGTCGGGCAGCTCGTCACCCCGTCCCGCCCCTGCTCGCATCATCGCGGTCGATGCTCCCGCGTAGCTTGCATCAACGACGGTGCATCCGTCAAGACAGAGGTTCGCACTCCCCTCCTTCGGTCGCGCCATGTAGAATGGACGTGGTCACCGCCCCAGGAGACGATCATGACGCAGCACGGCACGACACACCTCCCCGAACTCAAGGGGATGACGCTTCCGGAACTCGAGACCCTCTTCGCCACGCTCGGCGAACCACGCTATCGCGCCGACCAGGCCGCCTCGTGGCTCTTCACGCGCGGCGTCAGCGACATCAGCGAGATGTCGAACCTCTCCAAGGCGCTCCGCCAGAAACTCGCGGGCGCCGCGACGGTTGCTTCGGCGCGTGCCGTCGCGCACGAACGCTCGAGCATCGACGGCACCGAGAAGCTCCTTCTCGAGTTCGAGGGGACCGGCGACCGGATCGAGGCGGTGGTCCTCCTCGACGACGACCGGCGCACCGGCTGCATCTCCAGCCAGGTCGGCTGCCGGTTCGCGTGCCGGTTCTGCGCCACGGGTGCGATGGGGCTCACGCGCTCCCTCACCGCCGGCGAGATCGTCGAACAGATCCTGGCGCTCCGCCGGATCGTCGCGCCGGAGCGCCTCAACAATCTCGTCTACATGGGGATGGGCGAGCCGTTCGACAACTACAACGAGGTCATGCGATCGGTCCGCATCGCGAACGCCCCGTGGGGTCTCGGGATCGGCGCCCGACGGATGACCATCTCCACATCGGGCGTCGCGCCCGGCATCCGCCGTCTCGCCGGCGAGGGCCTGCAGATCAACCTCGCCGTCTCGCTCAACGCCCCGATCCAGGAGCTCCGGGAGCACCTCATGCCCATCGCGGCGAAGTACCCGCTCGACGAGCTGCTCGACGCGCTCCGCCAGTTCAATCACGAGGTGGGACGGCTCATCACGCTCGAGTATGTGCTCCTCCGCGGAATCAACGATTCTCCCGAGATGGCCACTTTGCTGGGCGACATCGCGGCCGAACTCTTTTGCAGGGTCAATCTCATCTGCTACAATGAGATAGCAGAAGTAGCGTACGCCCCTCCTACCGACGAGACTGTCAGCCGTTTCATGACGGCGCTGAGACGACGCTGCCCGACGGTGGTCCGAAGGATCAGCCGCGGGAGCGACATCTCGGCGGCCTGCGGACAGCTTCACACCCGGTCGTGAGGGGCGCCACAATGAACCGGACCCGTATGAGAGAACTGCTTCTGGCCATCGCCGTGCTCGCTCTGGCCGCATCAACCACGAGCGCATTGGCGGGCCCCATAGCCGACATCGACGGGACGACGCTCGATGAGCTCGTCGCCCGACTCGAACAGACGATCCCAGAGACGTGGCGGATCGTCGAGGCCGACTCCGCGCGGACCCCGATCGGCTGGTCCGGTCCGGAACAGGGCCTCTACGTCATGCTCGAGGATACGCGGACCCGCTTCTTCCACCCGAACGGGTTCCACTACTACTCGTTCTATCGCATCTGGCTGCTCCCCACGAACTGGGAGGGCGAGATGCGTCTGACGCCGTACGTCTCCGACAGCGTCCCGGCCTATCTGCTCGGCGTCAGCGACAGCTACTCGGCCTTCTTCCACACCGCCGGCGGCAATGTCTGGCAGGAGGGGCCGAGCAGGCTCTGCGACGCGCTCGGTCTCGAGAGTATCTGCTTCACCGACCTGACGCGCCGCGTGGTCGACCTCGAGTTCGAGGAGCGACTCACGGCAAGCCTCGCGTCGGTCCAGGGCGAGAACGAGACGCTCGTCCTGAGCCCGCAGCGCATTCTCGGACTCTCGGGCGCCGGCTCCAGCCTGTACCTCGAGTACATCTTCGACGGCGACACCGATGAGGAGGACGCCGCGACGATCGAGCTCGCGTCCCTCACCGAGAGCCTCGCAGAGAACGTGTTCGTCGCCTTCCCCGAGATCGAATCGCTCTACCTTCGACGTTGCAGGAGCGACACCTTCACTGATACCATCGTCGCCAGAGACTGACGGTCCTCCCATCACGTGATGCGCCACCCGCGCCGACGTCCGGCGGGGCGCCGCCATACCCGGAGATACCGATGTTCTCATCCCGAGTCATCATCACACTGATAGCGCTCGCGCTGCTCCTCCCCGCGGCATCGCTCGCGGAGGAGAGACACGAGGCGTTCCTCACGGCCGACATGTCCGACTTCATCCCGTGGGAAGATGAAGAGGGGTTCCGCCCCGCCGCGGAGATCCACTACAACCGCGTCGATGGGCTGCTCTGCTTCTTCGGCATCGAGTACGCGCGCCACTCGCTGATGCATCCCAGACTGCTCGCGCTTCGCGGCTGGCCCTCCGCACGCGCTGACAACTACTACTCGGTCACGGTCGAGCAGCCGCTGTTCCGTCCGGACGGCTTCTCGCTCGGCGTCTCGTTCTACGACCGGGTCTCGTGGAACCGCGAGGATCGGCACATGATCACCGACGCGGAGAACACGCTCCTGGCGCTGTTCTTCCGAGAGGAGTTCCGCAACTACTACCGTCGCGATGGCATGACGATCTTCGCGCATCACCGCTTCTCGCCGAGGACGTTCCTCCGCGTGGAGTACCAGAACGATGAGCTTTCCTCGCTCGAGACGCAGCAGCACGTCTGGACCGCGTTCCGGCGAAGTGTCGATTGGCAGGAGAACCCGCCGCTGATGCGCGGCGTCCTGGGCGGCGCGGAGGAGTACGAGGGCGTGCTCAAATGCACCGTGGCGGAGGTCAGCTACGACGGCACGGACGAGGTGACCGGCGACGGCTGGCGCTTCGGACTCGTCACCGAGTTCGCGGGGCGAAGCCTCGGCGGGGACTACGAATACCGCAAGCACCGCGTCGACGCCTCGCGCCTGTTCGTGCTCTCCCCTACCCAGACCCTCTACCTTCGGGGCGCGTGGGGCATCGCCAGTGGCAGCGACATCCCGTCACACAAGCTCTTCCACCTCGGCGGCATCTCGAACCTGAGGGGATACGACTACAACGAGTTCGAAGGGAAGAACCTCGCGTTCTTCTCGATCGAGTACGGCGTCTGGGTCGCCGAGGAACTGGCGACCATCTACTTCTTCGAGGGCGGACAGGCCTGGTACGGCACCAGCGGGTTCGACTCGGAGGAGATGAAGTACGACATCGGCATCGGCTTCCGGCTGGACGCGCCGGGTGCCGGGGACATCAGGATCGACGTGGCCCGGCCGACGACGACGGAGGATGCGGACATCAAGACCATCCTCCGGATCGAGACGGTCTTCTAGGCCGGCGCCCATGGGAGCGGAGTCCGGCAAGGATTCCGGGAGCGCTGCGGTCCTCGCGGCCTACCTTCGCGAGGACGACGTCTGGGGTCTGATCGGGGCGCGCTCACGCGGCAGCGTGCGCCACAACAACGAATCACGCGCGGCTGCAAAGGGAGGGTGTCATGCGCACTCTGGTTCTGAGCCTGTGTCTCGTCGCGGTGTTCGCGACGTGCGCCGGCGCGACGTTTCTGACGGATGGATGGCTCCGCGGCGCAAGCTCGGTCGCGCTCAACGACGACGCGACGGCCGTGTTCGTCAACCCGGCGGGGCTCGGGATGTACATGGACGAGGGCAGCTACTACCTCGGCACGACCGTGTCGGGCGAGGACGAGTCCGACTACACGTTCGCGCTCAAGGCCGGACCGGTGGGGTTCGGCTACCAGCGCGCCTTCATGTGGGAGGCGAACGGCAGCGGGAAGCTCGTTCCCGGTGACGACGCCTTCGACACGTACACGCTCAGCATGGGTCTCGGCGAGCCGCGGAAGTTCTCGTTCGGCTTCGACTATCGCTGGTTCCGGCCGCAGTTCGGGGCCGGGGCGAAGACCGGCACGTGGGACCTCGGCGCGGTCTACCGGCCGACGAGCTGGCTCTCGATGGCGGCCACGATGGAGAACCTGTCCGAGCCGGACGTCTTCGACGACGGCAACCCGCTCCCCATCACCTACACGGCGGGCGTGGCGGTCCGCCCCATCGGCGATCGCCTCACGCTCATGGCCGACATGAGCTTCCCCGAGGAGACTGAGGACGAGGACGACGTCACCTTCACGGCCGGCATCGAGACGGAGCCGTTCGACGGGTTCGTGCTCCGCGGTTCGATCCTGAGCGCGCCGGGCGGCGACGACCGGCAGGAGGAGATGAGCGTCGGCCTCTACTTCACCGGGCTTCACACCGGCGTGGGCGGAGCCTTCCGTTCGCTCGAGAACGCGGAAGAGGAACCCGTGTCGATCTGGCTGTCGTCCAACGACCAGCGGATGCGCTCGGTGATGCGGCCGATGGGCCAGATCGCCGAGATCAAGGTCAGCGGTCCGCTCGCCGACGAGGGATCGCGCTGGAGCCTCTTCGGCACGCCGCGCCGCGGTGTCCGGAGTCTCATCCGGCAGATCGACCGCGCCGCGGAGGACGGCTCGGTCTCGGTCGTCCTGCTCCGCATCAAGCCGCTCGGTTCGTCGTTCCTCGGCGCGCCGTCGGCACTGGTTCAGGAGCTTCGCCAGGCCGTGACCGAGGCACAGGAGGAGCACGGTCTCACGTTCGTCGCCTATCTCGACGGCGGTGGCGGGGGAACGTCCGAGTACTACCTCGCGAGCGCGTGTGACCGCATCGTCATGCCGCGCGTCGGTGGGATCGACGGTCTCGGCCAGTCCCTCAATGTCATGCGCTACACGGGCACGGCGGAGAAGCTCGGCATCGAGTTCGACTACCTGACCGCCGGCGCGTACAAGAGCTCGTTCCATTCGATCGGCGCGGGACCGCTCACGGACGAACAGCGCGTCGAGATCCAGGCGATGGTCGACGCCAACTACCGCGAGACCGTCGGCGCGATGGCCGAGGGACGCGGCATGAGCTACGCCGAGATGGAGGCGCTCGCGGACGGACGGCTCTTCCTGACGCACGAGGCCGTCGACGCGGGACTTGTCGACGACGTGGGTCTCTACGACACCGCGAAGGGTGTGGCGGCGGAACTCGCCGGCCGCGACGTCCCGGACGAGCCGGAGAACATCGGCACCGTCAACGTCGCGGGTTGGGACTCCAAGGCGTACGACTGGAACTACGGCCCGATGGTGGCCCTGATCGGCGCGTACGGCGGCATCCACACGGGCGAGGCCGAGCACGATCCCATCCAGGGCGGCGAGTCGATCGGTTCCGAGACGCTGGTCGCGCAGCTCCGTTCGGCGCGCAAGAGCGACCGGGTCGAGGCCGTCGTCCTGCGCATCAACAGCGGCGGCGGCGACGCCATCGCGTCGGACATCATCTGGGAGGAAGCTGCGAGGCTCGCGGAGGTCAAGCCCCTCATCGTCTCGATGGGCAACATGGCCGGGTCGGGCGGCTACTATATCGCGACCCCGGCCGACCGCATCTTCGCCGACCCGCTCACGCTCACGGGCTCGATCGGTGTCGTGATGATGAAGCCGGTGACCTCCGAGCTCTACGACAAGATCGACGCCACCTACGAGACGTTCAGCCGCGGCAAGTACGCCGACGCCTGGTCGTCGACACGTCACTTCACGGACGAGGAGTCCATGATGGCGCAGGACGCCATCGACTGGGTCTACGAGGACTTCATGCAGAAGGTGTCGGAGGGACGCGACATCCCAATGGACGAGGTCCGGGAGATCGCGCAGGGCCGGGTCTACACCGGAACGCAGGCGCTCGAGATCGGGCTCATCGATGAGCTCGGCAGTCTGAACGACGCCATCGAGCACGCGTGTGTCGAGATCGGCACGACGCCCGACGACGCGACGCTGCTGGTCTACCGCGACAAGACGTCGGTCATGGACGCGCTCTTCTCGTCAATGACCTCGAAGCTGGGGCTTCACAAGCTCCTGGACTTCGGTCCCGACAGCGCCGCCGAGATGCTCCAGATGCGGGCGACGATCGCGCCGCTCGAGCACTAGAGCCCGCGTCACGCCGGGTGCGCCAAGGAGGTCTGAGGGCAAACAGAAGGGGCCGCGGGTCAGTCATCCCGCGGCCCCTTCTCCATCGTACGCCGTCCTGTCACTACTTCAGCAGCACCATCTTCATCACGTCCGTCTTCCACCCCGTCGTCAGCTCGCAGAAGTAGAGCCCCGACGGGAGCCCGTCGGCGTCGAACGGAACGGTGTGGGTGCCGTGCTCGTACTCGCGACTCGCGAGCGTCTCGACGAGCCTCCCGGTCACGTCGTAGACGCGAAGCGTCACATCGCACGAGCGGGTGACCGAGAAGTCGATGCTCGTGACGGGATTGAACGGGTTCGGGGAGTTCTGACGAAGTGTCGCCGATCGCAAGATGCCACCGTCCGGCTCATCCACCGACGTCTCGGGGTCCCACCCGGCAAGGACCGCCCAAAGCCACCAGCAGGCGTAGGCCTTCTGGTTCGCGTTGAGGGGCTGGGTGTGGGCGGCCGCGCAGCTGTACCAGTCGACGCCCTCGGTGTGCGCGTTCTGCCACTCGATCGCCCAGTTGCCTCCGGTGTACGAGCAGTCGTCGCTGACGTACTGGTCGCCGAAGTAGTCGCCGTCCGGGTCGTAGCACTCGATGTCGTAGAAGTCGAACAGGACCTTGTCGTTGGCGATGCAGTAGTCGCGGATCTGCTGGTTCCTCTGATGGAGATTGCCCTCCAGCCCCGACCCGTCCGCGTGCCCGGTCATGTAGACGAACGTCACGTGCGGGTAGTCGGCCTCGAGCTGTGTCATCGGCGCGAGATACGTGTCGATCATCTGCTGTTCCGTTCGCCCGCTCGCCTGCCCGCACCAGGACCAGATGATGACGTTGACGTCCGCGTGCGACGGGTCGTCGAGATACTCCTCGGTCTCACTCACCCACGACGGGTAGTACCCGCAGTCGTGGTCGAGCCACCCGGACCCGTAGCCGTCCCCTTCCTCCAGGTCGAGCGCGCCGCCGGTCCCGCCGTTGTTCCACTCGAAGATGTCGGTCGGGAGCGAGAGCCCCAGCCCGCCGCTGTTGGCGAAGCCGACGAGCCCCGTCATCCCGGTGGTCAGCTGGCTCCCGTGCGAGGTGTGGCCGTACCCGATGTGCAGCGTCGCCTTCGCCGTCTCGATGGCCGACTGCGGGATCTCGGTGATGTCGATGCAGGTGTGATCGACGATCGTCCCTTGCGAGAGCGCGGCGCCGGGATGCGCGAGCAGCACAAGCCCCAGAGTCAGGAGCGAGACGAGGCGGAGTCTTCGAACACTGCTGCAGCTCATGATGCCTCCCTGTGTGCGGACTCGGACGTGCAGGCAACCCCGATGGGCAAGTTGTTACGTTCGCCAGGATACGACCCCGCTTTGAATGGAAGAGCCGTTCCAGATGCCGATTGTACGAGCGCTACAGCCGCCATCGCACTACCGGTAGAGCGCCTTGATCGCGCCCCACGACTTCTCCTCGACCGCGTTGACGAGCGTGCAGTCGCAGCCGATCCCGAACGCGCCGATGGTGCCGCCGTCGTGCGCAGCCCCGATGCACGGTGAGCAATCCTCAAGCGTGTACGTGCTCCACCCACAGAACCTGGGATCCTCGTACCAGAAGTTGACGGCGAGCGAGTCATAGAGCGCCGTTACATACGTCTCGTGGTGCTCGAACAGGTTGTGCGTGACCGGCAGCCGCGGGTCGCTCCCGGGACCGCCCTCGGCAATGATCGACGTGTAGCCGGTGAAGATGTTGCTCCGGATCGCGCTCCCCGGGACGTCGTCATCCAGCTGGCAGTAGAACCACTCGGTGAAGGTGTTATGGATCAAGCGGCAGTCGCCTGCATCGGAGAGCATGTCGAAGTTCCCAACAAGACACCCTTCCATCGTGAGACGGAAGCCCGGGTAGCCCGAGTAGAAGTGTGACACCTCGTTGACAATGCAGTTGTGGAAGGCCACGTCGTTGTCGTTCCACATCAACGCATAGCTGATCCCACACTCCTGGAACGACGCGGTGCAGCTCGTCTCGAAGGAGCCGGCGATCTCGAGCCGACCGATCGAGTCCTGGAAGCTGGAGATGTAGCACAGCATCGGGAGCTCGAGCCCTCCGTAGTACGAACCCGTACTCGTCACGAAGGGCGACGCCATCGTCATGGGATCCTCGTACCATCCGGAGAACCTGGCGCCCTCGAAGATGAAGGAGTTGTCGATCGTGAAGTACCGGTCGCCGGCGACGATGAGCCAGTCGAAGGTCGAGTCGTAGGCCGACACACCCGTATGCACGAGGTGGTTCTCCACGTCGGCGATGCCGATGGCGCCGCCGTTGATCACCGCTCCGTCAAAGACGACCGTGCATCCCGTCCACTCGACGGTGTGAACCTGCCTGTCTCCTCCACGAACGCCTTCAGCCTGATCGAACGAGCGCGCGATGTTGATGCTGCGAATGTGCGACCAGCCCGAAGACGGCGCGTTGACGAACTCAAGCGTCGGGCCCGCTCCGTCCCAAAAGACGGCGGTCCCGGACGGACCGCTCCCCTGGATCGTCAGACACTTCCCGTCGACGAGCACGCGCTCGGCGTACCAGCCGGCCATCACCTGGACGGTGTCGCCGCTGGCCGCCGCGGCGACCCCCTCCTGGACCGAGAGATAGTCACCGCCGCCCGCGGCATCGACGACGATCACCGTCGCCGACGCGTCCGGCGGGCTCGCCACCACCAGGAACACCGCGATCGAGAGGCTGAGAAGAAGATGGAAGACCAGGGATGCCGAGATCGTAGGCGAGCCAAGAGAGGAACGGCCGCGCGGCGCTATCGGCTCAGTCGGGGTCACAGCATTCGCTGTCCTGCGCATACGCACCTCCTGATGAGGGCCGCGGGTGTGTGCGGTTCCCGACATGCCATTATACCACGCGCGAGGCTTGCGGCGGGAGACGGTCCCCCGGTAAGATGCCATCATGAACCCGGCAACCCGAACGGACAGTCAGGATACCCGCCTCCTCCTCGCCCGCTCCTTCAAGCGGTTCTTCTGGCTCACATACGACCACCTCGGCCTCATGCTCCTCGCGAACCTCCTGTGGCTCGCGCTCTCGATCGGTGTCGTCACGATGCCCGCCGCGACCGCCGGTCTCGTCGCACTCGCGAGGCGCGTCGCCGCCGGCGAGGATGCGTCCGCCCGCGACCTCCTCAGAGGGTTCCGCGAGCACTTCGTCCCCGCGCTCAAGGTCGGCCTCTTCGACCTCGCCGTGCTTCTGGTCCTCTGGGTCAACATCGACTTCTACAGCCATCTGAGCGGACGCGCCCAGATTCCGGGGTTCGCGCTCGCCGCCGTTCTGGTCTGGGCCGCGGCATTCTGGGTCCTCATGCACATCCACATCTACGCCGTCCTGGTCGACGGGGAGCGCCACCTCCGCCGCATCGTCCGCAACGCAGCGCTGCTCACGCTCGACAACCCGACCTTCACCATCGGCGCGGCCCTCCAGTCCTTCATGCTCATCATGCTCTCGATCCTCACCGGGGTCGGCGTGATCGGCATCATGTCCTCGCTGCTCTCGCTCCTCCACGCCACCGGGCACCGCGAGCTCCTCCGGAAGTACCGGGACGGCATCCCCGAGGACGCCCCCGAGAACCGCACCTGGCGCCATCTCTGGCGCCCGTGGGAGTCCTCGACACGAGGCTGACCACACCGCAGACCCACCATCTGACCACCCTTTCGATCGACATCCTCCCACCACGAGAGGCCTCCTGACTGGTTTGTGGACCGCACGACCGCCCCATCATGCCCGGAACCCGCTCAGCGGCTAAGAACCCTTAACAATATTAAACCGCATCTTAAGATTGTGAATCCAAGACTTGACATTCACAAGGTCATGGCTTAGGATATGACACATGACGATCAACATCTTCATAGCTGGCCAGAGCGAAGGAGGCGGCCATGGTGCACAGACAGCCGGAGTCCTGCCCCGTCTGCAGCGGGGAGATGATCATCACGGAGCTCAAGTGCCCCCAGTGCGACATCACGGTCCAGGGCCAGTTCGAGACCTGCGAGTTCTCGGTCCTGACGCGGGAGCAACTCCAGCTCGTGAGGATCTTTCTGAAGTCGAGGGGGAACATCAAGGAGGTCGAGCGCGAGCTTGGCATCTCCTACCCCACCGTCCGTGGGCGCCTCGACGAGATCGTTCGCAAGCTCGGGTTCAAGCCAGAACCGGCCGTGGACCCGTCGATCAGGGAAGAGCTTCTGGCGAGGCTCGAAGCGGGAGAGATCGATGCAGACGAGTTTGTACGGAGATTGGATGAGGCGTCCGCTTAGCGCGGTCGTCTGCCCCACACCCGACGTGTGGCCGGCCGCGCGGCCGGAGCAGTTCCGCGCCAGAAGAACGCTCGCCGACCTGCCCGTCGGCGTCCCCATCCCGGCACCAGCGATCGCATCGCAGCAGAAGGAGATCGACATCATGACGGAAGAGAAGCTCAGGATCATCAAGCTCGTCGAGGACGGCAAGATCTCGGCGGACGAGGCCGCCCGGCTCCTCGAGGCGCTGGACCAGACCGACGCCAAGCCGAGCCCGAAGCAGCTCAAGCGCAAGTGGATCCACATCCGGGTCAAAGGCGAAGATGAGAACGTCGACGTTCGCATTCCGCTCGCCCTCCTCAAGTTCGGGTTCAAGTTCGCGCCGAAGCAGATGCACATGAAGATGGCGAACGGCATGTCACCCGAGCACAAGGACCGCATCCGCGCGATCAAGCGGAAGGCCCGAGAGGCGAAGGCGCGCGCCAGGTCCGAGGCGCACGCGCGCGTGCGGCGTGAGCGTCGGCGCCACGCCCGGGATGGCGGGCTGAGGGCCGGTGTCGACGAGATGCCGGACGGCTCGTTCGCGGCCGGTCTCGAGGAGACCATCAACGAGGCCGTCGAGGAGGCGATGTCCGAGTCGCTCGACGGACTCGGCGACATCTTCGGTGAGGATTTCAACCTCGATCTCGAGCGCATCCTTCAGATGGCCCAGGACCCCTCGTTCGACGGCAAGATCCTTGAGGTCCACAACGACGACGAGGACGAGCACGTCACCATCACGCTTGAGTAGGAGGCTGGATCATGGACCTCAGGAACCCAGAGAACGGCATCATCAGAGGGGAGATCCTCCTCGACAAGGAATGGAAGCTCAACGGAGCCCTCACCGGAAGCATCAGCGTCGTTGAGGGCGGAGTGCTCTCGATGAACGGTGCGACGTCGGAGGACATCATCCAGGAGGCCGGCGAATCGCACATCAGGGGCGCGGTCGGAGCGGATGCTGTGATCTTCGACGGGAGCATGAAGATCGACGGCGCCATAGGCAGCGACCTGATCATCCGGGGCGGAGCCGTCATCCTCCGGGGAGCCGTTGGCGGCGACGTGACCATCGAGGATGGGACGCTCCAGGTCTTTGGGTCGGTTGGAGGCGACCTCGTGCAGCACGGCGGGACGACGTCGGTCGAGCCGAAGTCGAAGGTCGGTGGAGACGTCAAGGTCGAGGGCGGAACGTTCCAGCTCGCAGGCAAGGTTGGAGGCGACTTCATCGTGAGGAAGGGCGACGTCGCTGTCGCGCCGACGGCGCGCGTCCGCGGCGACATCCAGGGAGTGGAGATGTTCGGCGTCCCGCCGATGCCGGAGATGCCCGACATGCCGAAGATGCCCGACATGCCGGCGCCGCCGAAACCACCGAAGCCCCCCAGGCCGTCTCACGCCGGAGTGGCGGACAAGGCTGAGACGGGTGAACCGGCGGACAGGAGAGGCGACCCGGGGACCGAGGACGCATGAGCTCTGCGAACCCCACCATCGACCTCCTGCTGAACCGCGCGAGCGTCCGCCGCTTCGAGGATCGGCCGATCGAGCCCGACGTTCTCGACACGATCCTCGAGGCCGGAACGCACGCGCCGACCGGCGGGCTCCAACCCTACTCCGTCATCGTGGTCGACGACCGCAAGACGAAGGAGCGGCTCCTGGAGCTGGACGGCGTCGGTCAGAGACAGATCGTCAACGCCGCGGCCGACCTGGTGTTCTGCGTCGACATGCGAAGGAACGCGCGGTGGGCCGCGCTCGAGTCGGCGCCGTTCACGGCGACCGACAGCTTCGAGGAGTGGTGGATCGCCATCCAGGACGCGGTCATCTTCGCGCAGACCTGCACGGTGGCCGCCGAGGCGATGGGACTCGGGACCTGCTACATCGGAACCGTCTACTGGTACTTCGCGGAGCTCAGAGAGCTCCTGGGACTGCCCGAGGGTGTCTTCCCCATCGTACTTCTCTGCGTCGGGTACCCGAAGGATGAGCGGCCCGCGCCGCGGCGCAAACTCCACCCGAGCGTCGTGTCGCACCGCGGCCGCTACCGCGACCCGTCGGACGAAGAGCTTGTCGCCGCAATGACGGCGAAGCACCGAGGGACGATCGAAGCCACCGACGAACGCACCGACGAGATCGCAGCCGTCACCCGCATGGTGGGCGGGGTCGATGCGGAGCAGCGGCTCCGTGCTCGCGTGGCCGAGCGGGGGAACCTCTCGCCGGTCCAGTTCATCTACGGCGTCCCCTATCGCGCCGACCACGCCATCCAACACAACGACCGGTGTCTGAAGGCGCTGGAGCAGGCGGGGTTCCGCTGGTTCAAACCGCACGGCGAGTTCGCCGACGGCGAAGTACGCTAGCGACCGGCGGCGACCCATGATCATCGAATCGGGGCTCCCCCCGAGACCGGCCACCGCGCAGGCCGGTGATCGAAAAAGCCCGGGGCACTGAGCCCCGGGCTTCTTGTGTACGTCATACGTTCTCTCGCGCCGCCGCGGCTAGAACATCCGATACGGCGACTCGGGGATGGCGTTCGCCAGCCCCCTCCTTCTCGCCTTCTCAGCGCTCTCCCGAGCACTGACAGCCTGCCGGTCAGGTTCGTCGATCCACGAGGTGACCCCCAACCAGATGTCGTCCAGGAACACACCCGCGCCACCTGCGACGCCCGGGCCGCAACCGTTGTCGGTCGTGTGCACGACCATCCGGTATTGGATCGACGAGAACCAGCCGGCCGGGACCGCGAATCCGTTGAGTCCGGCCGTCCCCCACCCGTCACACATCTCGAAGTCGCCCCACCATGCACTGAGGCCGTACCACTCGCCGCCATCGAGCGAGATGTCGTGGCGGTAGTAGTCGTTGTCGACCGTCGGGATCTCCTGGTGCACGGCCATGAAGAGCGTGCACGGACTGCTGAAGTTGCCGGTAATCACCGGGGAGTAGAGCGCGTTCACAAGATTGGGCGGAACGAGACTCGTGTCCGCGTCGTCTCCGCACCACCAGCAGTGCGGATCGCTGATCGCGGGACAAGGGCGGTCGATCAGGTGCCAGTAGTCGCCGGCAGCGCCCGGCACGATCGGCTGGCAGGGACTTCCGCCCTCGACGTCGTCGTAGAAGTATGTCTCGCCGCCGTAGAAGTCGAAGATCCGGATGTTGTCCACGTGGAAGGCGCCACCATCCGAATCGTACAGCCCGTCCTCGTCCGAGTAGGCGCCGTCCGAGACGAACTGGAACCTCACGAGGAGCGGGTCGCCGTAGTCGGAGAGGACGTATCCGTACGCCCCGATGTCCTGCCACCCGCCGCTCGAACCCTCGTACCCGTTGTTCAGGTTCTCCCACCCCTCGCCGTTCTGGACCTGGACGTAGGTATGGTCGTAGCCGACCTCGGAGTCGTACCGGTATCGGTAGGTGAGAACCGGGGAGATCGCCGGACGGGATGCGGTCGGCACCTCCTCATCGCCTCCGTCGTCGGGCCCATCCCGGTAGAGAGCCTTGATGGCGCCCCAGTTCATCTCCTCCACCACGGAACTGCCAAGATGAACCGGTGGGAGCTCGAGCCGCTGGTCCCACGAGTTGCCGTAGCCGTCTCCCCCTGCGAACTCAGAGTCAATGCGGCCGCACCACCAGGAGTGGTCCTCATCGCGCGCTGGATCGTCGAACGCGAGGTACGTGTCGATGTGGAACTCGGGAGCGATGGAGGCTGTGAGATCCTCAGAGTACCATTCGCTGACGTCGCCCTCCATATCATCGTACCAGACGATGTCGTACCACCCCGGGTTGGCGGAAGCTGAGACAGGCATGGAAGCCACAAGGAGAATCGCGAGGAAGAAACAGACCATCGTAGCAGTGCGCATGGCTGACTCCTCTCGTGTCCGGGTGATACCGGACGTCTGTGAGGGACTCTGCAGCGTCAGTATACCACATCACACACGAGATATCCAGCGCGGGGCCGACCGCACCACACCGCTCCTGTCGCGCTCCGGCATCTCGCACACCTGGAGCGTGCGCCCGCGTCGGACACGCGAAACGGCCGGGCGCTTTCACACCCGGCCGTCGCTTCGCCACATCAGGCGCCAGGGGGGCTGGCGCATTTCTCTCGCCCGCACGGGGCGACGGGACTAGCCTCAGGAGAATCCGCGCTTGCCGCAGGACCCGCCGCTGAAGGTCGGGCCGCCGCTTCTGGCCGAGAAGGTCGAGACGATGCGCCTCCCCTTCTTCGCGCCGCACGCCGGACACTCGTGAAGCTTGTCGCGGTTCGTGACCGACTCGAGTTCCTCGAACACCGAGCCGCACTTCTCACAAATGTATTCGTAGATCGGCATGAGCTCTCCCGCTCTCTCCGACCGGAGATGTCGCCCCCGGCCGTGTCGCCTGGCCGCTCGAACGTGCGGCCCCTTTCAAAGCGCCGGGGGCCAGCCGCCGCAGCCGACCCCCAGCAGAGCCACAGACACTCAACTGGCCCTTCACTGAATTGAGATGCAGCCGGCCGCCAGTGGATTCACACATTGTCGGCCACACTCGCTCAAGCCGGCATCCTCGTCACTCCCGCCGGTACAGCGCGCGTCTCGGTACGGTGGCGTTGTCCCCCTCCCAGCGAACGGCCTCCCACCCTCCTTCGAAGAGCCCGCGGATCTCCTCGTTCGTGTACGGTCTGAAGAGCATCCCGGCCCGTCGACCGCCGTAGTACTGGTGGGTGCCGTCCTCGAGCACCCGGCACTCGGACTCCGGGTCGTCACTCCGGTCCTCGTCGAACGAGACGAGCAGAAGCGAGCCAGGCCGCGCGACCCGCTCGATTTCCGCCGCAAGCTTCCCGGCGTGCGCGAGGGTCACGTGGTCGAGACAGCTCCACGCGAGGATGCCGTCGACGCTCCTGTTCGGAAGCTCCAGCTCCCGGCCATCGTATCCCACGGAGTGGAGCTCATCGAGCCCGGCCTCGTACGCCCGCTCCTCGCAGTAGCGCACCGCGACGCCGACGACGTCGGCAACGAACACGTGGAACCCGCGCTTCGCCAGCGCCAGCGCGTTCCGCCCGAGCCCGCACCCGAAATCAAGCACGTCCCCCTGGCCCGGGAGACCCTCGACGAACTCGAGCGCGAGCTCGTTGCCGGTGTCGAAGACCGATTCGCGCCACTTCGCCGGGATGCCGCCGTCGATCGTCTCGAGGATGCATCGCTCCCAGAACTCGTGCGACGCAGGGTAGGTGCTCTTCTCATCCTTCGGCATGGGGGGGGCTCCTATCTCTGTCTCTCCGCGATGACGAAGTCGCCGGCGTGCTCGCCGGCCGCATCAACCGCATTGCGACCGAGCGCTCGACACTCCTCAACGAAGCTCTCACTATGCGCGTCCAGCTCTCCGGCGTCGCGGACCCGGTCGAACGTGTCGAGGACGTCCCGAAGCCTGTGGTCGAGGTGGCGGACGTTCCCGAACCCATGCTTCTGCAGGAGCGGATCCACGGTGCTGCTGGTCATGTGGTCGAGTTCGTAGACTCCCGCGCGGCGCACGAAGGGTCGGAGTCTCTCGAAGTACTCGGTCGTCGCGCTCGCCTCACCGGCGGTCTCGATACCTCGTTCGTCCACGAACACGCCGAACCGCGCCTCGTGCGGCGGGACCTTCGTCCGGACCTGGTACATCACGATCGACCCGCCACCGGCCCCATCGCGCTGCACCCACAGATCCTCATCACCGTCACCGCCGTCGAAGTAGCCGTCGTAGTCTTCGAAGATCATCGCGAACCGGCCGCCCGGTCTGAGCACGCGCGCGACCTCGGCGAGCGCGCGGTCGGGGTGGTTGCACTGCTCGATCGCGGAGGCCGCCATGACGCCGTCGAACTCCCCGTCCGTGAAGCTCATCTGCTCGGCGTCCATCACGAGGAACTCGACGTTGGTGATGCCGAGCCGGCCTGCGTTCCGGCGCTGGACCTCAACGCGTCTCTGCGACGGATCGATCCCCACCACTCGTTCGAACCGGTCTGCCACGCGAAGTGACGGCCATCCGTCGCCGGGACCGACATCGAGCACCGTCTTCGCCTCCCCCATCGCGTGCGCGAATGCCCCAATGAGCGCGGTATCGTGCCAGTGCGATCGCTTCGTGTGATCGAGCGGCTGGTAGATGACGGCGAGGCACTCGCCCGACTGCGACTCCATATGCTCGTAGGCGAGTTCGGCCGTCGTCATGCGCTGAGGCTTGAGGGTATCGCGAATCCAGCGTTCGAGGTCGGTCATCGTCGCTCCCGAAAACGAGAAGGGGGCGCTGGGGCGCCCCCTCCATCGTAAGTCAGGAATACAGCCTGTGCCAGCCTGTTCCCCCTCCGAGCGCGGCTCTCAGACTCCTCCAGCCGCGGTCGGCCCTACTTCAAGAGAATGAGTTTGTGCACCTCCTTGTAGCTGGCCTTCCTGCCACCGGATTCCATCTTCACGAAGTAGACCCCGCTGGCTGCCGGGGTGTTCCTGTCTGTCAAGCCGTCCCACTGCACCGCGTGCTCGCCGGCGACGCGCTCGTCGTCGACCAGTGTCCGCACGACCCGACCGGCGATGTCGTGAACGCGCATGGTCACGCGCCCCGGTGTCGCGAGCGTGTACGCGATGGTCGTCGTCGGATTGAACGGGTTCGGGTGCGGCCGATGGAGGCGCGTGACGTGTTCGCCACCGTCCTCCACCTCCGTCCCCGGAAGCGTGGGTGTCTTCCCGAAGTAGTCCATGATGTTCGCGAGAAGATCGGCGCGGTCGGGCAGCCCCGGACCATACGTTCCGCCCGCGATCATGTCATCCATCATGAACTCGATCCCGAACCCCAGGTTGACGGTCTGGTACCCCATCGTCTCGTGGGTGTACGCGACACCCGCCGGAAGCTCCGCTCCGAGCCGCGGCATGTACTCGGCGACGAGTTCCGCTCCTGTCACAGCCGACACGGGCTGCACCACGTCGTAGTGGTTCGCGTCCCATCACCAGTGGTCCCATAGGTAACACAACCCGTCGGCATGCGTCATGAAGTCCGTCCCGCCGGACGCGTCGCGCAGGCCCGGCATCGAGTCGCCCGGCTCTCCCCCGGGCGCGAGCTCCCGCTGGATGAACTCGGACGCCAGCCACGCTCCGTAGAAGTCCAGCGTGTCGTTCCCCATCTCGATGAGATCGAACCCGACGTCGTTGCCGCTGAGGAGAAGATTGCGTTCGTATCCGGTCGCCGCATCGCTGAGCCACGCAATGAGGTTCACCTGGTCCCGCCGGTCGACCGTGTAAGAGGTCGCGGCGCTGGCGCTCCACACCTGCGTATCGTAGAAACCCATCGCCACGAGGTCCGGACCCTCCGAGTCGCGAGTGCTCATCGGCACCCGCACATCGAACACATCGTACTCGTACCCGAGCACATCCAACGACTCGCGGAGGTAGTGGTCGGCTTCGTAGCTGGACCTGCGGTTCTCGCCGGAGATCCGTTGACCGTATTTGTCGACGATGAGAATGCCGGGCTCCTCGAGACTAGCGGTGATCGGGAGCACCGAGAACTCGTAGACGACATCGGGCGCCTCGCGCGGCAGCGTGTTGACCGCACCGGTGCCATCGACCGCCTCCACGTAGTACCAGATCTCGGTGCCGGGACCGATGAGCGGCGATGGCGAGGGAGCCGTCCACTCCGCGTCCTGGACCGCCGGTGGCGTGAACTCGAACGCGTGCCACGTGCTTCCCTGATCGCTCGACGCGATCAGAGACAGGCTCGCGATGCCGTCATCGTCGCTCACCGCCACGCGGACCGTCTCGGACAGCGCTTCGCTCAGATCGAAGGTGTCGTAGAACCATGACCACGCGGTGTGATCGAACCGCGTGGGCGTGAGCGTCGTCGGGATACCGACACGGAAGCGATCCAGCACGAACCCGACACGGTGAACATGGGGCGGCACGGCAGGTGACGAGTTGTAGAGCCTCCAGTCGAACGCGACGAGTTCGCCCGCGGGCACCGGCATGTCTCTCAGCCAGACCGACTCATACGGCCCCCCGTAGAACGGACCCTGAATGACGAGCGGGTTCCTCATGCTGTAGTCTCCGACGCACTCGGGGGCGGTGCCGACCCAGCTCTGGAGCTTCACCCAATCGTCGGGACCGTACGGCAGATCGATAAACGCCGTGTACTCGTAGATCACGACATCGCTGTCACCGACATCGATCGGCGGTGACAGCAACCGGCTCTCCTGGCCGTCCACCATGACACCCGTCTCCGGATCGACGGCCATCATCCACGAGCGGTTCGTGTGCCAGCTCTGTGGACGAAGCATGTCCGGATCGAACACGCGCTCGAACGCCACGCCTGTCTGGCCGTCGGGTGGCAGGTCGTCGTGTACCCAGCCGTTGTCGCCGGGCGACTCGCAGTCGTCAAGCCAGACGGTCGAGCCTCCGACCTTCCACTCGATGTTGTCGAGCTGCCACGCGCCGTCGAGGACCGAGTGCGACTCGTTGTCGGGCTCGTCCTGGGACGAGTAGACGTGATCCGACTCGAAGCGGAAGCGGATGCGGACGTCCACGCCGGCGTATGCATCGAGCGAGTGGACGGGATGGCCCAGCTCGGGGTAGTCCCACCTCCGGGGCCAGCCCGGCTGCCCGGCGAAGGACCCGTTCGAGTAGTGTGCGAGGGTCGTCCAGCTGACGCCGCCGTCCGATGAGACATCGACGTACCCGTAGTCGTAGCCGCCCTCCATGGCGTACCGCTGGTCCCACTCGAGCGTGACCTCATCACCCGGGTCGCTCCACTCCGAGAGCGGGAAGTCCCGCTCGAGGTACTGCACCCAGTTGTTCCCGTACCCTCGTGCCTGTGCCCAGCACTCGTTGTAGGTCCCGCACCACCACGTCGAGTCCCCGAGATAGGGGAACCCGGAGATTCGGATCGTATCCTTGTGCCAGTGGTTCTCCTGACCCGGAGCCCCGGAGAGATCCTCGGACAGCCATCCGGCGTCGTCCCCGACCGTCGTGTTGAAGTCGGCGTCGAAGATCCAGAGCGTGTCGTCGTCGCAAGTGCGCGTGCCGCGACCCTCTCCCCGGACCCAGCCGACGACCAGCGTCGGCGGCGCATCGGAGAGCTCAGCCGCGGTCGGCTTCGCGGGCCGAGCGGGCGCCGACGATCCCACGCACTCCTGTGCCGGCGCGTGAACCACGGAGAGCCCGAGGGCCAACAGCGCGATTGCGAAGACCATGCGTGTGCGTTTCACCGTGTCGTCTCCTGTCCCGGTCGTGCCCTATCTCACGAGCACCATGCGTCCCCGAACGCTGTTCCGTTCGTCGCTGAGAAGGAACATGTACACGCCCGAGGCCGCTCGGCGGCCATCGTCATCGGTCCCGTCCCAGTACACCTCGCTCGGTCCCGCCCGTTCCACGCGCACACGGCGCGTCGCGATGCGCCTCCCCGCGACATCGTACACGTCCAGGGTCACCATGGCCGGCGGGCCGCTCCGACTGAATGCGATGCGGGCGCCATCGGATGACGGGTTCGTGACGCCGATCAGCGCCAGCCGGCCGATCGAGGCGTCGACCCCCGTCGGGTCCCCGCACGGGCAGCCGGGGAGGCGGGCGCCGATGTCGCCGCCGTCGCTCGCCTGACCGACGCACGGCGAGCACTCCTCGAGCGTGTAGGCGTCGCTGTCACAGAACAACGGATCGACACACATGTTGCCCGGGGCAACGATGTGACCGGCGATCGTCCCGACCCAGTCGCCGCCGTCGTTGCAGAAGATGTTCGTGTACTGGCCGATCGTATCGGCTTCCACGGACCAGACCCCTTCGCCGGGTCCGTTGCAGGCGATGATCGAGTTCAGGGTGATGTTCGACACGGCGTCGCCACGATGCACGCCGGCGCCGACGATGCCCGTGTTCGACACGACCGTACAGTGATCCATCATGGAGTCCCACCCGTAGAAGACCGAGGTGTCTGTCAGAGCGATCGCCAGCCCACCACCCTCATAGGCGATGTTGTTCCGGATCAGGCAGTCCCGCAGCAGCACCTTGTCCGACGCGTAGACGCCTCCGCCGATGTCCGCCTCGTTCCCCTCGATGATGCAGTCGGTGATGGTCGCTCGACCGCCCTCGCACTTGATGCCACCACCGACATCAGCATACCCGCCGGTGATGGTGACGCCGCGGAGCTCGGTCTCGGCCGTCTCGCCCGAACGGAGGTGGAACCCACGGTGAGGTTCGCCGGGGCTCCCCCCGCAGTCGATGATGCACCGGGCCGGGTCGCCGCCGACCGACCGCACCGTGATACGTCGCCCGCCGTAGTCGATGTCCCGATTGCCTTCGCCGGTGAACACACCGTCGCCCAAGACGACCTCGTCCCAGACATCGGCGTCGTCGATGGCCGCCTGGATCGTGGGGAAGTCACCTGTGCCGTCGGCCTCGACGACGAGCGTCCGAGGCGTGCACCCGACGGGCTCCGCGCCCATATGGACACCCCACGGGTTGTTCTCGGGAAGACAGGGTGAAGTCGTCCCGACCGAGAGGTCGCCGACCGTCATGTCGCAGAAGACCGGGTCGAGAAACAGGTTCTCGCTGTGTGTGCAGTCGAGGCTGTCCCCGTAGGCGTTCCCAAACACGCAGGAGTGACGGATCTCCATCTCCGTCCCGTACTTGATGACGCCTCGGTTGAACGCGATCACGGAGTCCTCGACGATGACGTCCGGTCCGTACAGCAACGCGAAGGCGTGGTAGTACTGATGGTCCGCGATCGTCAGCCGAGCCGCGGACAGCTGACCTCCTGCGACGTGAATGGCCGCGTCGTGGGGATGGTTCTGCCAGAACACAACATCTTCGAGATGAAGAACGGAGCCGCCGTCGCAGTAGAGGATCCCTTTGACGAATGCCTGCGCGAAGCAGTCCTCAAAGCGGACGCGCCGCAGGGTCGCGGTGGAGGACCGAAAGCCCGCGCCATCCCCGAACCCGCTCATGCCTGACATCTGCGTGCAGCTGATGATGTCGACGTCTTCCACAAGCGCATCGCTCCCGTCGCATGACAACCCACCGCCGTAGATGCTCGTGCAGCAGTCGGTGATCGTCGTCCGCCGGAGGATCAGCTGACCGTAGTTGGCTATGATGCCCTTCTCCTCGAAGGAGCAGTCTTCGACCCGAAGGCCTGAGCCCTCGATGATCATACCGGCCGAATGGAAGTCGTAGTTCCCGCCACACCTGAACCCGGCGAAGACGGACGTCGTATCCTCGCCCGAGGACAGCACCAGGATATCGTCACCGTCCGACATAAGGAACGTGCTGTCCCGCCCGGCGACGGAGCGGAGCACGAGATTCGTGCCGTGGAAGTCGAGCAGGTCGTTCCCGTCACCCGTGTACGTGCCCGGCGCGACGAGCACCGTGTCTCCCTCCGCCGCGGCGTCGATGCCCTCCTGAATCGTCAGATAGTCGCCGCCGTTGACGTCGACAACGAACGTGGCGGCGGAGATCGCCGCCGGGAGCAGAGCCAGCGTGCAGAGAGCAACGATGTGCGTGCGCATGGGCGGGTCTCCCTACTTGAGAAGCACGAGTTTCTGCTGTCGCGACTCGGGACCGCTGCTCCCGCCGCGGTCGGCTCCTTCCCCGGTCGACACGTCGGCCTCCATCCTCACGAAGTACACACCACTCGCCGCCCGGTCACCCGCGTCGGTGCGGCCGTCCCAGGTCGTCGCGTGCTCGCCCGCCTCGTGCTCGCGGTCCACAAGCGTGCAGACGAGCCGTCCGGCGGCATCGAACACGCGGACCGCTGCGTGTCCTTCACTCGCCAGCGTGTACGCGATGGTCGTCGCCGGATTGAACGGGTTCGGACTCGGAGCGAGGAGCCTGGTCGCGAGAGCCGGCTCGTCCGGCACATTCGTCTCGAGCGGCACACCCACACGGAATCGGTCGAGCATGAATCCTACACCGTGGCAGCCGAGCGAGTCCTCGGGTTCCCGATTGGATGTGTACACGCTCATCTTGAGCCAGTCATTGCCGCCGTACCCACTGATCTCCTCAGCGTAGTGAGCCGCGAACGGACCGCCGTACCAGGAGAATGGCGGCTCCATGCCGCCGAACGTGATGCACTCCGGCTCGTCGCCGGTTGCGAGATCGAGCGAGACGCGGTCGTTCGAGCACTCGGGCAGGTCGATCCAGTAGTACCACTCCGCTACAAGCTCCGGGGCGGCGGCGATGTTGATCGCCGGAGAGAAGAGCAGTGCGCTCTCATCGTCCACCATCACGCCGCTCTCCTCGTCGTACGCGACCATCATCCAGCGCGGGTCGCCCATGACGGTCTCGAGCGAGCGGCGGAAAGTCACCCCTGTCTGCCCGGCCGCCGGGATGTC
>Ga0180436_10000101_pt1 | contig 86834 bp, 91 predicted proteins | sample SS_ome_2_FD_132434 | JGI IMG/M metagenome (GOLD analysis project Ga0180436, IMG submission 132434) | Hypersaline lake sediment archaeal communities from the Salton Sea, California, USA - SS_3_S_2 metaG | ecosystem: Environmental > Aquatic > Non-marine Saline and Alkaline > Hypersaline >...
GACAACGTCGAGATGACGGTGGAGCTGATCACGCCGATCGCGATGGACAAGGAGCTCCGGTTCGCGATCCGCGAAGGCGGCCGCACGGTTGGATCGGGCGTGGTGTCCGAGGTGATCGAGTAGGGCGCCCCCATCGTTCAGGGGCGGGCGACGTGATCGCCGCCCGTCTCGCGACCGACCCACCACGACGTCGCACATTGGAGAGATTCCATGGCCGAAGCCACGGCACAGAAGATTCGGATCCGCATGAAGGCCTACGACTACAAGCTGCTCGACCAGAGCGCGGGTGAGATCGTGGATACGGCGGTGCGCACGGGCGCGCGCGTCGCGGGGCCGATTCCGCTTCCGACGAACAAGAACAAGTGGACCGTGCTGAAGGGCCCGCACATCGACAAGAAGTCGCGGGAGCAGTTCGAGCTCCGAACCCACAAGCGCCTGATCGACATCCTCGATCCGACGCCCCAGACCGTCGATGCGCTGATGAAGCTCGAGCTCGCAGCCGGCGTCGACGTGGAGATCAAGCTCTAGTCATGGCCACGATCGACGTCGTCAATACGCAGAACGAGAAGGCCGGTTCGGTCGATCTCTCCGCGGCGGTGTTCGAGAGTGAGGTCAAGCCTCATCTCCTGCACGCCGAGGTCCGACGCCAGCTCGCGGAGCGACGCGCCGGAACCCACAGCACGAAGAACCGGGCCCTGGTCTCCGGCGGTGGCGCCAAGCCCTACCGCCAGAAGGGCACCGGTCGAGCACGCCAGGGCACGACCCGCGCGCCGCAGTTCCAGGGCGGTGGTGTCGTGTTCGGCCCTGTGCCGCGAGGCTATTCGCACAAGCTTCCGAAGAAGGTGCGCGGTGCCGCTCTCAAGTCGGCGCTCTCCCAGAGCCTCGCGGACTCGAACCTGACCGTCGTCGACGACCTTCAGGTCGACGGGTACAGCACGAAGGCCGTGGTGGGCGTGCTCGGTGCGCTCGGCCTCGAGGGGACGACGCTGATCGTCATCGACGATGCGAACCCGACGGTCGAGGCCTCCGCGCGGAACCTTCCGGGCGTGTCGGTCGTGCGGGCCGAAGGGCTCAACGTCTACGACGTACTGCGCCACAAGAACCTGCTGATTACGCAGGCCGCGGTCGCCAAGGTCGAAGCGCGCCTCGCGGGAGGGAAGGCCTGATGGACCTCCACGAAGTGATCCAGCGACCGATCGTGACGGAGAAGAGCGCCATCGCCCGTGAAGAGGCGAACATCGCGACCTTCCGCGTCGATCCGGCCGCGACCAAGCACGAGATCCGCCGCGCCGTCGAGATGCTCTTCGAGGTGAAGGTCGAGAACGTGCGCACGATGAACCAGCCCGGGAAGAAGAAGCGCGTCGGCAAGAAGATCGGCCGCAAACCCTCCTGGAAGAAGGCGATCGTCGAGCTGGCCCCGGGCCACACGATCGAATATTTCGAGGGAGTCTGATCCATGCCGGTCAAGAAGTACAAGCCGACTTCGGCGGGACGCCGCAACATGAGCGTGTCCGACTTCGCCGAGATCACTCGGGGTCGGCCGGAGCGCTCACTGACCAAGGGCCTCGTCAAGAAGTCCGGCGGGCGCAACAACAACGGGCGAATCACGTCGTACCACCGTGGCGGTGGCGCGCGACGTCGCTTCCGTTCGATCGACTTCCGTCGCAACAAGATCGACGTGCCGGCCAAGGTCGCTGCGATCGAGTACGACCCGAACCGATCGGCGAACATCGCGCTGCTCCATTACGCGGACGGCGAGAAGCGGTACATCCTGAGCCCGCTCGGTCTCAAGGTCGGTGACACGGTGGTCTCCTCGGCGACCGCCGAGATCCATCCGGGCAACGCGATGCCGCTCTCGAAGATCCCGCTCGGTACGCAGGTTCACGCGATCGAGATGAAGCCGGGGAAGGGCGCGCAGCTCGTGCGCTCGGCCGGGACGAGCGCTCAGCTGATGGCCCGCGAAGGCAAGATGGCGACGCTCCGCCTGCCTTCGGGCGAGATGCGCATGGTCCACATCGACTGTCTCGCGACGGTCGGTGAAGTCGGCAACTCCGAGCACGAGAACCAGCGCATCGGCAAGGCGGGCCGCTCCCGCTGGCTCGGCAAGCGAAGCAATGTTCGCGGCGTCGCGATGAACCCGGTCGATCACCCGATGGGTGGCGGCGAGGGGCGCTCTTCGGGTGGTCGCCATCCGTGTACGCCCTGGGGCAAGCCCACCAAGGGTGCCAAGACGCGCAAGAACAAGCAGACCGACAAGTACATCGTCAAGCGACGAGGGAAGAAGTAGGTAACCCGAAATGGCACGTTCACTTCGTAAGGGGCCGTACGTCGATCCGAGCCTTCAGCGGAAGGTCGACAAGCTGGCGACGGGCGGCGGCAAGGGCGTCATCAAGACCTGGTCGCGGCGCTCGATGATCACGCCGGACTTCGTGGGCCTCACGTTCCATGTCCACAACGGCAAGCTCTTCATGCCCGTCTTCGTGACGGAGAACATGGTGGGCCACCGCCTCGGCGAGTTCGCGCCGACCCGGAAGTTCACGGGCCACGCGAGCGACAAGAAGGTGAAGCGCTGATGGCTGATGCAACCACGGTCAAGGCCTCGCTGAGCAACTACCGCGTGAGCGCGCAGAAGGCGCGGCTCGTGGTCGACCAGATTCGCGGCAAGGGCGTCGAGGAAGCGCTGAACCTCCTCGATCTCTCGCCCAAGCGGATCGCCGGTCCGATCGCGAAGCTCGTGCGCTCCGCCGTCGCGAACGCCGAGCAGAAGAACGAGAACCAGCACGCCGGGATCGAGATCGACGATCTCGTCGTGTCCACGATCTACGTCGACGAAGGTCCGAGCATGTGGCGCATCCGCCCGCGCGCTCAGGGCCGCGCCGCCTGGATCCAGAAGCGGACCGCGAGCATCAACGTCGAGCTCTCCGAGCGAGGGAAGAACTAAGCATGGGTCAGAAAGTCCATCCCTACGGCTTCCGGGTCGGCACCCTCTACGGGTGGCAGTCCAACTGGTTTGCCGAGAAGAACTACGCGGAGCAGCTCCACGAGGACGTCCGCATCCGCGAGTTCATCAAGAAGAAGCTCTATCACGCGGGGATCTCGAAGGTCGTCATCGAGCGAACCGGTGACAAGATCGTGATCAACATCCACACCGCGCGCCCCGGCATCCTGATCGGCAAGCGGGGTGCGGAGGTGGACGTGCTCCGAAAGGAGCTCAAGGCCTACACCGCCGCGGACGTCTTCATCAACATCAAGGAGATCCGCAAGGCGGAGCTCGACGCACAGCTGGTCGCGGAGAACATCGCCACCCAGCTCGAGCGCCGCGTCGCGTTCCGGCGGGCCATGAAGAAGGCGATGATCTCGACCATGAAGTTCGGCGCCGAGGGCATCCGGATCCAGTGCTCGGGCCGCCTCGGTGGAGCCGAGATGGGTCGCCGCGAGTGGTACCGCGATGGTCGCGTCCCGCTGCACACGCTGCGCGCCGAGATCGAGTACGGATTCGCCGAAGCCCGCACGACCTACGGGATCATCGGCGTGAAGTGCTGGATCTTCAAGGGAGAGGTCGGCGACCGCGAGCTCAAGCGCGGCCCGCTCTCGCAGGACCACCGATCCGAGACGCCCAGGTAGTCGTCCGGGACAGCGGGCGCGCGCACGACGCCGCCCGGATCCGATGACTCCACCTGGATCGAGCGCTCCTCCGAGGAGCCAAGGAAGAAGAAATGCTTCAACCGAAGAAAGTCAAGCATCGCAAGATGTTCAAGGGCCGCCTCCGCGGCAAGGCCATGCGCGGCAACACGCTCGCCTTCGGCACGTTCGGTCTGCAGGCGATGTCCTCCGGGTTCATCACTGCCCGCCAGATCGAAGCGGCTCGTATCGCGATGACCCGTCACGCCAAGCGCGGCGGCAAGGTCTGGATCCGGATCTTCCCGGACAAGCCGACCACGAAGAAGCCCGCCGAAGTCCGCATGGGTAAGGGTAAGGGCAACCTCGAGGCCTGGGTGGCTCCCGTCAAGCGCGGGCGCGTGCTCTACGAAATGGAAGGCGTCGACCCGCAGGTCGCGCGCGAGGCGCTTCGCCTCGCCGCGCACAAGCTGCCGGTGCGCACGCGTTTCGTGCAGCGGGAGGGGTGATCGAAATGAAGGCCTCCGAACTACGAGACCTCTCCGAGAACGAGCTCGAGCAGAAGGGGAAGGAGCTCCGCGACGAGCTCTTCAACGCGCGGATCCGACGTGCGACCGAACAGCTCGAGAACACCGCACTGCTGGGCCAGCTGAAGAAGGACATCGCTCGAGTCGAAACCCTTCTCACCGAGAAGCGCGCAGCCGGGCAGGGAGCATAGAGCGTGAGCGAACGAGGAAGTCGACGAACCCTGATCGGGACCGTGGTCAGCAACAAGATGGACAAGACCGTCGTCGTGCGTGTCGAACGTCTGGTGCAGGACAAGCGGTACAAGAAGTACATCCGTCGTTATTCGCGCTTCATGGCGCACGACGAGAGCAACGATTGCGCCGAGGGGGACCAGGTTCGGATCATCGAACACCGGCCGCTCTCCAAGCGCAAGCGATGGAAGGTCCAGGAGACGCTCGAAAAGGCGACGCAGATCTGATCCGGCCAGCGAGCCAGGACGGGTCCCGTCGAACCGGCGAGGCAGGCCCGGCGCCCACGGCGCCAGGCAGAGGAACTGAACAATGATTCAAGCAGAATCCACACTCCAGGTGGCGGACAACTCGGGGGCACGGAAGGTGAAGTGCATCCGGGTGCTCGGCGGCTCGCGCCGTCGCTTCGCCTCCGTGGGCGACATCATCGTGGTGGCGGTCAAGGAAGCCATCCCGAATGCTCGCGTGAAGAAGGGCGAGGTTCGCCGCGCGGTGATCGTGCGGACGAAGAAGGCGATCTCGCGTCCCGACGGGACGCACATCCTCTTCGACGAGAACGCCGCCGTCCTGATCAACAAGGACAAGGAAGTCGTCGGGACCCGCATCTTCGGCCCCGTCGCCCGCGAGCTCCGCGGCGCCGGCTTCATGCGCATCGTTTCGCTCGCGCCGGAGGTCCTCTGACATGTCCGAGGCACCCCGTCTCAAGACGCAGTACGACGAGACCATCCGCCCGAAGCTCCAGGAAGAGTTCGGTTACGGGAACGTGAACCAGATCCCGAAGGTGGAGAAGGTCGTCGTCAACATCGGCCTCGGCGAGGCCACGACGAACCCGAAGCTCCTCGAGCGCGCGATGGAAGAGCTGGCGCAGATCACCGGCCAGAAGCCGGTCATGCGCCGGGCCAAGAAGAGCGTGTCGAACTTCAAGCTTCGCGAAGGCCAGCCCATCGGCTGCAGCGTGACGCTCCGCGGCTCCCGCCAGTGGGAGTTTCTCGACCGTCTTCTCAACGTGGCCCTGCCGCGCGTCCGTGACTTCTCGGGCGTCTCGCCGAAGGCGTTCGACGGTCGCGGCAACTACACGCTCGGCGTTCGCGAACAGACCATCTTTCCGGAAGTGGACTACGACAAGGTCGAGAAGGTGACGGGCATGAACGTCACCGTCGTCACGACCGCAACCACCGATGCCGAGGCGAAGAGTCTGCTGACCCACCTCGGCGTGCCCTTCCGGCAGTAAGGAGACAAACCACCATGATGACCGATCCGGTTGGTGACATGTTGGCTCGTATCCGAAACGCGGGCGGCGCGCGACACGCGCAGGTGCGCTGCCCCGCTTCGAAGCTCAAGCTCGCAGTGGCTCAGGTTCTCTCCGACGAGGGATTCGTCGGCGCCGTCTCGAACGACGGCGACGAGAAGAAGCCGACGATGACGATCGACCTCCGCTATCAGGACGACGGCAAGCTCATGATCGAGGGCATGCGGCGCGTCTCGAAGCCGGGGCGTCGGATCTACGTCGGCGCGGGCGATGTCAAGCAGGTTCGTGCCGGTCTCGGCATGGCCATCCTCTCGACGTCCAAGGGCGTCATCTGCGATCGCGACGCCCGGGCCGAGAAGGTCGGCGGCGAAGTGATCTGCGAGGTCTGGTAGCGATGTCCCGCGTAGGAAATCGACCGATTCCGATTCCGTCGGGCGTGACCGTCAACCTCTCGGACGACCAGATCCAGGTGAAGGGGCCGAAGGGCGAGCTCAGCTGCCCGATCCCGGCCGGGATCAAGGTGAAGTCCGAGGACGATCAGCTCTCCTTCGAGCGCCCCGACGACTCGAAGCCCGCGCGAGCGAACCACGGGCTCGCGCGCGCTCTGGCGAACAACATGGTCGTCGGCGTCTCCGAGGGCTTCGTGAGGCGCCTCGAGATCGAGGGCGTCGGCTACCGCGCCGACGTGAAGGGCAAGAGCCTGAACCTCCTCCTCGGCTTCTCGCATCCCGTCGAGATGCCCATTCCCGAGGGCCTCAAGGTCTCCGTCGACCAGAACACGAAGGTCGCGATCGAGGGCGCGGACAAGCAGACTGTCGGCCAGTTCGCGGCCGACATCCGTGCGCTGCGGCCGCCGGAGCCCTACAAGGGCAAGGGTGTCCGCTACGAGGACGAACACATTCGCCGCAAGGTCGGTAAGGCAGGCGCTTGATGAAGAAGAAGATCCAGGACACGAAGCGCCGCAAGTGGCTGGCGCGCAAGGCTCGGACCCGGACCGGTCTGGCCCGCAGCGAGCGGGTCTCGCTCACGGTCTTTCGCAGCGCGAAGCACACCTACGCGCAGCTGATCGACCCGTCGGGCAAGACGTTGGGGGCGGCCTCCACGCGCGATCGCGCGATCGCCGGCGACGGTGGCACGGGCAACGTCGAGGCGGCCAAGAAGGTCGGCGAGGCGATCGGCCGGATCGCCAAGGAAAAGTCGATCGATCAGGTCGTCTTTAATCGAAACGGATTCCTCTTCCACGGTCGCGTCGCGGCCGTCGCCGAAGGGGCTCGCGAAGCGGGGCTTCAGTTCTGACATGGCATCTGTAATTCAATCGTCGCTCCTGAACGCGAACGACTACGAGCTGAACGATCGGGTCATCCACATCAACCGCGTCTCGAAGGTGGTGAAGGGCGGTCGCCGCTTCAGCTTCTCCGCCCTCGTGGTCGTCGGGGACGGCGCGGGCGTCGTCGGTGTCGGTCTCGGTAAGGCGAGCGAAGTGCCGGAAGCGATCCGCAAGGGCGTGGAGCGCGCGCGCAAGTCGCTGATCAAGATCCCGCTGATCGACGGGCGGACGCTGCCCCACGACGTGATCGGGATCTCGGGTGCGGGCCGCGTGCTCATGCAGCCGGCGTCTCCCGGTACGGGCGTGATCGCCGGTGGCCCGGTTCGCGCCGTGGTCGAGTCCGCGGGCGTCTCGGACGTCCTCACCAAGACCCTCGGAACCAAGACGCCGCGCAACGTCGTCAACGCCGTGATGGCCGGGCTCAGCGAGCTCCGCGATCCGGAAGAGCGACTCGCGCAGCTCGGTCGCACGCGTTAAGCGGGAAGGGTAGGTCCATGGCTGACAAGACCGTGAAGATCCAGCAGATCAAGAGCGAGATCGGATACGACCGCAAACAGCGGGCGACCCTGCGCGGCCTCGGGCTGCGCAAGATCCGTCAGATCCGCGAGCTCGAAGACACGCCCGCCGTCCGCGGGATGATCAACAAGGTGCGCCACCTCGTCGTGGTGCTCGAGGACTAGCTCCTCAGGAACTCGACTTCCTCAGGAATTCAGGGAATCAGCATGCTGAACGAACTCTCTTCCAACCCCGGTTCTCGAAGCGCGCGCAAGCGCGTCGGTCGCGGCCCCGGCTCCGGCAAGGGCAAGACCTGCGGGACGGGCGTGAAGGGCCAGGGCACGCGAAGCGGCAAGAAGATCAAGCCGTGGTTCGAGGGTGGCCAGATGCCCCTCTACCAGCGCGTTCCCAAGAAGGGCTTCCAGAACCGTTTCCGCGTCGAGAACGAGGTCGTGAACCTGGCGGCGCTCGCCGTCTTCGGTGACAACGCCGAGGTCGACGTCCAGGCGATGGTCGACAAGGGCCTCGTCCGCGGCTCCGGCAAGCCGGTCAAGGTGCTCGCCGAGGGCGATGCGCCGAACGGGCTCAAGCTCAAGGTCAACAAGATCAGCGCAGCAGCAGCGGCCAAGATCGAGGCCGCGGGCGGAAGCGTGGAGAAGGTCTGAAGTGATCGAGGCGCTCCAGAACGTCTTCCGAATCGAAGAGCTGCGTCGCCGCATCTTCTTCACGGCGGCAATGCTGGCCGTCTACCGGGTGGGCTGCATCGTCGTCACGCCCGGCATCAACGGGAACGTCATCCGCCAGTTCTTCACGCAGATGGAGGGGACGATGTTCGGCTTGCTGAACGTCTTCTCCGGCGGCGCGATGGAGCAGCTCTCGATCTTCGCTCTGGGCATCATGCCCTACATCTCCGCGAGCATCATCTTCCAGCTCCTGACGGTCGTGATCCCGGCCCTCGAGCGCCTCAAGAAGGAAGGCAGCGAAGGCCAGAAGCGGATCACGCAGTGGACCCGCTACGCGACCATCGCCCTCGCGCTCTTCCAGAGCTTCCTGATGTCGATCGCCCTCGAGAACGGTCAGTTCGGAACCGGTGCGGTTCTCGAGCCCGGCTGGGCCTTCCGGCTCACGACGATGATCACGCTGACCGCCGGAACCGCCTTCATCATGTGGCTGGGCGAGCAGGTGACCGAGCGCGGGATCGGGAACGGCATCTCGCTCATCATCTTCTCGGGAATCGTCGTCGGCCTCCCGTCGGGCGTCTCGAACGTCTTCGATCTGGTCCGCACCGGGGAGTACGAGATCCTGAACGTGATCTTCCTGGGCGCCGTCGTCGTCGCCGCGATCGCGTTCGTGGTATTCGTGGAGCGAGGCCAGCGGCGCATCCCGATCCAGCACGCGCGCCGGGGCGGGAACACCGGACAGGCGCAGGCGATGAGCTACTTCCCGCTGCGCGTGAACACCGCCGGCGTGATTCCGCCGATCTTCGCTTCTTCGCTCCTGATGCTGCCCCTCACGGTTCGGCAGTACACGGACAATCCCACGGTCCAGCGCTTCATCGACGACTGGATGAACCCGGGCGCGATCTCGTACAACATCGTGTACGTCGCGCTGATCATCTTCTTCTGCTTCTTCTACACGTCGATCATGATCAACCCGGACGACGTGTCGGAGAACATCAAGCGATCGGGTGGCTACATCCCTGGCGTGCGACCCGGCCGCAAGACCGCCGACTACATCGACGCGGTGCTCTCGCGTCTCACGCTCGTCGGTGCGATCTACGTCGCGGCGATCTGCGTGCTGCCCGTGATCCTGTCGCAGGAGATGGGCGTGCCCTTCTACTTCGGAGGTACGGCGCTCCTGATCGCGGTCAGCGTCTCGCTGGACACGGTGGGCCAGATCGAAGCGCATCTGGTGTCGCGCCGGTACGAAGGCTTCAGCGGCACGGGCCGCGTTCGAGGGAGACTCGGAAGATGAGTCGGATGATCCTGCTGGGCCCGCCCGGGGCAGGGAAGGGCACCCAGGCCACGAGCCTGATCGACCGCCTGGGGATCCCCCACGTGTCGACCGGGGACATGCTTCGTGCGGCCGTGGCGGCCGAGACCCCCGTCGGTCTCCAGGCCAAGGCCGTGATGGAAGCGGGCGAGCTCGTCTCGGACGAGATCGTGATCGGCATCGCCGAAGAGCGCCTCTCCGAGGACGACGCCAGGAAGGGGTTCCTGCTCGACGGATTCCCGCGGACGATCGCGCAGGCGGAGGCGCTCGAAGGGCTGCTCGAGAAGCTCGGCGTCGAGCTCGATTGCTGCCTCGCCCTGACCGTGGACAACGACGCGATCGTCGAACGCCTGCTCAAGCGGGCCGAGATCGAGGGGCGCGCCGACGACAACGAAGAGACGATCCGGGAGCGGATGCGCGAGTACGACGCGAAGACCGCACCGCTGCTGGACTTCTACAGGAGCCGAGGCCGCCTCGTCGAGGTGGACGGCATGGGCACCATCGAAGAGGTGGGAGAGAGGATCAAGCAAGCACTCGACAAGTGAGCGAGGAGGGGACGAGCGCGGGCTTCGGGCCGCGGTCGGTCGTTTCTCGGGAGTAGCCAGTGAGTTTCTCAGAGCGGATCGCCATCAAGAGCCGTCGCCAGATCGAGCAGATGAGGGATGTGGGCCAGCGGACGGCCGAGATCCTTCTGGAGCTCCGGGACCGGGCCAGGCCCGGGATCACGACCGGAGAGCTCGACGAGATCGCGTCGAAAGCCCTGGAAAAGAGGGGGTTGAACTCCCCGTTTCTGGGGTATGCTCCCGGGGGGGTAGCGCCCTACCCAGCGGTCCTCTGTGCCTCGGTCAACGACGAGATCGTGCACGGCATTCCCGGACGACGCGAACTCCGCGAGGGCGACATCATCAGCCTCGACTTCGGTGTGGAACACCGTGGTTGGCACGGCGACACGGCCGTGACGATCGCGATCGGTGACGTCGACCCCGAAGCCGAAAAGCTGATGGCCACGACACATGAGTCGATGAACCTCGGCATCGAGAAGATGCTGCCGGGCAATCGGCTGTCGGACATCGGTCACGCGATCGAGAAGCGAGCACTGAAAGAAGGATACGGAGTCGTCCACCAGTTCGTCGGACACGGGATCGGCCGCGAGATGCACGAGCCGCCCCAGGTTCCGAACTACGGAAGGCCCGGTCGCGGGCCCCGGCTGCGCCCCGGGATGGTCTTTGCGATCGAGCCGATGGTGAACGTGGGAAGCGACAAGGTGAGGGTGCTGGACGACGACTGGACGGCGGTGACCGTCGACGGCTCCCTCTCTGCACATTTCGAGCACACCGTGCTCATCACGGACAACGGCCCCGAGGTCCTGACCCGGATTCCCGGAAGTCACTAGACACGCGGCCGAGACGAGTAGGAAGAAACGATGAAGGTTCGAGCTTCGGTTCGGAAGATGTGTGACAAGTGCCGCGTGATTCGTCGGCGGGGGATCGTTCGCGTGATCTGCGAGAACCCCAAGCACAAGCAGCGCCAGGGCTAAACCATCGCGTCAGGCTTCGCCTGCCGCGAGGACAGAATGAGGCGCCTCTGCTTCGGTAGCGAGGCAGGTCGCCTGAAACGACAGGGACAACACCAATGGCACGCATTGCAGGCGTCGATCTCCCGCGAAACAAGCGGATCGAAATCTCGCTCACGTACATCTACGGCGTCGGTCGCAAGACCGCCCACGATATCTGCGAAGCCGCAGGGATCGAGCCCGGTTCGAAGACCGAGCTCCTCTCCGAGGCCGAGACGATCAAGCTTCGCGAGATCATCGAGAACAACTACAAGGTGGAGGGTGACCTCCGCCGCGAAGTGAACCAGAACATCAAGATGCTGATGGACATCGGCTGCTACCGCGGTCTCCGACACCGCCGTGGTCTGCCCGTCCGTGGTCAGCGAACCCATACGAACGCGCGCACGCGCAAGGGCCCGGCCAAGACGATCGCCGGCAAGAAGATCGCCAAGAAGTAGCCGGAGCCTGACCTCCCATCGCGGAGGCAGCGCGGAGATAGAGACACATGGTCGCCAAGAAGAAGAAGGTCAAGAAGAACATCCAGTCTGGGATCGCGCACATCCAGTCGACGTTCAACAACACGGTCATCACGATCACGGACGTCGGTGGGAACGCGATCTCCTGGGCGAGCTGCGGGCAGCAGGGCTTCAAGGGCTCGAAGAAGTCCACGCCCTTCGCTGCGCAGATCGCAGCCGAGGAGGCCGCCAAGAAGGCGCAGGAGCACGGCGTCCGCTCGCTCGGCGTCTACGTGAAGGGTCCCGGCGGTGGTCGTGAGTCCGCACTCCGCGCCCTGCAGGCCGCAGGCATGAAGATCACGATGATCCGCGACGTCACCCCGATTCCCCACAACGGCTGCCGCCCTCCGAAGCGCCGCCGAGTCTAGAGTTAGTCATCCATGGCACGATATACCGGTTCCGTTTGTCGTCTCTGTCGCCGCGAGGGCACGAAGCTGTTCCTGAAGGGCGACCGCTGCTTCACCGAGAAGTGCGCCATCGAGCGCCGCGCGTATCCCCCGGGCCAGCACGGCCAGGGACGCGTCCGCTTCTCGGACTACGGCGTCCAGCTGCGTGAGAAGCAGAAGGTGAAGCGCATGTACGGCCTGCTGGAGAAGCAGTTCCGCGCCACCTACGACCAGGCCTCGCGCATGAAGGGTCGCTCCGGTGAGAACCTGCTCATGCTCCTCGAGCGCCGCCTCGACAACGTCATCTACCGCCTCGGCTACACGACCTCGCGCGCGGAAGCCCGCCAGCTCGTGAAGCATGGCCACTTCAAGGTCAACGGGCGCAAGGCGCACTCGCCCAGCATGCTGGTCAAGCCCGGATGGGTGATCAGCGTTCGCGATCGCTCGAAGAAGGTGGAGCGCATCAGTGGTGCGCTCGAGACGATGGAAGGCCGCGCGGTTCCGCAGTGGCTCGAGATCGAGAAGGACGAGATGCAGGGCGTGGTGAAGGCGATGCCGAACCGCGAGGACATCACGCTGCCGATCGACGAGCAGCTGATCGTCGAGCTTTACTCGCGATAACGCCGAAGGCGCTATCGCTGGGCTCAGGGCTGTATTCGATTTCAGCTCGGGCGCTGCGATCTCGCGATACGAACTGGACGGAAGCCTCGCCGCTCCGTCACAACACAACTCGTCGCTCCTTCCCGTAACGGGAGCGGGTCCTTGCCGGGACGCCGGCGAAGGACGAATACGAACAAGGGGGTTCCGATGCAGGATGATGTCATCGCGCGCAATTGGCGGGAGCTGATTCGGCCGCGTCGTCTCGACGTGGAAGAGGATACGCTGACCTCGACCTACGGACGCTTCTTCTGTGAGCCGCTCGAGCGGGGCTTCGGCACGACGCTCGGCAACGCGCTTCGCCGCGTGCTCCTCTCGTCGCTCCAGGGCGCGGCGATCACGAGCATCCGGATCGACGGCGTACTCCATGAGTTCTCCACGATTCCCGGCGTGATGGAAGACGTCGCGACGGTCGTGCTGAACCTCAAGGACGTTCGCGTCCGCATGAACACCGAGGGACCGAAGACGATCCGCCTCCGCAAGTCGGGAGCAGGGCAGGTCGTCGCCGGCGACTTCGTGTCCGACGACCAGACCGTCGAGATCATGAATCCCGAGCACAAGATCTGCACCCTCGGTCCCGACTCGGACCTCGAGCTCGAGGCGACGGTCGGTCTCGGCAAGGGCTACGTGCTCGCGGACAAGAACAAGACCGAGGAGATGCCGATCGGCACGATTCCGATCGACTCGGTCTTCTCGCCGATCCGCCGCGTGAACTACACGGTCACGCCGGCCCGCGTCGGCCGCGAGACGGACTTCGATCGCCTGAACCTGGAGCTCTGGACGGACGGCGCGATCGAGCCCGCGGACGCGATCGCCTTCGCCGCGAAGATCCTGAAGGAACAGCTCTCGATCTTCATCAACTTCGAAGAGCAGGCGGAAGCGCCTCAGGCCCTCATCGACGAGCCCGAGCCGCTCAACCCGAACCTCTTCAAGTCGGTCGACGAGCTCGAGCTCTCCGTCCGCTCGGCGAACTGCCTGCAGAACGCCAACATCCGCTTCATCGGCGAGCTGGTCCAGAAGACCGAAGCCGAGATGCTCAAGACGAAGAACTTCGGTCGCAAGTCCCTCAACGAGATCAAGGAGACGCTCGGCGCCCTCGGTCTCTCGCTGGGCATGACGATCGACAACCTGCCTCCGCGCAAGGATCTCGAGCGGATGCGGGAGCAGCGCGAGGCCTAGCGCCTCGCGAAGGAAGAGTAAGGCTTAGTCCCATGAATCATCGCAAGACTGGACGCAAGCTCGGACGCACGAGCGCCCATCGGAAGGCGCTCTTCCGGAACATGGTGACCTCGCTCCTCGAGCACGAGCAGATCCGCACGACGGACGCGAAGGCCAAGGAGCTGCGCGGCGTCGCCGAGCGGATGATCACCCTCGGCAAGAAGGGCACGCTCCATGCGCGCCGCAACGCGCTCCGCACGATCCGCAGCAAGGACGTGACGGCGAAGGTCTTCGACGAGTTGGCCGAGCGCTACAAGGATCGGCCGGGCGGCTACACCCGGGTGATCAAGCTGGGCCAGCGGCCCGGCGATGCCGCGCCGATGTCGATCATCGAGCTGGTGGACCGCGGCGCCGACGCCGGTGGCGCCGCCGAGAGCGACGCCTGAGCGGCGACGCTCGCGAGCAGACACCGGACGGCCGGAGCGACGACGCTTCGGACACCGCCGGGGACAAGCGTCCCGTTTCCGCCGCGGTCAGCCTCGTGCTGGGCGCGGCGGTCGTCGTCCTGGCCGTGGTCGCGATCCTCCAGGTCGACGCAGGTCCGCCGCCGCTCGTGCGCGGCGCGAGCGCCCCGCCGTTCGAGCTGCGTGTCCTGGGGGCCGCCGAGGGAACGGCCGAAGCGCGGCTCGCCCTCGCAGACCTGCGTGGTCGCGTGGTCCTGGTCAACTTCTGGGCGACGTGGTGCGAGCCGTGCGAGAGCGAGATGCCCGCGATGGAGCGACTCTACGCGCGCCTTCCCCGGGACGAGTTCGAGATGGTGGCGGTGGCCATCGATGACGAGGAAGCGCCCGTCCAGCGCTTCCAGGACGAGTACGCGCTCTCGTTCCCGATCGTGCTCGACCTCGATCAGGCCACCTACCAGGCCTATCAGACGATGGGGGTGCCCGAGTCGCTTCTGGTCGACCGGGAAGGGCGGGTCATCGAGCGCTACGTCGGCCCGCGCGAGTGGGATGCGCCCGAGCACGTGGAGCGCCTGGAGCAGGTGATCCGCGAAGGCGGTGCCTGATCCCACCCGACCGGACGTGCCCGAGGTCCGTCGTGGACGGGCCCTTTGGGGACGGATTCGGTACCCTCCGGCGCTGACCGACGATTCACGCACGCTCGGGGGACCGAGGCGGGATGCGCGCCGGGGTCGCCCGTCGACACGGGGACCGGATGCCGGAAGCGGGGTGAAGTCTCTTCTGAGGGGACGTCGCTACGAACCGGTCGCGCGGAGCCGGCCTGGGGCCCGAGTGAAGGGGGAGTGGGTGAAGGCGGTTGGGATGGGTACGTTGATCATCGTGGCGCTGACGATGACGGCGGTGCTCGATCAGGACAGCGGTGTGGGGATCTGGCTCGAGCTTCGCGAGGACCTCGCGGGCGCGTCGCGTCGTGTCGAGGCCCTCGTCGCGCAGAACGATTCGCTCGCCCGCGAGATCGAGCTGCTCGAGGCCGACCCGACCGCGATCGACCGGGCGATCCGGGAAGAGATGGATCTGGCGCTCCCCGGAGAGGTGGTGTTCCGGTTCGTGCCGGCGGCCGGGGCGGCGACGGTGCTCCCGACGAACGACGAGCGAGATGGATCGATCCGTGCCCCGGCGCGGTCGGAAGAAGGACGAGTCAGGTGAAGGAAGCGTTGCGGACGGAGATCGAGAACGCGCTTCGGGCGCTGCTCGATACGGCGGGAGACGCCGATCCGCTCCCGGACTTCGCGATCGAGGTCCCGCGCCAGAAGGAGCACGGCGACTACTCGTGCAACGCGGCGATGCTGCTCGCGAAGCGGCTCCGCCAGAAGCCGCGTGACATCGCGGAGGACCTGAAGGCGCGCCTCGGCGATGCCGGCGGGCTGGTCGCCCACCTCGACGTGGCGGGGCCAGGCTTCCTCAACGTGAAGCTCGCCGAGTCGGGCTGGCAGGACCTGCTGCACGACATCATCGAAGCCGGCGATCGCTATGGACAGTCGGAGTCCGCCGAAGTCGCCGCGGCCCGGACCGGCGACGCGAAGCCGAAGGTCCAGGTCGAGTTCGTCTCCGCGAACCCGACCGGCCCGCTCTCCACGGGTCATGGCCGTCAGGGCATCCTCGGCGACTGCATCGCCCGGCTGCTGGAAGCGACGGGCTGGGACGTCACCCGCGAGTACTACTTCAACGATGGCGGCCGACAGATGCGCGTGCTCGGCGAGTCGGTGAAGGCCCGTTACCTCGAGAGCCTGGGCCTCGCCGCGCCGCCGCCGCCCGCCGCGCTCGAGGACCCCGAGAAGAGCTGGGTCGAGGAAGTCGACGGCCTCCCCGTGGCCTTCCCGAAGGACGGCTACCAGGGGGACTACATCGCCGACATCGCCGCCGGCCTGCGGGCCGCGGAAGGCGACGGACTCGTGGACGAGCCCGGCGAGGGCCGCTTCCGGGACGAAGCCCAGCGGGTCATCTTCGAGGACATCGAAGGGACGCTCAAGCGGATCGGCATCGAGTTCGACGTCTACTACAACGAGCGCAGCCTCTACGACGAGGGCAAGCTCGAAGAGGCGATCACCGACCTGCGGGAGGCCGGCCTGATCTACGATGCGGACGGCGCGACCTGGTTCAAGGCGACCGCGCGCGGACTCGACCGCGACCGCGTCGTGATCAAGAGCAGCGGTGAACCGACGTACCTCATGCCGGACATCGCCTATCACCGGGAGAAGTTCCGGCGCGGCTTCGACCGCGTGATCGACGTCCAGGGCGCCGACCACATCGAGCAGTTTCCGTTCGTACGCGAGGCGACGGACGTGCTGGGAGTGGATGGCGACCGCGTCGAGCTGGTGATGCACCAGTTCGTGACGATCACGAGCGGCGGCGAGCGTGTGAAGCAGTCGACCCGGAAGGCGACCTTCGTGACGGTCGACGAGCTGGTCGAGGACGTCGGGGCGGACGTGTTCCGTTTCTTCATGATCGAGCGCAAGCCCGAAGGCCATCTCGATTTCGACCTCGACCTGGCGAAGGACAAGAACTGGCGGAAGAACCCCGCCTACTACGTCCAGTACGCCCACGCCCGGACCCACGGGATCGAGCGGAAGGCCGCGGAAGAGGGCGTCTCCATGCCCGAGGCGCGCGCCTTCGACGCCGGACGACTCGAGCTCGAAGAAGAGATCGAGCTGGTCAAGAAGCTCGCCACCTTCCCGGAAGTCGTCGCGAACGCCGCGGAGGCCCGCGAGCCCCACCACATCGCCTACTACCTGCGCGAGGTGGCGGGTCTCTGGAACCCCTATCTCCAGGATGGCGATCGCCACCGCGTCCTCTCCGAGGACGAGGGGCTCACGGCGGCGCGACTCGGCCTCGCCCTCGCCATCCGAAACGTGCTGGCCAGCGGCCTCGGGCTGCTCGGGGTCGGCGCGCCGGAGCGGATGTAATGGCGTCGCCGCGCGGACGAGGCCTCCGCCCGGGCGGCATCGTGCGTGCGGTGGTGCGGCTCGTGCTGCTCGTGGCCGTCGGTTTCGGCGTCGGTCTCGTGTTCGGTCTCGTGACCGAGGAGCCGGAGCTGATCGCGGGGCATCTGCGCGGGGAAGGGGAGGCGGTCCCGCTGTCGGCGACGCCCGAGGGCGCGGCGGCAGGTCCGGACGCGGCGACGCCCGAGGGCGCGGCAGCAGGTCCGGACGCGGCGACGGGGCAGGAAGTCTATGCGAGCGCTGCGATGGATCCGCGTCCGATGGTCGAGCCTGCCGAGCGGGAGGCGGCCGCGTCGCTGCCGCGGGTCGCTGCCCCTGTGCCGAAGGCCGTTCCGGCGGCGACGCCCGTCGTGAAGGGCGTTCCCGCTGCGCCGCGCCGCGCGACACCCGTCGAGGTCGCGGGCCCCGTTCCCGACACCGCGCGCCGCGCCGCGAAGGTCCAGAAGGCGGCGCGTCCCTGGTCGATCCAGGTCGGGGCCTTCTCCGAGAAGCGCGCCGCGCGGCGGCTCGCCGAGACGCTCTCGGGCGGGTACCCGGTCGAGGTCCTTCCGGCGACGCGGGACGGTGGTCGCTGGCGCGTTCGCGTTCAGCCGATCGCGACCGAAGACCGCGCGCGAGCGACGGCGGAGAAGCTGAAGCGCGAGGAAGGGCTGCCGACCTGGGTGACGCCCATGGACGACGGCCGCGGGAGCGCGGAGGGACGCTCGGGCTGATGGCCGACTCGGCGGACGAGCAGACACTGAAGGCGCCGCGTCGGGTCGGGGTCGTCGGTGCCGGCGGGCAATTGGGTCGCTGCCTCGTGCGGCAGATCGACTCGGCGCCGGACCTCGCCGCGAGCTTCGCGCTCACGCGGGCGGACGTCGATCTCTCGGACGAGGCGGGCCTCGCGGACGCGATCGCGCAGGCGCTCGACGAAGCGGTGGGCGGTCCGCCGGAAGTGGTGATCAACGCGGCGGCGTATACGAAGGTCGACCTCTGCGAGTCGGAGCAGGCGCTCGCGTATCAGACCAATGCCCTCGCGCCCGGGGAGTGGGCCCGGCAGCTCGCCGCGCGGGGGATCCGGTTCATCCACGTCTCCACGGACTACGTCTTCGCCGGGGAGGGCACGCTTCCCTACCGCGAGGGCGACGCGACCGATCCCCGAACGGTCTACGGAGCGAGCAAACGAGCGGGGGAGGTCGCCGTGCTCGGGCACCAGCCGGACGCGCTCGTCGTCCGGACCAGCTGGGTCTTCGGGCCCGGGCGGAACTTCCCGCTCGCGATCCTCGACCAGGCGCAGAAGCGACGAAGCGGCGAAGCCGAAGGCCCGCTCACGGTCGTCGACGATCAGCACGGCGCGCCGACCTTCGCCGAGGATCTCGCCTTCGCGCTCCTCGCGATCGCGCGGCAGGACGAGGACCAGTGGGGAGGCGGTCTCCTCCACCTCCGCAACGGAGGCGAGACGACCTGGTACGCCTTCGCCCGCGAGATCCTCGATCAGGCGGGCTTCGGCGACGTCGAGATCGAGCCCGTCCCCTCGTCCACCTTCGAGACGGCGGCCCGGCGCCCCCTCTTCTCGGTCCTGGACTGCCGCTGGGCCGAATCGAAGGGAATCGTGATGCCGTCGTGGAAGGACGCGCTTTCCCGCTATCTTGCGGGGCCCGACTGCCCGTACGAGCTCGCGGCGACCTCCGCCGACTCCGCCGCCGACTCCTCCCATCCCGCCGCCCCGAAAGAGACCACGCGATGAGCGTCGATCAATCGCGCATCCGCAACTTCTGCATCATCGCTCACATCGACCACGGCAAGAGCACCCTGGCCGATCGTCTCCTCGATGCCACGCAGTCGATCTCGGAACGCGAGAAGAAGGACCAGTTCCTCGACAACATGGATCTCGAGCGCGAGCGCGGGATCACCATCAAGGCCCAGACGGCCCGCATGAACTTCATCGCCGCCGACGGCGAGGAGTACGTGCTCAACCTGATCGACACGCCCGGGCACGTCGATTTCTCCTACGAGGTATCGCGCGCGCTCGCTGCCTGCGAGGGCGCGCTGCTGATCGTCGACGCGTCCCAGGGGATCGAGGCCCAGACCCTCGCGAACGCCTACCTGGCGGTCGACGCGGACCTCGAGCTGATCCCCGTCATCAACAAGATCGACCTGCCGAGTGCGGATCCGGATCGCGTGGCCCAGGAGGTCGAGGACATCGTCGGGCTCGCGGCCGAGGATTGCCTGCCGGTCTCCGCGAAGACGGGGCAGGGCGTCGAGGCCGTCCTCCAGGCGATCGTCGACAACGTGCCGCCGCCCGAGGGCGACCGCGAGGCGCCGGCGCAGGCGCTGGTCTTCGATGCCTGGTTCGACCCCTACGTGGGCGCCGTGATGCTCGTCCGCGTCGTGCACGGCGCGCTCCATCGCCGTGAGCGGGTGAAGTTCATGGTGGCGGGCATCGAGCACGAGATCACCCAGCTGAACGTGATCGACCCGAAGCCGCGCAAGGTCGACACCCTGGCCGCGGGCGAGGTCGGGATGGTCGTGGCCGGCGTGAAGTCGCTCGCCGAGGTCCAGATCGGGGACACGATCACGACGGCCTCGGGCGGCGCAGAGGCCCCCCTGGAAGGCTTCCAGGAAGTGAAGCCGATGGTCTTCTCCGGGCTCTATCCCGTCGACGCCGAGGACTACGAAGACCTGAAGACGGCCCTCGAGAAGCTCGAGCTGAACGACTCTTCCTTCTCGTACGAGCCCGAGACGAGCGCTGCCCTGGGCTTCGGCTTCCGCTGCGGCTTCCTGGGCTTCCTCCACGCGGAGATCGTGCAGGAGCGCCTCGAGCGCGAGTACGACCTCGACCTGATCACGACCGCGCCGACGGTGCGCTACCTCGTCGTGCCGAAGGAAGGGGAGCCCTTCGAGATCGAGACCCCGGCCGCCCTCCCGGACGTGCAGGACATCCAGCAGATCGAGGAGCCCGTCGTCCTCGCGACGATCCACGTCCCGTCGGAACACCTCGGCGCGGTGCTCGGCCTCTGTCAGGACCGGCGGGGGACCCAGAAGGACATGGGCGTCCACGGCAACCGGGTCCAGGTCCGCTACGAGCTGCCCCTCAACGAGATCGTCACCGACTTCCACGACAAGCTGAAGAGCGCGACCCGCGGCTACGGCTCCTTCGACTACGAGCTCGTCGGCTTCCAGCCGTCGGCGCTCCAGAAGCTCGACGTGCTCGTGAACGGCGATCCGGTCGATGCGCTCTCGCTGATCGTGCACAAGGACAAGGCCTTCAACCGTGGCGCCGAGCTGACCAAGAAGCTCAAGGAGTTCATCCCGCGCCAGCAGTTCCCCATCGCGATCCAGGCGGCGATCGGGAGCCGGGTGATCGCGCGGACCACGGTGCGCGCCGTTCGCAAGAACGTGATCGCGAAGTGCTACGGCGGTGACATCACGCGAAAGCGCAAGCTGCTCGAGAAGCAGAAGGCGGGCAAGAAGCGGATGAAGATGGTGGGCAGCGTCGAAATCCCGCAGGAGGCATTCCTCGCCGCGCTGCGTCTGGGAGACGACTAGTGGCGGAGGATTCGGGAAACGCGTCGGACGAGGGAGGCGAGGCGCTTCCGCCGGAGGGCGGGACCGTCGAGGCGATCGTCGAGCAGGTCGTGACGCTCGTGATCGCGATCGCGATCGCGCTGCTGATCCGTCAGGTCCTGATCGAGCCCTTCCGGATTCCCTCGGGCTCGATGTTCCCGACGCTCCTCGAGGGCGATCACCTCTTCGTGAACAAGCTCTCCTATGGCCCTCGGATCCCGTTCACGGACCTTCGTCTGCCGGGCTTCCGAGAGCCCGAGCGAGGCGACATCGTCGTCTTCGAGGTCGCCCGGCCGATGCAGCGCGGGTACCCGGACACCATGGCCGTCGATCGCGCGCCGAAGGGCTCCCGCAGCGAGGACTTCGTGAAGCGTCTGGTCGGGCTGCCCGGTGACGAGATCAGCTGGCGTCACGGTCAGGTCTTCGTGAACGGGGAGCCGCTGGCGATGCAGCAGGTACCCGAGGGCTGGACCGAGAAGGAAAGCGGGAAGTTCTACGACCGCCACATCGAGGATCTCGGCGAGTGTCGTCACTCCGTCCTCTACGACCCGCTCCCGCGCAACTGGCGGCTCGAGCGCGGCGGCCCGATCCTCGTCGAGCCCGGTCGCTACTTCATGATGGGCGACAACCGCGACAACTCGAAGGACAGTCGCGAGTGGGGGACGGTCCGTCTCGAGGAGCTGAAGGGGCCCGCGTTCATCCTCTACTGGTCGTGGAACGTGAACGGCAACATGCTCTCGTTCTTCAACCCGGTGAACTGGTTCACCGCCGAGAAGCGCTGGGATCGCATGTTCAAGGGGCTCGACTGTGACCCGGTTCCCGGGGGCGCGGACGGCTGAGACGGCGTTCTGCGAGCGTTCCAGGCGCTCGCCCCGGCGCACGTGCGCCGCGGGCAGGGCGGGTCGTTGCTGATTCCCCGGATTTCGCGCTGACCCCGGATTGAAAGGCCCGCGCACCGCGGTACTCTCTCGCACGTTCCCTTCATCCTTTAACCCCGTCCAGTGAGTCGGGGAAGGACGAGGCTGCGTCGATGACACCCCCTGCCGCCCCTGGCGAGGCACCCGAACGGGTGCACGCCGAAGACCCTGCCCACGCGCTCCCGCCGGAATCCGGCGGTACAGAGCGCTCCGGAAGGCGATCCGGAAGGGTTGTTCTCGACGATGAAGCGATCCGACGCGCGCTCAAGCGAATCGCGCACGAGATCGTCGAGAGCGCCGATGGGACCGATCACCTCTACCTCGTCGCGATTCCCAACGGCGGCGTTCCGCTCGGACGTCTGCTGGTCGACAACCTCGAGAGCCTGACCGGCGCGCGCCCGCCGCTCGGCATCCTCGACACGACGCTCTATCGCGACGACCTCTCGACCCGCGGCAGTCGGCCCCTGCTCCGCAGGACCGAGATGCCCTCGTCGGTCGACGGCCGGGTCGTCGTCCTCGTCGAAGACGTGGTGAACACGGGTCGGACGATCCGCGCCGGAATGGACGCGCTGATGGACTTCGGGCGCCCCTCCCACGTGCGCGTCGTGGCCCTCGTCGATCGAGGCCACCGCGAGCTGCCGATCAAGATCGACTACGTGGGCAAGAACATTCCGACCCAGCCGGGCGACAAGGTCGTGTTCCGGGCGCCTCTCTCCGCAGAAGGCGAACCCGCGGTCGCGGATCAGGACGGAGACGGACCGACCCGCGTGGGCACGCTCGAGCTCTCCGTCCTCGAGGCAGACGGGGAAGAAGGGGGGGGGCGATGATCGGCCGCGACATCCTCGGGATCGAGGACCTGTCCCGAGAGGACATCGAGACGATCCTCGAGACCGCCGAGCGGATGCAGGAGATCGGGAATCGCGAGGTCAAGAAGGTGCCGACCCTGCGCGGGCGGACCCATATCAACCTCTTCTTCGAGCCGTCGACGCGAACGCAGACGAGCTTCGAGATCGCCGGCAAGCGGCTCGCCGCGGACGTCGTGAACTTCTCGGTCTCGAGCTCGAGCGTGACCAAGAAGGAGACGCTCCTCGACACGGCGAAGACCCTCGACGCGATGGATCCCGACGTGGTCGTCGTTCGGCACAAGGTGGCCGGCGTCCCCCATCGCCTCGCGGAGGTGCTCGAGGCCCCGGTGATCAATGCCGGAGACGGCGCCCACGAGCACCCCTCCCAGGCGCTCCTCGACATGCTCACGGTGCGCGAGCAGAAAGGCCGGATCGAGGGCCTCACGGTCACGATCATCGGCGACATCGCCCACAGTCGCGTGGCCCGCTCGAACATCTACGGCTTCCGGAAGCTCGGCGCCGAGGTCCGGGTGGCGGGACCGCCCACGATGCTCCCCGCCGAGATCGAGCAGCTCGGCGTCAAGGCCTACACGAACCTGCGCGAGGCGATCGAGGGAGCGGACGTCGTGATGGCGCTCCGCATCCAGATGGAGCGGCTCGAGGGGGCGTGCTTCCCGAGCGTCCGCGAATACGCCGCGACCTTCGGCCTCGACCGGGCCCGACTGCGATACGCGAAGGAAGACGCGATCGTCATGCATCCGGGCCCCGTCAATCGAGGCGTCGAGCTCGCCCACGAGCTCGCCGACCACCGCCCGAGCGTGATCCTCGACCAGGTCCGCAACGGCGTCGCCCTCCGCATGGCGCTCCTCTACCTGGTCGCCGGTCGGGGAGGGCGCTAGGCGATGAGTCGATTGATCGTTCGCAACGGACGCCTGCTCGACCCGAGCCAGGACCTCGACCTCGAGGCCGGCCAGGCCGAGCTGCTGATCGAAGACGGCCGGATCGCGACCCTCGCCACCGGCGGAGACGCGATTCCGACGGACGGGGCGGAGGTCGTCGACGCGGAGGGCGCCTGGATCGCCCCGGGGCTGATCGACGTGCACACCCATCTGCGCGAGCCCGGTCAGGAGTACAAGGAAGACCTCGCGAGCGGCGGAACCGCCGCGGTCGCCGGGGGCTTCACACAGGTCGCCTGCATGGCCAACACGGATCCCGTCAACGACGACCCGTCGGTCACGAAGTACATCCTCGACCGCGCCGAGAAGGAGTCGCCGGCCAAGGTTCGCGTGATCGCCGCGGCGACCCGGGGCCTGCGTGGCGAGGTGATGACCGAGATGATGGCGCTGCGCGAGGCGGGGGCGGTCGCCTTCAGCGACGACGGCGCGGTGATCATGGACTCCGGCGTCATGCGGCGCGTGCTCGAATATTCGAAGATGGCCGACGCCCCCGTGATCGTCCACGCCGAAGACTGCACCCTCCGCGGAGGGGGCGTCGTCAACGAGGGCCCGGTCGCGACGCGCCTCGGCCTGCCCGGGAACCCCGCTGCGGCGGAGGAGATCATGGTTGCCCGAGACGTGCGGCTCGCCTCGCTGACGGGCGCCCACGTGCACGTGGCGCATGTCTCGACCGCGGGTGCCGTCCACATGATCCGCAAGGCCCGGGAGGCGGGGATCCGCGTGACGGCGGAGGTCACGCCGCACCACCTCACGCTCACCGACGAAGCGACGATGGGATTCGACACGAACACGCGGGTCGCGCCGCCGCTGCGCTCCCGGACGGACGTGGACGCGCTGCGCGCCGCGTTGGCCGACGGCGTGATCGACGTGATCGCGACCGACCATGCGCCCCACGCGAGCCACGAGAAGGAAGTCGAGTTCACCGAGGCGCCCCCCGGCATGATCGGCCTCGAGACCGCGGTCGCGGTCTGTCTCGAGCTCGTCCGGGAGGGAACGCTCTCTCCACTCGAGCTCGTCCGTCGCCTGTCGACGGAGGGGGCCCGCATCCTCGGACTCGAGGGCGGCTCGCTCCGCGAGGGCGCGCCGGGCGACGTCGCTCTGATCGACCCCGGGCGCGAGTGGACCTACGACCCTGCACAGGGCTTTTCGAAGAGCCGGAACTCTCCCTGGTCGGGAGAGACCTTCACGGGGCGAGTCAAGGCGACGATCGTCGACGGCCGGCTCGTCTACGACTTCGATCGCGGCGTGCTCATCCGATGAGCCAGGTCGCCTCGACTCTTCTCGATGGCCGCCCCTTCCTCCTAGGCCTGTACCTCGATCGCGGAGCAATGATTCGATGAGCAAGACCTCGATGACGGTGGACGAACTGCTGGGGCGCGAGACGGCGCCCGCGGCGCTCGCCCTGGCGGATGGGACGGTCTACCGGGGCCGCGCCTTCGGTGCGCGCACCGTGCAGAGCGGGGAGGTCGTGTTCAACACGAGCCTGACCGGCTACCAGGAGATCGCGACCGACCCGTCCTACGCGGGTCAGATCGTGACGATGACCTACACGCAGATCGGGAACGTCGGCGTGAACGCGCTCGACGACGAGTCGCGGAAGCCCTTCCTCTCCGGCTTCGTCGTCAAGGAGCTCTTCGATACGCCGTCGAACTACCGCTCGGAGGGCGACCTCGACGCGATGCTCGCCGAGGCCGGGATCCCGGGTCTCGCCGGAATCGACACGCGCGCCCTCGTACGTCGCATCCGGGACGGCGGGGCGCAGGTCGGCGTCCTGTCGACGGATCCGGCGCTCCAGGACGCGGACGCGCTCGTCGAGCGCGCCCGCCAGGCGCCCGGACTCGACGGCGTGGATTGGGTCGCGAACGTGACCACGCCCTCGAAGTACGACTTCGACGAAGGGATCTGGCCCGGCGTGGACGGGCAGCTGCCCCGCGCCGAGCGCCCCGGTCAGAGGCTCAAGGTGGTCGCCTACGACTTCGGCGTGAAGAAGAACATCCTGCGCCTGCTCGTGGAGCAGGGCTTCGACGTGACGGTCGTGCCGGCGACGACGCCGGCGAGCGAGGCCCTCGCGATGAACCCGGACGGGATCTTCCTCTCGAACGGTCCCGGGGATCCGGCGGCGGTCGAGGGCGTCCAGCCGATCGTCCGGGAGCTCGTGCAGGAGAAGCCCGTATTCGGGATCTGCCTCGGGCATCAGATCCTCGGCCTCGCCCTCGGTGGGAAGACCCGGAAGCTCAAGTTCGGTCATCACGGGGGCAACCAGCCGGGCAAGGATCTCGCGACCGGCAAGGTCGCGATCTGCGCCGAGAACCATGGCTACGCGGTCGAGGCGGACAGCCTGCGGGCCGCAGGCGAGCCGGTCGCGATCACCCACATCAACCTGAACGACGAGACCGTCGAGGGGATCGCCCACGAGGCGAAGCCGCTCTTCTCGGTCCAGTACCACCCCGAGGCCTCGCCCGGGCCGCACGACGCCCAGTACTTCTTCTCGCGCTTCCGCGAGATGGTCGAGCGGTCGGCGGCCGGGGAGAGCGTGACCGGCGCCCAGATCTGCGGTGCAGGAGACGCCGGCTGAACTCCCTTTCCGGGACAGCAGTCCCGTCCCCAGATTCCGCCCTGACTGCCCAGGGCGCCCGGAGTCCCAAGTGCCCCGAAGAGACGACATCCACAAGATCATGGTGATCGGGTCCGGCCCGATCGTGATCGGCCAGGCCTGCGAGTTCGACTACTCGGGGACCCAGGCCTGCAAAGCCCTCCGCGAGGAGGGCTACAGCGTGGTCCTGCTGAACTCGAATCCGGCGACGATCATGACGGACCCGGAGACCGCGGATCGGACCTACGTCGAGCCGATGACGGTCACGTCGGTCGAGCAGATCATCGCGGAGGAGCGACCGGACGCGCTCCTGCCGACGATCGGCGGCCAGACCGCGCTCAACCTGGCGATCGACCTCGCCGAGGCGGGCGTCCTCGACAAGTACGGCGTGCAGCTGATCGGCGCGAATCTCGAGGCGATCAACAAGGCCGAGGATCGCCAGCTCTTCCGCGCGGCGATGGACAAGATCGGGCTCAAGATGCCGGCGTCGGGGATCGCGACGAACCTCGAAGAGGCGCGCGAGATCCAGAAGACGACCGGGCTTCCGACGATCATCCGGCCCAGCTTCACGATGGGCGGCTCCGGCGGCGGCGTCTGCGAGAAGATGGAGGACTTCGACCGGATGGCGCAGTGGGCGCTCGATCAGTCGCCCACGAACCAGATCCTCGTCGAGCAGTCGGTCGCGGGCTGGAAGGAATACGAGCTCGAGGTGATGCGCGACAACGCGGACAACGTCGTGATCATCTGCTCGATCGAGAATTTCGACGCGATGGGCGTCCACACCGGCGACTCGATCACCGTGGCCCCCGCCCAAACGCTCACCGATCGCGAGTATCAGGAGATGCGCGACGCTGCGGTGGCGATCATGCGCGAGATCGGCGTCGACACCGGAGGCTCGAACGTGCAGTTCGGCGTGAACCCGGAGGACGGGTCGCTGATCGTCATCGAGATGAATCCGCGCGTCTCGCGCTCCTCGGCCCTCGCGTCCAAGGCGACGGGCTTTCCGATCGCGAAGATCGCGGCGAAGCTCGCCGTCGGCTTCTCCCTCGACGAGATTCGCAACGACATCACGAAGGAGACCCCGGCCTCCTTCGAGCCCTCGATCGACTACGTCGTCACGAAGATCCCGCGCTTCACCTTCGAGAAGTTCCCGAACACCGACGCCGAGCTGACGACCCAGATGAAGTCCGTGGGCGAGGCGATGGCGATCGGGCGGACCTTCAAGGAGAGCTTCCAGAAGGCGATCCGATCCCTCGAGATCGGGCACATGGGCTTCGACACCCCGGAGCTCGATCCCGAGGACCAGGAAGCCTCGCTCTGGGCCCAGATCGACCGGCCCTGTGCGACGCGCCCGTGGGCGCTCGTCGAGGCATTCCGTCGGGGCGCGACCGTCGAGACGCTCTTCGACCGGACGAAGATCGATCCGTGGTTCCTGCGCAACCTCGAGGAGATCGCGATCGCCGAGAAGCGACTCGCCGAGGCGCCGGAGTCCGATCGGGACGCGATGCTCCGCCCCGCGAAGCAGATGGGCTTCTCGGACTCGCGAATCGGCGCGCTCTGGGGCAAGAGCGAAGCCGAGGTGCGCGACGACCGCCACCGCCTCGACATCCGGCCTGTCTACAAGCGCGTCGACACCTGCGCCGCGGAGTTCGTGGCCCACACGCCTTACCTCTACTCGACCTACGAGGACGAGTGCGAGGCGGAAACGACCGACCGGAAGAAGATCATGATCCTGGGCGGCGGCCCGAACCGGATCGGGCAGGGGATCGAGTTCGACTACTGCTGCGTCCACGCCGTCTTCGCCCTCCGCGAAGCCGGCTTCGAGACGATCATGGTCAACTGCAACCCCGAGACCGTCTCCACGGACTACGACACGAGCGACCGCCTCTACTTCGAGCCGCTGACCCTCGAGGACGTGCTCGAGATCGTCGAGCTCGAGAAGCCCGACGGGGTGATCGTCCAGTTCGGCGGGCAGACGCCGCTCAAGCTCGCCGTCGCCCTCGAGAAGGCCGGCGCGCCGATCATCGGCACGAGCCCCGACGCGATCGATCGCGCCGAGGATCGCGAGCGATTCGACGCGCTGCTCGAGCAGCTCGGCCTCGTCCGACCGGAGGGCGACGTCGCCCGGAGCGCCGACGAAGCGGAGATCATCGCGGAGCGGATCGGCTACCCGGTCCTGGTCCGTCCGTCCTACGTGCTGGGCGGACGAGCCATGCAGATCGTCCAGAACGTCGACGAGCTGCGCCGATACATGCAGTTCGCGGTCAAGGCCTCGGACGAACACCCGGTCCTGATCGACCGTTTCCTCGCGGACGCGACGGAAGTCGACGTGGACGCCATCTGCGACGGCAAGCGCGTCGTCGTCGGCGGGATCATGGAGCACATCGAGGAAGCCGGCGTCCACTCCGGCGATTCAGCCTGTTCGCTGCCGCCGTATTCCCTCGCCCCCGAGCGGATCGCGGAGATCATCGAAGCGACGCGCCAGCTCGCGCTCGAGATCGGCGTGCGCGGTCTGATGAACGTCCAGTACGCGGTGAAGGACGAGCAGGTCTACGTGATCGAAGTCAACCCGCGGGCCTCGCGGACGGTCCCCTTCGTTTCGAAGGCGATCGGGAGGCCCCTGGCGAAGCTCGCCGCGCGCATCATGGGCGGCGAGACCCTCGAGCAGCTCGGGTTCACCGAAGAGATCGTGCCGACCCACTACTCGGTCAAGGAAGCCGTCTTCCCCTTCGTCAAGTTCCCCGGCGTCGACACGATCCTCGGCCCCGAGATGAAGAGCACCGGCGAGGTCATGGGCATCGACTCGAGCTTCGGCCGTGCTTACGCCAAGAGCCAGATCCAGGCGGGCAACAGCCTTCCGGTCGAAGGCGGGGCCGTGCTCGTCTCCGTCCGAGAAGAGGAACACCAGCGTGTGTTCCAGCCGATCAAGACCCTCGTCGACGAAGGCTTCAAAGTCGTCGCGACGACCGGAACCGCCGCGACGCTCGAGCGTCTCGGGATCGAGTGCGAGGTCGTGAACAAGGTCTACGAAGGCTCGCCGCATACGCAGGATCGGATCGAGAGCGGGGACGTCGTGCTCGTGATCAACACGACGAACAACGACCCGAAGTCGATCGAGGATTCGAAGTCCCTGCGGCGCGCCGCGCTGCTCGCCGGCGTGCCGTACTGCACGACCCTCGCGGCGGCGCGGGCGAGCGCGGATGCCATCGCGGCGATGCGCGCCGAATCGATCGGCGTGCGAAGCCTTCAGCGGATCCACGAGGCGGGGTAGGCGCGCCCGGGGCGGGGTCTCCGCCCGCCCGGCTCGTGGCCCGGTGCTGAAGGGAACGCAGGGCTTCGCTTTTCTTTCGCCCTGGCTTACTCTGAGCGCGTTCTCCAGCGGAGCCCGCGATTCGATGGCCGAGACGCTTCACGATCAGATCGCCGCGCTGCACGGGGCCGTCGTGGCCCTCGGGCGTGCGGAGGAGTCGGGGGATCCCGCGCGGGCGGCGCCGGCCTCGGCCGAGGAAGCGGCGGCGAAGCGGCTCGGTCAGCTGCTCGGTCGCGCGCTGCCGAAGGAGCTGCGCGCGCGGCTCCAGAAGGTCGAGAAGCGACTCGGGGCCCGGAAGCCCGAGGCGCCGCGGCGGGACCTCGGGCGTGAGATCCTCGAGCTGATCGATCCGCTCGGTCGGGCGGGCTGGCCGGACGAGCTGCTCGCCAAGTCGCTCGCGGCGCTGCCCGGCGTCGGTCCCAAGAAGGCGGAAGGGTTCGCGCGTCGGGGCTTCGAACGCGTGAGCGATCTGCTCTTCTGGCTGCCGGCCCGCTACGAGGATCGTCGTCGGGTGCTGACCGTCGGCGAGCTCAAGGTCGGGGCGACGGCGACGTTCGTCGGCGAGGTGAAGGTCGTGGACTGGGTGCCGACCCGCCGCGGCGGGCGCTTCGGAAAGATCTTTCAGGCGGTGGTCGGCGACGACGAGTCGATCGTGACCCTCAAGTGGTTCCGCGGCGGCGACGCGATCGCGAAGAGCGTGACGAAGGGCAAGCAGGTCCTCGTGAGCGGCGAGGTCAAGCGCTACCGCTTCTCGAAGGAGCTGATCCACCCGGACGTCGAGGTCCTGAAGGCGTCGAAGTCGGAGGCGGAGGAGGGCGCCGACGCCCCGGACGAGAAGAAGCCGTCGGCGAAGTCGTCCAGCGCGAGCGACGACGACGAGCTCGGCCGGGTCGTGCCGGTCTACACCGCGCCCGAAGGCATGAACCCGCGAACCCTGCGTCGACTGATCGGCCAGGCGGTCCAGGCCTACAGCGATCTGGTCGTCGGGCATCTCCCGGACGACGTCGTCGAAGAGCGCGGGCTCCCGAGCGTCCCCGTCGCGCTGCGGGCCCTGCATCGCCCCGAGGCGGACGTCGACGTCGAGCAGTACGCGGCCTTCGCGTCGCCGGCGCACGAACGCCTCGTGCTCGAGGAGCTCTACCTGCTCGAGCTGGGGCTCGCGATGCGGCGCGCGAAGTCCAGCCAGAAGCCGGGGGTGGCGATCGATTCTTCGCGCCCGGAGTCGCGGACCGCTGCGAAGGCGCTGCCCTGGAAGCTGACCGGGGCGCAGCGACGCGTGATCGGGGAGATCCTGGGGGACCTCGGCCGGCCCCATCCGATGAACCGGCTCGTACAGGGGGACGTCGGGAGCGGGAAGACCGCGGTCGCGATGTTGTCGGCGGTGGCGGTGGCGGCGTGCGGCGGACAGACGGCGCTGATGGCGCCGACCGAGCTGCTCGCCGAGCAGCACTACCGGACCCTCTCGAAGATGGTCGAGAGTGGCGGCGACGCGATTCCGCTCCGGGTCGGGCTGCTGACGGCTTCGCTTCCGCGCGCCGAAATCAAGCAGGTCCGCGGACTCCTCGCGATGGGCGAGATCGATCTCGTCGTCGGGACCCACGCACTCGTCGCCGGGGAGATCGCCTTCAAGGACCTCGTTCTTTCGATCGTCGACGAGCAGCACCGTTTCGGCGTGATGCAGCGCGCCGCCCTCGGCGCCCCGCGCCCGGACGGCCGCTATCCCCACCGCATGGTCATGACCGCGACCCCGATTCCGCGGAGCCTCGCGATGACCCTCTACGGGGAGCTCGATCTGTCGGTCATCGACGAGCTGCCGCCGGGTCGCAAGCCGATCGAGACGATCCTGCTCCGCTCGGGGGAGGGGCAGCGCGTGATGGATCTGATCCGCGAGACCCTCGAGCGAAACGAGCGCGTCTACGTCGTCTATCCGCTCGTCGAGGAGAGCGAGAAGATGGATCTGCGCTCGGCGATCGACTCGGCGGAGCAGATCGGCCGCGCCTTCCCCGACCACCGCGTCGATCTCGTGCACGGGCGGCTCGACGCCGCGGAGCGGCAGGCCGCGATGGAGCGCTTCGCTTCGGGCGCCTCTTCGATCCTGGTCGCAACCACGGTGATCGAGGTGGGGGTCGACGTCCCCGAGGCGACGCTCATGGTGATCGAGCACGCGGAGCGCTTCGGACTGGCCCAGCTCCACCAGCTCCGCGGCCGGGTGGGGCGGGGCGGGGCGAAGGGCTCCTGTGTGCTCGTCGCGCGCGGCAGCAGCGAGAAGAGCGAGCAGCGGCTGCGGGCGATGATCCGGACGACGGACGGGTTCAAGATCGCGGATGCGGATCTCGACATCCGCGGCCCGGGCGACTTCCTCGGAACGCGCCAGAGCGGGCACCTGCCGGAGCTGCGGATCGCGGACCTGCTCCGGGACACCCTGCTCGTCGCGGCGGCCCGGAACATCGCGCGCCGCGAGATCGACGCCGACCCCACGCTGCAGAGCGCCCCGGCGACGCGGCGGGCCGTCCGCGCACGCTGGGGGAGCCGGATCGATCTGTCCGGGGTGGGCTAGATTCCGCACGGGGCGGGGACCGTTCAGGAGCGATCTCGGGATTCCCCGCCGATTCGCGAGAGATGTGTCGATTTCACCGTGATCCGCATTATCATGGGGTGAAACGGACGCGCTTTCGCGAGGCCCGCGTGTTCTGCCGCCGAATCACCCATCCCACCGATCTCGAAGCGATCCAGACGCTTCGCTACCGGGTCCTGGTGGAGGAGATGGGCCGGCCCCACCCGAACGCGGACGTGGCGGCGGGGCGAATGGCGGAGTCCCTCGACGCCGGTGCGGTCCACCTCGGGGCCTACGAGCAGACGCCGGGCCGGGTCGCCGAGCTGGTCGGGGCGCTCCGGATCAACCTGCCGGGCCACGGGGATCTGCGCGCCTTCGGCGAATACCACCCGGCGATCCTGGCGAAGCAAGGCCCTCGCACGGGGGTGGTCTCGCGCCTGGTCACGGCACCGCATGCGCGCGGCGGTTGGGGCGGACCGGGGCTGGCCCTCGCGATCGAGGCCTACCGCATCGCGCTGGCGGAGCGGCTGGACGCGGTCGAGATCGATTGCCACGCCTCGCTCATCGGCTTCTTCGAATGGCTGGGGTTCGTCGTCTACCGACGCTTCGCGCATCCCGACTTCGGCGACGTCGCGCTGCTCCGCATCCACCCCTTCGATCGCGCCGCGCTCGAAGCGGCCGGTTCACCGCTCGTCGCCGTCTTCGACGAGGCGTCGGCGGGCGAGGCGGGCGTAGCGGGCGTAGCGGGCGTAGCGGGCGCGAGGCGTGCTCAAGCTTGACGCCCGATCGGCCGTAGCCTAAAACCAACCGCCATGAACGAGTTCACGAACCACGCCAGCCGCAGCCTTCTCGGGCTTCTCGCGCTCCTGCTCCTTATCGGGGCGGGCGGGGCTGCCTAGCGTCTGGACCGAAGGTCCGCGAACGACGAAGCCCCTCCCGCCTGATCGGCCGGAGGGGCTTCGTCGTTTCTGTTTCTTTCGCGCCCTTGGGGCGCGATGACAGAACGGCAATACACGCTGGTTCGTTGCAGCGGGCTCCTCTCCGGCCGGCCAGGTGGGCACGGGCATGGAGAGAACGATGGATTCGCATCAGGAACGAGGAGACGGGGTTCGCCCGGCCGGGAACCGGCCCGGCGCGATGCCCCACGATCGCTACCGCCCCTTCGTGCGCTTCGATCTGCCGGATCGGACGTGGCCCGATCGCGTGCTCGAGCAGGCGCCGCGCTGGTGCAGCGTCGACCTTCGGGACGGGAACCAGGCGCTGGTCGAGCCGATGGGCTGGGATCGGAAGATCCGCCTCTTCGAATCCCTCGTGGCGGCGGGCTTCCCCGAGATCGAGGTCGGATTCCCGGCGGCGTCGCAGACCGACTTCGACTTCGTCCGCCGGCTGATCGACGAAGAGCGCATTCCCGACGACGTGACGGTCCAGGTCCTCGTGCAGTGCCGCGAGGACCTGATCGAGCGGACCTTCGCCGCGATCGAAGGCGCCCCGAGCACGATCGTGCACTTCTACAACTCGACGTCGCCGATCCAACGGCGCGTCGTGTTCCGGGAGGATCGTGCCGGGATCACGAAGATCGCGGTCGATGCGGCGAGGCGCGTCAAGGCGGCGGCGGACGCGCGTCCCCGCGAACGCATCCGCTTCGAGTACTCCCCGGAGAGCTACTCGTCGACGGAGCTCGAGTACGCCGTCGAGATCAGCGAGGCGGTGATGGACGTGATCGAGCCGGACGCCTCCCGGCCCGTGATCCTCAACCTGCCGGCGACGGTCGAGGTCGCGACGCCGAACGTGTACGCGGACTCGATCGAGCTCTTCTGTCGGAGCCTCGCGCATCGCGAGGCGGCGATCGTCAGCGTGCATCCGCACAACGATCGCGGCTGCGCGGTCGCGGCGGCGGAGCTCGGATTGATGGCGGGCGCGGATCGCGTCGAGGGCACGCTCTTCGGGAACGGGGAGCGGACCGGGAACGTCGACGTCGTGACTCTCGCGCTCAACCTGATGAGCCAGGGCGTCGACCCGCAGCTCGACTTCACGGACCTGCCCGCGCTGGTGCGGAAGGTCGAGCAGGCCAACCGCCTGCCGGTCCATCCGCGTCACCCCTATGCCGGGGAGCTCGTCTACACCGCGTTCTCGGGCTCCCACCAGGACGCCATCCGGAAAGGGCTCGCCGCGCTCGAAGGAGAGGGCGCGTCGCATTGGGAGGTGCCGTATCTGCCCGTCGATCCCGCGGACGTCGGCCGCAGCTACGAAGCGGTCATCCGGATCAACTCCCAATCGGGAAAGGGCGGTGTCGCCTACGTGCTCGAGAGCGAGCACGGCTACGCGTTGCCCCGGCGGATGCAGATCGACTTCTCGGCGATCGTGCAGGCCTGGGCGGACTCCAACGAAGAGGAGCTGGTCAGCGAGCGTGTCCGCACGCTCTTCGAGCGGACCTACCTCGACGTCGAGGGCGGGCCGCGGCTGGTCGGGGATCGGACGATCGCGAGCGGCGACGGGGCGCGGGACGTCGTCTCGGCGACGCTCGCGTGGGGTGCTTCGCGGGTGCCGCTCGAGGCCGAGGGCGCCGGGCCGGTCGATGCCTTCGTCGCCGGACTGGGCGGGGCGCTCGGGGTCCCGCTGCGGGTCGGGGACTATCACGAGCACGCGCTCGGTGCCGGGGCGGACGCTCTGGCGGTGGCGTACGTCGAGGTCGTGTTCGGTCCCGACCGCCGGCTCTTCGGCGCCGGCCGCGCGGCGAGCATCGTCGACGCCTCGTTCCGAGCGGTGCTCTCGGCGGTGGCGCGGGCGGTTGCCCGGGGCTGGGTCGAGGAGCCGCCGATCGCGTCGGCCACGCGGACCGGAACCGATCCGGATTGACCCGTCGATCGGGCGGGGGTCTTCGGGCCCCCGCCCCGGCGCTACCTTTGGCGTGACCGGTCCCGTCACGCGCTCGGGGGAAGCTCCAGGCGACGGCTGCGTGGGGGCGCTGGTCGCGAGCGGAGGGGGAAGGGCGTTGCGCCTGTTGCACACGGCGGATTGGCATCTGGGGCGACTCTTCCACGGCGTCTCCCTGGTCGACGATCAGGCGCATCTCCTCGACGAGCTCGTGCGGCTGGTCGCCGAATCGGCGATCGATGCCGTCCTGATCGCCGGGGACGTGTACGACCGCGCCGTTCCGCCGCCCGACGCCGTCACCCTCTTCGACGCGTTCCTCGCGAGAGTCGCGGGCGAGCTGGGCGTGCCGGTCGTCGTGATCGCCGGGAATCACGACAGCGCGGATCGGCTGGGCTTCGGTGCCCGCCTGCTCGCGCAGGGCGGTCTCCACGTCCGGGGCCGCCTCGAAGCCGAGCCCGCCCCGATCGAGCTCACGGACGCCCACGGGCCCGTCGATCTCGTGGCGCTGCCCTTCGTGGATCCGCCGCACGCGCGCGCGACGCTCGGGGAGCCCGAGCTCCGGGATCACGATGCGTGCAATGCCGCGCTGCTCTCGCGGGCCCGGGCAGCGCTCCGGCCGGGTCGCCGGAGCGTCTGTGTGGCCCACGCCTTCGTCGCCGGTGCGTCGGACAGCGAGTCCGAGCGGCCGCTGGTCGTCGGCGGGGGCGGGCACGTCGCCGCGTCGCATTTCGAGGGCTTCGACTACGTCGCCCTGGGCCATCTCCACCGTCCCCAGCGCGTCACTCGGGATGCGATCCGCTATTCGGGCTCGCTGATGCCCTACAGCTTCGGGGAAGCGAGCCATGAGAAGAGCGTCTCCGTCGTGGAGCTCGACGAGGGCGGATCCGTCGCGATCGAAGCCGTTCCGCTCACGCCGCGCAGGGCGGTTCGCGTCGTCGAGGGGACGCTCGCGTCGCTTCTCGAGGCCACGCCGGAAGGCGTTTCGAGTGACGACTATCTGCTCGTCCGGCTGACGGACGCGGGCGCGCTCTATCACCCGATGGCCCGGCTGCGTGAGCGCTACGCCAACGTGCTCCAGATCGAGCGACCGGCGCTCGAGGTCGCCGCGGGCGGGGCGGTGGCCGCGGCGCAGTCGTTGGCGCCGCGCTCGCCCGAGGATCTCTTCGCAGACTTCTTCGAAGCGGTCATGGACCGGCAGATGGACGACGCCGAGCGTGCCGCCCTCGGCGAGCTGGAGGCGCCTTCGCCGGGTGCCGAGGCGCCTTCGCCGAGTGCCGACGCGGCAGGAGGAGCGCGATGAGGCCGCTCCGCGTCGAGATCGAAGCGTTCGGCTCCTTCGCCGATCGACAGGTCGTGGACTTCGAGGGGCTCGGGACCGACCGGCTCTTCCTGATCCACGGTCCGACGGGCGCGGGCAAGTCGACGATCCTCGAGGCGATCTGCTTCGCGCTCTACGGCACCCCGGCGGGCGCGGATGCTTCGGCGCCGCATCTCCGGAGCCAGCATGCCGCGCCGGACCGCGTGACGCGTGTCGTACTCTGGTTCGCGCTCGGTGGAATGCGGTATCGCGTGGAGCGCACGCCCCGCCAGCGGCGGCCGAAGCGGCGCGGCGAAGGCTTCGTCGAGGAACGCGGAACCGCGGTCCTCGAACGCTTCAAGCCCGGCGTGCCGGAGGACGGTCCGGGTGAGCCGCTCGCCACGAAGCAGAGTGAGGTCGACGCGGAGGTCCGGAGCCTGCTCGGCCTCGATCGCTCCCAGTTCCGCCAGGTGATCCTGCTTCCCCAGGGCGAGTTCCGCCAGCTGCTCGAGGCTTCGAGCAAGGAGCGGCAGGAGATCCTCTCGCGCCTCTTCGACATCGATCGCTACGCGGCGCTCGAACGGCAGCTGAAGGGCGCCGCGGAGCGTCTCCGAAACGAGCTCGGCCGGGTCGAGGAGCGCCGCGCGACGCTGCTCGGGCAGGCCGAGGCGCAGAACGAGGAGGCGTTCGCGCTTCGTCGGAAGGCGCTCGACGAGGAGACGCTGGAGGCGAAGAAACAGCTCGCCGCCGCGATCGCAGTCGAGGGCGCCGCCCGCGAGGCGCTCGACCGGGGCCGGACGGATCGCGAACGCCTGCAGGCGCGGGCGGCGGCGGTGAAGCTTCACGCGGATCTGCTCGCTCGACGACCCGAGTTCGAGAACGAACGCACGCGCCTGCGCGACGCGGCGCGGGCGGAGCCGGTGGCCGTCCGCTTCGAGGCGCTTGCGGCGGCCCGGCGGACGGCCGAGGCGGCGGCGACGCGTCTCGCGGAAGCGACATCGGCCGTCGAGGCGGCCGAAGAGGCGATCGAGCGGGCACGCAACGACGAGTACGCGGCGCGCGAGCGGGCGCCCGAGCTGCGCGGCCTCGACGAGTCGATCGCCCGCCTGCGTGCCTCGGGCGACGCCGTGGCGCGACTCGAGGAGGCGCGCCGGGAACACGAGGCGGCGATCGGGGTCCAGAGCGAGCGCGCCGAGCGTCTCGGGCGGAACGAGGAAGCCTTCTCCGCCGCGCAGGCGGCGCTCGCCACCCTCGAAGCCCGGGCGGAGCGCCACGCGGAGCGGCTCGACGTCCAACGCACGCGCAGAGAGAGCCGGACGGACCTCGCGGCGCGCCTCGAACGCGCGCGACAGCGATCGGGACTTCTAGAGCGTCGCGCCCGCCGCGCCGAGCGGCTCGCGGCGCTCGACCAGGCGCTCGAGTCCGGACGGGCCACGCTGGCGCAGGCCGAGACCGCGCTGCACCAGGCACGCGCGCAGGAGCGGGCGGCCGCGGCCCAGCGCCTGGCGGTCTCGCTCGTCGAAGGCGAGGCCTGTCCGGTCTGCGGGGCGACCACGCATCCCGCTCCCGCGGAGCAGGTGCCCGCCGAAGGCGCGGGCGCGCACGCCGCGGACTCGGCGATCGAGGGGCTCGAAGCCGCGGTGACCCGCGCCCGGGCGGACCTCGAGCCGCGGGTGGCCGAACGGGCCGGACTCGCCGGCGAGCAGGCCTCCGAGGAGCGCGCCCTCGATGCGCTCGCGGAGGGCGACGGGGCGGAGGGGACCGCGGACGTGGCGGCGCTGAGCGAAGCGCTCGCGGAGGCCGACCGCGCGCTCGCCGCCGGGGAGGACGAGCTCGCGGAAGCGACCCGGGCGAGGGAGGCCCTCGCGGAGCGTCGCGCAGGCTTCGAGTCGATGCGGGCGTCGCTCGAGGCCCTGCGGCGAGACCATGCGGCGGGCGAGGCGTCGCTCGGCGCTTCGCAGCGGAACCTCGACGCGCAGGCGGCGGTTCTTCCGCCCGAGGCGACGACCCCGGAGAGCCTGGACGCGGCGATCGCCGCCGCCGAGGCGAGGCGGTCGGCGCTGGCGGAGCGGATCGAGACGACGGCTCGGGCGGTCGAAGAGGCCGTCCGGACGCGAGCGGAGCGGGAAGCGACCCGGGTTGCGGCGGCGGACGAGAAGGCGCGCGCCCTCGCGGCCGTCGAAGAGACCCAGGGGGCCGCGGAGGAGGCACGGAAGCGGACCGGCTTCGAGACGGAGGCCGCCGTGCGCGCCGCGCATCTCGACGAGGCGGCGCGGGCGGTGCTGCAGGAGCGCGTGGACGACTACGACCGCGAGCTCGAAGCGGCGCGGCGCGCCGAGGAGTCTGCAACCGAGTCCGCGGCCGAGGCGACCGAGGTCGACGTCGACGCCCTCGCCGAGGCGCTCGAGGGGGCGACGCGGACGCGCGCGGAGCGTCAGGATACGATCGCGCGGCTCGAGGAGCGTGCGACGGGCTGGTCGCGGCTGGCGGCGTCGCTGGAGGCGCTGATCGAAGAGAACGGCGCACTGGTGGCCCGCTACGAGCGGATCGGGGGACTCGCGAACGTGGCGGGCGGCGAGAATCCCGAGCGGGTCTCGTTCCAGCGCTTCGTGCTCGCTGCGTTCCTCGACGAAGTGCTCGCGCTGGCGACGGTCTCGCTGCGGCGGATGAGCAAGGGACGCTATTCGCTCCAGCGCCTCACGGAGCTCGGCGACCGGCGGCGTCGGGGGGGGCTCGACCTCGCGGTCTGGGATGCGCACACGGGCCAGGAGCGCCCGGTCGCGACGCTCTCGGGCGGCGAGTCGTTCTGTGCGGCCCTCGCTCTGGCGCTCGGGCTCGCCGAGGTCGTGCAACGCCACAGCGGCGGGACGCGTCTCGACGCGATCTTCGTGGACGAGGGGTTCGGCTCGCTCGATCCGGAGAGCCTCGAGCTCGCGCTGGCCACGCTGGTCGAACTCCAGTCCGGCGGGCGCATGGTCGGGCTGATCTCCCACGTGCCCGAGCTGAAGGAGCGGATCGACACGCGGATCGCGGTGCAGCCCGGCAGGGGGGGCAGCTCGCTCTCGGTGACGCGGCCGTGATCTTCGAGTCGGCGTGGGGTGCGGCCGGGACCGGGCCGGAATGAGTCCGCCGGCTCCGCCCGGCGCTCCCGGGGCCCACCCGCGCGATCGATTGCGACGGGTCCTCGGCCTCCGGGACGCTTCGATGTTGATCGTGGCGTCGGTGGTGGGGAGCGGAATCTTCTTCACGCCTGCGCAGGTGGCGGGGCTGCTGCCCGGCGCGGGCTGGATCCTCGCGGCCTGGATCGCAGGCGCGCTGATCTCGCTCGCCGGGGCGTTCGCGAACGCGGAGCTGGGGGCGATGTTCCCGCGCGCCGGCGGCGACTACGTCTACCTGCGCGAGGGGCTCCACCCCGCAGCCGGGTTCCTCGTGGGTTGGCTCTCCTTCTTCGCCATCTACACCGGGACGATCGCCGCGCTCGCCGTCGTGTTCGCCGAGTCCCTGGCTCCCGCCCTCGGCCTCGAGCGGCCGGGCATCGTCGGCCTCGCCTCCCTGGTGATCGGGGTCTGCTCGCTCCTCAATCTGCGGGGCACGCGCTGGGGGGCCTCGCTGAACAACCTGACCTCGGGGACCAAGATCGTGGCGCTGCTCGCCTTCGTCCTCGTCGCGCCGGTCCTGGGGGAGGGCAGCTTCACTCCCTGGACCGGCGCGGCGCTCGACGCCGCCGGGATCCCGCCGACGGGCGGGGCGCTCGAAGCCGGGGGCGCGGACGGGCGGGGCGGCTGGCTCGCCTTCGGCCAGGCCCTGTCGCCGGTGCTCTTCTCCTATCTCGGGTGGAACGCGTGCGTCTACGTCGCGAGCGAGATCGAGGATCCCGCGCGCAACCTGCCGCGCTCGCTCTTCCTCGGTCTCGCCATCTGCAGCGCGCTCTACGTGGCGGTGAACGTGGTCTACTTCTACGCGCTCACACCGGCGGAGCTGCGCACGTCGGTCGATGCCGGAGAGGCCGCGGCGAACGCGCTCTTCGGGCCCGTCGGCGCCCGCTGGATCTCGGCCTTCGTGCTGGTGTCGGTGGTCGGTACGCTGAACGCCACGGTGCTGGTCGGTCCGCGCATCGTCTACGCGATGGCCCTCGACGGGATGTTCCTGCGGCGGGCGGACCGGGTGCACGACGGCTTCCAGACGCCGAGCACCGCGATCGCCGTCCAGGCCCTCGTCTCGATCGCCCTCGTCGTCTTCCTCGAGAGCTTTCCGCGGGCCCTCGACTTCACCGTCTTCGGGATCGTGCTCGCGACCTCCGCCGACGTCGTCGCGCTCTTCGCGCTCCGTCGGCGCCAGCCCGATCGCCCACGCCCGTACCGGGCCTGGGGCCATCCCTGGGTGCCCGGCGCCTATCTGGTCGTCAACCTGGCGATCGGAGGCGCGATCGCGGTGTCGCGGCCCTGGGAGGCGGCCGTGACCGTGGCGCTGCTTGCGGGGGGGCTGCTGGTCTACGTGTGCTTTCTGCGCGCGGGCGGGGCGCCGGAGGAGGACCCGGTCCGTCCGGAGGGCTGACGGTCGTCGGCGGGCTCGCTCGGGCGCTTCGAATCGCGGCGCCCTGGTACCTCCGAGGCCATTTCTCCAGTAAGATCGGGCGATTCGAAGGGGTCCCAAAGGGATGATCGATCGCTGCCTCCAAGCCTGTGCCGCCCTCGCCGCCGCCGCCCGGAATCGGGTCGGCGCCGCGGACGGGACGCGCACGACGACGGAGGGGGCTCGCTAGCCCACCGGGGCCGGGCGATCCGAGAGGATCGAGTCAGGAAACGGTGGGCGGGCGACGGACGGGCAGGGTGCTGCCTCTCGTCACGGAGATCGGGCGCGGACCCGATCCGGGCGAGGGACGGCACGCCGAACGGGTCGGCTCCGAGGCGGGTCTCCTGCATCGACCACGCACGTGGTCCAGGCAGTCCCCCCAAAGAGAGCGACCGAGTCGTCCGAGGCGATCCGGGTGGCCCTCCGAGAGGAAGGGACCCGGCGCGATCGGACGGGACATGCGAAGCGGCTGCGAGAGCTCCGGCGAAGCGCGGGGGCACCTTCGAGCCAGCGAGACGAGACGACCGACATGACGGATTCCTTCCGACACGATTTCAACAAGCTGAACCGCCTTCCTCCCTACATCCTTTCGGAGGTGACGGAGCTGACCCGCGCCGGCCGTCGCGCCGGCGAGGACATCATCGACCTCGGTATGGGCAACCCGGACCTGGCCACGCCGAAGCACGTGATCGACAAGATCTGCGAGGCGGCCCAGGACCCCCGCAACCATCGCTACTCCTCGAGCCAGGGCCTGCCGAACCTGCGCGCGGGCATCACGGAGTGGTACAAGCGCCGGCACGACGTCGACCTCGATCCCGCGACCGAAGCCGTCGCCGTGATCGGGGCGAAGGAAGGCCTGAGCCACTTCGTCCTGATGACCGCGGGCCCCGGCGACGTCGTCCTGGTTCCCGACCCCGCCTACCCGATCCACCAGTACTCGGTGATCATCGCGGGGGCGGATCTGCGCAAGGTCCCGCTGAACCACGAGAGCGACTTCATCGAGAATCTCGAGCAGGCGGTCAGCCGGACGTGGCCCAAGCCGAAGATGCTCATCATCTCGTTCCCGGCGAACCCGACGACCCACATCATCGACCTGCCGTTCCTGGAACGGATCGTCGAGTTCGCCCGGGCGAACGACCTGATGATCCTTCATGACTTCGCGTATGCGGAGATCGCCTTCGACGGGTACAAGCCGCCTTCGATCCTCGAGGTCCCGGGCGCCAAGGACATCGCGATCGAGTTCGTCTCGTTCTCGAAGAGCCACTCGATGGCCGGTTGGCGGGTCGGCTTCGCCTGCGGCAATCCCGAGATGATCCACGCGCTCAAGCGCATCAAGTCCTACCTCGACTACGGCATGCCCCAGGCGATCCAGATCGGCGCGATCACCGCGCTCCGCGGCCCGCAGGATTGCGTCGCGGAGAACTGCGCGATCTACAAGGAGCGCCGTGACGTCCTGATCGACGGTCTCGCCGCGCCGGGCGAAGGGCAGTGGAAGATCGAGAAGCCCCTGGCGACGATGTTCGTCTGGGCGCCGATCCCGGAGCCCTGGGCGCAGCTCGGCAGTCTCGAGTTCTCGAAGCGCCTGCTGAAGGAGGCCGGCGTCGCGGTCTCTCCGGGCGTCGGCTTCGGCGAGGGAGGCGAGGGCCACGTCCGTTTCGCCCTCGTCGAGAACAAGCACCGGATCCGCCAGGCGGTCCGTGGCATCCGTCGATTCTTCCGCGAGGCGAAGCCCTAACGGGCGCGCCGGAGCGCAGGTCCAGCAATCGTCGGCGCTCGCGCGTCGGCATCCGAGGAGAACGAGATGAGCGGCAACCAGGATGGCATCGGCGTCGGACTGATCGGCTTCGGCACGATCGGGACGGGCGTGGTCAAGGTGCTCGCCGACAACGCCGCGGAGATCGAGCAGCGCCTCGGCTTTCCGCTGCGGATGGTCCGGATCGCGGACCTCGATCAGGAGACGGACCGCGGTGTCGACCTGTCCGGCATCCACTTCGACGCCGACGCGAGCGCGCTGATCGCGGATCCGAACGTCCACATCGTGATCGAGCTCGTCGGCGGCTACGACGTGCCCAAGAAATTCATCCTCGAGGCCTTCGAGGCGGGCAAGCACGTCGTCACGGCGAACAAGGCGCTGCTCGCCATGTACGGCCGGGAGATCTTCGGGACGGCTTCGGCGAAGGGGCTCGACATCGCCTTCGAGGCCGCGGTCGGGGGCGGGATCCCGATCCTGCGCTCCCTGCGCGAAGGCCTGGCGGCGAACCAGATCGAGACGGTGCTCGGGATCCTCAACGGCACGACGAACTACGTGCTGACCGAGATGGAGTCGACGGGGGAGGACTTCGACGTCGTGCTCAAACGGGCGCAGGAACTCGGCTACGCCGAGGCCGACCCGACCTTCGACGTCGAGGGGATCGACGCCGCCCACAAGCTCGCGCTGCTGACGACGATGGCCTACGGCGCCGAGGTGGTGTTCGAGGAAATCCCGACGGAAGGCATTCGCGGGCTCCTGCCCCTCGATTTCGAGCTGGCGGACGATTTCGGATACAAGATCAAGCTGCTGGGCGTCGCGAAGTGCCATCGCGCGGAAGACGGGACCGAGCGGATCGAGTCGCGGGTCCAGCCGACGATGGTGCCGAAGACGAGCATGCTCGCGAACGTCGACGGGGCGATGAACGCCGTCGAGGTGATCGGCAACGCGGTCGGGCCGACGCTCTACTACGGGGCCGGCGCCGGCGAGATGCCGACGGCGAGCGCCGTCGTGGGCGACCTGATCGAGATCGCCCGCGAGATCAAGCGCGGCGAGGCCGGGCCCGTCGCGCCGCTCAGCTATCTGCCCCAGCACATCGTCGCGAAGCAGACGGTCCCGCCGAGCGAGGTCCTCGGCCGCGCCTACCTGCGCTTCACCGCGAGGGACGAGCCGGGCGTGCTCAGCCGGATCACCGGCGCGCTCGGCGAGGAGGGCGTCGGCATCGCCTCGGTCGTGCAGCGCGAGACCGGGACGGGGGCCGCGACGGTGCCCGTGATCGTGTTGACCCACGTCGCGAGTGAAGCGGCGCTCACCGCCGCGCTCGCGAAGATCGAAGCGCTCGCCGAGGTCACGGAATCGCCGCGGGTGATCCGGATCGAGGAGGACGTCTAGTCATGTCCGCTGCTTCCCCTTCGGACGCTTCCGCCAAGCCGCGCCCGCGCGCCTGGTTCGAGTCGCTCGCGAACCCGGACGAGCGGTACGGCCTCGACGAGGTGGTCTATACGGACTCGACCGGCGGGCTGCTGCAGGTCGTCCACGACATGGACGAGCTCAAGAAGACCTCCGGTGCCGAGTGGAGGGAGCACTTCGAGCGGCGGGCCCGGAAGAACGAGTGGCCCTACGGCTCCGGCGTCTGGGGCAAGAAGGAGTGGGTGCTTCCGGACATCGACAACGAGAACGTCGTGTCGATGTACGAGGGACACACGAACCTCTTCTGGGCCGAGCGCTACGGACGCGAGATCGGGCTCGATGATCTCTGGCTGAAGCTCTGCGGCAACAGCCACACGGGCTCCTTCAAGGATCTCGGGATGACGGTGCTCGTCTCCCAGGTCAAGCAGATGATCGCGAATGGAGCCGACATCCCCGCCGTCGCCTGTGCCTCGACCGGCGATACCTCGGCGGCGCTCTCGGCCTACGCGGCGGCGGCGGGCATCCCGGCGATCGTGTTCCTTCCGCGCGGCAAGATCTCGCTCGCGCAGCTGATCCAGCCCGTCGCGAACGGCGCGATCGTCTTCGCGCTCGATACGGACTTCGACGGCTGCATGGAGATCGTGAAGCAGGTCTCCGCGAACGACGGGGTCTATCTCGCGAACTCGATGAACAGCCTGCGCGTCGAAGGGCAGAAGACCGTCGGGCTCGAGATCGTGCAGCAGCTCGACTGGCAGGTGCCGGACTGGATCGTGATTCCGGGCGGCAACCTCGGGAACGTCTCGGCCCTCGCGAAGGGCATCGACATGCTCTTCGATCTCGGCCTGATCTCGAAGCGGCCGCGAATCTGCGTGGGGCAGGCCGAGGCGGCGAATCCGCTCTACCTCGCCTACCAGAAGGACTTCGAGGTCTTCGAGCCGATCGCGGCGCGGAAGACCGTCGCCTCGGCGATCCAGATCGGGAACCCGGTCTCGTACTTGAAGGCGGTCGATGCGCTGAAGCGCTACGACGGCGTCGTCGAGCAGGCGACGGAGGCCGAGATCCTCGAGGAGTGTGCGAAGGCGGACCGGACCGGGCTCTTCAACTGCCCGCACACCGGGGTGGCGCTCGTCGCGCTGCGGAAGCTCCAGGCGCGCGGGCTCGTCAAGTCGAGCGATCAGGTGGTCGTCGTGTCGACGGCCCACGGGCTCAAGTTCGTCGACTCGAAGCTCGCCTACCACTCGATGGAGCTCGAGGGGATCGTCGCCGAGCACCCGAATCCGCCGATCGAGCTCGACGCCGACTACGGAACCGTGCGGGACCAGATGCTGCGCGAGATCGAGTCCCGATTCCGGGGCTGAGCCCCTCCGCCTCGCGTTCCGCGCGGCGCGTTCCATCGGGACGCCGACGGTCGCTGGGAGAGCGCTAGAGTCCCGGCACCATGTTCACTGGAATCGTCGAACACGTCGGGCGCATCGAATCCGTCGAGCGCCTCTCCGATCTCTCCCGCTTCGTGATCGATCTCGGCCCGATCTCCGAGGGGGTCGGACTCGGCGACTCGATCGCGGTCGCGGGCTGTTGCCTGACCGTGACCCGGATCGAGGGGACCCGCTTCACCTTCGAGGCGATCCAGGAGACGATGGAGAAGACCCGCGTCGGGGGGCTCGCGGAAGGGGACGGGGTCAACCTCGAGCGCGCGATGAGCGCCGGCGCCCGCTTCGACGGGCACATCGTGCAGGGGCACGTCGACGGAACCGGTCGAGTGCGCCGCTTCGACCGCGAGGGCGAGGGCGGCCACGACGTCGAGCTCCACATCGAATGCGATCCGGACCTCGCGGGCCAGCTCGTCGACAAGGGATCCGTCACGATCGACGGGGTGTCTCTCACGGTCGTGAAGGTCGTCCCGGATGGCTTCCACGTCGCACTCATTCCGCACACCCTCGAGGTGACGACGCTCTCCGCGCTCGAGCCCGGGGATGTGGTGAACCTCGAGGTCGATGTCTTCGGCAAGTACGTGAAGCAGTATCTCGATCGCGTGCTGCCGGGCATGGTGGCGGCGGCGCGCTAGGCGCCGCGGATTCGCAGGGGGAGTCTTGAGGAGCGTTCTCGCCGGCGTGCTCGCCGGCTTCGTACTCGTCGCCGGGCTCGCGCCCGCGTCTCGCGCGGTCACCGAAGCCCGCGCCTGGGAAGAGACCCTCGACCGCGTGGCGAGCGCCGTCGTCGTCCTCCGCGTCTCTTCGCCGCGGGCCTTCGACGACGGGACGGCGGGGACCGCGACGGCGACGGGATTCGTCGTGGACGCGGAGCAGGGGCTGATCCTCACGAACCGCCACGTCGTGACGCCGGGCCCGGTGGTGGCCGAGGCGGTCTTCCTGAACAACGAGGAAGTCGAGGTCCAGGCGGTCTATCGCGATCCGGTGCACGACTTCGGTCTCTTCCGCTACGACCCGGAGGATGTCCGTTTCATCGAGACCGGCGAGCTCACGCTCTCTCCCGAGCGTGCGCGCGTCGGGACCGAGATCCGGGTCGTCGGGAACGACGCGGGGGAGAAGCTCTCGATCCTGCAGGGCACGATCGCGCGCCTCGACCGCGATGCGCCCGAGTACGGGCGCGCATCGTTCAACGACTTCAACACGTTCTACATCCAGGCCGCCTCGGGCACGTCCGGGGGGTCGTCGGGCTCGCCGGTCATCGACATCGACGGCCACGTCGTCGCCCTGAACGCCGCCGGAAAGCGCTCTGCGGCCTCGAGCTTCTACCTTCCCCTCGATCGAGTGAAGCGCGCCGTCGACCTCGTGCGCACGGGCCGCAGCGTTCCGCGCGGGACGATCCAGACGGTCTTCGCACACCTGCCCTTCGACGAGGTGAGGCGACTCGGCCTCGACGGCGAGACCGAGGCCCGTGTCCGGGCCTCGTTCCCGGCCGGAACGGGGATGATCGTCGTGCGCGAGGTCGTGCCCGGGGGCCCGGCAGACGGTGTCCTGCGCCCGGGCGACGTGATCGTGGGCGTCGAAGGGCGACCGGTGAACGCATTCCTGCCGATCGAGTCGGCGCTCGATGCGCGCGTCGGCGGGACGGTGTCGCTCGCCGTCGAGCGGGGCGGGGAAGCGATTCGAGTGGATCTCGACGTGGGCGATCTCCATGCGATCACGCCGGACCACTACCTCGAGTACGGCGGCGGCGTCTTGAACCCGCTCTCCTATCACATGGCGAGGAACGCCTCCGTCCCGGTCGCGGGCGTCTACGTCGCGGCCGGGGGCTACGCGCTCGGCTCCGCGGGGATCACCCGCCGCGCGGTCATCACCGAGGTGGCGGGGGAGGCCACCCCGACCCTCGAACGCTTCGAGGCGGTCGTGTCGGCGCAGCCCCACGACGCGAAGATGCTCGTCCGCTTCTTCCAGCTCGGGCAGCCCCGCTCGCCCCTGGTCGCGCTGCTCCGCAACGATCGGCGCTGGTTCTCGATGCGCCACTGTCGGCGGGACGACACGACCGGTCGCTGGCCATGCGTCGACGCGCAGGCTCCGCCGCCGCCGGCCGCGGTCCGGGGCGGCGAGACCGACGTTGCGGTCGAGGGCCCCTACGCGGTCCGCCGCGTGGCCTCTTCGCTGGTCATGGTGTCGACCTCGATCGCCTATCGGCTCGACGGGGTGCATGGGGATCAGTTCCACGGCACCGGTCTGATCGTCGACGCGGCGCAAGGGCTCGTCGTCGTCGACCGGGAGACCGTGCCGATCGCCCTCGCGGACATCCGTCTCACGTTCGGGGGCGCGGTCGAGGTTCCCGGCGAGCTCGTCTACCTCCACCCGGAGCGCAACCTCGCGGTCGTCCGCTATGACCCCGCGCTGATCGGGGACACGCCGGTTCGCGCCGCGAAGCTCCGGGACGTCGACCTCGAAGCGGGCGACGAGGTCTGGCTCGTCGGTCTCACGTCGACGGAACGGGTCGTCTCGCGACGGACGCGGATCGCGCGCAGCGAGCCGGTGCAGCTCTCCATGACCCATCCGCCGCGCTTCCGGGAGGCGAACCTCGAGGTCGCGAGCGTGGAGGATCCGGCGCAGACGGTCGGCGGCGTGCTCGCGGATCGATTCGGGCGGGTGCTCTCGTTCTGGGCCTCGTTCTCGATGGGGAGCGGAGCGACCGAGGGCTTCTTCGGCGCGATTCCCGCCTATCACGTCCAGCGCATGGTCGAGCCGCTGTCGCGGGGCGAGTCCGTCGCCTGGCATTCCCTCGGCGTCGAGCTGGAACCCCTCACCCTCGCCGCGGCCCGCGATCGGGGCCTCTCCGAGGCGCAGGCGCGTCGGATCGAGAAGCACGCGCCGCGCACCAAACGGGTGCTGTCGGTCGTGCGGCGAAGCCAGGGGCTGCCCGGAGAGGCGCTCTTCGCGGAGGGCGACCTGATCCTCTCGATCGACGGCGAGCCCGTCTCGCGGGTGCGGGATCTCTATGGCGTGACCCGAGGTGGCTCCGTCGAGCTGGCCGTGCTGCGAGAGGGCGAGGTCGTGACTCTGGCAGTCGAGCCCGCGCTGCTCTCCGGCGACGGGACGACGCGAGCCGTGCTCTGGGGAGGGGCGCTGCTCCAGCCGGCCCATCCGGCGCTGTCGAGCCAGTACGGGATTCCGCGGGGCGGCGTCTACGTCTCCCGCCACTGGTTCGGCTCGCCATCGACCCGCTACGGCCTCGAGGCGACGAGTCGGATCGTCGAGGTGGACGGGACGCCGGTGGCGGACCTCGACGAATTCCTCGCCGCCGTCGCCGGCAAGCGGGACCGCGAAGCCGTGCGCCTCGAGACCCTCGATCTCGATGGGAAGCCCGGCGTGATCACGCTCAAGCTCGACCTGGAGTACTGGCCGACCTACGAGCTGCGACGCGACGAAGGACAGTGGGAGCGGGTCGCTCGGGCCGCGGAGGCGCCGGTGACCCAGGTCGCCTCCGGCGACTGAGCGGGACGCGAGACGTCCGCGGCAACCCGCGAATCGGGAGGGGATCGAGATGGGACACTTCGACGTGGCGACGGCACTGGTCACGACGCTCCTGCGCGGCGGGCTCGGGCTCCGGGTCGGTGAGGTCGGTCCTCGGCCCGAGCAGCCGGTGATCCTCTACGAGTTCGAGGGGTGTCCTTTCTGCCGGAAGGCGAGGGAGGCGCTCTCGATCCTGGACCTCGAAGCGGACATCCGCCCCTGTCCGAAACGCGGACACCGCTTTCGCGACGAGCTGATCGAGCGGGGCGGCAAGGCCCAGTTCCCGTATCTGATCGATCCGAACAAGGGCGTCGAGATGTACGAGTCCACCGACATCGTCGACTACCTCTTCGCCGAGTACGGGCGCGGCGAGGCGCCCTTCGCGCTCGGGGGCAGCGCGCCCGCCACCCTCGCCGTGGTGGCCTCGGGCGTCGGCCGCGGCTCGGCGGGGGCCTTCGTTCGTCCGTCGAAGGCGCCCGACCAGCCTCTCGAGCTCTACAGCTTCGAGGCCAGCCCCTTCTGCCGACTCGTACGCGAGCGTCTCTGCGAGCTCGAGCTCCCCTACCGGCTGCACAACGTGGCCCGGGGCTCCGCCGCGCGCGAGGCGTTCGTCGAACGCTCGGGCAAGATGCAGGTGCCCTACCTGGTCGACCCGAACACCGGCGTCGAGATGTTCGAGAGTGCCGACATCGTGGCGTATCTGGACGCGACCTACGGGGCCTAGCTCATCCGATCGAGCAACAACGTCGCGATCCCCAGGAACGAGAAGAAGCCGAGCGCATCGACCGCGAACGTCACGAGGACGCCCGATCCGAGCGCGGGGTCCTGCTTGAGCGCCTTTAGGGCGAGCGGAACCGCCGCGCCGACCAGGCTCGCCGTCACCATGGTCACGATCATCGAGGCGAAGAGCACGAAGCCCATCCACACGTTGCCGTGGAGGCCCCAGGCGACCGCGCCCGAGATGACGCCCGCCACGCTGCCGATCACGAGGCCGACGGCCATCTCCTTGCCGACCGCACGCAGCCCGCTCGAGAACTCGATCTCGCCGAGGGCGATGGCGCGGGTGATGACCGTGAGCGTCTGGATCCCGCCGTTGCCGCCGATGCCGGCGACGACCGGGAGGAAGATCGCGAGGCCCACCATCTTCTCGAGCGTGCCCTCGAAGAGGCCGACGATCGCGCCCGCGGCGAAGGCGGTGACCAGATTGACCATCATCCAGGGCAGCCGCTTGCGGATCGAGACGCGCGCAGAGGTGAAGACGCGATCCTCTTCGGAGAGGCCTGCCAGGTTGTAGATGTCCTGCGTCGCCTCTTCCGTGATCACGTCGATCACGTCGTCGACGGTGATGACGCCGAGCATCGTGCCGTCCACGTCGGTCACCGGGACCGCCAGCAGGTCGTAGCGGGCGACGAGCTGCGCCACCTCCTCCTGGTCGGCGTCGGGACCGGTCGAGAGCATCTCCCGGATCGCCAGATCGCGAATGGCGGTGTCGGGCTGGGCCGTCACGAGTCTGCGGATCGGGACGACGCCGGTCAGCCGCTGGAGCTCGTCGACCACGTAGAGGTACAGGATCGATTCGCTCGCCTGGAGCCCCGCCGCGCGGAGGGAGTCGATCGCCTCCTGAGCCGTCATCTTCTCGTCGAGCGCCGAGAAGTTCGTGGTCATCGCGCGACCGGCGCTGCGCGGCGGGTAGAGCTCGGCGTGTCGGAGCTCCTCGCGTCGCGCGACGGGCAGCTGCTTCAGGACGCTGCCGCGGCGTTCCTCGGGAAGGGCCTCGACGAGCTCCAGCATGTCGTCGAGCTCGAGCCGGTCGAGCACCTCGGCCATCCGCTGGTCGGAGATGGCGTCGAGGATCTCCGGGAGCAGGTCGTGGGGCAGCTCCATCAGCATCGTCGCCGCGCGACGGTGCTTGAAGAGGAGGTCCACGACGATCCGGATCTCGTCCGGGGTCAGGTCCGCCAGGAGCGGCCCGAGATCCGCGGGATGGATCCGCTCGAGCATCTTCTCGGCCCGGAAGTGGGCGCCCGTCTTGAGCAGACGGCGGAGGATGCGGGTCGTGACGACGGGCTGGGCCATCCCTGTTCCTCCTCGTCGTCGGGGCTGGGCACGCCGGGCGCTCCCCGCTTCGCGGGCAAGGACGGGCGGTCGGTGAGCGGGTCGGGGCAGGGCGCTTCGCGGCGCCATGAGTACCCCAGAACGGGAATCGCTTCTACCCCGGGGATCTCCTTGCTGCGAGAGGCCTTCGCCCCGGTCGGCGTCCCGGTCCTCCTCGGTCGAGCGCGGCCCCGGCCCGGGCCGGATTTCCCGTCGGCAAGGACGCTTCGCTCCCCATCGCTCAAGGTTGCCGGTGAGTTGCCGATCCATGAAGGGACATGGACCGATTCCTCCACGTCTCCGGCGGGAACGTCCGGGGTGTGGAGCAGGGGAAGAGATGGCGAGAACGCGGCTCCGGGGAATCTCGATCGCAGGGATCCAGATCGGCATCGAAGTGCCGGAGATCTACGACTGGGAGTGGCCGGAATCGCCGGTCTCCGAGTTCCAGTGCCTACCGCGCGATCCCGAAGTCCACGTCGGGTTGCGCGTCGATGCGCCCGCTCAGGCCGACCTCGGCGGCGAGCGCTATTCGATCGGTGCCTGGACCTTCGAAGTGGCGCGACTCGGCGGGGGCGACTGGGTCCTCGGTCTCTCGCGCCGCGGACGCCGCGAGAAGCTCGCTCGCTTCGATGGCGAGTTTCGAGTCGGCGAGATCGTCGTGTCCGCGGACATCGCGAGGTCGCGCGCCTATCCGCTCCGTTCGCCCATCGACGAATGGATCGTGCTCCATCGAACGGTCGCCCGGGGTGGTCTCTGCCTCGACGGCAGCGCGACGTCGATCGACGGGGCCGCCCGGATCCGGCTGGGCGACGCGCCTGCCCGACCCGGGAATCGCTGGACCGTGCCGACCCCGTCGCTCCTCGGTCGCCGTGCGCTCCTCGTTCGGGAAGAGCGGGATCGGTCGAGGCTCTTCCGCACGCCCTGGACCGAGTCGATGGATCCGCGACTGTCCTTCGAGGCGCGCATCGACGCCTTCGAGCGGATTTGCGACTCCGAGATCGACTGGAGCGACCGACTCGATCCCGCGGACGCGGCCGACCTGCTTGTGAAGCATGCGCTCGTGCCCCTCTGCGACGAGGGGATGCTCGACCGCGTGCTGCGCAATGCGCAGCGCATCGCTCGAGACACCTGCGTCCTCGAGCGCGGCGTCGTGCCGGACACGTGCGACGCATCGTCCCCGAACGATCCGTCGTGGCTCGCGACGGGCGCGGCGTTCGCCTCGCCTCAAGGCTGAGCGAGCGCTTCGGACACTCGTTCTCGCAACGTCACCCGACGCTTCGCGCCAGCCCCTTCTTCGCAAAAAAAACGACGCTGGGGGGGCTTCACCTGTTGCGTCCCGCGTCGAAGGGCGGTTGACTGGGCGAGTCCCCTCGGGACCGCACAGGCGCATCGAGCCGTGGCCACGAGACGTTCGTCCCATCGGGCCGAGCGCGCCGGCCCGCCACGATGGATGAGCGGGCGCGATGAGACGAGTAGGCGGCGACCGATCGCCGCGTACGGTGCCCGATGGACGGAGGGGTTTTACGGTGATGAAGCAGCTGATCGAGGACATCGTAAAGGCCCTGGTGGATCGCCCGGAAGAGGTGCAGATCAAGGAGGTCGTCGGAGATCACGCGCACGTGCTCGAGCTGCGTGTCTCGAAGGAAGACCTCGGGAAGGTGATCGGAAAGGGCGGCGCCCATGCCTCCGCGATCCGAACCCTGATGGCCGCGGCGAGCGGCAAAGAGAAGAAGCGGTACATCCTCGAGATCATCGAGTACTGAGCCTTCTCGCCGTCCGTCGCCGTCCGTCGCCGTCCTTGCGCCGTGGGTTCCTTCGTGGGCCCGCGGCCCGCAGGCTGCGCGCGCGTTGCCGCTCCGCTGCCGTGAGCGGCTTCGTTTTTCGACTTCGGTCGAACGCCGTTCAGTCCGATGAATCGGCCTGACCGGGTGCGAGCCCGGGACCACGATCCCATCGGAGGCGAAGTGGGCATGAGCGGCGAAGTGGAAGTGCACGAGGCGTCGGGGCAGGCCGCGCGGCAGGTGCTCGACGAAGAGGCGGGTCGGCTCTTCGAGGGGGGGCTGTCCGCCCTCGACGCCGGGCGTCTCGACGAAGCGGTCGACGACCTCCGGGCCGCGCACGAGCGGGCGCCGGAGCACGCGCGCATCCGGTCGAGTCTCGGACTCGCGATCGCCCGCGCGCAGGGCAACTTCAGCGAAGCGCGGACCCTCTGCGAGGACGCGGCGAAGCAGGAGTTCTTCAACCCCGACCTCTATCTCAATCTCGCGAAGGTCTACCTTCGCTTCGATCGTCGTTCGGAGGCCCTGCGCTACCTGCGCCGCGGTCAGATGATCGATCCCGGCCATGAAGCGATCCGTCGAGCCATCGATTCCCTGGGCCAGCGCCGGCTGCCGATCGTGCCCTTCCTGCCCCGCCGGCATCCCGTGAACCGCGCACTGGGCACCGCCCGCAGCCGGTTCCTGGGCGCGTTCTCCCGGGCCTGAGACCACTCGGGACGCCAGGAGGAGGTTCCCCGCCCCGCTGCTTGACAGCACCTCGGGGACTCCCTAAAAACTGCCTCTCTCGCCATTTCGTCGTGCGAGTGAACGGCGCGCCGAGGGCCCGCCGCACGCCAGAGGGCCAAAGGAGAGTCACCGTGGGCAGCGTGATCAAGAAGCGCCGGAAGAAGATGCGTAAGCACAAGCAGCGCAAGCTTCTGAAGCGGCAGCGACACAAGAAGTAGTCGACCGGGGCGGCGTTCCGCCGTCCGACCGATCGAAGCAGGAGCCGTTCTCCGCGAGCCGACAGGCACGTGCGAGCACGGCTTTTTTGCGTTCTGGGCCCCGCGCTGCAGACGCTGGGCGCACCAGGTGGAGGACGTGCGGTCGACCGGCCGACCGCTACGACCACGTGCGTTCGCGATGGCGTCGATATGTAGCCACGTTGCCTCGAAAACTTGGTCACAAACCTGTTTCATCGATCGCAATTGGGTGCCACATCCCACTGTTTTTTTTGATGAATTCTCTTGACGCCCCTGTATTCGTGGTGTTTCCTCGGACGCAACAAACGCTCTAGAGGTGCGGTTTGAGACGCGAAGGTGTTCATGCACCTTCAAGAAGTGGATCCACGAAACCGATAGGAACTCGCAGTTAGGTCTGTGAACTCCCGGATATTCCGAAAGAAGCTCCCAGAGCGGAATTCGGAGCCGGGTTCCTTCCGAGGATCCAGGGGACGAACGATCACCGAAGGCCCCGGTCTTCACGATCTACGTGCTCTGCACAGACCGCACAACGAGCGATTGAAAAGGGGGAATCCCAAGAATGGCAGCTCGAAAGAAGGCCACGAAGCGCAAGGCGACCAAGAAGAAGGCCACCAAGCGCAAGGCCACGAAGAAGAAGGCGACCAAGAAGAAGGCCGCCAAGAAGAAGGCCAAGAAGAGGGCGACCAAGAAGAAGGCCGAAAAGAAGAAGGCCGCCAAGAAGAAGGCGACCAAGAAGAAGGCCGCAAAGAAGAAGGCGACCAAGAAGAAGGCCGCCAAGAAGAAGAAGGCCGCCAAGAAGAAGAAGGCTGCTCGCCGCAAGCGCTAAGCGTCTGCAGTGAACGGCCTTCCGATTATTGGAAGGCTTTCGAGGGACCCCGGCTCTGGGACCCCCGGCAACGGGGGGACCTGGCCGGGGTTTCCTTCTTGGGAGGCCTGAGATAGCCTCCCGGCCCACCTGGCCCGTCGTCCCGGCGGGGCATTTTCATCCCGCCGATCCGCCCAGATCACGCGCGTGCCGTCGCCGCCGACGAGCGCGCTGGAGGCCCCGAGATGGCCCGAATCACGATCGAAGATTGCATGGAGCAGGTTCCGAACCGCTTCGAGCTCGTCCGCATGGCCTCCATCCGCGCCAAGCAGCTGAAGAAGGGCGCGCGCCCGCTGCTCGAGCAGGAGAACAAGGAGGTCGTCACGAGCCTCCGCGAGATCGCCGCGGGCCTCGTCCAGCCGGGAGACGCCGAGGTGCCGCCGGCGCCGGAGTACGATGCAGCGAGCTTCGAGCCCGCGCCCGCCGGAGAGGCGACCGCGGAAGCGGCCGCGCCCGCCGAGTCCGAAGCGGCGCCGTCCGCCGAGGAAGAGCCGACGCCGTAGCGTCGAGCCCTCGACCCACGGACCGAAACGCCGAAGGCCGCCCCCGACTGGGAGCGGCCTTCGTGTTTTTCGGAGCTCCGGTTCGGGACGAAGGTCAGGCCGGGACGACGGGGACGCTGAACTCGACGCGGGTGCCCACGCCGGCTTCGCTCTGGAGCAGCGAGTCGCCGTCGAGCAGGACCAGCAGGTCGTGGACCAGCGTGAGTCCGAGCCCGGCGCCGCGGTACTTCGCGCTCGCCTGATCGTCGACCTGATAGAACTCGCCCCAGATGTACTTCTGGTCGTCGGGGCAGATGCCGATGCCCGTGTCGTGGATCCAGCAATGGAGCCGCTCGCCCTCGAGGCGGGCCCCGATCCGGATCGTGCCGTGCTCGGTGAACTTTGCGGCGTTGTCGAGCAGCAGGAACAGGATCTGATTGATCTTCCCGAGGTCGCCGCGGATCTTCGGGATCGGCGCGGCGATGTCCTTCTCGATCTCGACCGGCTTGTCGCCGAGCGTGTCCTGGACGCTGAAGATGGTCTCGTCGATCACGTCCGCGATCGTCAGCTCCTGGATCTCGATGGGCAGCTCGTCCTGCTTGATGCGCCAGAGGTCGAGGATGTTCTGCAGCGTCCGCTGGAACGCGGTGCCTTCGTCGAGGGCGTTGCGGAGCGTCTGCTGCGAGTTCGCCGAGAGTGTCTCGACTTCGCTCGAGAGGACCGTGATCGTCGCCTCGATGATGCTGTTCAGCGGCGTGCGAAGCTCGCGGGACATCTTCTCGATGAAGTCGTTCTTGAGCTTCTCGATCTTGCCGAGCTTCTCGTTGTTGCGGAGCAGCTCGATGTCCTGGGCGAAGAGCTCCTCGGAGAGCTTGAGCAGCTCGTCGTTCTTCTCGTCCGCCGCCTCGAGGTGCTTCTCGGACTCGGCCGAGAGCGAGGCGTACTTGTGGGCGAGGGCAGGGTGGTCGATCTGTGCGGCCGCGCCCCAGGCGAGGGTTTCGAGGTTCGCGCTCGTTTCGGCGGGGAGCTCCGCGGTCGGCACGACGACGAGGGCGCCGACGCAGCCCTCGCGGGCGACGAGCGGCAGCCCGTACATCGTGGCACCGGGGAGCCGTTCGGCGAGGGGCCCGACGACGGGCCCGCTCTGCGGTTCCGCGGCGTCCACGATCGCGTGCACGAAGCTCTCGAGGGCGGTGGCCGTGGCGCGGGCCTCGTCCGCGGTCGAGAAGCCGGCGGCGGCGCGGAGGCGACCGCTCGTGGCGTCGCCTTCGGTGTGGGTGTAGACGAGGCTCGCGCCGCCCCCGATCAGGCCGGCGGCCTGGCTGGCGGTGATGCGGAGGGCGCGGGTGAGGCGCTCGTCGGCGTTGTGGGTCGGGGTGATGCTCATCGTGGCGCCCCCCCCTAGAACCGCTCGTCGGGTTCGATGTCGAAGGGCTCTTCCGGCTTCGCATCGACCTGGTCGTCGTCGTGGATCAGGCCTTCCAGCTCGAGCTTGGTCTGGAAGTCCGTCGGGTTCGAGGCGGCGTTGAGCGCGCCTTCCATCGTGATCTTGTTCGCCTTGAGGAGGTCGAGCAGGTGCTGATCGAAGGTCTGCATCTTCTCGGCGCGGCCGCGAGCGATGAACTCGGTGATCTCGTGGGTCCGTGCCGGGTCCTTGATGCACTCCTGGATCGAGCGGGTCGAGCGCATGACCTCGACCGCAGGTACCCGTCCGTTCTGTTTCTTGTTGACGAGCAGCCGCAGCGAGACGACCGCCTTCAGGTTGTCCGCGAGGCGAGCGCGGACCTGCATGTGCTCCTCGCTCGGGAAGAACGACACGAGCCGGTTGATCGTCGAGGCGACGTCCGCGGTGTGGATCGTCGAGAAGACGAGGTGGCCGGTCTCAGCGGCCTTCAGCGAAGTGTCGACCGTCTCGAGATCACGCATCTCGCCGACCATGATCACGTCGGGATCCTGGCGGAGCGCGGCGCGCAGGGCGTCCGGGAACGAGTCGGTGTCCGTGCCGATCTCGCGCTGGGTGATGATGCTCTTGTCGTGGGTGAACACGAACTCGATCGGGTCCTCGACCGTCACGATCTTGTTCTTCCGACGCGCGTTCACTTCGTTGAGCATGGTCGCCAGCGTCGTCGACTTGCCCATGCCTGTCGGACCGGTCACGAGGACGTAGCCGCGGCGCACGTTCGCGATGTCGCCGAGCACGCTCGGCAGGTTGAGGTCGGCGAAGGTCTTGATCTGGAGCGGGATGACCCGCAGCACGATGTTGAAATAGCGGCGCTGGCGGGAGATGTTGACGCGGAAGCGACCTTCCCCGGGCAGCTCGAAGGCGAGGTCGCGCTCGTTGAAGTCGAGGTCCTGTCCGAGGGGATCGTTCTCGATCAGGATGCGGACGATCTCTTCCGTGTCCTGGGGCGTGAGCACCTTGTAGCGGAGCTCGACGAGCTCGCCGTGAAAGCGATAGAGCGGCAGATATCCCACCTGGAAGTGGATGTCGCTCGCGCCCTTCTCGAGACCCAGGCGGAGAAGCCGGTACAGCTTTTCCCGTTCCATCAACGCTCCCTCATGGCTCCGGCCGATCCGATCGTCGATCCCCGTCAGGCTCGGCCCGAAAGGGGCTCGATCCGACGTCGGGCCGGGCTGCACGCGCAGTCGCGCACATGGAGGACGTATCGGCCTGCGGAGATGGCCCTTGACCCCGGAATCGGGCGTCCGAGGGCGGCCGGAGGAAGCGGCCGGGTCCGCTATCGTTCGGTCGATCCCCGGGGAGGGGATCGACGAGGAGGCCTGCGTGCGGCGATCCCGAGAGACGAACGAGAGCGCGAACGCTTCGCGTTGCGCCGGGTCCAGGGAGAGGGGCAAGACCCTCTGCTCGTGGGGCTTCTTGTTGGGCTTCGTCCTGATATCGATGCCCGGCGGGGCCGAGGAGGGCACGGAGCCGCCTGCCGAGCGTCTCGTGGTTCCCGGTGGACCGAGCGGGCCGCCGGGCGAGGGCGCCCCGGGGCTGGATGCGCTGCTGAGCGTACCCAAGGACTATCTCGAGCCGCGAGGGCGGACGGTCGGGGGGGCGGGCGAAGACGAATGGCGCCGGCGTTTCGCGAGGGCCCACGAAACCCTACAGGGGGCCCAGGCGGCGCTCGAGGAGACCAAGGGAGCGCTCGACAACGCAGCGGAAGGCAGTGGATCGAGTCAGTGGGCGGTCGCTCCGCCGGGCGCCGGGGGCGGGGGAAGCAACCCCACGGACTCGCCGCTCTCCTACAAGCTCCGACAGGATCTCGTTCGGAACCGTGAGCGCCTCGAGGCCGCCGAGCGGGCGCTCCGGGACCTCCGGATCGAAGCCGATCTGGCGGGGGTCCCACCGGATTGGCGGGACGATCGCAAGGTCCCGCTGGGCAAGCGGCTGCCCGACTCGCCCTACTACAACTAGACCGATTGTTGCATGGCGGCGGGGCCGCCAATGGCTATATTGCCGCCGCTTTCGCCCCCTCAGGGGGATTCCCGACCCGCCGGCAGGGGCGGCGAAGCCCATCGAATTCAATCATCCAGTCCGCCAGTCAGGAGATGCACAGGATGTCCGACGAGAACCAGAACGACGACGACTACAACGAGGACGGCCCGGGCGTGAACGGCGACCTGAGCTCCTGGCTCTACGTGCTCGGGGGCATTCCCAGCATGATCCTGTTCTTCGTCCTGCTCTTCGGTCTGACCGGCGCCTGCGACGGACGGAACATCCTCTTCCCGGCCTGAGCGACGAAGCTCCTCGCCGGAGGCCTCGCGGCCTCTCGGCGACGCGCAGCGCCTACCGCTGCGTTTCCGGTCTCCTGCGACACCGCGATCCCCACCCGGGTCGCGGTGTCGTCGTTCGGGGGCACGGGCGGGCCGATGTGCCGTCCTTCGCCCGGGTTCGCGCGGTCGCCTCAATCTCCGCTCCCGACGGACCGATACCGGGTCCATGTCTTCGAACCCGGCCCGTCTCTCCTGGACCCGCCTCGGCCCCGCGCTCCTCGCGAGCGCCGGTCTGATGCTCGGTCTCGGCTGCGCCGGGACCCCGATGTTCGAAGCGATTCCGCAGGGTCTGGACTACTTCCAGCCGCCGCGCGCCGATGACGTCTGGAGTCCGAAGATCCAGGGCTGGCAGCGTCGCGAGCGCTTCGACGCCGCTCTGATCGCCCCTCTGGAGACCGGCCCTGCCGTCGAGTCCGCCGGGTACAGCGCCGCGAACGAGGCCCTGCCGGAGGATCAGACCGACGAATCCGGGCTTCGAGCGAAGTACTTCGCCTTCCGCGCCGAGCGCAAGCGCGCGCTGGCCCGGGAGGTCGCGGACTGGATCCAGGCCGAAGCCAAGATCCACTACCGAGAGGACGGCGCCGTCGACCATTGGGCGACCCTCGAAGAGACCCTCGCCCGCGGCGGCGACGACTGCGACGGCCTCGAGCTGCTCGCGTTCCACGCCCTGCGCGATCTCGGCTTCGCGGACAGCGAGGTCTACCGGGCGATCGTCGTGCGCCCCTCCGACGGTCAGCATCACATGGTGACGCTGTGGTTCGAGGAGGCGGGGGATCCCTGGGTGATCGACCCGACCGGGGCGATGACCCTGGGCATGCCGCGCATGTCCGAGATGTCCGAGTGGGTCCCGATCAAGGTCTTCTCCGAGGACCTCGAGTACACCGTCCGGGACCGCTCCGAGATCTTCGCGCACTCGCACTAGCGAGGAGTCCGCCCCCTCTGATCCTCCGGCGATCTCCCGGGGTGCAAGTCGGGGTTAGGTCGGATGGAGCGACCCCCCGCGCCATCCGATAAGCGGGTCACGGGACACTGCCGTCTTGCGCGCGCAGTGCGACCGGAGGCCTCGCATCGATGGATCTCGGAACCATTCTCGGACTCGGGCTCGGATTCGGTCTGATCATCACCGCCATGGTGCTCGGTGGCGGCGTGATGCCGTTCGTCGACGCCCAGAGTGCACTGATCGTGATCTTCGGCACCTTCGCCGCGACGCTCACGAATCAGAAGATGCCCTACGTGATCAGCGGACTGAAATCGGCGGTTCAGGCCTTCTTCGACAAGTCGAGCCCCAAGGCCGATCTCGTCCCCCTGATCATCGACCTCGCCGGCAAGGCCCGGAAGGAGGGGCTGGTCGCGCTCGAGGGCGAGGAGATCTCGGACCCCTTCATGGCGCGCGGCGTGCGCCTCGGCGTCGACGGGCTCTCGCCGGAGCTCATCACGGAGACGCTCAAGGGCGAGCTCTCCGCGATGAAGGAACGCCACGAGCGCGCGCAGCAGATCTTCAAGTTCATGAGCGCGACGGCGCCTTCGATGGGGCTGATCGGTACGATCATCGGTCTGGTGCAGATGCTCCAGAATCTCGACGATCCGGATTCGATCGGCCCGGCGATGGCGGTCGCGCTTCTCACGACCCTCTACGGCGCGATCCTCGCCTTCGTCGTGTACGGGCCGATCGGCTCGAAGCTCGAGAACCGCACCGCGGAAGAGGTGGCGGCGAAGAAGCTCGCGATCGCGGGCGTCGAATCGATTCTCAAGGGTGACAACTCGATGGTCATCCAATCGAAGCTCGAGTCCTTCCTCTCGCCCGAAGAGCGCGAAGGGCTCGCTTCCGGCGACTAGTGGCAGGCGCCCGCAGAGGGGCGCGGAGAGGGCTGGGCCGTGGGTCTCGATCCGAGCGAAGCCGAAGATCACGTCTGTGAAGAGGGCGCGCCTGCCTGGCTCGCCACGATGGGCGACCTCATGAGTCTGCTCCTCGTCTTCTTCGTGCTCATGCTCTCGTTCGCGAATACGGACAAGCAGCTCTTCCAGCAGGCCATGGGTTCGATCCAGAACGCGCTGGGCGTGATCCAGGAGAACCCCGGGCAGTTCGAGCTCAAGAGCACCTCGGTCATCGAGTGGTCCGAGGAGAAGTCGACGCCCTTCCTCGACATCATGAAGGCCGATTCGTCGGAGAAGGCGCCGACGATGGACCAGAAGATCATGCAGAAGGTCCAGCAGGCGATCGCGGAGAACAATCTCTCGCGGATCGTCGACGCCGAGTCGTCGGAGCGGGGCGTGATCGTGCGCGTGAAGGGCGGAGCGCTCTTCAAGCCTGGCTCGGACAAGCTCCTGCCGATCTCCTTCGTCTTCCTGGACGAGGTCATCCGGATCACCGAGGAGTTTCCCTACGAGCTCTCGATCGAAGGACACACGGACGACTCTCCGATCTCCACGCCCCGATTCCCGACGAACTGGCACCTCGCCGCGGCACGTTCGATCGCCGTTCTGCGATACATGATCGATGCCGGCGACATCGACGCGAGTCGCGTCGCGGCCTCCGGCTACGGCTCGACCCGCCCGCTCGTCCCCAACGATTCGCCCGAGAACCGCGCGGTGAATCGTCGTGTCGAGTTCGTCTACAAGCGGGACCCGGTCGCCGATCGCGCGACCCGCGCCCAGCGCCGCGTGCAACGCGCCGAAGCGAGCGCGGGGGTCGGCGAGAGCTAGGCGCCGCGGGCGCGCCGCCTCCGGGTCGGCTCGGCGCGACCTCGATCGAGCACCGCTCGTCGTCTCGTTCTGGCGAGACGCCGATCCGGTCCTTCTCGTCGTTCCGTTCGCGCGCCCGGTTGGTCGCTCGTGGTTTCGCGCGGGCCGTCCCGAGCATTCCGGCGAGAGGTGCGTCGGGAGTTCTCCTGATGATTTCGGGCTGCGACTTTGTTGTTGGAATGCGCGTTCATTCCTGCTGCAAATTTGCACGAATAACGCTCAAGACGACCTCCCCTGGACCGATCGTTGAAATGTTCGTGGCAACACGGATTGCATTGCGGAAGGGAGGCCGCGGAGTTGAACGACGAGGTCGGCAAAGATTTCCGGGCGGAAGAACAGCCCGGCACGCCCAGACGCAGTGGCGCTGCGCGCTACGCCGTGAAGATCCTCGTCGTCGATCCGGTCCTGGGCTCGCGCTTCTCGCTCGTACGTGGCGCCTCGCAGCCGGGCTTCGTGGTCGACGCTTGCGCCACCCCTGAAGAAGCGTTCCGACACCTCGCGCGGACCGCGTACGCCCTCGTCCTCGCCGACGAGTCCCTCGGTTCGGTGACGGGGATCGACTTCCTGGAAGCGGTCGAGACCCGACACCCCGAGACGGCTCGAGCGCTCGTGAGCGGGGAAGCTCGCTTCGAGTGGAAGCGCGCGGCGATCGAGCGCGCTGGCTTGATCTTCCTGCTCCCCAAGCCCTGGACCGTCGACGCGCTGCGCCGGACGCTGCGTGAGCTCTTCGGATCGACGCAGCCCTACGCCGGGTGGAACAGGGTCGAGGCGCTTCGCACGCCCCGACGGCCGGCGGACGGACCGTCCCTCGACGTCACCGCAGGCCACGAAGTCCTGCTCCGCGGGCTCCTGGCGGGCCTCAACTCCTGCGCGACGGAGAACGAGGTCTTCGAGCTGCTGCGGTCGGAGCTCGCGGGCGCCTTCGGCGCGATGCGGTGGCTCTGGATCGACGAAGCCGGTGGGGTCGCGACGCGGCTCTCCGGCGACTGGGCGCTCGAGGAGGCGATCGATCTGGAGCGGCTCCCGGAGTCCGATCTCGTCTGCCTCGCGAAGGCGCGCCGAAGCGTGCGCGTCGCACGGCTCGAGGTCGCGCCCGCGACGGAAGCCGAGCCGAGAGAGGCCGAGGCCTGCCTCGGCCTCGGTCTGCGCGTGGGGGATCGGCGCATCTGGACCGGCCTGGTCTGGATGAAGGGGGGGGACGGGGCGGCCTGTCTCAAGGTCCTGCGCGAGCTGATCGGCGGCTTGCAGCTAGCCGTCCAGCGGATCCGTGACGCGCGAGCCCGCTCGCTCGCCGCACGGGAGCTCGCCCGGCGCGTCTCGGAAGATCTGCGGACCCCGGTCGGGGCCCTCGCCCATGCGGTCGACCTCCTGCGCGGCGAAGCCGAGCGGGCCGGTCTTCCCGCGGAGTGGGTCGACCGGATTTCATCGGAATCGGAGCGCGTGTCTCGCGCCGTCGAGCATCTCGAGGGGGAGTTGCTCACGTCGTCGCCGCACGCGGATCTGCAGGCCGGCTGAGGCCGGTCGAATCGCGCCGGTCGCAGCCGGCGCCGTCTTGGATGGGAGGCACACGGAAAGTGGCCAGGATCTTGATCGCGGATGGGGAAGAGAATTTCGTTCGGCAGGCAGCGGCGACGCTCCACCTGAACGGCCACGAGGTGTCGAGCTGTCGGACCCTCGAGGAGGCCTTGCGGGTGGCGTCGACCCAGGCCCCCGAGCTGGTGCTCGCGGACCTGCAGCTCGCCGGCGGAGGGGGCTTCGAGCTCCTCGACCGCATCCAGTCCAACGATCTCGCCACCGGGGTGATCGTCACCACGAGTCTCGGCAGCATCGAGAGTGCGGTCGAGGCGATCCAGCGGGGCGCGCTCAACTACCTGCGCAAGCCGGTCGAGCGCGACGACCTCGTGGCGATCGTCGAAGACGGGCTGTCTAAGGCGCAAGCGACGACGCCGCGTCCTTCCGCGTCCGCCGCCGCGTCCGAGAGCGACGATCTCTCGGCGCTGACGGGAATCGTCGGAACCTCGCGCGCGATGGAGGATCTCCTTCGTCTCGTGGAGAAGGTCGCGGACACGGACAGCTCCGTGCTGATCACGGGGGAGACGGGCGTCGGCAAGGAGCTGATCGGGCGGGCGATCCATCGCTTGTCGCGTCGCTCGGACCGGGTCTTCTGCGCCGTCAACTCCGCCGCATTCCCGGAGACGCTGCTCGAGAGCGAGCTCTTCGGCCATCGGCGGGGCGCGTTCACGGGAGCGACGGCGAACAAGAAGGGACTCTTCGAGTTCGCCCACGAAGGAACGGTCTTCCTCGACGAGGCGGCGGAGATGCCCCTCTCGATGCAGGTGAAGCTGCTGCGATTCCTCCAGACCGGCGAGGTCCGGCCCGTCGGCGACGAGACGACGCGCTACGTCGACGTCCGGCTCGTCGCGGCGACCAACAAGAATCTGGAGCGCGAGGTCGCTCAGGGGACCTTCCGCGAGGACCTCTACTACCGCCTCGCCGTCATCCCGATCCACGTGCCGCCGCTGCGCGAGCGCCCCGAGGACGTGCGGGCGCTCTCGAACCACTTCCTTCGCCGCTTCGCGGAGCGGGCGGGCAAGCCGGTCGAGCGGATCTCGACAGACGCGATGGAGCTCCTGGCGGGCTACGCGTGGCCCGGCAACGTGCGACAGCTCGAGAACTCGATCGAGCGGGGTGTGGCGCTGTGCCAGGGGGATGAGATCCGCGTCGAGGATCTCCCGGTCCGCCTCAAGGAGGAGTCGCTCGTGCGGGAGGGGGAGACGATCCACAGCCTCCAGGTCATGGAGCGATCGCACATCCTGAACACGCTCGAGCAGGTGAACTGGAACCGGAAGCGCGCCGCGGCGCTTCTGCAGATCTCGACCACGACGCTGTGGCGTCGACTGAAGGAGTTCGGGATCGAGACCGACGGCTCGCGCCGGCCCGCGAGCATCCCCTCGGTCTCGCGCTAGCGGCGCGACCGATTCGAACCCCGCGCGACCTTCGCGTGATTGAACATACACGGGATTCCTCCGCGGATCCCTCGTACGGAGCAGATGCATGGCCAAGGACAAGGACAACGAGACGGAAGCCGAGGAGACCCAGGGGACCGCGTCCGGCGGAGGAAAGGGCGGGATGGTGATGATCGTCGCCGCGGCCCTTATCTCGCTCGGGCTCGGCGCGGGCGGCGCCTTCTTCTTCGCGAGTCAGCAGCAGCCGCCGCCGCCGCCGACCGCGCAGCAGACGATCGAGGCGGAGCTGGCCGCCGAGAAGGCAGCCGCGAAGCAGCGCGCTCTCACCGAGGACTTCAAGGAGCGGCTCTATGGACTCGATCCCTTCGTGGTGAACGTCACCGGGGATGGGTACAACCGCTTCCTCAAGCTCCGGGTCGAGCTCGAGACCACGGACACCGACGTCAAGGAGGAGATCGACGCGCGGCTTCCGCAGGTGCGGGACGCGCTGATCGTGCTCCTCTCGAGCAAGCAGCTCTCGGACATCACCGACTTCGAGGGCAAGGCCCTGCTGAAGGAGGACATGCTGGAGCGCGTGAACGATCTGCTCGATTCGGGGCAGGTCCGGTCGATCCTCTTCACGGAGTTCGTGGTTCAGTGAGATCCGTTGGGGCCGAAGAAGCGGTTCTCTCCCGGGAAGAGCTCGATGCCCTTCTCGAGGAGATGCCGAAGGTCGTCGCGGACCGGGAGGCGGACATCGATTCGCACCGGCCCCGCTACGCCGAGATCGAGCTGCAGCGCGCAAACGAGGATTTCGCGTTCGAGCAGGGGCTCGCGCTCTCCAATCAGTATCAGCGGGTGATCGGATTCTCGCTGATCGGGCATCGCGAGATCGACATGTCCGAGCTCGCGGAGCTGATGCTGCCGACCGACCTGGTCGCGGCCTACCAGATCCTGCCGAAGGGCCTCGAAGGCTATCTGCTGATGTCGCGCCCGTTCTTCTTCCAGATGCTAAGCATGAGCTTCGGATCGGGGCCGACGATCAAGCCGACGCGTCCGCCGACCCGCGAGTATTCCCGGATCGAGCGGCGCTTCTACGCCCGGGCTGCTCGGGAGATGCTCGAGCAGATCGAGCGGGCCTGGAACAAGGTGGCGGCCACGAACCTCTCCTTCGAGGGGCTGGTCAGCCGGGCGAGCGTGGCCGACAGCCTCGGTGGCTTCGCGGTGCTCGCGACGTTCGACGTGAAGGGGTTCTCCGAGGCCTGCCGCGTTCGGATCGCGATTCCGGTGAGTGCCTTCAGCGCGAAGGAGACCGCGACTGCGAGCGCCTCGCCCGGACTCGGCACCGGCTCGAGCGCGGGGATCTCCGTGATGGAAGTGCCGATTCGCCTGCGGGCCCAGGTCGGGACGGCCGAGCTCTCGCTGGCCGAGGTCGGTCGCCTGGTCCCCGGGTCGGTGATTCCGCTCGACGTGCCTTCCGACGGAGGGCTCACGGTGCGGATCGGGAGCCAGGACAAATTCAAGGGCATCGCCGGCACGCAGGGTGGCAAGCGCGCCGTTCAGCTCGGCGATCGCGTCAGTGGTGTGGAGTAGGGAACGATGAGCGACGAGAGCGAAGTGCTGCCGGAGATCGACGAGGAGATCGTCGCGACCGAGGCCGAGAAGCCTGCGGAGGCAGAGGCCGGATCGGTCGACGCGCCGCCGGATCTCGGGCTGATCATGGAGGTTCCGCTTCGCCTGAGCGTCGAGGTGGGCAGTGCCCATCTCGCGGTGCGCGACGTGCTCGGGCTGTCCAAGGGATCGATCGTCGAGCTCGACCGCGCCAGCGGGGAGCCGGCTGACATCTACGTCAACGATCGGCTGATCGCTCGGGGCGAAATCTCGAACGAGGACGACCGGGTCGCGGTGAGAATCACCGAGCTCGTCGCGACGAACGCCGCCGCGGCCCACTGAGGCCCGGTTCGGAGGAACCCATGATCGAGAGCGTGGCCGCACTCTGTGTCGTCCTGGGAGCCATCGTGCTCCTGCGAGGGGCACTCGTGCGCTTCGGGCTCGCTCCCGCGGGTGGCCCCTCCACCCGTCGGATCCGGGTCGTCGAGTCCGTGCCGCTCGGTGCCAAGCAGCGCCTCCACCTCGTCGAGGTCGACGGGCGCCGCCTCCTCCTCGGAGCCAGCGAGCAGGGGATCGCGCGTCTGGCACGGCTGCCCGACGAATCGGCCGACGTCGGTGCCCGAGCCGACGACCCGTTGCAGGAGAAGGGCCCGACGACAGGGAAGCCGAAGCTGATGAGCGTCTTGCAGGCCTGGACCGGGTGGCTGCCGCTGATCGTCTTGTTGTTCGTGGCCACGTCGGCTCCCGACGTGTTCGCCCAGGAGGCCGCGAGCGAATCGCCGACCTTCTCCGTGTCGATCGACGGAGCCACCGCGCCCGACAAGCTCTCGGACACGCTCAAGATCGTGCTCGTGCTGACCGCGATCTCGGTCGCGCCCTCGCTGCTCCTGATGGCCACCTGCTTTACGCGGATCCTCATCGTCCTCGCCCTGCTCAGGCAGGCGATCGGAACCGCGACCCTCCCGCCGAACCAGGTGCTCGTCGGGCTCGCGCTCATGACGACGGTCTACGTCATGACCCCCGTCGCGGAGGTCGTCTACGCCGAGTCGCTCCAGCCCTACATGGCGGAGGAGATCGCCGGTGACGTCGCGATCGAGCGGGGGCTGTCTCCGATTCGGGACTTCCTGCTCGCGCACACCCGGGAGGACGACCTGCTGCTCTTCGTCGAGATGAAGGGAGAAGCGATCCCGGACTCGGCGGAGGACGTGGCGATCTCCGTGCTGATGCCCGCCTTCATGATCAGCGAGCTCCGCACCGCGTTCGAGATCGGATTCATGATCTATCTGCCCTTCCTGGTGGTCGACCTGGTGATCGCGTCGATGCTGATCTCGCTGGGCATGATCATGCTCCCGCCCGTGATGATCGCGCTGCCATTCAAGCTGATGCTCTTCGTCCTGGTGGACGGATGGAACCTGACGTTGACCGCGCTCGTGACGGGCCTGCAATAGACGCCTGCGCGCAGGGGGGAGGGGACCATGTCCCTCGAACAGCTGGGGACCGTGATCCAGGACATGATGCTGACGACGCTGCTGGTGTCGGCGCCGGCACTTCTTGTGAGTCTGGTCGTGGGTCTGATCATCGCGGTCTTCCAGGCGGCGACGCAGATCAACGAACAGACGCTCACGTTCGTTCCGAAGATCGTGGCGGTCTTCGCGGTCTTCGCGGGTCTCTTCCCGTGGATGATGCAGCTCATGATGGAGTTCTCGGGCCGCGTGATGCAGATCGTCTCGGCGACGGGCGGACCGTGATCGCCGTGACTGTCGAGCAGACCAGAATCGTGGGCGGACGCCGCGTCGCGAAGGACGGGGCCGCGTGAGCGTCGAGGTCGGATTGATGCCGGTCCTCTGGGCGCTGCTCGGCAGCGTCCGGATCTTCGTGATGATGATCGCGGGGCCCGTCTTCAGCCATCCCGCGCTCTCGATGCGCGTCCGGATGATGTCCGCGCTGATGATCGCCTGGGTGGCGGCCCCGGTCGGGGCGCCGGCGCTCCAGACCGCGCAGTGGGACGTGGGTACCCTGGCGGGCGCCGTCCTCGTGGAAGTCATGATCGGGCTGGTGATCGGGATCGGGTCCGGTCTGGTGTTCGCCGGCATCCTGCAGCTCGGTGAGTTCGTCGCGATCCAGGGAGGGCTCGGCGCCGCTCGTAGCCTGGACCCGACCAGCGGCGCGTCGTCGGTCGCGATCGGCACTGCCTTCAATACCTTCGCGATGCTCGTCTTCCTGATCATCGGCGGACACCACGAGCTGATCCGCGGCGCCGTCGCGTCCTTCGAGTCGCTGCCGATTGGCGGAGACCTCCCGGACCAGAGCATCTACCGCGAGATCGCGGCGCTCGGCAGCGTGATCTGGGAGCTGGCGTTCCGGCTCGCTGCGCCGATCTCGGTCGCGATCTTCGTCCAGAACATGGCGACCGGCGTGCTCGCCCGGGCGATGCCGCAGCTGAACCTGCTGCTCGTGAACCTGCCCCTCCACGTCGGCACGATGCTCTTCCTGGTGGGCTTCGGGGCCGCGGAGTTCGTACACGCGTTCAAGGACGTGCTCGAGGTCTGGCCGAGCCGGGTCTTCGCGATCCTGATGGAGAGCACCGTTGGCGGATGATGCCGAGAAGACGGAGGCGGCGACTCCCAAGAAGAAGGAGGACGCACGGAAGAAGGGGCAGGTCGCGCAGAGTCGCGACGTGTCCACCGTCGTCCTGCTGATCTCGGGGGTGCTCGCCCTTTCCTCGCCGCTCGGAGCGCGCCTCGCGCAGGTAGTGCACGAGACGGCGAAGGTCGTCTGGGGCGGCGTCTGGATCGTCCCCGACTCCGTCGCCGACTATCACGCCGTCTTCCTGAAGGTGAGTCTCGTGGTCCTCGCGGCGCTAGCTCCCTTCGCGTTGCTCTTCATGGTCGTCGGGATGGCGGGAAATCTCGTGCAGATCGGTTGGATGGTCTCGCCCGAGGCGATGCAGCCCAAGTTCGAGAAGCTGAACCCGCTCTCCGGTCTCAAGCGGATGGTCAGTCTCGATCGGCTCTACGAGCTGGCGAAGTCGATCCTGCGGCTGGTCGTCGTGGTGGCCATCCTCGTCTGGCTCCTGGGGCCGCGGCTGCCCGAGGTGCTCACCCACATCGGCGCCTCGACGGTCTCGATCGGGCTGCTCGGAGGGGATCTGCTCGAACGGACGACCTGGACGATTCTCGCTGTCTTCGCGGTCTTCGCCGTCGTCGACTACGTCTGGCAGCGCTACCAGCACGAGAAGAAGCTGCGAATGACCAAGCAGGAGGTCCGCGACGAGGCGAAGCAGCGCGAGGGCGATCCCAAGGTCAAGAGTCGGATCCGTCAGATCCAGCGAGAGGTCGCCCAGCGGCGCATGTTCGACGCGATCGCCGATGCCGACGTCGTCGTGGTCAACCCGACCCATTATGCGGTGGCGCTGCAATACCGGCCGCCGGAGCAGTCGTCTCCCAAGGTGCTCGCCAAGGGGCGCAACCACGTCGCGCTCCGGATCCGCCGTCGGGCCGAGGAGCTCGGGATTCCGATCGTCGAGAACAAGCCCGTGGCCCAGCTTCTCTATCGCACGGCGAAGATCGATCGCGAGATCCCGGAAGACCTCTACCAGGTCGTCGCGGAGGTGCTCGCGTACGTCTACAAGCTTGATCCGACCCGGGCGAACGGCTGGAGGGCTGCGTAATGCCGAAGCTCCCGATCAGTCAGCTGGTGCTGGGTGGCTCCTTCTTCTTCATCCTGGCGCTGCTCGTCGTGCCGCTCCCGGCGGCGGTGCTCGATCTCTTCCTGTCGCTCTCGCTGACCCTGGGGCTGATCGTGCTGCTCCTGGCGCTCTTCGTGGAGCGGCCCCTCGACTTCTCCGTCTTCCCGTCGCTGCTGCTGATGATGACGTTGATGCGGCTGGGGCTGAACGTCGGCAGTACGCGCCTCATCCTCCTCCACGGAAACGAGGGGGCCGATGCCGCGGGCAACGTGATCGAGGCCTTCGGAGAGTTCACGGTTGGCGGCAACTACGCGATCGGCATCGTCATCTTCCTGATCTTCGTGATCATCAACATGGTCGTGATCACCAAGGGCGCGGGCCGGATCGCCGAGGTCGCGGCGCGCTTCACCCTCGACGCCATGCCCGGCAAGCAGATGGCCATCGACGCCGATCTGAACCAGGGCGTGATCGACGACGCCGAGGCGAGGAAGCGCCGGGTGGAGGTCCAGCGCGAGTCGGACTTCTACGGTGCGATGGACGGTGCCAGCAAGTTCGTGAAGGGCGACGCCATCGCGGGCATCGTGATCATGCTGATCAATCTCGTGGGCGGGCTCGGGGTCGGCGTGTTCCAGGAGGGTATGCCGATCCTGGAGGCGGCCCAGACCTATACGACGCTGACGGTGGGCGATGGACTCGTGAGCCAGGTTCCGGCGCTGGTCGTGTCGGCGGCGGCCGGTGTGGTCGTCAGCCGGGCGGGGGCGGGCGATTCCCTCTCCGCCGAGCTGCGCGATCAGGTCGTGCTCCAGCCGAAGGCGATGGGGATGACGGCGGCGATGCTCGGCGTGATGGCGCTGGTGCCGGGCCTTCCCTTCGCGCCCTTCGCGCTGCTCTCGGCGGCGGCCGGCGGCGTCGCGTTCTTCGGGAAGCCCGGGGAGCCCGAGCCCGAAGTGCTGCCCGAGACGACGGAGATTCCGGCGCCGACCGAAGAGGAGCAGATCCGCGATGCGCTCGTCCTCGACGACCTCGAGCTCGAGATCGGCTACGGGCTGATCCCGATGGTCGACGAGAGCCGCGGGGGAGAGCTGCTCGGTCGCATCCGGGCGACGCGTCGGCAGCTGGCCTCCGAGCTGGGCTTCATCGTCCCGCTCATCCACATCCGCGACAACCTCGATCTCGCCGAGGGCGGCTACTCGATCCGCGTCCGCGGCGAAGAGGTCGCGGGGGCGGAGATTCCTCAGGGTCGTTCGCTGGCGATCGCGCCGGCGGAGGACGCGGAGGAGATCCCCGGCATCCAGACCCGGGACCCCGCCTTCGATCTCCCGGCCCGGTGGATCGAGGAGCGCGATCGCGACCGCGCGAGCTCCGCCGGCTACGCAGTGGTCGACGGGTCGACGGCGCTCTCGACGCATCTCGCCGAGGTCGTCCGGAAACACGCCCCCGAGCTGCTCACGCGACAGCGGGTCCAGGACCTGCTCGACCAGTTCTCCGAGACCTCTCCCAAGGTGGTCGACGAGCTGGTGCCGGCGGTCGTGCCGCTCTCGTTGCTCCATCGGACGATGCGCTCGCTGCTCTCCGAGCGCGTGTCGATCCGGGATCTCGGCACGATCCTCGATACCCTCGCGGAGCATGCGGGCAAGATCCAGGATCCGGACCTGCTGACCGACCTCGTGCGGGAGCGGCTCGGACGTTCCATCACGCGGCCCTATCTGCAGGACGACGGTCGGCTCCCCGTGATCACCCTGAGCACCGATCTCGAGGAGCACCTCAGGAGTGTCGTGCAGCGATCCGAGAGCGGGTCGTTCCTCGCAGTCGACCCCATGACCCTCGATGGACTCGTGCGTGGGGTGCAGGGCGCGGTCGACCGGCTCGGGCTCGGGGGCGACGAGCTCGGCCCGGTGCTGCTCGCGACCCAGAGCATCCGCTCGCCCCTGCGACAGATCATCGCGCGCTTCCTTCCCCGGATGGCGGTGATGTCCCATGGAGAGCTTCCGGGCGGGGTCCAGGTCGTGGCAATGGAGACGGTGAGGCTCGAGGCCGATGCACATCAAGCGGTTTGAGGCGGCGACGCTGGCGGAGGCGCTCGCGGAGGTCCGCGCCGAGCTCGGACCGGACGCGCTGATCCTCGGCTCGCGGACGATCCAGCGCGGCTGGGATCGATTCGGTCTGCTGTCGCGGAGTGTCGTCGAGGTCCAGGCGGCGAAGGAGCGTTCTGCCGAGCGTTCCGCGCCCGCCGCGGAGCTCGACGTGTCCTTCGAGGCGCGCGTCGGCGAAGACGGGCCACCCGGGGACGCCAGGGAGGCGCCCGGTGAGGCCGCGCTGCGCGTGGAGAACGATCGGTTCGCCCGCTTCGAGGCCGAAATGCGAAGCGAGCTTCGCGCGCTCCACCGCGCGGTCGCCGAGCTCGCTCGTCCCCAGCCCCAGCCCCAGCCCCAGCCCCAGCCCCAGCCGGGTGGAATCCGGGAGGGGGCGTTCGTCGACGGGAGCCTGGATCCCGTTCGACGACGACTCGAGCTCGCCGGGCTGGGGGCATCCACGCGCGAACGGCTGATCACGGCCTTTCTCGACGCCTGCGAAGCCACCCCCGGAATCGGGCTCGAGCGCTTCGTCCGCGCCTCGATCGACGCCCGTCTCGCGCCCCCGCGTCCGCTCGACCCCGGGCAGATCCGGATGATGGTCGGCGCCCCCGGCGTCGGAAAGACCACGACCCTCGCGAAGATGGCCGCGCGCAACGAAGAAGGGGAGCGGGACGTCACGCTCGTCTCCCTGGATCACTATCGCGTCGGGGCGTCGGATCCTCTTCGTCGCTATGCGGCGCTCCTAGAGTCTCCCTTCGTCGAGGTGAGCTCCGCGAAGGAGATCGCCCGCCTGCCGGCGCGCCGCGCGGGGCACGAAGTGCTCGTCGACACCGCGGGGCGCGGTCGCGACGATCGGGACCGTCTCGTGTCCCTCGAGCCGCTGCGCGAAGGGCTCGGCGACGCGCTGCGCGTGGAGCTCGTGGTCGACGCGACGGCTCGGGCCGAGGTGATGCGCGACCAGCTCGACCGCTTCGCGGCGCTCCGACCCGACCGGATCGTCTTCACCCGGACCGACGAATGCAGCAACCTGGCGCCCGTCGTCGATCTGCTGCTCGATCCGCACTGTCCCCCGGCCTCCTGGCTCGGCACCGGTCAGCGTGTGCCCGAGGACCTGCAGGCCGCCGAGGCGGGACCGATGGTCCGCTCGCTCTTCGGAGCCGCGGCGTGATCGTGGACCAGCCGACCGGGCGCGAAGGGCAGGCGCGGGGGCTTCGCGCCCGTCGACAGCGGAGCGCGGCGACGCGCGGGCCGTCCGGCCCGCGGAGCCTCGCGATCGTGAGCGGCAAGGGGGGCGTCGGCAAGAGCCTGCTCGCCGTGAACCTGGCGACGGCGCTCTGCCGGGCCGACGTTCGGCGGCGGGTCCTCCTCGTCGACGGAGATGCCGGACTCGCCAACGCGGACCTGCTGCTCGGATGGATCCCGTCCCACACCCTGACGGACTGGGTGGAAGGCCGGGTCGATCTGGACGGACTGCTCACCCGCGGCGCGGAGCGACTCGACCTGCTCGTGAGCGGCCCCTCGGCAGCCGCTGCTGCCCTGTTGACGCGGCTCGCGAAGCGCGCGCCGGAGGATCGGTTCGTCGAGGGCGTCGCGGGGCACGATCTCACGATCTTCGACCTCGGCGCCGGCATCGGGAAGGCGGTGCTCGACGTCGCGACGGCCTGCGATCGGGTGTGGCTCGTCGCGACGCCCGAGCCGACGAGTCTGGCGGACGCCTACACCATGGCGCGCCGATTGACCGAGCGGAATCCGGAGGTCGATCTCGAGCTCGTCGTGAATCGGGCCCGGGACGCGGAGGAGGGGGCCCGGACCCATCTCGCGCTCGAGCGCATGACCCGCCGCTTCCTGGATCGTCCGCTGGCGCTCCGCGCGGTGCTGCCCGACGACGCTGCCGTGCGGCAGTCCGTCGCTCGCCAGACGGTGCTGTCCGAGGTCGCCCCGCGCTGTCCGATGTCCCGCCGTCTCGAGCTGCTGGCCGAGTCCCTCGGCGAAGAGCTCGTCCTCGCCGCTTCCTGAGCCGCGGCCGGGCCCTTCCAGCCTGAAACGAAGGGTTTCAATCCGGCGGTCCCACCCGGCAGAAACTGCCGCGCGCGAATCGGGTTCGGGGTGGGAAAGCACAATGGTTTCGGTGGGTTGCCGGTATTCCACGGCGCCCGGTCTCGTGGCACGGCGATTGCGATGAGTCTCCTGAGCAACCCCGCACGTCCTGCGAGTCACGTCTGCCGTCCGGGGAATTGAGGAGCGTATGGGCAGCGAATCGTACATCTCGGCCTCGGGCGCCTCGGCGCAGCTGCGGGACCTCGACGTCGTCTCGAACAACCTGTCGAACGTCGGTACGCCGGGCTACAAGCGCTCCGAGTCGATCTTCCGCGCCGTACTCGAGTCGTCGCTCCGGGCGGCGTCGGGGCAGGCGGTGAACGGTGCGCCCGCGACGAGCTTCGTCTCGACCGATGCGATCGGCTCCGACTTCGAACGCGGCTCGGTCGAGCGAACCGGGTCTCGGCTGCACGCGATGATCGACGGCCCCGGCTTCTTCGAGATCCTGACGCCGCAGGGCACGCGCTACACGCGGGCCGGCAACTTCATGGTGAACCAGGAGGGCGAGCTCTCGACGCCGTCCGGTTTCCCGGTGCAGGGAGAAGGCGGCTCGATCGAGGTCCGGGACAGCTCCGCCCGGATCGATCAGACCGGCGCGATCGTCGATTCCACGGGCAACGTGATCGGCCGGCTCAAGGTCGCCGACTTCGACGACCTGCAGGCGCTGGCTCGTGAGGGCCAGAGCGTCTTCAGTGCACCCGAGGAGGCGGGCCTCCGCGTCCTCGACCAGAACCGATTCATCCCGGGCTCCATCGAGGGCTCGAACGTCGACGCTTCGCGGGAGCTGGCCACGATGGTCATGCTCCAGCGCGCCTTCGAGACGAACGTGCGCGCGATGCAGGTCGACGATGAAACCACCCAGAGACTGATCGAAGGAATCCGCTGATGCGAGCACTATTCACCGCGGCCACCGGCATGGAGGCCCAGCAGGCACAGATCGACACGATCGCCAACAACATCGCGAACGTCGGAACCACGGGCTTCAAGAAGTCCCGGGCCGAGTTCCAGGATCTCTTCTACGAGACACTTCGCGATCCCGGCGCGGCGAGCGACGACGGGTCGGTCCTGCCGACCGGTGTCCAGGTGGGTCACGGCGTCCAGCTCGGCGCGATCAACCAGATCTTCAGCGCCGGCGACCGGCTCAACACCGGCAACCAGCTCGACATGGCGATCGACGGACTGGGCTTCTTCCAGATCCAGCGCCCGAACGGCGACCTCGTCTTCACCCGCGACGGCACGTTCAAGCTCGACGCCGACGGGAACCTCGTCACCGCGCAGGGCTACCAGGTTATCCCGAACATCGTCGTCCCGCCGGACGCCGTCTCGATCACCGTCCTGCCCGACGGCACCGTGAACGCGACCCAGGCGGGCAACGCCCAGCCGCTCAACCTCGGTCAGCTCCAGCTGGTCCGCTTCGCGAACCCGGCGGGTCTGCGGATGGTTGGTGGCAACCAGTTCGAGGCGACCAACGCTTCGGGGGATCCCGAGCAGGGGCTTCCCGAGGTGAACGGCTTCGGCGGGATCGCTGCTGGGTTCCTCGAGGGCTCGAACGTCGAGGTCGCCGAGGAGCTCGTCCAGATGATTCTCGCCCAGCGCGCCTTCGAGGTGAGCTCCCGGGTGATCCAGGCCGGCGACGAGATGCTCCGCATCGCGTCCCAGCTCTCGCAGTAGGCAGCTAGCGGTCGGGGCAGGCGCCTGACGCGCGGATTCGCGCGTCGAGACCGGAGGAAGAAGAGCGTGCGAAGGTGGAGAATCCGAACAGGAGCGGCGCGCCCGTGGGCGACCGCGTGGCTGGTGCTCGTGGCGATCACGGGGCAGGCCCTCGTCGTCGAGGCGGCGCGCGCCGACGCCGGCGAGAAGCGCGTGCGTGCGGACATCGAAGGCTACGTGCGCGCACGAATCGCGCGGTCGGAGGCGGAAGGCGCCCGGACCTCGATCGACATCCCGCCGCTCGGCAGCTTCACCGTCGACCGGGATCGCCATCCCGGACCGCTCCATACCGAGATCTCGACCCGCGCCGCGGAGCCGCTGCGCGGTCGGGTCCCGCTCACGATCTCCCTGTATGCCGGAGATCACCTCGTCCGCCGCGCGGTCGTTTCGCCCTACGTTCGCAGGACGGAGCGGGTGGTCGTCCCGACGCGGGACATCCAGCGGGGGACGGTGCTCGATCCCTCCGACTTCAAGCGCGTCGATCGCGATGCGAACCGACTGCCTCGGGACGTCGTCCGTGAAATCGCGGAGGTGGTCGGCCTTCGAGCGAAGCGTTCGCTTCGCAAGGACGGTGTCTTCCGGGCGTCGCAGGTCGAGGGCATTCCCCTGGTCGAACGGGGCGACCGCATCCAGATCGTCCTGCAGACGGGACCGCTCAGCGTGAGCGCCATGGGGCGTGCGCAGGAGACGGGCGCGCTCGGCGACTGGATCCGGGTCTTGAACGTCGACTCGAAGCGCGAGCTCTCGGGTCGCGTGGACGCGGAGGGGCGGGTGCATGTCGCGTTCTGATTCAGCAGGCCGGATCCTCGGCATTCTCGCCGCCGCGCTGGTGACGCTCTCGCTGGGGTGCGTCGAGACGTCGCTCCGCGAGGGGCGCGAACCCATGGACTACGAGGCGCTGCCGGCTCCGCCGCCTCGTCCGACGACGGATGGATCGATCTGGACCGGGGCGACCCAGTCCGGCTCGTTCCTCTTCTTCGACGAGAAGGCGGCGACGGTCGGTGATCTCGTGACGGTCGTGATCGTGGAGGCCACCGAGGCGCAGGGCGACGCGCGAACGGAGACCGATGCACGTCGTCTCGCGAACGTCGGGATGTCTTCCGACGTCGGCTTCCAGAAGCTCGTCACGAGTCCGGTTCAGGGACTCCTGCGCGTCTTCGGGTTCGACGACGAGGGGACCAAGGTCGACCAGGGCGACCAGCTCAACGTCGTGAACAGCCAGATGCAGAGCGAGTTCACCGGAGAGGCGCTCACGAGTCGACGGGGGACCTTCACGGGCGTGATCACGTGTCGCGTCGTCGGCGTCCTGCCGAACGGCATCCTCCACATCCGCGGCCGTCGTTCGGTCGTCGTGAACCACGAGGCCCAGTACATCTCGCTCGAAGGACTCGTTCGCCGGGAAGACCTGACGATCGAGAACAGCGTCCTCAGTAACTCGGTGGCCGAGATGCGCCTGTCCTACGACGGGATGGGCGTGCTCGACGACAAGCAGCGGCCCGGCTTCATGAGTCGCTTCCTGGACTGGGCGTACCCCTTCTGATGCGTCGTCGAACCGATCAGAATCGAATCGCCCGTGCACTGCGCGCCCTGACGCTGCTCGCCTTCGCCGCGGTCTTCGTCTCGTCCAGCGCGGACGCGGCGCGTCTCAAGGACATGGCCTCGGTCAAGGGCGTCCGGTCCAACCAGATCATCGGGTACGGCCTCGTCGTGGGGCTGCGCGGAACCGGCGACAAGGCAGGGGCGCGCTTCACGACCCAGTCGCTCCGCAGCCTGCTCTCGAAGATGGGCATCGCCCTGGATCCCAACGCGATCCGGGTCGCGAACGTCGCGGCCGTCATGGTCACCGCGGACCTCCCGCCCTTCGCCCGGACCGGCGCCGAGATCGACGCCGTGGTGTCTTCGATCGGCGATGCCCAGAGTCTCGAGGGCGGGATGCTGCTCATGACGCCTTTGCTGGGCAACGACGGGGAGATCTACGCCATCGCGCAGGGGGCGGTCGCGGTGGGCGGATTCTCGGTCCAAGGCGGCGGCGCCGCGGTGTCGCAGAATCATCCGACCGTCGGCACGCTGGTGGGGGGCGCGACGGTCGAGCGCGAGGTGCCCTACAGCCTCGTCGGGCGGGAGCAGTTCGAGATCTCGCTCCACAACCCCGACTTCACCACGGCGCGCCGGACGGCGAGCCGGATCAACGAAGCCTTCGGTACCCAGGTCGCGGCCGCCCGCGACTCGGGCACGCTCGACCTCAAGATTCCCGACCGGTTCCGGAACGACGTGGTCGGATTCCTCGCCCGGGTCGAGACGCTGGACGTCGTGCCGGACAAGTCCGCGCGGATCATCCTGAACGAACGGACCGGCACGATCGTGATGGGTGACCAGGTTCGCGTCTCCACCGTTGCGGTGTCCCACGGCAACCTGACGGTCATCGTGAATCGCACCAACCAGGTGTCGCAGCCGGCGCCCTTCGGACGCGGCCAGACGACGCGTCTCCAGAACACCGAGATCGAAGCCTTCGAGGAGCAGGCCCAGCTCAGCGTCATCGAGGAGACGGTCACGATCGGGGAGCTCGTCCGGGCGCTGAACGCGATGGGGACGACGCCGACGGACCTGATCTCGATCATCCAGGCGATCAAGGCGAGCGGCGCGCTCGCAGCCGAAGTGGAGATGATGTGATCGGCCGCCAATCGGAGAAGAAGAGGAGGACCGCGTAATGGACGGCATCACCGCGCCGCCGCTGCCGACGGTGCACAGCCTCGGAAAGCACGTCCGCAAGGAAACGGACGAGAAGACGGCGCTCAAGTCCTTCGAGGCCTACATCGTGGGCGAGATGCTCCGCCGGGCCGCGCCCAGGACCGAGGGGGGCCTCTTCGACGGCGGACAGGCCGGGCGGATGTACCAGGATCACCTCTACCAGGAGTTCGCTCGGCTCATCGCCGAGGACGGTCGCTTCGGCCTCGCCGCGCAGCTCGAAGGCCAGCTGTCGGACGAAGCGGAAGAGGAGGGGGCGCCTGGCGACGTGCCGCCGCCCGAGGAGGAAGAGCGATGAGCCCCGTCGATCTCGAAGAGACGGAGGAGACGCTTCGTCCCCTGATCGAACGGCTCGAGGTCGTGCTCGATGCCGAAGAGGATACCTATCGCCGCTTCAAGCAGGTGCTGCGTCGTGAGGAGGACGAGCTGATCACCCTCGACCCCCTGGCGCTCGAACGCACCACGGCCGAGAAGGAGGCCCTCGGCGCCGAGGCTCGGCTGCACGGGGAGTCGCGCGTCGAGCTGTCCCGGGTCCTCGCACAGGTCGTCGGCGGTGTTCCGGCGGAGACGCGGCTCTCGGAGCTCGTGCCGGGACTCGGCGAAGCCGGGAGCGGCCTCGTCGAACGCCAGGCACGTCTTCGCGCGCTGATGGAGTCGACGCGCGAGCTGCTCGCGGCGAACGAGGACTTCGCGAACCGGACGCTGGGCCGCGTGCAGGACACCCTCCGCATGCTCGGGCAGGCCATTCCCGAGGTCGAGAGCTACGGGCCGGGGCGGGCCGCCGAACCCACGACCGGACGCGGGCGTCTGATCCGCGCGGCGATCTGAGGAATCCCCATGGCAGGACTCTTCGACGCACTCGAGACAGCGACCCGCGGCCTCACCGTCGTCCAGCGCGGGATGGCGACGACCGGCCACAACATCGCGAACGTCAACACGCCCGGGTACTCGCGGCAGCGATCGGTCCTGGTGGCGGGCACGCCGCAGCCCGACGCCGCGGGGACGATCGGCTCGGGCGTGGAGCAGCTCACGGTCGAGCGGATCGTCGACCAGTTCGTGAACACGCGGCTCGTCAGCGAGACCTCTCGCTACGCCGAGCTCGACGCAGATGCGTCCCTCTATCGCGAGATCGAAGCGATCGTGAACGACCAGCTCACGGAAGGACTGAGTGACGAGCTGTCGGCCTTCTTCGGCTCGCTGGACGGGCTCGCGAACGCGGTCGAGGAGGGACAACCGGTCGCGCGCGGTCAGGTGCTCTCGGCGGCCGAGTCGTTCGTCGACACGGTCCACCGCTGGGACAGTCAGCTGCGGACGCTGCAGCGGGATACGGACCGGGGCATCGTCGGCGTGATTCCGGAGATCAACGCCCTCGCGAGGGAGATCGCGGAGCTGAACGGGCGGATCGCCGAGGCGGAGACCCTGTCCCCGGCGAACGACCTGCGAGACCGACAGGAGAAGCTCGTCCTCGACCTGGCGCAGCGGGTCGAGATCACAACCGTGCGAGCCGACGATGGTTCGATCTCCATCCGGCTCCCCGGCGGTCTCTCGCTCGTGGATCGGCGAGTAGCCGGGCAGCTCGAGGCGGTGGTCGACCCCGCGAATCCCAACCCGCTCGATGCCACGTTCTCTCAGGTCTTCTACGTGGGCTCCGGTAGCAGCTTCGACGTCACGAACAGGATCACCGGGGGAGAACTCGGCTCGTTCATCGAGGCCCGGGAGCAGGTGATCGCGGGCACGATCGCCGAGCTCGACGCCTTCGTCTACACGCTCGCCGATCGCTTCAACGCGGCGCACCGCGACGGCGTCGGCCTCGTCGACGACGCGGCGAACGACTTCTTCCAGGACATGAGTGCTCGCCCGACGATCGACGGCGCGGCGCGGGACCTGCGCATCTCGGACGCGATCGATCCGGACCGCGGTGGCACCGTCGACAACATCGCCGCCGGAGACCGCGCGAACATCCCTGGCGGCTCGCCCGCTGGAACGCCCGGTCTGATCGGTGACACCGAGTGGGCGCGGGACGTCCTCACGAACCTCCGGACGGCGCGCGTGCCGGGCTATCTCGCCGGCGACGTGCCGGGGGTGCCCACCGGCAACACGGTGGGGATCGCGGCGAACCTGATCAACCTGACGGGTGAGATCGGCCAGCGCTCCCGGACGGCGAATCGCGCGCTCGAGCAGCAGGAGGCGCTGCTTCAGTCGGTCCAGGACCGACGGGACTCGATCTCCTCGGTCTCGATCGACGAAGAGGTCGCAGAGCTCGTGAAGCTCCAATCGAACTTCCAGGCGAACGCGCGCGTCGTGCGGACCGTGACCGAGATGATCCAGGACCTCTTCGACGCGATCTAGCGTCCGGGGCCGGACGGAGTCTTCGACATGCGAATCACCCAATCCACGCTCGCGCGCCTCGGTATCTCTCAGCTGAGCGATCAGCGGAACCGCCTGGCCCGGACGCAGGAGCAGGCGGCGACCGGCTTGCGGATCAATCGCCCCTCGGACGATCCCATCGATTATCGAACCGTGCTCTTCCTGAAGGACGCCTCCAGCCAGACTTCGACGTTCCTGCGGAGCATCGACCTGGCCCGGGTCCGACTTCGCGCGACGGAGTCGGCCCTCGACGGCGCCGAGGAGGCGCTCAGCCGAGCCGGGGCGCTGGCAGTCGGGGCGGCCAGCTCCACGAACCAGAATCCCGGCGCCGCCGCGGCGCTGAAGACCCAGGTCGCCCAGCTCTTCGACGAGGTGCTGAGCTACGCGAACGTGCGCGCACCGGGAGGCGGCTACGTCTTCTCCGGGCTCGCGTCCGATTCGCCGGCCTTCACCATCGCCGGAGACTTCGGGCCGGGCGCGACGCCGACCGTCACCTTCACCGGCGAGGCGAGCGCGGTCGAGGTGGAGATCGACGAAGGCGTGCTCATCGAGGTGACGCGGGACGGGCAGGCGGCCTTCCAGGGGCCGGACGATGCCTTCGCCGCGCTGTCCCGGCTCTGGACGGGGATCGATCAGGGAGACGTGGACGAGATCCGCGGGGCGATCACGGACATCGAGGCGGCCCGTGAACACCTCGTCCTGGAGCGCTCGATCCTGGGCGGCTCCGATGCGAAGGCGGACTCCTTCGAGGATCGGCTGCGCCTCCAGGAGCAGAACATCGCGTCGCAGGTCTCGTTCCTCGAGGACGCGGACGCGTTCGAGGTCTATTCGGACCTGACGGCGCAAGAGGCGGCATTGCAGGCGGCGCTCCAGGTGAACGCCCGGCTGCTGCAGCCCACGCTGCTCGACTACATCTAGTCCGATCTGGACGACAACCCACGAGAATCGAGGAGGTTCTCATGCTCGTACTCACGAGAAGACACGGCGAGAGCGTTCGGATCGGTCCGGACGTCCGCGTGACGGTGGTGGCTTCCACCGGGGGGCAGGTGCGCATCGCGATCGATGCCCCCGAAGAAGTCGGGATCTTCCGCGAGGAGATCTTCGAACGGGTGGCTTCGGCGAACGTCGAGGCCGCGTCGATGAGCAAGGAGATGCTCGACGAGCTGCCGTCCGGCGGGACGTCTCGGATCATGGGCTGGGAAGGAGCGAACGATGAGTGACCTGATCGAATTCGAGAGCCATCGGGTGGGCCGCGTCGAGGTCCCCGAGGCGGACGTCCTCACGTTCGAGCCTCTGCCGGGATTCCCGAACAAGTCGCGCTACGTCGTGATGGAACACGCCCCGGACTCGCCGCTGGCCTGGCTGGTCAGTCTCGACGACCCGGACGTCGCGTTCGTCGTGACCTCACCCTGGACCTTCTTCCCGCAGTACGATCCGCCGGTGGAGCGGGAGCACCTCGCGATGCTCGGGATCGAACGCCGGGACGACGTCGAGCTCCTCTGCATCGTCACGCTCGCAGACGAGGAGATCTTCCTGAATCTCGCCGCGCCGCTCCTGATCAACTCCGCGAACCGCAAGGGCACCCAGGTCGTGAGCGACGACCCGCGGTACACCACGCGGGCGCCGCTTCCCGAGCTGCGTGCGGCGGACGAGGGCGCGGATGCGGAGAAGAGTGAGGCCGCGGCGACGCGGCCGGCGGCTCCGCCCGCGCGCTGAGCCGCCCGCTCAGGGCAGGGGGATGTCTTCGGGCGGAGGCCCTGCGGGCTCGGCACGCAGGGTCTCGTCGACTTCGCTCGGGATCGGCGGAAGCTCCTCGAGGAGCTCGTCGAGCGCGTCGCTCGTTCCGCTGCCTTCTCCGCTCGCGACGAGCTCTCCATCCTCGAGTACGACGATGTCGACCCGACGATTGCGGGCGCGGTTGGCGGGATCGGCGTTGTCCGCGACGGGACGTTGGGCCGCGTGCCCCACCACGCTGATGCGCCCGGGGGCGATGGCGTGGTCGTCCATGAAGAGGCGGGCGACGGCGGCAGCGCGGGCGGCGGACAGCTCCCAGTTGGAAGGGTAGGGGCCCGCGCTGACGGGCTGGGCATCGGTGTGGCCCTCGAACTGGAGCGACGCCGTGGTCGAGGCGAGCGCCGGCGCCATCGCGCCGAGAGCCTTCCGGCGTTCGGGCGGGATCTCGACCCCTCCGGCCGGGAAGAACTCGGTGGAGGCGAGGCGGATGATCAGGCCGCGCTCCGTCTGATGCAGGGAGACACCGGGCTCCTCGCCTGGCTTCCTCGGGGTCCGCTCGACCACGTCGAGCAGGTCCTCTTCCAGCTGCATGAGAACCGGGACGGGCGCGAGCGCCTCGGCGACGGCCGCCTCGGCGCCCGGGGCCTGGCCGCTCGTCGGCACGGGGGAGGGCGACACCGCGTCGAAGACGAAGGCCGCCTGCAGTCCCTCGAAGAGGCTCGCGTCCCGCTGCTCGTCGCTGCGCGCGCTCGCGTAGAGCACGACGAAGAGCGCGAGCAGAAGCGTCATGAAGTCGGCGTAGGAGAGAAGCCAGCGATCACGGCCGCTCGCGCCTGCTCCCGTCGGGGCGATCTTCCGCCGGCGTCGCTGGAGGTGCATCACGACGGGCTCCCCGCTCCCTGCGCGCGGATCACTTCGGCGTCTCGGTCGTCAGATGGGCTGCGAGGAGACGCTCGATGGTCCGCGGCGGCAGGCCGGCCTGGAGCGCGAGGGCGCCCTCCATCACCATCTCGTCCTCGGCCGACTGGGCTTCGACCTGCCCGCGGATCCGCGTCGCGATCGGCAGCAGGATCAGATTGGCGAGTCCCACGCCGTAGATCGTCGCGATGAAGGCGACGGCGATTCCCTGCCCGAGCGCATCCGGATCGGAGAGCGCTTCCATGGCGCGAACCAGACCGAGGACCGCGCCGAGGATCCCCATGGTGGGCGCGTAGCCGCCGGCGATCTCGAAGACGGAGGCACCCGTCAAACGTGCGCTCTCGCGTCCTTCGATGTCGGAGCGCAGTACGGCACGAAGCTGCTGCTCGTCGCAGCCGTCGATCACGTGACGGATTGCGCGGCGCATGAAGGGCGTCGGGAGTGGGGCGAGATGACGCTCGAGGGCGATCAACCCCTCCTTGCGCGCGATCAGCGCGAGATCCCGGAAGCGGATCGGAAGCGCGTGTCTCGGGTCGGACGGACGGGCCACGACGAGGCGAAGCTCGCGGCGGGCAGCGGCGAGGGCCTCGCTCGTCGTCGAGAGCAGCGTGGCGCCGAGCGTGCCGAGGCCGACGATCACCGCCGCCGGCCCCTGAGCGAGGGCCGCGGGATGTCCCCCTTCGAGGAGCTGCGTTGCGAACAGTGCGCCCACGCCGAGGAGCAGGCCTGCGATGACGAGTCGGTCCATGAAGTCTTCTTCCTACTCGGGGTCCGGCTCGAACTCGTGGACGAGGGAGAGTCCCATGATGCGCTGGCGCCAAGCGGCGACGCGCTCGACCAGCTCCTCGGGGCTCTCGAGGATGCGGAGGCGCTCGCCGGTCGCCATCACGAGGAGTGTGTCGTGCGTGGCTTCGACGTAGAGCACCTGGTCGTCGTTCAGCAGAACGCGTTCGCCGTCGAGTCGTGTCACCCAGATCATCGGATCAGATCGACTCCAGGCCCCAGACGAACAGGGGGATCGGCAGGTGATCGCAGGCCGCGGGGCCCAGTGCGGGCTCGAGGGCGCGGACGAGGGCCTCGGTCGATTCCGGTCGCGCGCTCCCGAAGAGCGCCTCGAAGAGCCGGACGGGCTCGATCGACGACTCCCCTCGAGCGCTGCGGAGCCGCACCGCGTCGATCGCGCCCGGGTCGCCGGAGCCGATCTCGATCGCGAGACCGGAGAGGCCGGGAAGCATCGAGGACAGGTCCCGCGCGAAAGCCGCAGGCGAGGCGATGCGCATCCACGCCAGGGATTTCCGGACACGCCGAGCACCCGCCCGTCGCAGCATCCAGGAGAGCGTGTCGTGATCGGGCGGCGTCATGAGGAAGAGCTCGTTCCCGGGCTCGGAAGCGATCAGCAGGGATTCGCAGCAGAGAAGGGCCGCGTCCGCGTCGCCGCCCCATTCGTGGACGACTTCGGCGAGATCGTCGCCCCTTCCCCGCATCGCGAAAGCCAGAACGCCCTCGCGACCCCTGGCCACCCGCACGTCGAGATCGGGAATGGAGCGGGCTCTGGCGAGCTCGCCCGGATCGAGCTCCAGCTGACAGGTTCGGTGGCCCCGGAGTCGTTCGATCTCCGGCCAGTCGGCGGGGGTCGCCTGCTCGACCCGGACGGCGCCGTCGGGACGCTCCCTCTCGAGGGCACGTCGAACGGTGGGGAGATCGAGGACGAGCAGCGACTCGTGCCCCGCCTCCGTGAATCCGAGGGAGGCGTAGAGCGCGTCGAGGTCGCTCCAGAGCAGGAGCAGGCCGAGGTCGAGCGCAGTGGCGCGATCGATGGCCGCGCGGACGATGCGGCTCGCGTGGCCGCGACCGCGGTGCGCGGGATCCGTGTAGACGAGCGAGATCATGCCCGTCCGCAGGCGGTGGACTCCGATCCGGAACGGGACAACCCAGAGGGTGCAGAAGGCGATCGGGGACCGCCCTGCCCAGAGCGTCATCGGAATGGCGGAGGCGTTTCCCTCGAATAGCAGCGGGTACTCGCTCGCCAGGCGGCCCGGGCGGCCGTCCCGAAGACCGTCGTTCAGCCAGTCGAGGACCAGCCGGCGCTCTTCGATCGAGGCGAAGCCGACACGCGGTCGTGTCTCCGGACTCGCGTTCAGGGCGAGCCACCCCGCCTGGTCGCGGTCCGTCTCGGAAACGACGAGCGGTGTACTGCTTCGGATCGTCGCCAAGTGCTTCCTCTTCTCTTCCTCTGGACCGGCGCAAACACCCCCCCCGAGGTGGGGCGCGCTCGCCCGGGTCGGCCTCTCCTTGGATCCGTCTCCCGTTCGCTGGCACGCTGGAGACACGGATCCAACCGTTGGAAAAGCAAGATCGATACCGGCTCGCCCGCCCTTCGCCTGCGCTCTCGGGACGCCTCCTCGCTGGAAGGGCGGATCGTGCAGCGCAATCTGAAACGGGGGCCGTCCCCTGCCTGCGACTTGAAACGCCCGCCCGGGAGCGGCGCGCGTTGGTTCGCGGGGCTGCGGAACCTTCGTCGCCGACTTGGAAACCGAGTTGCTCATCGCTGAACGAGTGCTGCCGGCGCGGTGCATCCCGGAGGTTCTGGCATCCCCATTGCACTGGTCCCCTGCGTCAGTGGGCGCGTCGTTCATGTCAACGCAGTGTTGTCAGCGATTCGCCCGGGCACGTCACGGATGACGAGCTCGACGTCAAGGAGGAATTGGAACCATGGGACTTCGCGTCAACTCGAATACTTCTTCGATCAACGCGCAGAGAAATCTTGCGAACACCACCACGAATCTGCAGAAGAGTCTGCAGCGCCTCTCTTCGGGGCTCCGCATCACGCGGGCTGCGGATGACGCGGCCGGTCTGGCGATCTCGGAAGGCTTCCGGGCCGACATCCGCTCGCTCTCGCAGGCGCAGCGGAACGCCAACGACGGCATCTCGCTGCTGCAGGTCGCGGAAGGCGCGCTCAACGAGGTGAGCTCGATCCTGATCCGTCAGCGCGAGCTGGCGATCCAGGCGGCCAACGGCACGCTCGGTTCCTCCGAGCGCACCACGCTGAACAACGAGGTCAGCGACCTCCGGGACGAGATCGACCGCATCGCTTCGGTCACGTCCTTCAACGGTACGCTCGTGCTCTCGAGCACGGCCACCATCTCGTTCCAGATCGGCACCGAGAACTCGGCGAACGACCGGATCGACGTGACCGGCGTTCTGGCCAACGGCAGCAACATCGGCATCAGCTCGGTCAGCGTCTCGACCCAGACGGCGGCGCAGTCGGCGCTCTCGATCCTGGACGCGGCGATCGCGAACGTGGCTTCGCTCCGAGCCGGCTTCGGTACGGTGCAGAACCGGCTCGAGTCGGCGATCCGATCGATCGCGGTCGCGGTCGAGAACACGTCGGCGGCGGAGAGCCGGATCCGCGACGTGGACTTCGCGAGCGAGACGGCGGAGCTGACGCGAAACCAGGTGCTGCAGCAGGCAGGCATCTCGGTTCTCGCTCAGGCCAAC
>Ga0180436_10000102_pt1 | contig 86606 bp, 75 predicted proteins | sample SS_ome_2_FD_132434 | JGI IMG/M metagenome (GOLD analysis project Ga0180436, IMG submission 132434) | Hypersaline lake sediment archaeal communities from the Salton Sea, California, USA - SS_3_S_2 metaG | ecosystem: Environmental > Aquatic > Non-marine Saline and Alkaline > Hypersaline >...
ACACTGTCGTTGGCGGGCAGGATCGTGATGGAATCCGCCAGCCAGCCTTCAAACAGCACCGGCCCGATCGTCATGTAGCCGATGACGACCGAAGGGATGGCCAGCAGCAGCAGCGGCACGGTCACCACCAGCGGGGATTCCTTCGGCGCATGCTGCAACACACCGTCGGGCGGATGGTGCCCTGCCCCCGGATCGACGGTGTAGCGCGGCTTGCCGTGGAAGGTCAGGTACAGCAGGCGGAAACTGTAGAACGAGGTCACGATCACGCCGAGCAGCACCGCCCAGTAGGCCACGCCGGAACCCCAGCGCGTCGATGCGTGCACCGCTTCGATGATCGCGTCCTTTGAATAAAAACCCGAGAAGAACGGGAAACCGATCAGGGCCAGCGTGCCGATCCAGGCGGTCAGCCAGGTGACCGGCATCTGCTTGCGCAGACCGCCCATGAAGCGCATGTCCTGCTGATGGTGCAGCGCGATGATCACGGAGCCCGCACCCAGGAACAGCAGCGCCTTGAAGAAGGCGTGGGTGCCCAGGTGGAAAATGGCCGCCGAGTAAGCCGATACGCCCAGCGCGACGGTCATGTAACCCAGCTGCGACAACGTCGAGTAGGCGATGACACGCTTGATGTCGTTTTGCACGATACCGACGAGGCCCATGAAAAAGGCCGTCACGGCGCCGATCAGCATGACGAAGCTCAGCGCAGCGTCGCTGAGTTCGAACAACGGCGACATGCGGGAAACCATGAAGATACCCGCCGTGACCATGGTGGCCGCGTGGATCAGGGCGGAGATAGGCGTCGGGCCCTCCATCGAATCGGGCAGCCAGACGTGCAGCGGGGCCTGCGCCGACTTGCCCATGGCGCCGATAAACAGGCATATGCAGATCACCGTGATCCACTGCCACTCGATGCCCGGGAACAGGCTGACGGTCTCCCCGCCCAACTGGGGCGCGGCCGCGAACACCGTCGCGTAATCGAGACTGCCGAAGCAATAGAGCACGCCGGCGATGCCGAGCAGGAAACCGAAATCGCCGACCCGGTTGACCAGGAACGCCTTCAGCCCCGCGTACGAAGCCGATTCGCGATCGAACCAGAACCCGATCAGCAGGTAGGACGCCAGTCCCACGGCCTCCCAGCCGAAAAACAGCTGGAGGAAGTTGTTCGACATGACCAGCATCAGCATCGAAAAGGTGAAAAACGCGATGTAGCTGAAGAAACGCTGGTAACCCGGGTCGTCGGCCATGTAGCCGATGGTGTAGATGTGCACCATGAAGGATACGAAAGAAACCACCACCATCATCAGCGAGGTCAGGTGGTCGATCAGGAATCCGACTTCGAAGGTGATGCCGTCAGCGATCATCCAGGTGTAGACGCTGATGTTCTGGGTTCCGAGCCCTTCGTAAATCTGCAGGTACAGCACATAGACCGACAGGAAGAAAGAAACCGCAACGCCCAGTATGGTGACCCAGTGGGAGCCGGCCCTGCCGATCGGGTTCCTGAGGAGACCCGCGATGGCGGCCGCGACCAGCGGCAGCAGGGGAATGAGTACGAGTATGGTTTTCAGAGACATGTCAGCGTCAGCCCTTCAGGTCGTCCAGTTCGGCCACGTTGATGGTCTGGCGGTTGCGGAACAACACCACCAGGATGGCCAGTCCGATCGCTGCTTCAGCGGCGGCGACGGTCAGGATGAAAAAGACGAACACCTGGCCATCGAGGTTGCCGAGAAACCGCGAGAAAGCCACGAAGTTCATGTTTACCGAGAGCAGCATCAATTCGATGCACATCAGCAGGATGATCACGTTTTTCCGGTTGAGGAAAATACCCGTCACGGCGAGCACGAAAAGCAGAGCCCCGAGGGTCAGGAAGTGTGCGAGTGTCAGCATGGCAATCAGCCCTCCTGCCCGGTTTCGGGCTTCATTTTCACCAGGCGCACGCGTTCATCCTTGCGCACGCGCACCTGCAGGGACGGGTTCTGGCGGTGCGCACCGCTACGGTGCCTGAGGGTCAGGGCCACCGCCGCGATAATGGCCACCAGCAGGATGACACCGGCCACTTCAAAGGCCAGCACATGCTGGGTGTAAAGCCACTCACCCAGGGCCCGGGTGTTGCTGTAGCCGTCCGGGTTCGGTTCCGGGATCGGAAAAGCGCCCGTATCGAAACGGCCCTTGGCCCAGATCACGATCAGGAATTCCGCCGCCATCAGCAGCGCGACGAGAATTCCCGCCGGCAGGTAGCGGGCGAAACCGGCCCGAAGCGGTTCGAGGTTGATGTCCAGCATCATGACCACGAACAGGAACAGCACCATGACCGCCCCCACGTAAACGAGGATCAGGATGATGGCCAGGAATTCCACTTCCAGCAGCATCCAGATCGCGGAGGCGCTGAAGAAGGCCAGCACCAGGAACAGCGCGGCGTAGACCGGGTTGCGCACCGTGATGACGGCCACCGCAGCCCCCAGCATGACCAGGGAGAAGGCGTAAAATACTATTTCGTAAATCGGCATTTCGTCTGCTCCAATCAGCGGTAGGCCGCATCCTGCTGGCGGGCCTCGGCGATACGCTCCTCGAAGCGGTCGCCCAGCGCCAGCAACTGCTGCTTGTCAACGACGCTCTCTGCGCGCGTTTCCATGTGAAATTCGTGAATATCGGTCAGCACGATGGAGTCAACCGGGCAGGATTCTTCGCAGAACCCGCAGTAAATGCACTTGAACAGGTCGACGTCATAACGCGTGGTGCGGCGGGAACCGTCTTCGCGCTGGGTCGAATCGATCGTAATGGCCAGGGCCGGGCAGACCGCCTCGCAGAGTTTGCAGGCGATGCAGCGTTCTTCGCCGTTCGGATAGCGCCGAAGCGCGTGAAGGCCGCGGAACCGGGGAGATTTCGGCGTTTTTTCCTCGGGGTAGTTCAGGGTGAACTTCGGCTTGAAGAAATAGCGCAGCGTCACGGACAGGCCCTGCCAGAGTTCGATCAGCAGCAGGCTCTTGAAATAACGGCTAACGGCGTTCATCGTCAGGCGCCCCCCTCTACCAGTCCGAATACCTTGATCACGGCGGCGACCATGACCCAGAAAATCGTGATCGGCACAAAAACCTTCCAACCAAGCCGCATGATCTGGTCATAGCGGTAGCGCGGGAACGTCGCCCGCCACCAGAGGAAGCCGTACATGAACAGCACCGTCTTGGCCAGGAACCAGAAAATGCTGCCCTGCCCCAGGAAGGTGTCGCCCAGCAGCGGCACGCCCTCGAAAGGCGACAGCCAGCCGCCGCAGAACATCAGGGCGGTCAGGGCCGAGATCAGGATCATGTTGGCGTATTCAGCCAGGAAGAAGATCGCGAAACCCGAACCGGCGTACTCGACATGGAAACCGGCGACGATCTCCGATTCGCCCTCGGCCACGTCGAACGGCGCGCGGTTGGTTTCGGCCACCCCGGAGATGACGTAAATCGCAAACAGGGGCAGTAGCGGCAGCCAGAACCAGTCCAGCAGGCCGCCCTGCTGGGCCAGCACGATTTCCCTCAGGTTCAGTGAGCCGGCGAGGATCAGCACGCCGATCAGCGCGAAACCCATCGCGATCTCGTAGGACACCATCTGCGCGGTCGAGCGCAGGGCGCCCAGGAAGGCGTACTTGGAGTTCGAAGCCCAGCCGGCGATGATCAGCCCGTAGACGCCCAGCGACGACATCGCCAGGATGTAGATCAGGCCTGCGTCCACGTCCGCCACGACAGCCCAGTCATCGAACGGCACGACCGCCCAGGCGGCGAATGCGGGGCCCAGTGAGAGCACCGGCGCCAGCACGAACAGGAACTTGTTGGCGTTCTGCGGAACGATGATTTCCTTCAGCAGCAGCTTGGTCACGTCGGCGAACGGCTGCAACAGCCCCAGCGGGCCGATGCGGTTGGGGCCGCGCCGGATCTGCATGTAACCGATCACCTTGCGTTCGGCGTAGGTGTAGTAAGCGACAGCCAGGATCAGCGGAACGACGATTGCCAGGATCTTGGCCACCAGGATGGCCATGAAGATCAACTGGTCAAGAAACGTTTCAGGCATTACGCCACCTCCACGGTTATGGGCGCAAAAGCGTTACCCAGCTTGCGCGTGTCGCAGGTCGCACTTCGCAGCCACGCGCCGCCCGCGGGCACCCGGTCGCTGATTCTGACCTTGAATTCCCCGGCCTGGCCGCCTTGCGAGACGCTGGCTGTGGCGCCGTCCGCGAGGCCGAGCCGCTCGGCGTCCGCCGCGTTCAGACCGATGAAAGCGACATCGGCCCATTGCGTTTTCTGCAGCGGTTCAGCCCGGCGGCACAGGACGTCCACCGCGTAGGGCGGCACCTCGCCGATACGGTGCAAACCCTCACCGCCGTAGTTTTCCGGAAGAACCGTTTCGGTCGCACCCGACGGCTCGCCGGACGCGGCACGCTGCAAATCCTGCTGGACATCGGCCAGGCTCACCTGGCCAAAGCCCTCGAGGCCCAAAGTGCCGCCCAGCTTGCGCAGTATTTTCCAGCCGGCCCGTGACTGGCCGGGCGCTTTCGCGGCGGCGCTGAACGCCAGCGTATCGCCGTCGAAATTCACCATGCTGCCTTCGGACTCGGGCTGCGCCGCAAGCGGCAGGATCACATCGCCCATTTCGTACAGTCCGCTGGCCGCATGCGTCGCGGCGACGACGATCTTGCCGGCGCTGCGCAGGCTCTTCACCGACCCGGCGGGATTGGCCACGTCGAAACCGGGCTCGATTCCCCAGAGCAGGTAGGCCTTCAGCGGGGACTCCAGCATCTGCGGCACGTTCATGCCTTCGACGCCGTTGGACCCGCCGGGGCCGCGATGCGGCACCGCGCCGGCCAGCCACGCACCCTTCGAGTTGGCGCCGAGTGTCAGTTCATTGCGCGCACACGCCGTGGCGGCGGCAATGTAACGGGCAAGGGCCCGCAGCCAGGCGCCATCGCCATGCTGCTGCACGGCCTGCCCAACCAGGACCAGTCCGGCTTTCGCGTCGGCGAGCCGAGCCGCCAATGCTTCGTGGCGTTCCGTGACCGCGGCGGCGTCCAGGGCTTTGCGCAGCGAACCGGGCGCGGCGGCGCCGGTGCGTATCTCGACCGCTTTGGCCAAGGCGGCCAGTTCGGCCACCTGGTTCTGCGGCGCCGTGATCGAGTCCAGGCCGGTTTTGAAATGAAACTTCCAGTCGACGGGGTTGTAAGCCGAGATCCCGGCGCCCTTGCGCCAGGCCTGGCGCAGACGGTGACCGATAATCGGGGCCTCCAGTCGCGGGTTGCAGCCGACCAGCAGCACCGCGTCGGCCGCATCGATTTTCGCAACCTTCATCTCGAAGACAGGGGCCGACGGTTGGGCTGAATCGTCGCTGAAATCCGCCTGCCGCAGGCGGTGGTCGATGTTGTGTCCGCCCAGGCCGCGGATCAGCGACTGGGCCAGGAAATATTCTTCATTGGTCGCGGACGGCGACATCAGCATGCCGGTTTCGGGACCCGAATCCTTCAGGATTTCCGCCACCGCGTCGATAGCCTCGTCCCAGGCCACTGTTTTCCATTCACCGTCAACCTTGATCATGGGTTCGAGCACACGGTCGTCGGTGTACAGGCCCTGCTGGCTGTAACGGTCCCGGTCCGGCAGCCAGTTCTCATTGAGCGCCTCGCAATCGCGGGGGACCGAGCGCATGACCTGGCCGCGGCGCACGTGGTGGTACAGGTGTGAACCGACGCCGTCGTGCATCGCAATGGAGGGCCGGGCCATCATTTCCCAGGCCCGCGCCGCGAAGCGGAAGGGCTTGTTGGTCAGCGCGCCGACCGGGCACAGGTCGATGATGTTGCCTGACATTTCCGAGTCAATGCTGTTCTCGACGCAGGTGCCGATTTCGAGGCGGTCGCCGCGGCCCGCGCCGCCCATTTCCTGGGTTCCGGCAATTTCGTCAAGAAAACGCACGCAGCGCGTGCAATGAATGCAGCGCGTCATCTCGGTCTGCACCAGCGGCCCGACGTCCTTGTCTTTCACCACGCGCTTGCGCTCGGTGAAGCGGGACACGGAACGTCCGTAACCCATGGCCTGGTCCTGCAGTTCGCACTCCCCGCCCTGGTCGCATATCGGGCAATCCAGCGGGTGGTTGATCAGCAGGAATTCCATCACGCCGTGCTGGGCGTCCATCGCCCGGCGCGAGCCCGTGTAGATTTTCATGCCTTCCATTACCGGAGTGGCGCATGCCGGCACCGGCTTGGGCATCTTTTCGACATCCACCAGGCACATGCGGCAATTGGCCGCAATGCTGAGCTTGGGGTGGTAACAGAAGCGCGGTATCTCGATGCCGGCCTTGTCCGTGGCCTCGATGATCATCGAGCCCTTGGGCGCCTGCAGCGCGATGCCGTCCACCTCGATATTGACCAGGTCTACGGGCTGAGTGTCGGCTTTTTCCATATCTTTGACGTCGGCGCTCATGCGGCCTGCCCCCGCTGTTCATCGACCATCGAGCGGCCGTGTTTCACGTAGTAGTCGAATTCATCCCAGTAATGGCGCAGGAAACCCTGAACCGGCCAGGCGGCGGCTTCGCCGAAGGCGCAAATCGTGTGGCCTTCGATCTGCCCGGCGGCCGAGCGCAGCAGTTCGAGGTCACCCTCGCGGCCTTCACCGGCCACGATGCGCTTCAGCATGCGGTGCATCCACCCCGTGCCTTCGCGGCAGGGCGTGCATTGCCCGCAGGATTCCATGTGGTAGAACTGCGCGATGCGCTCGCAGGCCTTTACCATGCAGGTACTGTCATCCATCACGATGACCGCACCCGAGCCCAGGCCGGAACCGGCCTTGCTCAGCGAGTCGAAGTCCATGGTGCAGTCCATGATGATGTCCGCGGGCAGCACCGGCATGGAAGAACCCCCGGGAATAACGCCTTTCAATTGCCGGCCTTCACGCACACCGCCGGCTTTTTCCAGCAGCTCCGCGAAGGGCGTACCCAGCGGCATTTCGTAATTTCCCGGCCGCTTGACGTGACCGGAAACCGAGAAACACTTCGGCCCGCCGTTGTTGGGCTTGCCGATCCCGAGGAACCACTTCGCGCCGTTGCGCATGATCGCCGGCACCGAGGCCAGAGTCTCGGTGTTGTTGATCGTGCTGGGCGCGCCGTACAGGCCGTAATTGGCCGGGAACGGCGGCTTGAAGCGCGGCTGGCCTTTTTTGCCTTCCAGCGACTCCATCAGGGCCGTCTCCTCGCCACAGATGTAGGCGCCCGCGCCGAGCGCGGTGTAGATGTCCATGTCGATGCCTGAGCCCTGAATGTCCTTGCCCAGCAACCCGGCCTCGTAGGCTTCTCTGAGCGCCGCTTCGAAGCGCTCGAACGGTTCGTGATGAAACTCGCCGCGCAGGTAGTTGTAGCCAACCGTGGCGCCCATCGCGTAACCGGCGATCGCCATGCCCTCGATGACCGCGTGCGGGTTGAAGCGCAGGATGTCGCGATCGTGGCAGGTGCCGGGCTCGGACTCGTCCGAATTGCACAGGATGTATTTCTGCATCGGCGCCGAGCGGGGCATGAAACTCCACTTGAGGCCGGTCGGGAAACCGGCGCCGCCGCGGCCGCGCAGGGCGGATTCCTTGACCGCGTCGATGATGTCTTCCTGGGCGGTCTTTTCCGCGAGAATTTTTTTCCAGGCGGTGTAGCCATCGACTGCCAGGTAGTTCTCCAGCGTCCAGGGCTCATCCTTGTCGAGGGTGGTGAATACGACGTTGTGTTCAGCCATGCGCTTACTCCAGACCGTCCAGCAACGCGTCGAGCGCGTCGATGTCCAGGTTTTCCTTGTAGTGGCCGTCGACCACCGCCATCGGCGCACCGCAGCAGCCGGCCAGGCATTCTTCTTCGCGGACCAGGGTGATACGGCCGTCTTCCGTCGTTTCGCCCAGTTTCACGCCCAGTTTCTTCTCGGCGTGCGCCACCAGGCCGTCCGCTCCGTTCAGCCAGCAGGAGATATTGGTGCAGATGTTGACCTTGTGCCGGCCCACGGGCTCGGTAAAGAACATCGAGTAAAAAGAAACCACCTCGTGCGCCCACACCGTCGGCAGTTCAAGGTAGTCCGCCACCGCCTCGGTGAGTTCCCGGGTGATCCAGCCGCCGTTCTGCTCCTGCGCGGCGAGCAGCGCCTGGATCAGCGCGGAACGCTTCTTGTCTTGCGGAAACTTTGCAACCCAGTGATCGATCGTTTTGCGGGTTTCTTCACTCAGCATCTCGACACCGTTTTTCTGTTCGTTCATCAGCGGTCCACCTCGCCGAACACCAGGTCGAACGTGGAGATGATGGCAACCGCGTCGGCCAGCATGTGGCCGGATACCACTTCGTTCATGCTGGACAGGTGAGCGAAGCCGGGCGCCCTGAAATGGGCCCGGTACGGCTTATTCGCCCCGTCGGAGACGAGGTAGCAGCCAAACTCGCCCTTGGGCGCCTCGACCGCGGCATAGGTCTCGCCGGCCGGAACGCAGTAGCCCTCGGTGAACAGCTTGAAGTGATGGATCAGGGCTTCCATGTCGTCTTTCATTTCTTCACGCGTCGGCGGAACGACCTTGAAATTCTTCAGCATGACCGGCCCGGGATTCTGCCGCAGCCATTCCACGCACTGCAGGATAATGCGGGCCGACTGGCGCAGTTCCTCGACGCGGCACAGGTAGCGGTCGTAACAATCACCGCTGGTGCCGACGGGAATATCGAAATCCATCTCGGCGTACCTGGCGTAAGGCTGTTTCTTGCGCAGGTCCCACTCGATGCCCGAGCCCCGCAGCATCACGCCCGAGTAACCCATCTGCAGCGCTTTTTCCGGGGAGACAACACCGATGCCGACCGTGCGCTGCTTCCAGATGCGATTCTCGGTGAGCAGCGTTTCATATTCGTCGATGCGGTCCGGGACGTCCCTGGCAAAGGCTTCGATGAAGTCCAGCAGGCTGCCCTCGCGCCACTCGTTGCGGCGCTTGAGGTCCTTGCCCTTGGTCCAGCGCGTTTCCTCGTGCTTCGGCATCACCTCGGGCAGGTCGCGGTACACGCCGCCCGGCCGGTAGTAAGTCGCGTGCATGCGGGCTCCGGACACGGCCTCGTACATGTCCATGACCATTTCGCGCTCGCGGAAGCAGTAGAGGAACACGGTCATCGCACCGAGATCGATGCCGCAGGCCGCGATCCACAGGAGGTGGTTCGAGAAGCGCGTCAACTCATCGAACATCGTTCGAATGTACTGCGCGCGCTCGGGCGGTTCGATGCCGAGCAATTGCTCGATCGCGCGGACGTAAGCGTGCTCGTTGCACATCATCGACATGTAGTCGAGCCGGTCGAGATAGCCGATGTTGTGATTGAACGGCTTGCTCTCCGCCAATTTCTCGGTGGCGCGGTGCAGCAGGCCGACATGCGGGTCGGCGCGCACCACGGTCTCGCCGTCCATTTCCAGGACCAGTCGCAGCACACCGTGCGCAGCGGGATGCTGCGGACCGAAATTCATCGTGTAGTTCTTGATTTCAGCCATCGTTCTCGTCCCCCTGGGCAGCCAGGTCCACTTCGTCGGTCTTGTACCGCGAATCCTGGCGCAGCACGCGCGGCACCGTGACGCGCGGCTCGATCTGGACCGGTTCGTAAACCAGGCGTCCGCGCTGTTCGTCGTAGCGCACTTCCACGTTGCCGATCAGCGGGAAGTCCTTGCGGAACGGATGCCCGGTGAAGCCGTAATCCGTCAAGATGCGGCGCAGGTCCGGGTGGCCCTCGAATACGATTCCATAAAGGTCAAATGCTTCGCGTTCGTACCAATTGGCTGAACTCCAGACTTCCACGAGCGTGGGCACGATGGGCATATCGTCATCCGGCGCGTAACAGCGGAGCCGAAGGCGCCGGTTGTGCCGGAAAGAAAGCAGGTGGGCGACGACGGCGAAACGGTTTTTCATCTCGCCGGCTTGCGGGCGACTGGCCCAGTCGAAACGCCCTTCACCGAGCGCCTCGACCCCGCGGCTGAATCCTTCCTGCGAGGCATCTTCGGTATCCCACTCGGTCTGTCCGTAGGCGAGATAATCGAGGCCGCACAGGTCGGTCAGTTGCTCATAGTGAAAATCCTGTTCGTCGCGCAGGGTCCGGCAGACTTCCTGCCAGACATCGACATCGACTTCGAACGTGGGAATACCGGATTGCGTACCCGCTGCGGTGACCTGTCCACCGAAGCGTTCGGCGAGCCGGTCCATGATCAATTTGGCTGTCTCGTTCATGCCTTTACCTGGCGATGGTGGATTCGCGGCGAATTTTCGCCTGCAACTGCAGGATGCCGTAGATCAGCGCTTCCGCCGTTGGCGGGCAGCCCGGTACATAGACATCGACCGGCACCACGCGGTCACAGCCGCGGGTGACCGAGTAGGCGTAATGGTAGTAACCGCCGCCGTTGGCACAGGAACCCATCGAAATGACCCATTTCGGGCTCGACATCTGGTCGTAGACCTTGCGGAACGCCGGCGCCATCTTGTTCGTGAGCGTGCCGGCCACGATCATCACGTCCGACTGGCGCGGGCTTGGCCGGAACACGACGCCAAAGCGGTCCAGGTCGTAGCGCGCGGCGCCGGCCTGCATCATCTCGATCGCGCAGCAGGCCAGGCCGAAAGTCATCGGCCACATGGAGCCGGCGCGCGCCCAGTTGACCAGCGCATCGATGCTGGTCACGACAAAACCCCGGTCAACCAGGGGGTTGGCGTCTGCACTCGGGCGCAGGATGTCGTCGATTTCCGCGAACGGCTGGGGATTGTTCATTCCCATTCGAGGGCTCCTTTTTTCCAGACGAAAAAGAACCCGATAACGAGTTCAAGAACGAATACGATCATCGCGAGGATGCCGTAAACACCCAGTGTATCGAGCGCCAGCGCCCACGGAATGAAAAACGCGATCTCGAGATCGAAAATGATGAACAGGATCGCAATCAGGTAGTAACGCACATCGAACTTCGAGCGCGTGTCCTCAAAGGCTTCGAAGCCGCACTCGTACGGCGAGTTTTTCTCGTCATCGGGCCTGGCGTGACCCATCAGCCAGCCGAGCACTCCGCCCGTCACCATCAAAACAGCGCCGAGCCCAAACGAGATGACTATGAAGACCAGGATAGGAAAATATTCCGCGAGCATACTTGCCCCTCGATATTGAAGTCTCGATTCCGGAAACCGGGCTCGAAAGTGGAAATTCTACCGTCAGGCATTGATGAAGTGAACCTGGAAAACAACTTAATGACGCATCAATTGACCAAAGACAATTAATTCGCGTGACCAGAATACACTGATGGGCACGGCGAGTTCCGCCCGGGGATAACAAAAACCCGTCTGCGCACGCCGACGGGTTCCTGGTTTGAATGATGGTGCCCAAGGCCGGACTCGAACCGGCACGGCTTTCGCCACTACCCCCTCAAGATAGCGTGTCTACCAATTCCACCACTTGGGCCGTATCCGTAAATTCAGCCGTCGTCCGGTTCGTCGGGCGTACCGTCGTTTGCGGCATCAGCGGCCGGGAGATCGTCAGCTGCGGTTCCGGCGTTGTCGGCAGCGGTATCGAATTCCGGCACGTCGCTCGGCGCGGCCTCGTCGGCGCTGAACAGCGACTCGCCTGCATCATCGGCCAGCGGCTGCGTTTCCGGTTCGACCTGCACCGGCGCGCTCTCGCCCACCACGCCGAGGCCGGCTTCCGGAGCTTCCATCATGCGCGAAACCATGATCGCCATGGTCAGGCTGATCACGCAGAAAAAGCCGGCAAGCACCCACGTGGTGCGGCTGAGAAAATTACCCGCTCCGCGGGCTCCGAACACCGTGCCCGAGGCGCCGCTGCCAAAAGCCGCACCGGCGGTGGCGCCCTGACCTTTCTGGATCAGGACAAAAACGATCAGCGCGATCGCGACCAGTACGTGAAAAATATTCAAAAACTGCATTCTGATTCCGTCTGCCTGTCAATGCCGCAAGTCGGGTATCAAACGGCGCGGTAGATCGCCAGGAAGTCTTCCGCTTTCAGGGAAGCGCCCCCCACGAGCCCGCCGTCGATATCCTCCCGGGCAAATAAATCGGCGGCATTGGAGCCATTCACACTGCCGCCGTACAAAATACGTAGTTGACCCGCAATTATAGCATCCAACGCGGCGAATTTGTCACGAATAAATGCATGCACGGCCTGGGCCTGCTCCGGCGACGCGGTTTTCCCGGTGCCGATGGCCCAAACGGGCTCGTAAGCCACGGTGGCGTCGGCGAACGCTCGCACGCTGCATTTTTCCAGAACGGCGTCGACCTGGCGGGCTACGACCGCCTCCGTTTCACCGCCCTCGCGCTCTTCCAGGGTTTCGCCCACGCACAGCACGGGATGCAGCCCGGCCTTCTGGGCAGCGGCGAAACGGTCCGCGACGTCGGCGTCCGACTCGCCGTAAATGGTGCGGCGCTCGGAATGGCCGACCAGCACGTATTCGCAGCCGAAGTCCAGCAGCATGGAGGCGGCGACTTCACCGGTATGCGCACCTTTTTCGGCGGGGTTCACGGTCTGTCCGCCCCAGGCGATCGCTGTTTCTTGCAATTTCGACTGAACCTGTCCGAGATACGGAAAAGGCGGAAAAACCGCCATGTCGGCATTGCCGCCCGCCTGAACGCCTGCGACCAGGCCGTCCAGCAATTCCCCCACCATCTGCTGTGAGGCGTTCATCTTCCAGTTTCCGGCGACGAGGATCTTGCGCATTTTTGAATATCCCGTGGATGGTTAGTGAGCGCGGCGTAGAATACCGGCGGCGCGCTCAATACTCAAGGATGTCTGCGCCCGCGAGGACGCGAAAGGTCAGCCCTTGCCGACCACGCGGTCCAGGAACCCGATCTCGCGGGCGGTCAACTCACCGATACGGCAATGTTCGAGGGATCCGGGCATCACGGCACCGTGCGGACCCAGGGGGATGCGCCCGCCCATGATTTCCGCCAGTTCCTGGGGATGCAGGGGAAAACGGTCCGGCTCGGCGTAGCCATCGGGGTAGATCGGCATGCCCGAGTCCGTTTCATACTTGTCCGTGGCGCCCAGGACGTGCAGCAGCTCGTGGCTGAATACGACCAGGTTTTTCCCCTGGAACGCCTTCCTGCCATAGGCCTTGACGATACCGTAACGTCCCTTGCGCATGCCGACCGAGATGCCGGGCTCCTCCAGCGCATCGAGCGCATGGAATGTCACGAACATCTGGATATCAGGGCTCACCAGGCCGTCCGCCTGGGCTCTGCGCCAGGACCACCAGCGCATCTTCAGGCTCCAGTAGGCGATGGCCAGCACGTTACCCCGCTCCGGGATAGTCGGCGGGCGGGCTCGACTGGGTTCGGCGACCTGGAAACGAAAGGCCGGCTGCACGGTGAAGCCGTAACGCGCAGTCTCACGTTCAAAAAAGTCGTTGACCGGTTGAAACATGCCGGCATCGATGCGGTCGACAAAGCGTCGCGTGGCCTCATCGGCTGAAGCGACTATCGGGTAGACCGTGACCAGGATCGGCCGGTCCCAGGCCGCCATGCGTTTCTCGGTCAGCCAGGCCCCGACCACGACCACGAAAAGGATGCTGAGCAAAACGACGATGCGCATGAGTTTGAAAACGTTCATGAACCGGCCACCATCATGCGGTCCACCAGCAGGGAGCCGCACTGCACGTTGCCCCGGGTATCGATATCGCCGCCCGCAGCCCGGATCCCGGCAAACATGTCGTTCAGGTTGCCGGCGATCGTGACGCCGTCCACCGCGTACGCGATCTCGCCGTTCTCGATGCGGAAACCGGCGGCGCCGCGGGAATAGTCGCCGGTGACCAGGTTTACGCCCTGGCCCATCACCTCGGTTACCAACAGGCCGCTTTGCATGCCCTTCAGCAAGTTCGGGCCGTTTTCACCACCCGGCTGCAGCAGGAGGTTGCGCACGCCGCCCGCGTTTGCCGTCGTCTCCAGGCCCAGGCGGCGCGCCGAGTAGGACGAAAGCACGTAACCGCTGAGCACGCCGTTCTCGACGATCGCACGTTCTCGCGTGGCCACGCCCTCGGCATCAAAGCTGGCGCTGGCCGCGCCTTTTGGCAGCAGCGGCCGCTCGACCAGCTGCAGCCACTCGGGGAACAGGCGCTCCCCCGCGCGGTCTTTCAGAAAGGAGGCGTTGCGGTAAAGCGACGGGCCGCTGATGGCGCCGACCAGGTGTTCAATCAGTCCCGCCGCGACCTGCGGGTCGAACAGCACCGGCATCCGATCGGTTTCCGACTGCCGCGCATCCAGCCGTGCGACGGTGCGGCGGGCGGCTTCCCGTCCGGTTTCCTCGGCGCTTTCCAGATCCTGCAGGCTGCGGCGGCTGTCGTAACTGTAGTCCCGCTTCATGCCGTCTCCGGCGCCCGCCAGCAGCACGCATGACTGCGTGAATTGCGTGCCGGAGCTGCGGCCGCAAAACCCGTTCGAATTTGCGTACACCGAGAGACCCAGGCCGGCGCTGAAAGCCGCCCCCTCGGAGTTGCTGATCCGGGAATCCGCGCGTCCGGCGGCCTCACAGGCCAGCGCCCGTTCAATGGCCGCTGACGCATCAAACGCGGCCGGGTGCCACAAGTCAAGGTCCGGCTGCTCGGTCGCCAGCAGCGCGGGATCAGCCAGTCCGTTGCAGGGGTCTTCCTGGGTGAAACGGGCAATATCCGCCGCGTGTTCAACGCAGGATGCGATGGATTCGGGACTCAGGTCGGCACTGCTGGCCTGTCCCCGGCGCCGGCCGATCAGCACGGTCACGGAAATGCCACGGTCCTGCATGTGTTCCAGGGTTTCCACGTCGCCCAGGCGTACGCCCGCCGACAGGCCCTGGCTCATTTGCGCCTGCACCTCGACCTCGGTGGCGCCGAGCGACTTTGCCTGGCGCAAGGCTTCCAGCGCGTGCGCTTCGAGCCGGTCGAGTTCTGCGTCGCGGTCCAGTGACGGCTGCGTTACCATTGATGCTGTTTTATTCACTTGGTGCCCCGTTGCGGGAATGGTCGTCAGTATGGTTGAAGAAAGCAAGGATTTTACCGACAGCGCAGAACCGGTCAGTAAAAGCCAGCGCAAGCGCGATGCGCGGGAGGTGCGGTCGCTGGCCGCCCGCCTGATCGGCCTGCCCGCTGCCGACCTGGCCGCCATCCCGCTCGATGGAGGTCTGCGGGACGAGATCGAGCGCGCCCGCGCAATCCGCTCGCATTCCGCGCGCAAGCGTCAACTCCAGTTCGTCGCCAAAATGCTGCGACGTGAACGTGCCGAAGACATCCGCGCGGCGCTGGATTCGCTCGACGAGTCGGCGCGGCAGCTCAATGCACGCCAGCACCGCAGCGAGGCCTGGCGTGACCACCTGATCGAAGCCGGCGACCAGGCCATCGGCGAACTGATTGAACTGCGGCGTGACGCCGACGCGCAGGCCATTCGGCAACTGCTGCGTAACGCGCTCCGGGAAAAAGAGAGAAACAAACCGCCCGCGGCGGCGCGGTCGCTGTTCAGGCTGCTCAGGGAACTGGACGAAAGCGCCCCGCTCCCCCCCGCACCCGTTCGCTGAAGCGGTCACCCTTCGGTTCCGCCCACCGTCAGGCCATCGATTTTCAGAGTGGGCTGGCCGACACCAACCGGCACGCTCTGCCCTTCCTTGCCGCAGACCCCGACACCCTTGTCCAGCGCAAGGTCGTTGCCGACCATGGACACGCGGGTCATGGCATCCGGCCCGCTGCCGATCAGGGTCGCGCCCTTCACCGGGCAGACGATCTTCCCTTTTTCGACCAGGTAGGCCTCGCTGGCGGAAAACACGAAGCGCCCGGACGTAATGTCGACCTGGCCGCCCGCGAAATTGACCGCGTAAATTCCACGGTCCACCGAAGCAATGATTTCATCCGGTTCGTGATCACCGGCCAGCATGAAGGTATTGGTCATGCGCGGCATCGGCAGGTGCGCGAATGATTCGCGACGGCCGTTGCCGGTCGGCGCAACCCCCATCAGGCCGGCGTTGAGCTTATCCTGCAGGTAGCCCCGCAGCACCCCGTTTTCGATCAGCACGTTGCGCTGCGTCGGCGTGCCCTCGTCGTCGACGGTCAGGGACCCGCGCCGCCGCTCCAGGGTGCCGTCGTCCACGACCGTCACGCCCGGCGCCGCAACCTGCTCACCGATACGGCCGGTGAATGCCGAGGTTTGCTTGCGGTTGAAGTCGCCTTCGAGCCCGTGCCCGACCGCTTCGTGCAGCAGCACGCCGGGCCAGCCCGGCCCGAGCACGACGGTCATCGTTCCGGCCGGCGCGGGGCGGGCCTCCAGGTTGATCAGCGCCTGGCGCACCGCCTCGTCGGCCATGCCGCGCCAGGCGTCGTTTTCGACCAGGACCGAGTACGGGAAACGGCCGCCGCCGCCATCGCTGCCCTGCTCCCGGCGGCCGTTCTGCTCGGCAATGACGCTGACGTTCAAACGCACCAGCGGTCGCACGTCGGCCGCGAGGGTGCCGTCAGTGGACGCGATAAGCACGGTGTCGTACGTCGAAGCCATGCTGACGACGACCTGGCTGACCCGCGGGTCCTTTGAGCGTGCATATGCGTCGACCTGGCGCAGCAGGTCGACCTTGGCGGCCGCGCTCATTCCGTCGATCGGATCGTCCGCGCCGTACAGCGGTCGCGACTGGCTGCGTTTCCAGGCCTGCACGGTGCCGCTCCCGCCCTGCCGGGCGATGGCGCGCGCCGACCCGGAAGCCTGCAGCATGGCCGGCATGCGGATTTCATCGGCGTAGGCAAAACCCGTTTTTTCCCCGGCGATCGCACGGATACCCACACCCTGCTCCGCCGAGTGGTTTCCGCTGCGCACCAGGCCGTCTTCGAGAACCCAGCTTTCCTGCACGGTGGACTGGAAATAAAGGTCGCCCGCATCGATGGCCGGGCCCATCAGCTTGGACAGGACGCGCTCGAGACCCGCGCGGTCGATTCCGCCCGGCTCCAGCAATACTTTTTCCGCCTGCTTCAGCGCTTGATTCACTGCTATCCTCCTGCCCGCTCCACTTCGACGGGTTCGATCTCCGGTTCGTCCCAGCTGCCGCTGATGGCATACCGCACCTTGGTCGCTTCGGCCAGCGATTCGTGCAGCAAACCCTGCAGGGCCAATCCTGCCGCGGCGCCGCCAGGGCCTCCCGCCAGCGCGCCGATGATCGGCAGCGTATTGCCGACACCGGGCCGAATGGTGATCAACTGGTCGTATTGGCGTTCAACGAGATCGGTCCGGCCGGTGACGTCAATGCTGGCCGAACTCGACTTCAGGAACATGTTCTCGGTGCTGGCTACCCCATTTTCAAGCGTAAAGCTGCCCCCGGCCTCGTCGAAATGGAACCCGGACTCGAACACGTCCCGAAAATCCAGCGCCAGGCGCTTGGGCAGGGCGCTGAAACTGACCAGCCCGAGCAGGCGTCCGGCGCCTGCGTCAGCGCCGGTGATGGTGCCGCCCACGACGCTGAAATCCAACTGGCCATTGAGCCGCGAAAGAGCGAACAACCCGGGTGTGCCATGCCACCACGCGTTGAACTTGACCATCGTTTGCCCGCCCTCTACCGATGGCGTGATGTCCATCGACGCCAGGAAGTCACCCAGCGATTCCGAGGTCATGTTGATGCGAAAATCCGACCGGTGTCCGTCTTCAGCCAGCACCCAGTCCCCGCTGGCCTGCACCGAGATCGCGTCGGAATGTGCATCCACCATTTCAAACCGCAAGCCGTCAGCGGTCGGAAACGCCTCAATGCGCGTTTCACCCAGTTCGACCCCGCCGTAGGCGAATGAACGCGCGAAAAGATGCAGTGCGGGCAGGTCCTTGGGGTTGGTTTCCAGCGTCATGCCCGAGGACTGCGGCGCGCCCAGCGACAGGCGTTCAAATTCGGCGCTGAGGCTTCCGGGGCCCGCGTCAAACGCCCTGAACCGCACCGTGCCGTCGATGTCGTTCGACCGGAACACGGTACGCAAGTCGCTTTCCTGCAGGTCCATCACCAGTTCCACGTCCGCGAACAGGCGGTCCAGGAACAGCAATTCGTCCACGACCAGTTCACTTCGTTCGAGTTCCAGCCCGGCCATTCCGGCGCCGCGCCCGATCTCTTCGATGATTGCCCTTACCCAGCCATCGCCGTCCAGGCGGTCGACATGCCCCTCGATACGCACCCTGCCCTCGGGCGGCAGCGCCGCCAGCCTGCCGTCCAGGTTGATCAGAACGCTGCTGGGCGCGGTCTGCGCTGCGGGCAGCATCAGCCGGATCGCGGTCCGGTCCGAAATGAGGATATCGAGCGGCCGGCCGCTGCCATCCAGCGGATAGTTCAGTTCAAACGGCCAGGGCTCTGCGGGCGCCTTGTCAAATGGCGGCGGCAAGCCGAGGCTCACGCCGACCAGGTCCGAGCGCGCGACCAGGTCCACGCTGGCTTCCCGGTCACTGCCGTCCGCAGTGACTTCGAGGGCGATCGTCCAGTCACTGCTGCCGTCCATGCCTTCCAGCAATCCCAGCGTTTTGCGCAAGTCCTCGTCGGTGAGCACGTCGCGCGCCGGAAAGTTGCCCTCAATCGCGGCCCGGAATTTTTCCCGGCCGTCGGCGCTGGCCATGATGTCGAGCGACGCCGGGCTGCCAAGCGCGAACGCGTCGAGGTCTGCACCGGAAAAACCGCGCTCGCTGTACCGTACGGCGCCGGCAACCTGTTCGATCGTGATTTCCTGCCGCGGCTCCCGGAAACCCGCACCGTCGAGTTCCACGGTTCCATCCACCGACAATTCACCGGGCGTGCTGCCGAGCGGCGCTCGGATCGCGCCGCTAACCGATGCCGAACCGGTAAATTCAAACTGCTCGAGGTCGATGCCGACCCGGCGCTGAAGCGGTGTCTGCTGCACGAAGTCCAGCAGGGCTGGAAGGTCGCTTTCGGTGCGGTACTCGACTTCGAGTTCGGCCTGCTTCATGTCGCGGATTCGCGCATGCACGTAATCCACGGCGGAACCCGCCGTATCTCCCGCCTGGCCGACCGCTTCAAAAGACGGCCCCACGAAACGCGCCACCGCGCTGACCTGGCTGACTCCCGGCCACTCCTCCAGGTATTTGAGTTCCACGTCCTCGGCCCAGGCCACCACCTCGAAGCGGCCGCCGCCGTTCCGGAACGGAAAATCATCCAGGTCGCCGCGGATCAGCGCGCGGCCGGTGCGCACTTCACCGGCCAGCAGGGCGCGGCGCAGCCATTCCTTGACCGTATCCGGCATCGTGGTTTCGGGCCAGTAGGGGTCCAGCCGTCCGACGTTCGCCCGCAGGACGCGCAGGTTGGCGTCGATAACCGGCTTTCCTTCGTTGCCCAGAAGGAGAATATCGCCGCTGATCGCAGCATCGGCATTTTCCAGCGCACAGCCCCTCAGGCGGGTGCGCCAGCGCTCTCCCCACTCGACTTCCACCCGGCATTCGGGAAGACGAAGACCCAGCGGCTCACGAAACATCCAGGGCCAGTTCACCGTGACCTGTTCGCCGGCCACGCGCACCAGGCCGGAGCCGCCATGCATGTCGATATCGGCATTCAGTCCCTGCAAACCCGGCCAGCGGTCATGTCCCGCGACGCTGGCGTTGCGGATTTGCCCGCGGGCCAGGCGCAGGTCCCATTCCGGATTCAGCACGAGATCCAGGTCACGGATTTCACCGTCACCGCGGGCCGGCAGGCTGTCCGGCCAGCCCTTGCCGTAAACGGACATGATGTCACGCGTAATGTTCAGGGGCGCCCCGAGGGGCAATTCATCGGCGCTGATCCACAACCCGATGCTGTCCTCGACATTGCGCGCCAGGCTGAGCCGCGGCGTGTTCCAGGTCTCGCCGTCGCGCTCCAGGCGGAAATCGGCCAGGTGTAGGTTCCAGTTTTCTTCGCCGCGGAACCGCCAGCGAAAACGCGCGTCGAGGCTGCTGACGTCAAAATCCGCCTGTTCGCTCGCTATCAGTGCGTCCAGCAGGTTCACTTCACCGTTGACCCGGTGCCCGCCCCCGCGCGACCAGCCGCCCCATATCTCGCCGCTCAACCAGCCCGTCAACGGTAAAAAAGGACTTTCCGGCACTTTGCCCTGAAAGGAGGCCAGCATCAGGCGCTGGCCGTTTGCGTGCCAATCGGCCTCCACGACTTTTTGTTCTTCATCAAACGACAGCACCAGGGTGCCGCGCATCTCGCCGTATTCCAGCTGGCTGCGGCGATCGTACAGGTATGCCTCGACCCTGGCGGCGAGTCGGTCACCGTCGAGCACCAGCCGGCCATTGATGCGGGCCGCCGCCAGGCGGACATTCCGCTGAGCGTCTTGATACTGCAGGCTGGAGTCCTCGAGCACGACCTCACCGAGACGCGCCAGGCGGGAAAGCGCCGAGCCTTCTCCGGCCCTGGCCGTGACGCCGAAACCGGACAGGCTGTAGACCCCGTCCATGGATCGTTCCAGTTCGAAATCCGCTCCGATCACGCGGAAGTTGTACAGGGGACGACCGGCCAGCAGGTAACTCAGGGGTCGGACGTCGAGCGCGGCCGATTCGATTACCGCTTCACCGGCTGCAGCTGCCGGACCATCCGACCCCCGCGGCAGCCTGAGCCCGTGCAGGACCAGGCGCGGACCGAACGCGGTCCATTCACCCTCGAAACTGTCGAGGGTGACTTCCTGCCCGAACTCGTTCGAGAGCCATTGCTCGAGTTCGGGCTGGTAGTGAACGCTGTACGGCATCAGCAGTTTGCCGACGCCAACGCCAACCGCGAGCACGATCACGATGATGGAGAACGCCGTCCACAGCAGCGTCCGGGCTCGCCGTAAAAAGGTCTTGAGCATCAGCATCGGATCAGAGCAGTACCACGTCGAATTGTTCCTGCGAATACTGATCTTCACGCTGGAAACGGATGGTTTTGCCGATCAGCTCTTCCAGTTCGGCCACGTTGGCGGACTGTTCGTCGAGGATCCTTTCGACCACCTGGGACGACGCCAGGACCATCAGGGTGGTGGCCTCGAACTGCCGGCTGGAGCGCATGATCTCGCGAAAAATTTCCAGGCAGACGGTCTCATTGCTCTTGATGCTGCCGCGCCCGTCGCATTGCGGGCAGGTCACGCACAGCCTGCGCTCCAGGCTCTCGGTGGTACGCTTGCGCGTCATCTCGACGAGACCCAGCGCCGACAACTCGCTGACCGAGGTCTTGACCGGGTCGCGCTCCAGTGCACGCTCCAGCGCGCGCATCAACTGGCGGCGATGCTCCTCGTCCGTCATGTCGATGAAATCGATGATGATGATGCCGCCCAGGTTGCGCAGGCGCAGTTGCCGCGCCAGCGCCTGCACGGCTTCCAGGTTGGTCTTGTAGATCGTCTCCTCGACATTGCGGTTGCCGACGAAGCCCCCGGTGTTCACGTCCACCGTGGTCATCGCCTCGGTCTGGTCAAAGACGAGGTATCCGCCCGATTTCAGGGGCACCGTGGGCTGCAGTGCGCTCTCGATTTCGTCCTCGACCCCGAACAGGTCGAATATCGGCCGCTCCGCCGAGTATTCCTCGATGCGGTCCAGCCAGTCGGGCAGGAAGCGCCCGGCGAATTCGAGCGCGGCATCCAGCGTTGCCCGGGCATCGATCCGCACGCGGTCGACCTTCTCGTGCATCATGTCGCGCAGCGCCCGCAGCGGCAGCGACAGGTCCTCGTAGACACAGGTCGCCGGGGAAGCCGTCTCGCAACGTTCGCGGACCGCCTGCCAGACCTTCAGCAGATAGGCCATGTCGGCCGACAGGGCAAAATCGTTCACGCCCTCGGCATTGGTGCGCACGATGTAGCCGTGGCCCTGCTCCTCGTTGCGCAGGCGGTGGACGAGGTCTTTCAGGCGAAAGCGCTCTTCCTCTTCCTCGATGCGCGCGGAAACCCCGATCACGTCACAGTCCGGAAGCAGCACGAGGAAGCGGGAAGGAATGCTGATGTTGGTCGTCAGGCGGGCGCCCTTGCTGCCCAGCGGATCCTTGATCACCTGCACGATCACGTGGTCGCCGGGGCGCAGCAAATTTGATATCAGGGGTTCGGGGCGGTCCTCCTCTTCCTCGGCGAGCGGGTCCTGCCGCACCATGTCGCGCGCGTGCAGAAAAGCCGTGCGCCCGAGACCGATATCGACAAAAGCGGCCTGCAGGCCGGGCAGCACCCGCGAGACACTGCCCTTGTAAATATTGCCGATAAAGCCGGTGTTGCCGGCGCGCTCCATCCAGACTTCCTGCAGCATGCCGCCCTCGACCAGGGCTACCCGGGACTCGGATGGCGTCGAATTGATCAGGATTTCTTCGCTCACGCGCGGCCTGCCGTTACCGAAACCGAACCAGAATAACACTTTACGGCTTCAAGTAATTGAGATGTTTCGAAAAGTGGAAGCCCCATCACCCCCGAAAAACTGCCCTCGATGCGGCTGATCCGTTCCGCCGCCCGGCCCTGCACGCCGTAGGCCCCCGCCTTGTCCATCGGGTCTCCGGTAGCGCAGTACGATGCGATCCATTCGGACTCCAGCCGGGCGAAGGTGACGCGGGTCACGTTCAGCGCGTCGAGCACCCGGTCCGAACCGGTCGCGACGGCCACCGCGGAATAGACCTCATGGGTTCTTCCGGACAGGCGGCCAAGCATGGTTTTCGCCTCGGATCGGCTACGGGGCTTGCACAGGATGTCCCCGTCCAGTATCACCGCCGTGTCCGCGCCCAGCACCGGCACATCACCGCCTTCGCGGTCGAGCACTTCCAGCGCCTTGGCACGCGCCAGCCGGAGCACGTAATCCTCCGCAGATTCACCGTCGATCACCGCCTCGTCAACGGTGGCGACGACGACACGAAAGCGCAGGCCGATCTGGGCCAGCAGTTCGCGACGACGCGGCGAGGCGGACGCCAGCAGCAGGTCGATTGCGTTTTCGGGAGCGTGGTTCGATTCCATATACGTTTCAGCTGCGGTGATAGGGGTGGTTTCGGGTGATGGTCCAGGCGCGGTAGAGCTGCTCGGCCAGCAGCGCGCGCACCAGGGGATGCGGAAGCGTCAGCCGACCCAGCGACCAGACCTCCGCCGCCTGCTTCCTGACCTCCGCAGACAGCCCGTCGGGACCGCCGACCATGAACGTCACGCCGTTTTCCTCGAGCATCCAGCGCTCGAGTTTTTGCGCCAATTCGACCGTTGACCACTGTTTGCCGCCCTCGTCCAGCGCGATCACGCGGCTGCCGCGCGGCACCGCCGCCAGCAGCGCCTCGCATTCCGTTTTTTTCAGGGCTGCAACGTCGGCGTTCCGGCCCCGGCGAGGCATCGGGATTTCTCGAAGCTGCAGATCAAGGCCACGCGGGAAACGCCGCGCGTACTCGGACCACGCTTCCTGCACCCAGCCCGGCATGCGCGTGCCGACGGCAACGACGGTGAGTTCCATCTTCGCTTACTCGGGTTGAGCGCGGCTGCGGTTCTGGCTGCTGGTTTCCCAGAGCTTTTCCAGGTTGTAGAAGGCCCGTGTCTGGGGCAGCATCAGGTGCACGATGATGTCGTTCAGGTCGACCAGCACCCACTCGGCCTGGCGGTTGCCCTCGACACCCAGCGGCGGATGACCGGCTTCCTTGGCCTTGACCACGAGGTTGTCCGCCATCGACTTGATATGGCGCAGCGAACTGCCCGACGCCACCACGAACAGGTCCGTCAACGGATTCTGCCCACTTACGTCGATTTGCTGGATGTCGATGGCCTTGAAGTCCTCCAGGGCGTTGATGACCATGTCCCGAAGGTTTTCGAACGGTATGCCGTCCGCTGAAGATGGTTGGTTCGTCAAATGCAGCTACCTTGCGTGTAATGCCCGAATTCTAACATGCATAGAGGCCGTGCTCCCGAATGTACCCGATCACGGACCGGGGCGTCAGGAACAGCGGCGGGCGGCCTTCGGCAACCAGGGCGCGGATGGCGGTCGAGGCGATGTCGAGCCGGCTGATCTCCATCGAGACCACGCCGCCGGCCGGCGCGTCGTGCAGCGCGGCGGCGTCGCTCACTTGCCTGCGGTTCATTTCCGCTCCTAGCTCCCCCGCGTACGCCGGCGCCGCTCCGGGCCGGCACATCACGGCGATATGCGCGAGTTGAAACAGGCGGCGCCATTCGCGCCAGCTGTCCAGGGCGTTGGCGGCGTCCTGGCCGATGATCAGCACGAGCGGCTGCGCGCCGTAACGATCGCGAAAGCCGGTCAGCGTGTCGACCATCCAGGACGGGCCGTGACGGCGCATCTCGCTGTCGTCGGGCACCAGGAACTCATCTGCCGCGGTCGCCAGCCTGAGCATTTCGAAACGGTGTTCGGGCGCAGCAGCCGGGGTTTCCCTGTGGGGCGGCCGTGCCGAGGGCAGCATGCGCACCTCGAACAGTCCCAGCATTTCACGCACCTCCACCGCGGCGCGCAGATGCCCGTAATGCACCGGGTCGAAGGTGCCGCCGAGGATGCCGATGGGGGCGTTATGGGGGTCAAATGCCATTTTTACTCTGAACCCGGTTTGATGCTCGCTTCGGGATTGCAGATGAAACAGAGCAAGCGGTCGAGCGTCTGCCAGGCGTCGCCCCGGGCCCTGCCCTTGCTTTGCCGGTCGATCAGCGAAAGCCCGCGGTAAGCCTCGTCGAAATTCTCCGCGGACAGGCGGCGCAGCAGTTGTCGCATGGCGCCCTGTCGTGCGGGCCAGACACGCTGGCTCCTGAAAGCCCCGGCCTCGTTGTCTCCGGCCGCGACCGCGACGCGCACCGCGTCGGCGATGTTCAGCTCACGGTACAGCGCCGCGTAGACCGGCTGGATCGCGATACCGGTTCGCTGCAGCCCCGCCGCCACGCGCAGGCTGTCGGCGAGCTGGCCCGCCAGGACGCAGTCGACCAGCCTGAAGGCATCGAAGCGGGCGCTGTTGGCCACCGACCGGGTCACGTCCTCGGCCGTGACGCGGCCGCCGCTTTGGACCAGGAGCAGCTTTTCGATCTCCTGCTGCGCGGCCAGCAGGTTGCCCTCGACCAGCTCGGCGAGAAGCGAGACCGCCTCGGGGTCGGGCTTCAGCCCGGCCGCCTGCATGCGCCCGCGAATCCAACCCGGCAGGTCACCGGGGCGGACCGGCCAGATCTCGACCAGTTCGCCGGCGGCCGCCAGCACGCGGGTCCACTTCAGCTTGCGCATCGCACCGCTCCATTCACCGCTGGAGACCAGCAGCAGAATGTCGGGGTCGGGTGATTCGGCCATCTTCGAGAGCATGGCGGCGCCCTCGCGCCCCGGCTTGCCGGTCGGCAGGCGAACATCGAGGATCTTCAGGGCAGAAAACAGGGAAGGCGCGGCGGAGTCCTGGGACAGCTCGTTCCAATCAAAATGGGCGTGGCCCTCGTGCACCGACCGCTCGCTGAAACCCTGCGCCTGGGCCGCCCGGATCACCTGGTCGCGACATTCCTGCAGCAGCAGCGGCTCGGCGCCGGCCAGCAGGTACACGGGCGCCAGGCCCTGTTCGAGCCTGGACGGGAGCTGTTCCGGGCGAATCGGCATCGCGACTCAGCCCGGGTCCGCAGAAACCGACTCCAGCCGGCTGACGATCAGCCGCGCCAGGTCCTCGGCCAGGTCCTGTTTCAGGTACTCCTGCTCGCGGGAGGACGCGAGGATTTTCTGCTCGTCGAAGCTGATCTCGCGCGTCTGGCGCAGCGTCTGGCTGGTCAGCAGCTCCCGCCCGTCCGCCGCGGTCAGGCGGAACTGCACGGTATGGCTGATGCGGTACTCACGCACGCGCGCGTTGTCGGCAATGGTCAGAACCGAGGTAACGACCTCGTTGAGCGGAATCTCCAGGATAGCGGTGGCTTTGGCGCCGCTGACGAAGGTCACGCCGTTCTGTTCCAGCAATGTGCGAACGCGGCGCGCCAGAGTGCTGTTGGCGTCATCCACGATCATCTGCGTCTGCGCCATTTCCGGCGGCAGGTCCGCCTTGCCGCGCAGCTGGAAGCCGCAGCCGGCCAGGGAGAGCAGGAGCACCGCGATCAGCAGGTAGCGCAGCGCTCGCATCAGCCCACCACGATGTTCAGCAGGCGATCGGGCACGTGGATCACCTTGCGCACGGTCTTGCCGTCGGTGTGGCGCTGCACGTTCTCGATCGAGAGGGCCGATTCCAGGGCTTCCTCCTGCGCGGCGCCCGGCGCCAGTTCGACGCGGGCGCGCAGCTTGCCGTTGACCTGCACGACCAGCGTGACCTGCGTTTTTACCCGGGCCGACTCGTCGACCTCGGGCCAGCCCGCCCTGTAGACCGGGCCTTCACCGCCCAGGGCTGCCCACAGTTCCTCGCTGATGTGCGGCGTCATCGGCGCCAGCATGCGCACCACGGCCATCCATGCTTCCTGGACGACCGCACGGGACCGGGCGTCATCCGCGCTGAACTTCGCCAGGCGGTTAGTGAATTCCATGATGGCCGCAATCGCCGTATTGAAGGTATAGCGCCGCGCGATATCGTCGCCGACCTTGGCGATGGTGTCGTGCAGCAGGCGCCGGATTTCCTTTTGCTCGCTGTCCAGTTGAGCGGCGTCCAGCGGCTCGCAGGGGCCGGCTTCGACGTGGTCCATCACCTGCGTCCAGACGCGTTTCAGAAAGCGGAAAGACCCTTCCACGCCGGACTCGGACCACTCCAGCGACTGGTTGGCCGGCGAGTCGGAAACCGAGAACAGGCGCACGGTGTCCGCACCGTAGCGGTCCACCATGCTCTGCGGGTCCACGCCGTTGTTTTTCGACTTGGACATTTTTTCGACGCCGCCGATCATCACCGCGCCGCCGTCGGAGCGCAGCGTCGCACCGACCGGCTTGCCCTTGTCGTCGCGCTCGACATCCACTTCGGCCGGGTTGAACCAGTGACGGCTGCCGTCCGCATCTTCGCGGTAATAGGTGTCGGCGACCACCATGCCCTGGCACAGCAGGCGCGTGGCCGGCTCGTCGCAGGCGACCAGCCCCTCGTCGCGCATCACCTTGTTGTAGAAGCGGAAGTACATCAGGTGCAGGATCGCGTGCTCGATGCCGCCGATATACTGGTCGATCGGGAACCAGTAGTTCACGCGGTCGTCGACCATCGCCTCGGCGCCCGGGCAGGTGTAACGGTGCATGTACCAGGACGATTCCATGAAGGTGTCGAAGGTGTCGGTTTCCCGCTCGGCTGGCGCGCCGCACTCCGGGCAGGTCGTTCTGCGCCATTCCGGGTCGGCCTTGATGGGCGAATTCACGCCCATGAACTCGACCTCTTCGGGCAATACCACCGGCAGCTGGTCCTCGGGTACCGGAACCGCGCCGCATTCGTCGCAGTAGATCACCGGGATCGGGCAGCCCCAGTAGCGCTGGCGGCTGACGCCCCAGTCGCGCAGCCGGTAGTTGACCTTGCGTTCGCCCAGGCCCTTTTCTTCCAGCCAGGCGGTGGCCGCCTCTTTCGCCTCGTCCACTTCCATGCCGTTCAGCCAGTCGCTGTTGATGGCCGGCCCGTCTTCCACCCAGGCCTCGCCATCCCAGTCATCGGGCGGTTGGACCGTGCGGATGATCGGCAGGCCGTAAGCTTTGGCGAAATCCCAGTCGCGCTGGTCCTGCCCCGGCACGGCCATGATGGCGCCGGTGCCGTAACCCATCAGCACGTAGTCGGCGAGGTACAGCGGCACGGGTTTGGCGGTAAAGGGGTTGAACAGGTAGGCGCCGGTGAAAACGCCGCGCTTGTCCAGGGAACCGCCCTCGGCCAGGCGGTCTGCCTCGCTGGACGCCTTGACCTGTTCGACAAAGGCCGCGACGGCCTGCGCCCGCTCCGGCGCGGTGATTTCCGCGACCAGTTCGTGCTCCGGCGCCAGCACCGCGTACGTCATGCCGAAGGACGTGTCCGGCCGCGTCGTGAAAACCCGGACGCCGCGCCCCTCGGGGTCGATCACGCCGTCGGCGTCGCAGACTTTCATTTCGAACTCGCAGCCCTCCGAGCGCCCAATCCAGTTGCGCTGCATGGTCTTGACCGCGTCCGGCCAGCCGTCCAGTCCGTCCAGCCCGTCCAGCAGTTCCTCGGCGTAGTCGGTGATTTTCAGGAACCACTGCGGAATGGACTTGCGCTCGACCACTGCGCCCGAGCGCCAGCCGCGGCCGTCAACGACCTGCTCGTTGGCCAGCACGGTCTGGTCCACCGGGTCCCAGTTGACCTCGGAATCCATGCGGTAGGCCATGCCCTTTTTCATCAGCCGCGTGAACATCAGCTGTTCCCAGCGATAGTACCCGGGGGTGCAGGTCGCAAACTCCCGGCTCCAGTCATAGGCGAAGCCGAGGCGCTTCAGTTGCCCGCGCATGTGTTCGATGTTGGCGTAGGTCCAGCGCGCCGGCGCGGTCTTGTTCTTGATCGCGGCGTTCTCGGCGGGAAGGCCGAAAGCGTCCCAGCCCATGGGTTGCAGCACGTTCTTTCCACACATGCGGTGATAGCGGCTGATCACGTCGCCGATGGTGTAATTGCGCACATGGCCCATGTGCAGTGCGCCGGACGGATAAGGCAACATGGACAGGCAGTAGAATTTCTCCCGGCCTGCTTCCTCGAAGACTTCAAAGGCCTTTTCGGCTTCCCATTTCTGCTGAATCCGAACCTCGATTTCGCTCGGATCGTAAGGCGTGTTTGCCATATACTGACGGTTCCGTAGATGTTGCCGGCTCAAGGTGAAGAAGCTTAACCGACCCCCCCAGCAGAGGAAAGTGTCAACATGAGTGAAGTTACGCCCATCCTGATTGGCAAAGGCGCACAAAAACGCTACCTGCTGCCCGGTTTCGCGAACCGCCACGGACTCATTACCGGCGCCACCGGAACCGGCAAGACCGTCACCCTGCAGATCCTGGCCGAGGGGTTTTCGCGCATCGGCGTGCCGGTATTTCTCGCCGACGTCAAGGGCGACCTCGCCGGGCTCAGCCAGCCGGGCAAACCACATCCGAAGGTCGACGAGCGCATCGAAAAGATCGGCATCGACGGCTACTCACCCGCCGCCTGGCCGGTCGTCTTCTGGGACCTGTTCGGAGAAAGCGGCCACCCGGTGCGCACCACCGTCTCCGAGATGGGACCGATGCTGCTGGCCAACCTGCTGGAGCTGAACGATACCCAGGAAGGCGTGCTGAATATCGCCTTTCGCATCGCGGACGAACAGGGCCTGCTGCTGCTCGACCTCGAGGACCTGCGGGCCCTGCTGCGTTTCGTCGGTGAGAACGCCAAGTTTTTTTCACGCGAGTACGGCAACATCAGCGGCGCCTCGGTCGCGGCCATCCAGCGCCGGCTGCTGGTGCTGGACGAACAGGGCGCGGAACTGTTTTTCGGCGAACCCGCCCTGGACCTGGCCGACATTCGGCGCACGGACCTCTCGGGCCGCGGCGTCATCAACGTGCTGGCGGCCGACCGGCTGATCCACAAGCCCCGGCTGTACGCGACGTTCCTGTTGTGGCTGCTGTCCGAGCTGTTCGAGGAACTGCCGGAAGTCGGTGATCCCGAGAAACCGGGCCTGGTGTTTTTCTTTGACGAAGCCCACCTGCTGTTCAAGAACGCGCCGCGCGCCCTGCTCGAGCAGGTCGAACAGGTGGTGCGCCTGATCCGCTCCAAGGGCGTTGGCGTGTTTTTCGTAACCCAGAACCCCGCCGACGTTCCCGAGGCCGTGCTTGGCCAGCTGGGCAACCGCCTGCAGCACGCGATGCGCGCCTACACGCCGCGTGAAAAAAAGGCCATACGCATCGCGGCCCAGACGTTTCGCAGCAATCCCGCGCTGGACGTGGAGACCGCCTTCATGCAGATGGGCGTGGGCGAGGCACTGGTCTCCACGCTGCAGGAAAAAGGCGTCCCCGGAATGGTCGACCAGGTCCTGATTCGTCCGCCGGAATCCCGTATCGGTCCGGTCAGCCCGGAGGAACGCGCAGCCACGCGCTCGCGCAGCCCGGTCGGCGACCGCTACGACGAAACCCTGGACCGCGAATCCGCCGCCGAGATGCTGGCGGAACGGGCGAACAAGAAGGCCGAGGAACTGGCGCGCGCCGAGCGCGCGGAGCAGGCGGCCGCTGACGCCCGCAAAGCAGAAACAAAAAAGCGCCCTTCCAGCCGCAGGCAATCGCCGACCGAGGCCGCCGTCAAGAGTTTCCTGCGCAGTGTCAGTTCGACCCTGGGTCGGGAGATCATGCGCGGCGTGCTGGGAGCGATTCGAAAGGGCTGAACCGGGCTGTTGCATTTTTGCAACAACCGGAGCCCGGGACGCCTGTTTCCGACCCGGTGTCGCATTTTCGATACAGCCTTCTCCAGACGGTCAATTCACCCGGTATGCATCAGCGGAAGTCGTTTCTTTTCTGCTTCGGCCCGGCGTGGCCGGGCCAGGTCAGTCACGAATGACGACGAAGATATGTATGTTATTGTTCTTAAAAGTTTTAAAAGAAACTTCTACCGGACAATTCACCTATTCCTTCGGGCCAAAAAAAAACCTCTCCCCGGTTAGGAGGAGAGGCAGACTTTTGGAGTGATGTACCCGTCTTTCGCGCCCTGCGCCCTCGGCAAACCGGTACGGTTTCACCGAGGTTGGTTGTAATAATACCACTTATTTGGGTAATTGCAACAACCTTTGTAAATAATTGTCACGAAGTGTCCGGAATCTATCGCCGGCGCCGGCGGCGGCCGCCCCGCTCACGCCGAACACGCATTTCATCAGGACGCTGAAGCTTCACGCCCTTCTGCGCTTCCGTCCAGAATTCGACCAGCGGCTGCAGCTCGGGATCCTCCTCCGCGCGCAGCAGCAGGAAGTCGTACCCCGCCCGAAAGCGCTGTTCGTGCAGCAGGCGTTTCCAGCGCTTGCCGCGGGTTTTTGAAAAACGGGCCTGCATCAGCCAGATCTGGCGCGTTACCGCGCTGAAGCGACGCGGAATGGACGTGCGAACGCACTGGGCCGCGATGGCCTCGTCGGCCGCCGCCTCGATGGCCATGTACTCGGCCATGCCGTCGGCCCGAAGTTTTTTCACGCGCTCGTCGACCCGCTGCCACAGGAGCGCGGCAAACAGGAACGCCGGCGTGACCGGCTGATCGGAGCGCACGCGCTGGTCGGTGTTCTCGAGCGTCCGTCGAAGCAATATGCCGATGCGGACCTTGCCTTTGCCGGAACCCGCGGGCAGAGCCGGCAGCAGCGCCCGGCTCAGGCCGAACCGCTGCAGCGCCTCCATGCTGCGCATGCCGTGCCCCGTCAGGAAGAGCTTGTTCACCTCTTCGAACAGGCGCGCCGGCGGCACGTCCGTGAGCAGCGGAGCAAGTTTCGCAATCATCTCGCCGGTCGCTTCCTCGGGTTTGACGCCCAGCTTGGCCTCGAATCGCGCGGCGCGCAGCAGGCGCACCGGGTCTTCACGGTAGCGCACCTCTGGATCGCCGATCAGTTTCAGCCGCCGGTCGGCCAGGTCCTGGTAACCGCCGACGAAATCGCGGATCTCGCCGCTCACCGGGTCGAGAAACAGTGCGTTGATCGTGAAGTCCCGTCGCAGGGCATCTTCCTCGAGCGTGCCGAAGACATTGTCGCGCAGGATGCGGCCGTTGTGCAGTTCGTGATCGTCGTCACCCCCCGGCTCGGCCTGGCCACGGAAGGTCGCGACCTCGATCAGGTGACCCCCCTTGCGCACGTGCGCCAGGCGAAAGCGCCGGCCGATCAAGCGGCAGCGCGGAAACACCGCCTTGACTTCCTCCGGGGTCGCGCTGGTGGCGACGTCGAAGTCTTTAGGCGATTTGCCCAGGATCAGGTCGCGCACGCTGCCGCCGACGATATATGCCTCGTAACCGGCATTCTGCAGTTCTTCGACGACCTGCGATGCATGCGGGCACAATTCTTTCAGCGGAATGCCGTGTTCTTCCCAGGTGATGGTGCGGTATTTTTCGATAGTATTAACTGGCCAGACAGGTTGATTGAAGTGGACGCGGCAGTTTACCATATGCGGCCTGTAAAGCACCCGCTCCGGCGGGCGCCGGAAGAATACGACGCTCCCTTCGTCTAGCGGTCAGGACGCGGCCCTCTCAAGGCTGAAACAGGGGTTCGATTCCCCTAGGGAGCGCCAGATTCAGAAAACCACCCTCGTGGTGGTTTTTTTGTGCCCGGGCTTTCAAGCAAGACCACTCGGGCCCGGGTCATGCCGCTGTTCAGCGCCGTCCCGATTCGATGCTCCGTTCAAAAACCCGTACGCCGCGAAGAATCGCCGGACGGGTGATCTCCCGTCAGCCCCGAACAGGCTTTTTTATTGGCTTTCCTGAACGCCGTGGATGGAACGCTGGCGAGCGATCCGGGTCAAATTATAGGTAGATGGCAGCTTGTAAATGCCGGGGAGGCAAAGCATGACAGCTACAGTTTCTCAGACCCTTCACACCGGGGCATTCGGCAGCGTTTTTCGGCTGATCGCGGGCCTCGCGCTCGGCCTGGCCGTTACCATGACGCTGTTCTGGATGATGCCCTACATGATCGAGACCACCGAGCATCAGCTCGACAAGACAGGCAGCACCAGCCTGGTGGATTTCATCCGGCTCAAGCGCGATGAGGTCATCCGCCGCCGCGAACTCAAACCGGAAAAACCGCCAGCACCCCAATCACCGCCGCCGCTGCCGACGACGCCGCAGTTAGACAGCCTCAGCCCGACCGCCGAGACGATTGCCGTTGCAGCCACGCCGACTGAAACCGATATCGAGATCAGCGGCGCGGGTTTCAGCCTGGGAATCGGCGGGGGCGATTACCTGCCGATCGTCAAGGTGGCGCCGATCTATCCGCAGCGCGCCTTGTCGCGCGGTATCGAAGGGTATTGCGTGGTGCAGTACACGGTGACCCGCCAGGGCACGATTCGCGATCCGTTCGTTATCGAGGACCAGTGCACCAGTTCGATGTTCCATCAACCCTCTCTGCAGGCTGCCCTGAAGTTCAAGTACAAACCCCGCGTGATTGACGGCCAGCCTGTCGAGGTGCCGGGCGTGCAGAACAAGTTCACCTACGTGATCGAGGATTAGGCTCTGTTTACACACTGTTTATACAATTGGCGGATCCTCCCGGCGGTCAGGCCCTCGCCAAAGGCAATCACCTCTGTCGGTCCCTGGTAGCCCTCCAGCTCCACTATGTCAATTGCCTCGTAAACGCTTTGCACGGATACGGTACGACCATCCTCGAGATTGATATACCCTTTCACGCGAGGACAATCCGCTTGCAACGAGCGCAGGAATCCTTCTACGCCCGCTTCGTCCAGCTTCAGTTGTGTCCGAATCACGCAGGCTGCCGTATCGGGCCTTCCCCTGGATTTACTGCTTCTAAACCGCTCGGCTGCTTTATTTTCACCCGGCTGCGATTCAACGATCGCTTGCCACGGAATTTTCGCGTAGGACGTCACGTCGAACCTGGCGAATGGATTGAGTGCAGTGATCGTGTTCCTGACGTCATCGACATCGCCTTCGAAGAGATCGGTTTTATTGATGACAACGCGGTCAGCCACCATCAATTGATGCTTGACGCGCTCGAGTTCACTCATGCCCCGAGCGAAGTTCGGTGCGTCGACCAGGCAGATGACCTGGTCGAGGCCAATTCGGCCCCGCAAAGCCTCGCTGTCGAGAATATCGATCACATTGATCGGATCAGCGAGACCGGATGCCTCGAGAAAAACAGCTTCAGGATCGTAACGGTCCAGGCATTCCACGAGCGCACGTTCAAAATTGGCCAGCTGGCAGACGCAGAATACCGAACCGTTATTGATCTCGAGCAGCGTCAGCCTCTCGTGCCGCCGCAGCAATTCCCTGCCGTCGATACTCGTTGAGGCAAATTCATTCTGGATGACCGCGATGCGCATTTCGGGCAGGAGTTCCGAAAGCAGGTTGTCTAGCAGCGTGGTCTTTCCGCTGCCCAGGAATCCGGTAATCAGGTACAGTCTGCTCATCGGTCGAACCCGGTCGGTGACAAAAACCTGGCGTCAGTTCATCGAGGCCTTGATGGTGTCCACGAGCTCATCGTTGCTGGGAATGATGGATGAGAACTTGAGAACACCGTTGATGTAGATGGCCGGCAACTTCGTTACGCCCAGCTTTTTTGCCCGGGCGATGTTTTCACGCTCGGTGAATTTATATTCGACCATGTCGACATCGCCACCGAACTCATCCACGCCCCTTTGTGCGGCACTCAGCATGTAGGTGCAGGCGGCACAAGAGGCCGAATCCAGCGTGAATACCTCGACCAGCGGACGATCCAGGTTCGCGTAATCGGGCAATTCGACTGCCATGTCGAAGGTGTCGGAGCAGTACCCGGCAACGAGGTCGCTGGCAGTGCCCGGATCCCGCAGCGCTTCTGCGATCCCGATGACGTTTTCAGGCGGTGTGTCGTAAGGCATGTCGCAGCCCGGTGACATGATGAAATTTTCATGGTCGATCTCGACAAGACGATCCACGACGTGCTTCATGTTATCCATCTGGGTGCCGAGCAGCATGGTCGTGGTCAGCGGAATGTTTCCCGCGATGGCGATACCAAAGCGGTCGGTGATATCTTTCGCCGCCACGATATCGATGTTTTCGTCGATGGACAGGCAGTCCGGGCCGGTAGCGCACAGGCCCTCGACGTTGCGCGTGGCGTTTCCGCATACAAACGAGGCAGACAAAGCGCCCTGTTGCCTGATGTGCGCAAAGATGCGCTCCATCGGCGACTTGCAAAACTGTGCGAAGTGACCGGGACCGATCTGGGAAACCATCGGGTCGACAACCGCGATGACGTCCATTCCCGCGTCGATATACAGTTCGGACATGCGGATACAAACATCGGTGCAGAAATCCATCAATGCCGTCACCGGGCCCGGGTCCATCATCATGTCCATGAAGAGTTCCGTGCCGCGCAGATGCGACGCCAGCGTGAACGGCCCGGTCACCAGACCGTACAGCGCGGTATCCTCGCCTAGCGTGGATTTGCAGCGGCGCATGACCTGCAGGATCATCGGCAGCCGACCGTCCTGCGGGCCCGGCAGCGACATGTTCTCCAGAGCGGCGCCCAAAGCCAGGGGATGCGAAAGCACCGACGGTGGCGTGTTGTCCTGCCACAACAATTCGCAACCCAGGATCTCCGCTTCTACCTGGAGGTCAAAGATCACGGGCTGCCCGTCTGGCTGATAGAGCTCGTTCACTCTCAAAAGCGATTCGTACAGTTTGTCGCCGTCCTTGAGTACAGCTTCAGCGCTGTGGCCACACAATCCGCCGGCGTGCACACCCGCGAAAGGAACCCATGGCACGCGATCGCTCGTCTCATGGCGCAAAACTGCAAATACACGTTCTTTTCCGTTCATCTCGAACCCTCAGAAAAAATGCGGGAAGAACGCCAGGAAAGCGATGACGCCGAGAAAATAAGCTAAAAGAATCCAGCTGACACGATCCATTTTTCCCGGCACCAGGTACCATTTGCCGTCCTTCTCGGGCAAACCTTCTGAGCGGAATTTTTCCTTCTGACCCTTGACGGTGTACGGCGACCAGTCAGCCTGCTTTCCATCCAGCAGAATGCTTGCGGCCGTGGACACCAGGAAGTTGGTAGCAGCCCCGATAAGGCAATACCAGGGCCAGGCGATCTCCGTGAAGAAATAGACATAGGCAACCATGGCGAAACCGATCGCGGTACCCACCAGTAAACCGCGCTCGGTCGCGTGCTTTGAAAAGAAACCGAGCGCATACATGCCCAGCTGCGCGCCGACGAAGAAGGAACCTACCTTGCTGAGCACTTCCAGGATCGAGCCGCCGGTTTTTGAATACAGGATGGCCGGGAGCACGATCACCAATGCCCAGATAACGGTGAAAATCCGGGTGACCTTCAGATAGTGTTCCGGGCTCTCTTTCTTGCGGAAATAGCGCTGGTAGAAATCCAGCGTGGAAATCGTGGACAGAGAATGAAATGCCGCGCTCAGGCTCGACATCGAGGCTGCCATTACGGCTGCAGCGATGATGCCCATCAATCCCGGCAATCCGTAATCAGCGGCAAAAGTGAGGATGATCGTATTGTCGTTTTCAAACTCCTGCCCGCCGTAATACTTGTAAAACAGCACGCCCATGAGGACAAAAAGAAAGTAGATCACCGGCGCGAAATAGCCCATCAGAAGATAGGATTTCTTGGCGTCGCCAATATTCTTGGAGGCCAGGGTCCGCTGCACCATCATCTGGTTGCTCCCATAGACCGTGATATGAAAAAGAGCCATCCCGATAATGCCCGCCCAGGCCCCGGTCACCCGGTCGAACCCGGCAGAAAAATCGAGGGCATTGAGTTTACCCGTGGACTTGAGATCCACCAGCGTTTCTCCGATGTTGCCCGGCAGGTATTCGATCAGGCCGAACAGGATGATGAACGCGGCGGCGAATAACACAAATGACTGGAATACGTCGGTCCAGATCACCGCCGTGGTTCCGCCCATCGAGGTGTAGATCAGGGCGACAACGGACATGATCAAAATGGCATAGATAACCGGCACGCCGGTAATGAACTCCACCACGAGAGCCGTTGCATACAGGATGGCGGCCGAGGTGGCCGACTGGCTGATGAGGAAAATCGTGCCGATCAAGCCGCGGGCTTTCGGACCAAAACGGCGCTCCTGGTATTCATAAATGGACGCAACGCCGCTGTTGAAGAAGAACGGCAGAAAAAACGTGATGACCGCGACGATGACAATCGGGTAATTCAGGTGGATGGCCATCACGGACAGGCCTTCCTTGTAAGACCATGCCGGTGCGCCCATGAAAGTCAGAGCGCTCACATACGTTGCGACCACCGAGATACCGATCGCCCACCAGGGCGTGACTTTTCGGCCGACGTAAAAGTCCTCTGCGGTGCTTACGCGCTTGCTCAGGAGGTAACCAAGATACAGGTTACACGCCAGGTAGACGGCGACGATCGTCCAGTCCAGGTTGCTGAATACGCTCATACGAATTCCGGTGCCTCGGGGTGGTCGCTCCGACGGGTTACATAGACAGTACAATCATCGGAGCCAACGTTGTAAAACGATCGTATTGAATCGATCGGCGTGGTGAAGGTATCGCCTGCAGAGAGTTCCAGTTCCTGGCCTTCGACGTTGACCTGCATGCGGCCCTGCTGCACGAAAAGCACTTCTTCCTCTGCTCTTTGGTGCGCAGGCACCCGTGCATTCGGTTCCAGTCGCAAGGCGCGCAATACGAATCCATGCGGCCAATCGAGGCTGCCTGCCGGCAGTGCCTCCGCCTCGTTGGGCGGGCCCAGCAGGGATGCTTCTTCAACGCCTTCGCAACGTGACAGGGCTGAGTCTTTGCGCCAACGGTAGTGCGGAGCACGAATCACGATCGTCTCCAGGCCGGCAGAGTCGATCACACGGTGTTCCGCCACCTGTTCGGCAGACGTTCTGGGCATCGGGCTCAAATGGGCCGGGGGCACTTCGCCGGCTGTCGTATCCACCAGGGAGCCGTCTTCCATCAGCACCAGGCCGTGGTCGGCGGCGAGATCGAATACCTGCGGCGCCCACAGCACGCGGCCCGGGTCGTCGCCTCCCAGGATGGCGAACAGGTATCCTTGATCGCCGCCAACGTTCTCAAAACCGCGAAACACATCGGTAGGCAGGCTGATCACGTCGCCCGCGGCCAGAATGACCTCGCCGTCACGGGCATCGACTCCGGAGCGGAACGCCCAGCGACCCGAGTGCACCACGAAGACTTCATTCGTGAGATGGCTGTGCTGCGAATTGAGACATCCCGGCGGCTGGCGCGCGCCACCGATATTGAACCCGTGCGGGATCGTTATGTGAACGTGCTGTTCCGGGTTCTCGGCGACCCCCGGTCCGATGACCGTGAAATTTTCCTTCTTGTCGCTCCCCGGCGTGCGGGTATCGATGAACGCCGTAAAACAGGGCCTGAGGTCTTCGTAACGAACCAGTCGATCTTCGAGATTCACTGTTGCCATTCTCCTCTTGGCAATTCCTTTACTGTGCCGTCCAGCCGCCATCGACTTTCAGGCAGGCCCCCGTCGTGCTGCTGCTCATGCCGCTCAGCAGGTAAATGCAGGCGTTGGCGACATCCTCCATTTTCGCCAGCTTCTTCATCGGGATCATGCCCATCACGAAATCATGGAACTCCGGGTCTTCGAACATCGGCTGCGTCATGGGCGTCATCACGAACGTGGGCGCGACCGTATTGACGCGGATGCCCTCCTCGGCCAGTTCGACCGCGAGTGCTTTGCTCATGCCTTCAACGGCGTGTTTGCTCATGCAGTAAAGGGTTCGCCCGGGAGAACCGACGTGCCCCATTTGAGAAGAAATGCTCACGATGGAACCGCCACCCGCGCGCCGCATCGGCTCTATAGCTGCCTGTGTCGCCCGGTAGACGGCGCGAATGTTCAGCGCAATGATCAGGTCGATGTTGGCATCGGTCTGCTCGCTCATGGGACCGACACGATTGGTGCCGGCATTGTTCAAAAGACCGTCCAGGCGGTCGAGTGCGCGGACCCGCTCCACGAATTCATCAGCGGTCACATCGGCAAGCCATTTATGCACCGGGCCGTTTGCATCGGCAGCCAGTGAGTCGAGGTCTTCGCCGGAAAGATCGACCGCAATGACCTCCGCTCCGCACCGGCCCAGGGCGAGCGCGCAACCGCGTCCGATTCCGCGTCCGGCGCCGGTAACCATGATTTTTTTACCTTTGAGAAGGGAAGATTCAAAAGCCATGCGCACCGCCGTATATATTAAATTGAAATCGAAGTCATTATTCACTATGATTTGAGGCAATTCAAGGTGTTTTTTTGAAGCCTTGACGAAATCTGAAAGACCTAACTGGAGAACCCTGGTAATGATCAGACACCTGAAAACCGGCAAATCACAGGCTGAAATTAATCTTTCTAATCAGAATGTTAAAGAAACAGTCGAAAATATCCTGGCTGACATCGAGTCACGTGGCGATGAAGCAGTCCGCGAATATTCCGAAAAGTTCGACAAATGGACTCCGAAGTCATTTAAACTGTCAAATCAAGAGATACAGGACTGCTACGATGCGATGCGGCAGCAGGACCTGGATGACATTGCCTGGGCGCAGAAACAGATACGCAACTTCGCACAAATCCAGCTTGACTCGATGCTCGAGGTCGAGGTCGAGACGCTGCCCGGCGTAACACTGGGCCACCGGCACATTCCGGTCAACAGTGTCGGCTGCTACATTCCCGGCGGTAAATATCCCCTGCTCGCTTCCGCCCACATGGGTGTGCTGACGGCCAAGGTAGCGGGCGTCAAGCGCGTGATTGCCGCGGCACCGCCCTTCGAAGGCAAACCCGCCCCGGCGATCGTCGTCGCCATGGACATGGCCGGCGCGGACGAGATTTACTGCCTGGGTGGCGTGCAGGCCGTTGCCGCGATGGCTATCGGCACCGAAACCATCGAGGGCTGCGACATGCTGGTCGGTCCCGGCAACGCATTCGTGGCTGAAGCGAAGCGCCAACTCTTCGGCCGCGTGGGCATCGATTTGTTTGCCGGCCCGACCGAGACGCTGGTCATCGCCGACGAAACCGTCGACGGGGAGCTGTGCGCCGCTGACCTGCTGGGCCAGGCGGAACACGGCACCAACTCGCCCGCGGTTCTGCTCACCAACAGCAAAGCGCTGGCGGAAGAAACCATGAAGGAAGTCGAACGCCAGCTTACCGTGCTGCCCACGGCCGATGTTGCCAGTGTGTCCTGGAGGGATTACGGGCAGGTCATCGTTTGCGACACTTATGAAGAGATGGTGCAGGTAGCCGATGACCTGGCCTTTGAACACGTCCAGGTCATGACGCGGGACCCCGATTATTTCAAGGAAAACATGAGCAATTTCGGCGCCCTGTTCCTTGGCCCGGAAACCAATGTCTCCTATGGCGACAAGTGCATCGGCACAAATCACACGTTGCCCACGCTGAAGGCTGCTCGCTATACTGGTGGTTTGTGGGTCGGCAAGTTCATCAAGACCTGCACGTACCAGAAAGTGACTAGGGAAGCCTCGGTGGTGGTTGGCGAATACTGCTCCAGGCTCTGTGCACTCGAAGGATTCGCCGGTCACAAGGAACAGGCTGACATTCGATTGAGAAGGTATGGCAACTCGTAATTCACAAGGCAAGAAACGCGTCACGTCCTATGACGTGGCGCGCGTTGCCGGCGTGTCGCAATCTGCAGTCTCCCGGGCCTTTCGTCCGGGACTCAGCGTGTCCGCCAAAACGCGTGAAAAAGTCATGCGCGCGGCCAAGAAGCTGGGGTATCGTCCCAATGCCATCGCACGAATGCTGATTACACAGCGCTCGGGCATGGTTGCCGTGATCATGTCGTCGGTTGCGAATCACGCCTACCCGGAAGTACTGACCCGGATTACGGAACACCTGGCCGCTCGCGGCGCCAAGGTTCTTCTCTTCACGCTTGACGCCGCCGACCAACTGGAAAATCTTCTCGAGCAAATCTGGACTTACCAGGTCGATGGCGTCATCGCACTTGCGGCCCACTTCGATCACGAAGAGATCGAGCAATTCGAGGCGCACAATATTCCCGTGATCCTGTATAACCGGCAGGTGCCGGACCACCCGGTAAATACGGTCAACGTGGATCACTCCCAGGGCGTTCGTCAACTCGTTGACCTGCTGGTAAACACCGGCAACCGGAAATTCATCGTGTTCTCGGGCCCGACACATTCTGACGTGGCCAATGACCGCCGGGAATTTGCGCTGGACCAGCTTCGCCACCACGGCTTTACCGATGTCCCGGTGTTTTACGGGGATTATTCATACGACTCCGGAAGGCGCTGCTTCGAAGAATGCATGGAACAGCACGGCGCGCCCGATGCGGTAATCTGCAGCAACGACACCATGGCTATCGGCTGCATCGACGAGGCCCGGGTCCACTACGGCATGAACGTGCCGGGTGACCTGTCCGTGGTCGGTTTTGACGGCATAACCGCAGCTTTCTGGAGTGGTTACGAACTCACGACGGTCCGTCAACCCGTCAACCAGATGGCCCGGGCAGCCGTGGATATCCTGATGGAGCGAATCGAACACCCCGATGCACCTCCTGAAAAACGGGTTCTCGCCGGGGCCCTGATCAAGGGAAAAACGACCCGCGCCTGAACCGCCATGCCCCGATCACCGCTCCTGCTGCTGCCCGGAACGCTTTGCACCGGGGCCGTGTTCAAGCGACTCCTGCAGCCGCTCTCAGAATATGCCTCAAGCGTAACGATTGCCGAATTCCGCGAGGAACGCAGCATCGACGAAATGGCGCAGCAGGCAGCCCACCTTGTTCCCCCGAATCAGAAAACGAGCGTTGTCGGTTTTTCGATGGGCGGCATGGTTGCCATCGCGCTTGCCAGGCGCTACCCGGACATCGTTGACCGCGTGGCACTGATCAACAGCAACAGTCATGCCGATCTGCCCGGCCGCCATGAAGCGAGGCTGAAAGCGGTTGCCGAGGCCCGCAGGCGCGGGCTCAGACAGGTCGTGCACGACTCCATGCTGCCGGCCTACCTGCACCGGCAGCAAGCAGAGCACAGATCACTTATTCTTGACATGGCAGAAGAGCACGGCATCGACGCCTTCGCGGCGCAAATCGAAGCGCTGGCGAACCGGCCCGACGCCGCGGCCGCACTGGAGCGAATCGAACGCCCCGTTCTCATCATTGGCAGCATGCAAGATCCCCTTTGCCCGCCATCGAGCCAGCACGATATGCAGCGCCAGGCGCGAAACGGCACGCTTGTCATGCTGGAGGATTGCGGCCACTTTTCACTTCTCGAAAGGCCGGCAACGGTAGGCCGGGCCCTGATCGACTGGCTGGGGGAAACGCGGCCGGTTCAGGACTCCTGAAGTTTCTCGTAGTCTTCGTCGGTAACCGTCTTGTAACCGGGTGACGGAAACGCCTGGAACCCCCGGCCGCCATCGATGAATATGGACTGGCCGAAAATGAAATTCGAATCCTCGCTGGCCAGGAAGACCGCGAGACGGCCGCACTCCGCGGGCGTACCCACCCGACCCATCGGCGTCCTCGAGAGTATCGTGTCCATCAACTGCTTGTTCGAACCCACCCGCCGCATCAGTTCGGTGTCGATGGGCCCCGGCGCCATGGCGTTGACCTTGATGTTGTGAGGCGCGAGAGCGATGGCCTGCACCTTGGTCAACTGCTGTATCGCACCCTTGGACGTCGTGTAAACCACCTGGGCGTCCAGCCCCAGGTAGGAATTGACCGAAGACATGTTAATGATGACGCCGCCTTCGCCCTGGGCGGCCATCTGTTTTGCCGCGATCTGACCGCCGAAAAACATGCCCTTCAGGTTGATGTCCATGATCCAGTCGTACTGGTCGGGCGTGACATCCAGGAAATGCGTGCTTGCGGGGTCGTTCACACCGGCATTGGCGACGTAGATATCCAGGCGGCCGAAATGATCGACGGCCTTTTCGACGATCGCCTCGAGGTCCTCCATGTTCGAGACATCGCAGCGAACGAAGAGGCCTTCTCCGCCCGCCTCTTCGATGGCGGCCACGCCCTCGGCGCCGGTCTTTTCGTTTCGACCGCCGATGACAACCCTGGCGCCTTCACGCGCGAACTCCACGGCAATACCCAGGCCGATACCCTTGGTTCCGCCGGCAATGATGGCGACCTTGTCGTTAAGTTTGCCCATCAACCGTCCCCGTACTTCGCCCGAAACGGAGCGACCGCGGCGTCACCCGCAGCCTTCAGGGCCGCGCCGTCCTGCATCAGCACCAGCCACTGGTAGCCTTTTTCGAAGCAGGTTTCCGCCTTGGCCCAGTTTGCCGCAAGCGTTCCGAGGAACTTGTTCGAGGGAAGAACCCTGGACTCGATCAGCTCTATCGTTTCTTGCACGGCGGGTTGCGTCGGGTCACCCAGGTGGCCCATGCTGCTGGCAAGATCCACCGGGCCGATAAAGATCCCGTCGAGGCCTTCCACCTCGAGTATTTCGTCCAGGTTCTCCACCGCTTCCATGGTCTCGACAGCGATCATAACGATGACTTCATCGTTGGCTGAACTCAGATAAGCCTGCGTGTTGCGCGTGTATCCCGCAGCACGCGGACTGCCCGCGACACCGCGAATGCCTTCAGGCGGATACTTGCAGGCAGCCACCGCGGCCTCGGCCTCCTGTTTCGTGTTCACGTATGGAATGAGCACGCCCATTACACCGGTATCCAGTATGCGCTTGATGGCAACCGCGTCGTTCCACGGCGCCCGCGCAAAAGGTGTCACGCCGGAACCGTTCATGGCCTGCAAATGAGCCTGGAGCGTTTCAAAACTGCACGGTGAATGCTCCAGGTCGACAATCAGCCAGTCGAAATCCGATGCGCTCAGGATTTCTGCCGAGACCGGGCTCAGCGTCTGCAGAAAAGCACCGACTGTCTTTCTGCCGCTGATCAATTTGGCTTTTACGGGGTTATTCATTGCTTGACACCATGTAGTTCGAAGTAGGGCTTACTGTTTTCCAGTATTCTATCCACCGCGCCGGGATCGCTTCCCAGGCGGCGGGCCGTCTCGAAAAGAGTGACGATGTTCCCAGGTGGAATATCATGACCCACGTTGTGACAGGGAGCCAGGATATAACCGCCCTCGCGGCCCAGGTCACGAACCCTCAGGGCCACCTCGGCCTCGAGTTCCTCCGCGCTCGCGTTGGGCAGCATCTGCTGCACGTCGATCGCCCCGTGGAAACAGAGGCGGTCACCCCACGCTTCCTTGAGAGCGGACGTGTCCTGCAGCCCTTCGACAGAGGTCTGGACCGGGTTCAGGATATCGACCCCCATGTCCACGAAATCCTCGAGCAGCGGCAGAATGGCGCCGTCGCTGTGGAACATGACCTTTACATCACCCAGGCTCTTGATGTGGTCGATGACCTCTTTCCAGCGCGGCTTGATGAGATCACGGAACATCCGGGGTGAGAGCATGAGAGATTTCTGGGTACCGAAATCGTCCGTGACGTAGGCAAGCTGCACGTACGGGCCGACGGCCTCCATGTAGTGCGTCCACATGTCCTTCATGCACTGCATGATCCGGTCCATCACTTTTTCGGCCAGGGGCACGTCCAGCACGAGATCCATGAAAAACTGGTCGTAGCCGCGCAGCTGCAGGGCGTTCATCAGCATGCCGGCCTTGATGGCGTCGGCCCCGACAACGTAATCCGTCTCTTCGAAAAAGTATCGCGCCTGTTCACGCAGACCCTGGAATTGACGGGCGTCGTGCGGGTCCGGCCACGGATAATCATCGATTTCCCCGGCCGCGGCGCCGCGCATCGGGGCGCCGTCAACCACGCAGTGATCCCAGTCATCCAGGGCCTTGTAGGGAACCCCCCACATGTCGATATAACCTTCCGTGTCCGTGCGCTCGGTGACCTGCACCCAGTTCGGTACGACCCATCGAAAATCGATGTCGAGACGCTGCAGAAGCGCTTCGTCCGGCCATACCGTCTGCGCCATGCGGTCAAGCACCCGGGCTTCGTTTCCCTCTACCGGTTCCCCCAAAAATTCTTTCAGCCCGGCATAGGCGCGCCGGTGCAGGGAACCGATATGTTTTCCCATATCGAGCAGCAGGCGATCCGGCTGCTCGTGATTCATCGCGGCATGAAATGCCTCGCGCGGTGTCATCATCAACTTGCTTCCTTAAAAATCGCGGTCCATTACAAGCGGTTCGATATCGAGCATTCCGCACAGATATTCCAGTTCCCTCACCCAGTTGCCGGCCACGCCGGATATGTGGTTAGAGCCGAATTCTTCCACGAAACGCCCGAGATCACATTCCACCTTGACGAAAGCCGTGGGCAGCTGGTGTTTGCCGCGCTCACGCACAAAGTCTGCAAGGTCCTCCTCGGTCATTCGAACCGCTTCACCGGGAATGATCGCCATTCGATAATCGCCACGCACACGATACAGCCGCGCGAGCGTCATCGAACCGGGCGCAGCGGTGAAATACGTGGTCGCACCGCCGCCGGGCCGGACCGAGGGACGCAGCTCGATCTTTTGAAGGTTTTCCGCGGGGGTATCGGAGCGTGCCGCGAACCAGGAGCACATGCCCCCGCAATTGGGCAGGTAGAGAATTTTCTTCTCGACGTCCATGTGGCTGACGTCGCCGAACAGCGTCGCACCGCCCCCTGAAACGTCCTTCAGCATTTCCATGCTCAGCGCCCCGTCCGCGTCTGCCTCGCAGGACATGGCGCAGGACGGCTTGCTCCCCTCCGCGTCATACGGACTGGGCATCAGCGCGGCCGAAATACATTGCGGCACGTAATGGTCAGACAATTCCGTCATGCATTTCACCGCGATGAAATCCAGTCCCTGCTCGACATTGATGTCCTTGTTGGCCAGGTAGCAGCGCAATTGGAACTGCAGCCGTTCCTCGGTCAGCTTGCCGTCGTCAAATGCGATGTCAGCAAAGTTTTCACGCGCCCAATCCATCATCGCCTTTACACGCGCTTCGTCGATGAGGCCGGCGCGGCGGACGATCTCTAGCTGGTCGATATGCTGCACATCCAGCCCGAACTGGGACCGCCATTGCATGGGATCGAAGGTGCCTGTATCGATACCCAGGGAACGTCCGCCAAACAGGCCCATGCGCTTGCCCCGCAGCCTCGAGCGGGCCGCAGCCGCACGGAAAAACGGCACCACCTTTTCGGCGAAAACCGGCGCGCCGAAGTCATCCCTGACCCGGATATGCTCCACACCGACCTGGCTGAGCGTGCCCGCGGTCGCGAGCATTCCCACCATGCCGTGTGTAGCTGCACTGGTGCTGGTCATCACAACCGAGGGCAATCCAAGATGCTGGATCGCCCCGGCAGAGAGGTTCGGCGTGCACCAGCAAGGCGTATGTGCGAACAGGGCCTCCGCACCGGCAGCCTTCAGGGCTTCGATCTGCCGGTCGATGATCTCCCTCGAGCGGGCCACTTCATCGAAAGCAATGAGTTCCAGCGGAAGCGTTGAAAGGTATTCCCGCGCTTCTTCGTGACGCGGCTGGGTCAGCGGGCCGAAATATCCGTCCCACATGTATTCCCGCTCGTCGCCGAAGGTCATCAGGCCGACTTTTGGCTTTGCCATGCTCGTTTCTCCGTTGGAATGCGCCGATCAGGCTGTCTGCGGCCGGGTTCCCACGGGGTACTTGTCCATGATCTCGCCGATAAGTTCGGACACGTGGTCAACAACCCGGTTGACGATGATTTCGCCTTTCTCACGTGTCGCCTTTGTCGGATTACCAACTACACCGTTGCCGCCCTCGAGTTTTTCAGGAAGTGCAAACGTACCCTCGAAGTGATACATCTGGCCCGGCCTGGGCATCATTCCGGGAGCGATTTTCCACTTGGGATCGATCAGGCCGGTGCTTTCCCCGTCTTCCGCCCGGCTCATGTCCACGAACTCGGGATAGAGGTACAGGCCTACCGAGGTCTCGGCCTCGTCGGCGTGCCACATCGGGTCTTCGAGAACGTCCTGGTTGTCGCGCAGGAAGTCGTACCAGTGCATGCTCAGCACGAAATTTCCCTCGATTCCCAGTTTGTGCACCGCGACGATGGTGGAAGACACCTGGCCGTGCGCGGAAAACAGGATGAACTTGTTGAAACCGGCCACGGCGGCGCCGCGAACGATGTCTTCGATCAGGGCTATGTGCGTCTCGAAGCGCAGCGGGACGGTGCCTTTGACGCCCCAGTGATGGTAGGGGTGCGAACCGTACATCGGGCACGGCAGAACGGTGGCGCCCGATTTCTTCGCGATCATTTCCGACATCTTGATGGCGTTGAACGCATCGACCGCGCAGGGTGTGTGCGGACCGTGCTGCTCGATTGCGCCCAGCGGCAGGATGGCGACGTCATTCACGGTCGTTGCGTACTCGACCAGGTCGGGCGCGCAAATTTCGTGAAACCATACAGATTTGCGTTGACTCATTTCTTTACTCCTTCAGATTTCCTCTCTGATACGGGTTAGGTCTTCGAAAACGGCCCTGGGCAGCGGAATGCCCTCGCTGAGCCGTTCGCGTTCGATACGGTATTCCAGTTCCCCCGGCAACAGGATTTCATCTGCACCGGGATTCACCGGGGTCGCCTTGAGTGTTTGCACGAACTCGGTCATGCGTTTCTCGAAACTCTCTCTGGAAAGGATCGCCAGTGGATTGATGACCAGCATCAGGTGCGCGGTTGCGCTTGGATCTTCCGGGTTCTTGTACATGCCCTTGAGGTGACCCTGGAATGCACCGCCGGTGATCACTCCGCTGAGTATGTCGACCATCAGCGAGAGACCGAAACCTTTGTGGGCGCCCATGGGCAGAAGGAAACCCTCGAATCCGGCCTGGGCGTCGGTCGTCGGATTGCCGTCCTTGTCGGTAGCCCATCCGAGCGGTATTTGTTCACCGTTCTTTGCCGCCACGATCAACTTTCCGCCAGCGACGGCGGAAAGGGAAATGTCCAGGGAAAAAGGAAAGCTGTCGAAGGTCGGAACAGCAACCGCTATCGGGTTGTTTCCGGTAATCGGCTTCCTGACGCCGGGCATCGACATGTTGGGTGCGACATTGGTCATCGCAATGCCGACCATGCCCTCGTCCGCCGCCATCCGCGCATACAGCGCCGTGGCGCCGCAATGATTGCTGTTGATGATGCCAACCGCGGAAACTACCTGCTCCCGGGCCAACTCGATGGCCCGCTGCATCGCGGCCCGGCCGGCGATATAGCCGGCGCCATTATCGGCATCGAGGACCTCGAAACCGCCCGCCGCCCGCACAGACTTCACGGTCGGGCGATTGTTCATGGCTCCATTTCGAAAGCGCTCCAGGTAGATCGGCACCCGGATTACACCATGACCGTCGATGCCCCAGAGATTCGTCTGGACCAGGCAGTCCGCTATGGTTCTGGCATCCTCTTCAGGGCATTGTCCGCCCTTCTTAAAAATTTCGGTGACGAAGCGCCTGAGCGACTCGTGCGGAATCCTTATTCCATTTTTCGGCATGATTGCCTCCGGTTACACCAACTCGGGGCCGTACCCCGAAGGTACGTGGCCCGGGATGTTCATACGAAGCCGATACAACGTGTGCGTTGCCGTCACAAACAGGTCTCGCAGGTCTTTTCCGCCCCAGTTGAAATTCGCCGCAACCTGGGGCGTGCGGATGATGCCCAGCCGATTACCTGCCGGAGAAAAGACGTGGATACCGCCTGATCCGCTGCTGTAAAGATTGCCTTGCGCGTCGAACTTCATTCCATCGGCCACGCCCGGCCGGACACCGTCCGTGGATACCCAGACCGCACCGCCCTGCAGCGATCCGTCTTCCTTTACGTCAAAAACACGGATGTGCTGCCGGTCGGTGTCGTTGACGAACAGCCTCGACTCGTCGCGCGAAAAACACAGGCCGTTGGGCTTGGAAAAATCATCCACCAGCAGGTTCAGCTTCCCGCTTCGGGGCTCGAAACGGTAAACCCCTTGAAAATCAAGCTGCTGTTCCCGGGGCACGCCCCAGGGCGAGGTCCGGCCCGAGTTCGGATCGGTGAAATAGATCCATCCATTCGACTTTTCGACGATGTCGTTCGGACTGTTGAGCTCCTTGCCTTCAAAGTGGGACACCAACAGCTCTTCTTTTCCACCGGGATGCAGGCGCACCACCCGGCTGGTGGCGTGTTCGCAAACGAGCAGACGCCCCTTGCGGTCCCACGTCGTGCCGTTAGCCATGTTGCTCGGCGATCGAAAAATACGCTTGCCTTCGGCGGGTGACCAGGCGTACTGGCGGTTTCCGATGATGTCGCTGAAAACGAGAAAGCCCTGCTCCCGGTGCCAGGATGGCCCTTCGAGAAATTCGAAACCGGTCAGCAGCGCCTCAAATGCTGCGCCGTCTTCAACGACCAGGCCGGGTTCGCCGGTCCAGACGTCTGTTTGTTCGGATTCAGTCATGATTCATGGCCGGGATGCGCTCAGGCAGCCATGCCGAGGCACGACCGGACCGCACGGACTGCGTCGCTTGCATCCTCGCCAAATTCATCGGCGCCGATCTCCTGCGCAAAATTCCGGGTAACCGCCGCCCCTCCGACCACGACCTTTACGTCCTCGCGGTTCGAAAAATAATCGATCACCGGGCGCATCTGGTCGCGCGTGGTGCTGAGCAATGCGCTGAGACAGACCACCCTGGATCCCCGCTCGACCGCCGCGGCGTAGTCCTCTATCTCACAATTGACACCAATGTCCTCGACCTCGAAACCGGAACCCCTGAGCATGATCGTCACCAGGTTCTTTCCGATGTCGTGCAGGTCGCCTTTCACGGTTCCGATACAGACCTTCGCAATTGGCTCGTTGCCCTCCTTGACCAGCAGAGGTTCAAGCAAATCCATCCCGGCCTGCAGGGCTTTGGCGCCGACCAGCATTTCCGGAATGAAAACTTCACCCGCGGAAAACGCCTCGCCGATATCACGCAGCGCCGGGATCATCGTCGTATTCATCAGCGCAACCGCATCGACACCCGATGCAATTTCCTGCTCGACGATGCTTTCCACCCGGGCCGAGTCGCCATGGTAGATTGCATCCCAAAGTTCTCTGTTGATTTCCATCGAAACTCCTCGCGGTGCGGTCATTGGCTTTCAGCCGGACCAACAAGAAAAAACCATAGTTTTTGATGACGTCGCAGTCAAAATATTTTAAAGTCTTAAAAACAATAATTTGTAAAGTATTGACTTAAATCAAAAGAAAATATTTTGTCATTGTTTTGCATTCGAAGTATATTCTTCTCCACACTGCTTTATCAAGACATTCAGAAGCGAACCACGCCATGCAAGAAGAAAAAGCCCTGTACCGCGATTTCTGCCGCCGATTGCTCGATTCCGCCGAATGCGACCTGGCGCCGGTCGCAAGCGAATATCTTGGCGATAACACCCGGTGGCATTGGCCGCACCCATTCGAAGCAACCATTGGCCCACTGCAAGCTGTCGAAAGGTTCTGGCAACCTTTTCGAGAGGCATTTTCAAACCTCGAGAGGCGCGATGACATCCTGATGAGCGGTCTCTACCGGGGGAAAGCATGGGTGGCGTCCACGGGCCACTTCACCGGCGTGTTCTCGAATGACTGGCTGACGATTCCGCCATCCGGAAAACCAACCCGCATCCGCTACGGAGAATTCGCCCGCATCGAAAACGGCCGCATCGAAGAAGTTCGCACGCTCATCGACCTGGTCGATGTCTGCCGACAGGGCGGTATCAAGCTGCTGCCGCCCGACCGGGGCTCAACCGACCCCATTCCGGCGCCTGCAACCGGGGATGGCGTAATGCTTGCGACGCAGCGCCAGGAAGCGGCCAATGACTCCATGCGCCTTGTCGAAGCCATGATCGAGGGGTTGCTCGAGTTCGATGAACATGACCTGGCAACCATGGGCATGGAGCGGTTCTGGACCGAAGACATGCGCTGGTACGGACCGGCCGGTATCGGCTCGACGCACGGACTGGACGGGTTTCAGAAAAACCACCAAGGACCTTTCCTCAAAGCCTTTCCGGACCGCACGGCGCCGCCCCAGACAGCGTGGCTGGCCGAAGGTGATTATGTCTGCGTCACCGGCTGGCCGAGTGTCGTGGGCACTCATCGCGGCGAGTACCTGGGCTGCCCACCGACCGGCAGGCAGGTCAGCATGCGCGTGATGGACTTCTGGCGCCGGCAAGCCGGACTGCTTGCCGAAAACTGGGTCCTGATCGACATGCCCGATCTCTTCATGCAGCTTGGTGTCGATTTGTTGAGCCGCATACGGCAGGATAAATAGACTTCGAATTCATTTTTTTAATAAATTTATTTCGTTGTTTTATTTGTATTTATATTTTTCATAATCGAATTCGAATCATAAAAATTGAATACTAAATGAATTCGAAGTATATTTCGTGAGGCGTTTTCCAAGAATATAATTCAATATGGATCGCGGCAGGATACAAGGATGAAAGCAACCCCCCAGGCTCTTTCCGAGAAACAGAATTCATCCCCGAAATACTTTGGTTACTCGGAAGTGGTGCCTTACATACTGGGTATTACCCATGAAATCTGGGAACGGAGGCAGATCGACACCATCCTGGACTACTACGGCGAAGATATCGAGGTATTCAGCCTCGAGGGAATCACCCGCGGCGCCAGGAGCATGGTAAAGGGCACACGGGCCACGCTTGAAGCATTCCCGGACCGCCTTCTGCTTGGTGACGACATCATCTGGTCAGGAAACCTGGAGCGCGGTTTTTCATCCCACCGCATCACCAGCCCGATGACCAACCTCGGAGATACCCTCTTTTCAGCTGCAACCGGGCGCACGGTCCGCACGATGAACATCGCGGACTGCGAGATAAGCCGTGGACAAATTACCGGGGAGTGGCTGCTCCGCGATAATCTTGCCCTGGTTCAGCAACTGGGTATCGATACGCTGGGCGCGGCTCGCGCCATCGCCGACCGGTTCGACGATAATTTCCTGGAATGGCTGGGCGCCGAGCATGAACGGGTCCAGAACGGCATGCCGACCCGCGCGTTGACACTTGGCGAACCGGAAACGGACCCGCTGGAGCCTTTCGCGCGCCGCACCCTGGAGGCCTGCTGGGTTAACGGCGACGCATCCGCGCTCAGCGAGGCGTATACTCCCTACACGGTTCTGCAGCGCGCTCCGGTCCGGATTCATTCGGGCTTGCAGGAAACCCTGGAGCACTGGTCGGGGCTGCGCCATGCATTCGCCGATGCCAAAATCACGCTCGATCATATCTGCAGCCAGCCCTATGGCACCCGCGACCGGCACGCAGCCGTTCGCTGGAGCGTAGCGGCAAATCACCAGGGTGAATTCGCGGGAATCGCGGCGACCGGACGACCGGTATACATCGTGGGCGTGTCACACTGGAGAATCGTCAACCGCCGCATCGTCGCGGAGTGGACGGTGTTCGACGAACTTGCGCTCATGGCGCAATTGATCGTGGAGACCGGCTAGCAAGGCGCATGTCCGGGCTGATGCGTTGCTTTTCCATATTATCGTTGCTGGCTGCCGCCTGGATGTCAGCGTGCACGGTCAGCAACCCTGGAAATAACAGCCGCCTGGAACAGCCGGGCGAAAATCAATCCGATCCTTCACTTGCATCGCTCGACGACCTTTCCATCGAGGCGCTGCGCGCCCGTGGCTACGGTTCCGAAATCGCCGTCGAGACGCGCCTCGCCGAAGGCAGCCGGTCGTTCGGCCCCGCCATGGTTGCTTCTTACCTGTCCGACGGGCTGCGCCTTTACACGCGCATCGACGTACCCGCGCGCGAACCGCCGCCCGGGGGCTTCCCCGTCGTCATCTTCGTGCACGGGTGGTACGGGAAGGAACAGGCTCCTTCTTTTGACTTCTTTCTGAGCGCCGACTCAAGCTATGCCGATTATGTAAACCGCTACGTCGAGGCCGGTTTTATCGTCCTGTCGCCGGGCCTGAGGGGGCACGGAACCGTAAACGGCCAGCCCGCCGACGGCATCGGGTTCCTTGAAGCATGGGATAACGGCAGCTACCTGGCGCCGATGTTTTACGCCGTGGACATTTTGAACCTGCTCGAGGGAATCGGTTCGCTGGAATCCATGGACCGTTCGCTCGCGGGCCTGGGCCAGCCGCTGAGCATCAATCTCGACCGCATCAGCATTGCCGGGCACTCGCAGGGCGGTGACGCCGTCCTGACCGCGCTCGCTGTTTCCGGCGAAGGCTCGGCTGTTCGCAACAGGCTCTTTTCCGGCTCGATCGTCTCTGGCTGTTTCGGCCCGCGGTTGGAACAGGCCGCCATTTACGGGCCCATGAGCGACACGCTGCAGGCATTCATGGCGGGCGACGGCAGTTGGACGGGAACGGCGATCGGGAGAGACGGCTCGGTAAACCCGGATTTTGTCTTCGGATATCCGCCCGACTGGATTGCAACCGTCGACCCGGAATCCCCCGAATGGTCCTGGCAAGCGGAAACCTGGAATGTGCCCACCGTGGCCCGTTCGCTGGAGCTCAAGTTCAACGAGATGTACGAGGCCGTGAATGAACACGTCAAGGACGTATCCAACGCCACTTTCCGGGTATTTCCGGACAACACGGCCGGGGCAACGGTTGTCCACGACCCGAGCATCGAATCCGCGATGGAAAAGATCGGCGGCTTTGCATACGAGCGCTACCTCACCGAGCCCCTGCACCTGCACCATTCCGACCAGGATTATTACTCCATACCGCGCTGGAACAGGGATTTAACGCAGCGCATCAACGGCGCCGGTGGCAGCAGCGCGAATTTCAACTATCCGCAAAACGACCACGGGCTTGGGGTCAGCCGCTTCGAATGGTTCAGCCAGGGAGAGGTCATAGCCGGGTTCGACTACATGATGATGCGGGACATCGCCCTGTTCACTTCAGGCATGCCGGCGCCCGCTGAATTGCCCGGGACCTTCAAGGCGTCACCGGCCGGGCACGCGATGTACGCCTCGGCGCTGCGCAACGAATTTCAAACGGCCTTCGAACGTCCTTCGCTGGAAGGCCACGCCAGGCGGGTCGTCAGTTTCACGTCCGACGGGCTGCGACAGTACGCCCTGGTCGTCGAGCCCGTCGGGGCGCGCCCCGAAAACGGATGGCCGGTACTCGTCATGAACCATGGCCATCACCCGGACCCGCCCATGAACGGAAAAAATGAAGACGGAGTGTCCGACCGGCCGGGCGATTACTACCGCGGCTTGCCGCTGGCCTACGCCAGGGGCGGCTTTCTTGTGATCTGGCCGGACTTCAGGGGGCACAACGCGTCCGCAGGGTTCGAGTACACGCAGACCGAAGATCCGCCGGCCTGGTATGCCCGCGACGTGATCGCCGCCGTTCGGGCCGTCGAGTCGCTGAAGGAAGCCGACGCGGCCAACGTTTTCCTGTGGGGGCACTCCATGGGCGGCGACGTGACCCTGCAGGCACTCGCCGCGCTGGGCAATGAAGTGCGTGCGGCCAGTGTCTGGTCTGCCTGGCTGGCTGGATCGAAGAAAGAGACCGGCCGACCCCTGTCGCCCGGTGCGAAAACGATCTCAATTCCACTCAACATACAGCACGCCGAAGACGATCCGGTGGTTCCATCGACCGGGTCAAAAGTGATTGGCCAGCACCTCGAATCAAGCGGCCTGGATGCTCGTCTGTACATCTATCCGGGCGACAACCACCTTTTCACCGACCGCAACCTGGAACTGGCTATCGATCGGGACCTGGCGCATTTCAGGCAATATATTCGCTGATAATTGACTTCGAACTCAATAATGACACACGTTAACGAACTGTTTTATATAAGTAATATCTATACATATCTTGTATTAAGCCAAATTTTAAAATTATTTATTGCATCCGCAGTCTTTAATTGGTTATATTCAACACTGGAAATTCCAAATCGTCCACAGCCAGTCCACGAGGTTTAAAAGCGACATGACAAGTCATTACAAACAAGGCACACAGATCCTCTCCCGCTCATCCCTCGCCATTGCCATAACGGCTGCACTGGCGGCGCAGGCGCAGGCCCAGGACACTGAAACCAACGGCGAAGAGATGATGATGGAAGAAGTCCTGGTCACGGCAACCAAGCGCGCCGAGAACCTGCAGGACATTCCGGTTGCGGTCACAGCCGTCACCGGCCAGCAGATCGCCGATCTGCAAATCGTCAACATCCTGGACGTCGAAAAGACCGTTCCGGGCATGAAGGTCCGCTACGTGGGCGCCGACCCGTCCATCATCATTCGCGGCGCCGGCACGGCCGGAACCAACGATATAGCGGTGCCAATATACGTCGATGGGCTGTACCGCCCCCGCTACGGCCAGGCGCTCGCCAGCTACATCGATCTCGAACGCGTCGAAGTCCTGCGCGGCCCCCAGGGCACCTTGTTCGGACGCAACACCTTCGGCGGCCTGATGAACCTTATTTCCGTCAGGCCGGATACGGGCATGTTCGACTTTGGCGGAGCGGTGACGCTTGGAGATTACAACCTGCGCAAGTTCGAAGGCTTCGTGAACATTCCGCTGGGTGACACGGTGGCGTTGCGCGTTTCCGCGTCAGACACCAAAGCCGATCCGATCATTGAAAACACCTACAACAAGAAAGGCGGCATGCGGGACGAGGACAACACCTATGCCCGCGCCCAGATCAAGTGGGCGCCCAACGATGACTTCGACATAACGGTGCAGGCGACTTACTGGGAAGACACCTCGAACGGTAACGCCGACTACGCCGGTGTCATTCTGGGCGTTCCGTACAATGCGGCGCTCGGCCTGACGGACGGCATCAACGGCGTCATGCAGCCCCGCCAGGGTCGCCTCCCCGGCGAGGAAGACCTGAGCCGCGCACCCGGCGGCGGGCGCAACCAGGCCGGCGTATGGGGTGTCGACCCGGCGGCCGACATCAACCCGGATGTACGCAAAATGTCATCCGACTTCAAACCGCTGCGGGACATCTCCGAAAAATCGGTCAGCGTCCTGATCAACTGGGACCTCGGGCCGGTTGGGCTGCGCGCCAACATGGGCTGGTTCGACTACGAGGAATTCCGCCTGACCGACTCCGATTTCTCGCCCAACCCGTCGCTCTGGGCGGAACGCAACCCGGGGGTCGAAGGCAGCTCGAACGGGCCCGGCTACTGGCAGCAATGCTGGGGCGGCCCGAGCTGCGGACTGGCGGCCGGCCAGCGATTGAATTCCGAGGCCGTCCAGGCCGATATCAACCTCTACTCGCTCTATGACAGCAAGCTGGAGTGGACACTCGGCTATTTCTACTACGATGATTCGGGTAACGGTGACACTTCCGGTGAATTCGTCTGGGGATACACCGACTACACTGCGCCGCAAGCCGTTTCCTGGGCACACTGGCTGTACCAGGGTAATGGCGGCACCAAGTCGACGGCCGTCTACGGACAGGCGACCTATTCCTTCAGCGATCGTTCACGCCTGACCGCCGGACTGCGTTATTCCACCGACGAGCGCAATTTCTACAACAAGTACGTGGATTGGGGTTACAACGTCCACGGCTGGGCGTCGGGTTATTACTCCGCCCACTACGATGACCCGGGCAGCCGTTTCGCAGACTGGCCCGTGTTCGTGGCGACCGATGCATCCGAGGCGAACCGGCAACGCGGCAAGGATTCACACCTTGACTGGAAACTGGCCTACCAGCATGACATCGGCAACTACACGATGGTCTACGCCAGCGCGGCCACCGGCTATATCGCCGGAGCAATCACCGGCGGCGGCAGCACGGACCTGACGGATCCGAACGAAGCCGATTCCTACGAAATCGGCATGAAGAGCACCCTGCTCGACGGAACCATGCGCCTGAACATCGCGGCTTACTACAACGATTACACGGGCCTGACGACATCCGAATTTGTCGCGCAGGGCGAGACCATCGTCGCCCGTCAGGTAGTCGGCGGCAGCATGACCGCAAAGGGTATCGAAGTCGAAATGAACTGGCAGCCGACCGATGCGCTGGCCATCATGGCGGGCCTTTCCTGGAACGATGCGGAACTCGAGGACTTCAGCCGCACCGTGTCGAACCGGGTCTTCCGCACCGGGGGCGATGCCGAGATCGGTAGCGGACCTCCGGGCGATGCCAACAACTCCCAGGTTTATTACCTCGACGGCCAGCAGGCCCGGTTCTCCCCGGACTGGACGGCGGCGGTCGATGTGACCTACACATTCGACCTGGGTGACAGCGGCAGACTGGTTCCGGGCGCCTACATCTACGCGTCGGATGGCTACAAGACCACCAACATCCCCTACTTCTTCTCCTTCCAGGACTCCTACACGACAGTCGATCTGCGCTTGAACTGGTACCAGGCACAGGGGCCGTGGTCAGCCCAGTTGTTCGTTACGAACGCGACGGACGAAACGGTCCAGGTAGGATCGGACCAGTTCTCCGAAGGCAGGGCCATTGCCGACTTCAACAAACCGCGGCAATACGGCGTGTCCATTCGCTACAACTTCTGATGCAATACCTCCAATGGTGCGGGCCCTGCCCGCACCGCTTGTTGAAAGCCTCGCCGTGTGCGAGGCTTTCCGTTCCCGGGCCTCACGTTCTTTCAGACCATGAATGACTCGCTGCGCAGTACGCTTGAAAACGGCTACAACCTGATGCAGAGCGGCAACGCCGCACGCGCCGAAAACCAGTTCCTGGCCGCGCTCGAGCAGGACCCCGACAACGTCGATGCCCTGAACCTGCTCGGCGTGCTGTACGTGAACAACTTTCGGCCGGAAGACGCGATCCTGTGCATCAACAAGGCCCTGAAATACGCGCCCAACAACGCGGAGTCACATGCCAACCTGGGGCTTGCGCACACGTACCAGGGACAACTCGACAAAGCCGTCGAGCACTTTCGGCGCTCCATTCGGCTGGCGCCTGACAATCCCATGACATACAACAACCTGGGCAACGTGCTGCGCGAACAGGGCAAACCCCGGGACGCCATTCGCGAATATGAGCGCGCCCTCGGCATGAAGCCCGATTTCGGCATGTGCTGGAGTAATTTCGCGGCAGCGTTGAACGAAGCAGAGCAGCGCAAAGCGGCTCACCGCGCCGTGCACCGGGCCATAGAACTCGAACCGGATCTCGCGCAGGCGCACAACAACAGGGGCGATATTCTGCTGGCCGAAGCCCGGTACAAGGAGGCGCTAGAAAGTTACGAAACGGCCGCCCGGCTGAGCCCCAAGTACACGACCGCGATGATCAACATGGCCCGCGTCCAGCGGGACATGGATTCACCCGATGCGGCATTGGCCACGCTGAACCGCGTGCTTGAAATCGAACCTGAAAATCCGCAGGCCCGGCATGTGCTCGGCGTGCTGCGCGAACAGATGGGGGACAAGTCAAAGGCCGCCGAGGCTTTCCAGGCCGCCATAGACGCAGCGCCTGGCATGGGTGTCGCGCACTACCACCTGGCTCAGATCCGCGGGCGCCAAAGCAGCGATGAGGAGCTCGAATCCATGCGGGAGCAGTGGGACAAAGGCGGAATGCGGGATCACGATCGCATGTACTTCGCCTTTGCATTGGCGCGGGTTTACGAGGAACGCGAAGCGTACGACGAGTCGTACCGCTTCATCGCCGAGGGCAACGCGATCAAGGCCCGCATGCTGCCCTACGATGACGAGGATGCCGGGCGCTTTCTGGATGGCCTCGTCAAGAGCGCATCAGGCCTGAAGGCCGCCGTTCCGGGCCCGCAAGGCTTCCCCGACCCTCGTCCGGTTTTCGTGCTGGGCATGCCCCGCTCCGGCACCAGCCTGACCGAGCAGGTCCTCGCCAGTCACAGCGATGTGGCCGGAGCCGGTGAACTCAGCTACGCCTACGACATGGCTCATCGCGTAAGGGATATCACGGGCCAGGCCTTTCCGGAAAACGTCAAGTTGCTGACCGCCGAGCAGCTGCGCGACCTGGGCGAGTATTACCTGTCGCGCCACCAGCCGAAGAACCTGGCGGCTGCGCACGTGGTGGATAAAACGCCGTTGAATTTCCAGTACGTCGGCCTGCTCGGACTGGCGCTTCCCGGCGCCAGGTTCATTCACTGCTACCGGGAGCCCGTCCAGAACTGTTTTTCGATCCATCGGCTGCCGTTCGACAAGAAACAGGCTTATGCCCACAGCCAAGACTCGCTGGGGCTTTATTACAACCGCTACTGGCGGCTGATGCAGGCCTGGAAACAGATGTTTCCGGGCCGCGTTCTCGATGTGCGCTACGAAGATACCGTCCAGGATGTCGAGTCACAAAGCCGAAGGATGCTGAAGTTCCTCGACCTGTCATTCGAACCCGGGGTGCTGGAGTTCTATAAATCCCGCCGCCTGGTCAAGACACCCAGCGCCAGCCAAGTCCGGCAGCCGATTTACCAGGATGCCCTGCAGTCCTGGCGCCGCTACGAAAAACACCTCGGGCCGCTGATCAACGCCCTTGACTGGGACTTAATGGACTACGAGCGCCCCATCGTTGGCCATTAAGGTCTTTCGTCACCAACGCTCTTCAGGTGCTTTCGAAAAAATGCCAGGTCCGCTTGCACCGCCTGCTCGTAAACATCGCCGCGGAATACATGGTCTTCGCCCGGGTAAACACGCAGGTCGGACTCGATGCCATGTTCGAGTAATTCGAAGTGGAACTGTATTCCCCAGGCCGAGCGCACGCCGCGGTCACGTTCGCTTACCTGGACCAGGACAGGATTGGACACCTGGTCCAGGAAATTGCTCGGGACCAGGTCACTGGTAACGAGCCGGGTACCGTGAACCTTGTTGTAGGTCTGCACTTCGACCAGAAGTGTCTCCATCGCCAGTCCGTCCGCATAGTCGGGCGAATCGTAATGGTAGTGATGCGCCTGGTCCCACAAAGAGGTCGTGGCCGGCACCCAGATCGACGCGGCGCTGACTCTGTCCGTGCAGGCGAGCACGCGCGCCGTGACGTCACCGCCCAGCGACCGGCCCCACATGAACAGGTTTTCCAGGTCCAGGTTCAGCTGTTCCGGCCTCTCTTCGAAATGTTCCAGCGCCGCAAGCAGGTTGAGCACATCGATCGTGTAGTAAGCGCTGTACAGGAAACCGTTGAAACGCAACCCGTCATCATCGAGGACGCGTGGAACCCGCTCTCGCTTGTTGTTCAGGGCAACCCGGCCGTCGCGATCACGCTGCCAGTGCCCCGGATGCTTGCCGCGGGTCTCGGATTTACCATGCCCCCTGTAATCCGGTTGCAGCACAACAAAGCCTTCGCGCGCGTAACGCAGCAGTGGATTTCCCTCGACGAGGGCGAGGTAGGCTTCAGATTCCTGTTCGCGGCTGTAATACGGTTCGATCGGGTCGGGCCCGCCTGCAGCCAGGACGTTCCCGTGATTCATGATGATCATCGGATAACCGGATTCCGGCGCCGGCGCCGTCGGCACGTTCATCACGGCCCTCAGTTCAAGGCCATCTGATTGGTAGCCGACTGCGAAGGACCGGTACCCGTCAAAGCGCCCCAATTCGCCGATCACCCTCAGGCTGGAAACATAGTTTCTGCTGGACAGGTAAGGAATTGAAATCACCGCCTCGCCCGCTTCCCCGCCATCGGTGCGCAGGCCGGGTTCGGCCAGGGCGTGGCTGCACAGCATGGCCGTTGCAACACACAGGAGAGCCCATCTTCCGACCCTGCTGGTCAGATTCTTTGCGGTCATCTTTTTTTCGGCTTCAAATCAGTTCGTGGACGACCCATAGCGCAGCCAGGCAGAATAAAAAATAGCCGAGCAGCCAGTAACTGGCGGCGTCCACCTTTCCGGGGACGACGTACCAGCCGTCCTGCATTTCCTCCAGGCCCTCTCGCTTAAACATTTCCCTCTGGCCTTGCACCGTGTACTCGGGGTATTCGGAGCGGAAACCATCGATCAGGATACTGGCGGTCCAGGCGACCACGACGCTGACCACGCCCCCCAGGGCGCAGTACCAGGGCCAGGCGATATCCAGCCTGGCCTCAACGAACCACAGCGTGAAGAAACCTGCGGCCACGCCAATCAGCAGGCCCCGTTCGCTGGTGTGTTTCGAGTAAAACCCGAGACCGAACATCGCCAGCTTGGCGCCGACGAAGAACGAGCCGACCTTGCTCAGCACTTCAAGCACCGAGCCCTGGCTGGTCGAAAAAATGATCGCGGGAATAACCATCAGGACCGCCCAGAACAGGGTAAACCAGCGGGAAGCCCTGAGGTAGTGCTGCTCGGACCTGTCGCGCTTGAAAAATTTCTCGTAGAAATCCAGCGTGGTGACCGTGGCCATCGAGTTGAGGCTTGAATCCAGGCTGGACATGGCCGCCGCGACAATCGCGGCCGCAACCAGGCCCGCCAGGCCGGGAAAACCGATACCCGAAACGAACTCCAGGACCACCTGGTTTTCATTGTCGAAGGCGCGGCCGCCATAATAGGCGTAAAACAGCACCCCCATGCCGAAGAACAGGATAAAAATCGGAAAGGCCACGTAGGCCATCAGCATGTAGGATTTTTTGGCGTCCCCCAAGGTCCGGGCCGCCAGGGTGCGCTGGACCATCATCTGGTTCACCCCGTAAACCACCACATGGTAGATCGACATGGCGACGATGCCGGTCCAAACCGTGGCGACTTTCGACGGGTCGAGCGAAAAATCAAAGGGCTGCGTACGTCCCTGGAGTTTGAGTTCCTGCAGCGTCGCCAGCAGTCCACCGGGCAGTTCCCCGACCAGGAGAAAGACCGTGATCAGCGCCCCGAGGAACAGGATGATGCTCTGCACCAGGTCGGTCCAGATCACGGCGGCGATGCCGCCCAGCATGGTATAAGTGACGGCTACCACGGCCACGACCAGGATCGCGTCGATGACCGGAATGCCCGTGATGAACTCGAGCACCAGTGCTGTCGTGTACAGCATGATCCCGGAATACAGCACGTTGCCGAGCAGGAACACCGACGACATCACGGTTCGGGAGGTCAGGCCGAAGCGGCGCTCCAGGTAGTCAAAAATGCTGGCCACGCCGCTGCGGTAGAAAAAGGGCAGGAACACCGTCACCACCACGAAGATCGCTATGGGGTAGTTGACGTGAATGAAGATGACCGAAAACCCCTCGTTATAGGCCCAGGCGGGCCCGCCGAGAAACGCCATCGCGCCAACGTAGGTCGCCACCACGGACATGCCGATTACCCACCACGGGGTCGTTCGCCGTCCCAGGTAGTAGTGTTGTGCCGTCGATACACGCTTGCTGAGAAAAAACCCCAGCAGCAGGTTGCCCAACAGGTAGGCGACCAGGATTCCCCAGTTGAGTGTGCCGAATTCCTTCAAGTGCGCAGGATTTCCCGCATTCGTCCGAGTATATCGAGCCCCTGAAGGTTCAGGAAATGCAGGATATCGATGAAAATCCAGTTCTCGGACAGCTTGTCGCCTTCTCTGCGATAGATGTCTACCACGCGCATCTCCGTGGGATGATCGGAAGCCGGAAGCCCCATGAAGTTCCCCGCTGTTTTCATCGACAGGTTGGCCCAGCCGAAAAAGCCGCCAAAATGGTCTTCCGCCATACGGCATACGTGGCCGTTGAAATGAATGTCCTTCAGGTGCTCACGAAACGGTCCCTGGTGCTGCTTGACATAACGTTCGCGCGTGTAAGTCGCGCCAATGCCGGCGGGCCCGAACCAGATCATGTCCTTGTTCCAGCAGCGACCGAGGCGTTCTTCGGGCGAGTTGAAATAGTCCTGGGTCAGGTCGAAAACCATCTGGTTGATGAGATCCAGCGTTTTTTTGCCTTCGGCCGGATCGGTCGGGCCATACAGCAAACCCGCGTGCGTCCTGGGACCGGGCTGGACGAAATGCGCCCCCGTTTGCAGGGGCAGCGGCGTCAAACCGACCTGCTGCATAACGTGGATGATGTCACAGAAAAGAGCGGTCTCCGCGATTTTGCCGTTCTCGATGCGGTTGAACTCTGCAAAACGCAGAAACGCCATTTTTCCTGAAGCCGGAATGCCCAGCCAGTCCTCGTCGAACAGGCCCATCATGTGGCCCATGCAGCATACCCATTCCGTGTTGAAGTCGTCGCAGTCGTTCAGGCCGGCCATGAACACGTCCGGCCGGCGCTGTATCGAGGTGAAGGAACGGCGAAACGGCTGCCAGAACACGTTGGCGACGTCGTCGGCGGAGAACTGTTCGTGAAAAGGATGCATTCCGCGCCAGTGGTAGTCGTCGCTGGTATACCGGTCAATGACCGCGTTGATCCCGTCTCCCGCCGCGGCGTCGAGTTCCTCGTAGTAGCGCCTCACCAGGTCCTTGCTTGTTTGAAAATCAGTCATGGCTGCTTCCTTTCCCGTTACGTTCTTGCAGCGGCGACCTGCATCATCAGGTCAAGCTCGTTGAACAGCATCCACTCTGCGACAATCCTGCCGTTGCGGATTCTGTGTTGCGTGATGCCCCAGATTTGCACATCGGCTCCCGTGGGCTCACCGTACAGGCCGCCGCCCAGATGGGTTCCATCCGCGCTCCAACGCACGGATGTCAGGTACCCCTGCTCATCATTGCCCATCCAGTAAACCTCGTCGACCTGTAACACGAGGTCAGGAAAAGCACCGCGTATTCCCGCTAGCATTTCGCGGTAACCGCGCGCACCTCTGAATGCTCGGTCGGTCGGGCCCTGGAATGCAAAATTATCATCGTAAGCCGTGCCTAGGCCAGCGTAGTCACCCCGGTTCCATAGTGCTTCGAAATGGTCGCGAACAAAGCGGTCCACATCGAAACCCGACGTCGGCTCCACCATGCTCAGCGGTCCTGATGGCCGGACGGCGCTGCGCAGGGCCAGCCAGGTTTCCTGGCTCCTCGGCCAACCGGCCGGCGCATTCTGTGCCATTTTTTGCGCGACATCGTCAAGATCATGCCCCAGCTGTAGCAGCAGGCTCGAATTGTTGTAAAGGACATGCTCCAGGAAAATCCTGTTTTCCAGCGCGACACAATTGGCAATCACGAGCACGTCGACATCGCGCCCGGTAGCCGGTCCGTAGCGACTGTCGCCGTCGTTCGTTCCCCGGATCAGCGTGCGGTGCGAAGTGTGGTAGCCGACTTTATCGTCGCCGGCCCATACGATCTCGTCGGCGATCAGTCGAATATTGGAAAAAGCGCCGGTCGTATGGTGCGTGTCATCTATGATTTTTCTGTTTCCCAACTGCAGCCCGTAGTCATCAAAGACGCGCGAGGAGTCGGAATAGGTATCCGCGATGTACTCGACGTCGCGGTCCTCCCAGATACGGTAGGTGATGCGCACGATGTAATCGATGATGTTGCGATAGGTCGCTTCGAAACCGCGCATCGATCCCGCCGGTCCGAAATCCCCCGGAATGCGGCGTTCACCGTCCCGGTACCCTCCGCCGATGCCTGTACGACCGACGTAGGCATCCAGCGACATATCGAAATTGCCCGGCATATGGCAGCGCTGAAGGGGACGAGCATTTTGCATTTGATTCAAAAAATAACCCAATTAATTGACTTCGAATTATATTTTATATTGCTTTTATCCTACTGTTTTATATCATTCTATTATCATTATTTCTTCTTTTATTTCACCTGTATTGTACATTATTTGCATTCGAAGTATTTTTCAAATATGATCTTTTCCCGAGGAGCGATCACTGGCCACCGGCTGAGCCGTAAACGCAAAAAAAATCCTCGAAGCAAGGCTCGATGGCCAACCATCATTCCGAACCTGACCCACAGCACACGAGGTTCTGGCCATCATGACCAAGACTAAAACTCATCCCGTTCACTGTTTCACCCGTAACGCCCTGGCGCTGGCCATTGGCGCCGGTCTGGCTGCACAGGTCCAAGCACAGGACCAGACCGAAAACGTGCTGGAAGAAGTGATCGTAACCGCGTCCAAGCGTGAAACGACCCTGCAAGATCTCTCCATGTCGGTATCCGCCATCAGCATGGAGGCCATGCAGCGTGCCGAGATCAACGACATTTCCAGGGTCGACCAACTCGTGCCGGGCATGCAATTCGCCTCCAGCGGTAACGAGGTGCGCATCGCCCTGCGCGGCACCAGGCAGAATAACGTCGGCACCGAGGCCGAACAGTCCGTCGGTATTTTCGAGGACGGGGTTTACGTTCCGACGTCGACGCAGGCCCTGGGCGCCTATGTCGACGTTCAGCGCATCGAGGTCCTGCGTGGACCGCAGGGCACGCTGTACGGCCGCAATACGTTCGGTGGCACGATCAACATCATCACCAACGATCCCACGTTCGATGATTTTTACGGCAGCGTCAGCGCGTTGTACGGCGATTATGAACGCTATCGGCTCGAGGGCATCGTCAATATTCCCGTGACGGACAACTTCGCGCTGCGCTTTGCGGGCATGCTCGACCAGCATGACGGCTACATCGAAAACACCTGGCTTCCGGGCGCGATCGATGACCTGAACGACCGCGACCTGTCGCTGGTCCGCGTCAGCGCCAAGTGGCAGATCACCGACACCTTGATGGCCAAGCTGAAGGTCACCAGAAACGAGAACGACACCAACGGTTCGGCCATCTGGGGCTACCAGCAAATTGGCGCCTACATCGATGGCGAGTTTTTCGAAGGTCACCAGTACGCCCCGGACGACGCGTCCTGTTGCTTCGACCAGGGCCCCTGGAAAATCGCCCGCAATACCCGCTCCAACGGCACCACGGACAACATGTCCTATACCCTGAACGTGGACTGGGACTTTCCGGATTTCGCCACCCTGCGCTTTATCGGCAACGTCACCGACTTCGACGGTGAACAGAATTACGATCCCGACTACAGCGACGGCGGCGACCCGCTCAACAACGGGTTTGGCGGTTGGGTCTCGGCCCAGGACACCTGGTCAGGAGAACTCCAGCTGGTATCCAACACCTCCGGCAGCCTTGACTGGTTGCTGGGCCTGTACTTCTATGAGCAGAAGGCGAACTGGAACTGGCTCGACCTCGTGAATGGTGTACCCGAAATCCCCCACTGGGACCGCCAGGGTGATTATATTTCGGACTCGTTCGGTGCCTTTGCGCACGCCACCTGGGACCTCAACGACGACTGGCGCCTGGTCGGCGGCCTGCGTTATGCAGAAGACGGCAAGGAAGAAAAAGACCCGCTGGACTGGTCGGTCTGGCCGCCGGTACCCGACGTCGGCGCGGGGCGCGATGCCAGCTGGGACAAGGTGCTCTGGAAGGCCGGCGCCGAGTACGACATCAGCGACAACGTGATGTCCTACTTCACCGCTTCAACGGGCTATCGCGCCGGTGGCTTCAATTCATCCATACCCGGTGTTCCGGAAACGTACGATCCCGAGGAAGTGCTGGCCTACGAACTCGGATTCAAGAACGCCCTGCTCGACGGCTCCATGACACTGAACGTTGCCGCTTACTGGAATGACTTTACAGACATGCAGGCGCAGTCCTTCATCCTCCTCAACCCGGATGACACTGCGGTAACCGAATACACGGAAAACGGCGGCGCCGTGGACGTGAAGGGTATCGAGGTCGAGATGAGCTGGGTGCCCGACTCCAACCGCAACTGGTACATCGCCGCGCAGCTGTCGCTGATGGACGCGAAATTCGGCAAATACGACATTGCCGAAATTCCCGGACTGGGCAACCTGGGTGGGCGCCAGGACCTCGATGACGATGAAAGCGGAGCGCTGTCACTTAAGGGCTGGTCCCCGGCCCTGTCGCCAAGCTACACCTTCGGCACGCAGATCAGCTACGACTTCCAACTGGGGGACTACGGCGTATTGACACCATACGTTCAGGCCTATTTCAGCGACTCCTACTACGGCTTCGACGTAAACATGCCGGGCAACCGCCAGGATTCTTACGCCAAGCTGGATATGCGCCTGATCTGGAGTTCACCCACCGGTACCTGGAATGTCACGGGATACGTGTTGAACGCCACCAACGAGGAGGTGTTCGACCGCGCCCTGATTTTCAACCCGGGCGGCACGGACATTGCCTCCATACAGACCAACTGGGGTAATCCGAGAACCTGGGGAATCCAGGCCAGGTGGACTTTCTGATTTCCCTGTTTTCCAGTGTGTGCCCCTTAATGCTTCCACCTCCGGGTGGAAGCATTTTTTTTCTTGCCGGTTGAACCGAGGTCTCCCATGAACGAGAACAGTAAATTGGTAATTCAGAGAATGGTCGCCGCCCTGAATGAACATGTCATCGAAGGTCAGGAAGCTTTCTGGAAAGAGGGAGCGAGCTGGAACGGTCCGGCTGGAGCCGGCGTCAAGGAAAACCTGAAGCATTTCCAGGAAGGTTGGCAGCGCCCCTTCCTGGAGGCCTTCCCGGACAAGCGCGCCAATGACGAAGTGGTGATTTCCGAAGGGAATTGGGTCGCGGCAATGGGCTTCGTTTCCGCCACCCATCAGGGTGAATTCCTGGGCGCTGATGCAACGGGAAAAGAGATTCGCCTGAAATACATGGACTTCTGGCGCGTAGAAGATGGCAAGATCGCTGAAAACTACGTGCTGCTGGACATCATCGACTTCTTTCGGCAGATCGGAATCGACCTGCTCGATGGCAGAGGCTGGGACGACAGAGGCCGGGAGACGCTGGAACGAACCTGAGTCACCTTGGAGCAATGCAAAGAACGTAAAATCATAGTCGCAAACCCAAGTGATCCTGGTGAAATGGCGGAACAACTGACCCAAAAACTGCAGGAAGCAATCGAGGCGCATCGCTCCGGCCAGCCCGACGATGCGCGCCGCGCTTACCAGGAAGTGCTGTCGGAACATCCGCACGACCCGGATGCCAATAATCTGATGGGCGTGTTGTGCATCGAGGAGAAGAAACCCGTTCGGGCGCTTCGGCACATTCGGCGTGCGCTGGCGGTCGACTCCGGCAACGCGCAGTCCCATTACAACCTCGGCATCGCGATGAGGGATCTCGAACGGATGGCGGAGGCGGTCGAGGCGTTTGAAGCCGCGGTGACGCTGGATCCTGAGAACGTCGAGTTCCGCTCCAGCCTGGGCAACGCACTGAGACTGTCCGCAAATTACCCGGAATCCGTTCGCGTGCTGGAAGCGGCTTATCGTAAAGCGAGCGGCAACAAAAACCTGAGGCGTAACCTCGCGCTTGCGCAGAATGACCTCGGTGCATCGCTGATTCGTGACGGCAACCCGGGCCAGGCAATGCGGCATTTTGAACGCGCCATAGAACTCGAACCGCTTCACGCCGAAGCCCACATCAATATCGGCCTGACACTCGAGCAGCTGGGCGATTTCGAAAACGCAGCACGGCACTATGCGGCAGCGATCCGGGCGCGGCCGGATTTTGCCGATGCACATTTCCAGCTGGCCCATTTGCGAACGCACCGGTCGACGCCTGCAGAAATCGAAGCCATGAAGCGGCTGGTCGATTCTCCCCGTACCAGGCACGCCGACCGCGCCCGCCTGGCTCATGGTCTCGGATTCGCCCTTGAATCGGCAGAGAATTACGCTAAGGCATTTTCCTACATGAGCCTGGCGCACGAAATCGAACGCAAAAGATCACCGTTCGACCTCGAGGCTGCGGCCACGGCATTCAAAGCGATCCGGCGCGTGTTCGACCGGGACCGGCTGGCAGCAACAGGGCAGCGCAGCGGTGACGATAGACCCGTTTTAATTGCCGGAATGCCGCGTTCGGGAACGACGCTGACCGAGCAGATCCTGGCCAGCCACCCCGAGGTCCTGGGCAAAGGCGAAATGATGACCCTGTCGGAAATTGCCCGCTCACTGGCCCCGTCAAGGCCTTTTCCCGAGGGGCTCGAATCCCTTGAAAAAGAGCAGATCCTCGCTGCTTCCGGTAAGTATCTGGAAGCACTAACCCGGAACGCTGAAGGCCATACGCGCATCACGGACACGACACCGATGAACTTCCTGCGGGTCGGCCTCGCCGCGATCCTTCTGCCATCCGCCCGCTTTGTTATCTGCCTGCGCGACCCTTTGGACAATTGCCTGTCGATTTTCAGGCAAATGCTGACCGGGGCAAACGAATTTGCCCATCGTCTCGAAGACCTTGGCGGATATTACCGCCTGCATTTCGAACTGGTGCATTACTGGAAAGAAGCACTGGGCAAACGTGTGTTCTGCCTGCAGTACGAAAACCTGGTGAAAAACAGCGAAAAACAGATTCGACAGTTGCTTGATTTCTGTGGCCTTCCTTTCGATTCACGGTGCCTGGATTTTCACGAGTCACAACGCCGCGTGCGCTCACCCAGCGCGGCCCACGTCCGGCAGCCAATCTATGCCGATTCAGTCGGAGCCTGGAAACGTTACGAGAAGGAACTGGCGCCGCTTCGCGCCGGACTGGCCGGGTTGCCCGGTAGCGACGGGTATCCACGATGACAGGCGGCTCGACAGCAGTGATTTGCTGTGGCGCGATTGCTCGGGAACTGGTCCGAATTCGCAAGCTCAACAACTGGTCACACGTCGATATCCACTGTCTTCCGGCCGGACTGCACAACACCCCCGAGCAGATTCCTTGCGAAGTGCATCGCAGAGCTGTTGAATTGAAGGACCGTTACAACTCGCTTTTTGTCGCGTATGCCGAATGCGGCACCGGTGGAAAGCTAGACGCGGTACTTTCCGATCTTGGTATCGAACGACTACCCGGGGCGCACTGCTACCAGTTCCTCGCCGGCAGCGAAAAGTTCAAGCAATTGACGGCCGCGGAACCGGGGAGTTTCTACGTCACTGATTTCCTGGTTCGCCATTTCGAACGGCTGGTTATTCGCGGCCTGGGATTGGACAAAAACCCCGAACTCGTCGATTTCTGCTTCGCGCGCTACCATCGTCTCGTGCACCTCGCTCAGTCGAGATCTGAACATCTGCAGTCGTCAGCGAACGCGTATGCACGGCGGCTTGGCCTGGAGTATCACTACGAATACTGTGGTGACGGGCCATTATCTCAGGCTTTGGAGCCCGTGCTGGCAGGGAGGACCCGCCTTGCCGTCGAATAAGCCTCAAGACCCGGAAAAGACCGGCATGGGCGGCAGTAAAGACTCCTTGCTGGTCGAATTCAGCCCCTCGGGAAAAAAGGGGCGATTTCCGGCAGGGACCCGGTTAATCGAAGCCGCGCAAGCACTTGGCGCGGACATCAACGCGGTCTGCGGGGGGCGTGCGCAGTGCGCGCGCTGCCAGGTCGAGGTCGTGACGCGCGGCCGGGAAGCCGAGTCCATGGGTTCCTCTGCCGGCAGCCTGAACCCGATGGGCGCGGAGGAACGCCAATGCGTCGATACGGGTCTCATGCCTTGCAACCGCAGGCTTGCCTGCCTGGCAAGGGTCAACGGCGACGTACTGATCCACGTACCGGAAGAAAGTCGCGTTCACCGTCATGCGAGCCGCAAGGGATTCGAGATCAGGGAAATCGAGATCGATCCTGTCGTACGGCCATTTTACGTCCGTGTACCCGAGGCCTGGCTGGGCATGGCGGAGGGTGATCTTGAGCGGCTTGTGAGCGCGCTCGAAAAAGAATGGGATTTAAATGGACTGACGGCGGAGTTCGGCGCCCTGCCCGCGCTGCAATCCGCTTTGCGCTCGAACGGTTGGCGAGTGACGGCCGCGGTGCGCAGGAACGGGCAAATCGTCGCGGTATGGCCCGGTTTGCGTAAAAGCCTGCAGGGCGCCGCGATCGATATCGGCTCGACCACGCTCGCGGTGGAACTCTACGACCTCGGCAGCGGCGACCTGCTCGCGAGCGAAAACGCGACGAACCCCCAGGTTCAGTTCGGTGACGACCTGATGAGCCGTGTCTCCCATGCGATGAACCACCCTGGTGGCGCGCGTGAAATGACCGACCGCGTTCGAACCGCGCTGAGAACCATGATCGACAGCGCCGCGAGAAAAGCCGGGATTTCCGCGAGTGACGTTTCGGAAGTGACCCTGGTCGGAAACCCGATCATGCACCACCTGGTCCTCGACCTGAACCCGGCTCAACTGGGCGTCGCTCCTTTTACCCTGGTCACCAGCCGGGCCGTGGAACTGCCTGCCTCGCAACTGGAACTGGGCCTGGACAACGGCGCCATGGCCTATTTCCTTCCGTGTATCGAGGGCCATGTGGGCGCGGATGCGGCCGCCTTCCTGCTTTCCGAGGAACCCTGGAAAACTGCGGGCACGACCCTGTACGTGGATGTCGGAACCAACGCCGAGGTTTTCCTGGCAAAAGACGGCCGGCTGCTGGCCGCGTCTAGCCCGACCGGCCCCGCTTTCGAAGGCGGCCAGATCAGCAGCGGACAACGCGCCGCGCCGGGCGCAATCGAACGGGTTCGAATCGATCCCGACACCTTGCAGCCACGATTCAAGATCATCGCTTGCGGACCCTGGTCGGATGAACACGGGTTCATCGAGCAAACCCGGGACATCGGCGTAAGCGGAATTTGCGGTTCTGGAATCATCGAGGCCATCGCCGGCCTGTTTCTTGCGGGGCTGATCACCCCGGGCGGCCGGATTGATGGAGCGGCATTCGCTGGAAACCCGCGAGTCTTAAAGAACGGAAGAACATACTCCTACCTGTTGCATGACGGTGATCGAAAAATCGAGATTACCCAAGCCGATGTTCGCGCGATTCAACTGGCCAAGGCGGCGCTGCAGACAACGGCCCGCTTGCTGATGAGCCGGGCGGGCGTCGAGAAAATCGACCGGGTCCGCCTGGCGGGGGCATTCGGCGGTCAGATCGATCCGGGCTACGCGATGGTCCTGGGCATGTTTCCCGACTGTGAACCGGACCAGGTTACAAGTGCTGGAAATGCCGCCGGTTCGGGCGCGCGCATCGCGTTGCTCAGCGCCTCTGCCCGAAAACAAATCGAGATGCGGGTTCGGTCAGTGGAAAAAATCGAAACTGCCTGTGAAGCCGATTTCGAGCAATTCTATATCGACGCGATGACTTTTCCGCATGCCACCGATCCATACGTGAAGCTGCAGAGCCGGATCGCCCCTCCGGGTCATTGAGTAAAAACGCCGCTTGAGAGAGCCGCGTTTTCCGCAAAAGTTTACTGCTATTCAATCGCAAGGGCGCTTGGTGGCGACGCTTCAGAACCCCGCATCGAAAAACTCCCTGACCGCCGCCGCGGGCATACCCACACCCAGCGCCAGGCTGAGCAGGATGCGCGCCTTGCTGGCGCAGAGAAAGCCGGCGGAGATCAGACCTTTCGACAGCAGGTCCGACTCGGAGCCTGCGAAGGCATAGGTCTTGCTGAGCACCGGGCCGCGGGAGACCCGCGTGGCCAGAACGACCGGCATGGTCTGCGCCAGTGCGGCCAGCGGTTCGACCCAGCTGTAATGCAGGTGCCCCGCTCCGGTGGCCTGCACGACCAGGCCGGCATAATCCCGCTCGGCCACGGCCTCGACCAGGTCCGGCCTTTCGCCCTGGCTGGCGGCGACGATAGCGACCTTCGCCGGCCTGATTGCCAAGGGCTTTACTTCGAGCGCCGGCCAGCGCGCGGCGGGACACAGGAAACGCGCCCGGTCCTCGATCACGTGGCCGACCGGGCCGAATCCGGGCGAGGAAAACGCAGCCAGGTTGGTCGCGGCCGTTTTCTGCACGGCCCAGGCGGCGTGGATCTCGTCGTTGAAGCACACCATGGCGCCGCGCCCTCTCGACCGGGGCGAAGCGGCGGTTTGAATGGCGCCGGCCAGGTTGGCGGGCCCGTCGGCGCTGGTTTGTCCCGCGTGGCGCATGGCGCCGGTGACAACCACGGGCGCCGCGCCGTCATGCAGCAATTCCAGCGCGAAAACCGTCTCCTCGATGGTGTCCGTGCCCTGCACCACCACGAAGCCGTCGGCATCGCCGCCGCGTTCCAGCGCGTCGATGCGGGCCGCAAGTTCGACCAGGTCTTCCAGCGTGAGGTGGGCGCCCGGCAAGTTGCGAAAATTCTCGACCGGCCCGAGTCGGGCCGCGGCCGCTTCCGGCAAAACACGAACGAGGTCCTCGGCGGCCAGGCTGGGCACGGCGCCGCTGCCGTCGGAACGCATCGCGATGGTTCCGCCCAGGCCGATAACGGCGACCTTGCAATCGGGACGGGTCATGAATTGCACCTCCTGTCACTTCGGCCCATCTGTGCAAACATTGTATCCCGATCACGCAGACGGTCGGGGCCTTGAAAAGAATGCCGCTGAACCGGCGCCGCTTGACCGAAATCAGCCCCGGTGGTTTTGCTCGAGCGCCGTTTGCACTAAAATTTCCGCACATAACAAGGAAACGCGCAGCGAGGTAGCCATGACCTTTGTCGTCACTGAGAACTGCATCAAGTGCAAGTACACCGACTGCGTGGAAGTCTGCCCGGTAGACTGCTTCCACGAAGGCCCCAATTTCCTGGTCATCGACCCCGAGGAATGCATCGATTGCACGCTGTGCGAACCCGAGTGCCCCGCGGAGGCCATCTTCCCCGAAGACGACCTGCCGGAGGGCATGGAAATCTACATCCAGCTCAACGAGGAGCTGTCCAGGGAGTGGCCGGTAATCACCGAGCAGAAAGACCCGCCGTTCGATGCTGAAGAATGGGACGGCAAGACCGGGAAGCTGGATCTGCTCGAACGCTGAGAAAACACGGCGGCAAGACCGGGGTCAGAGTAGCTCGGCTACTCTGACTCCTTATGTTTTGATCCCTTTGTTTTTCAGCCCAGCCGCCTGCGGACCACGTCCAGCAAATGCTCGGCGGCGTCGGGTTCGCAGTCCGTGTCGTCGGCGTACTTGATATACACGCGGGCGTTTTCACCGTCGGGGCGAACGAACACCTGGTAGGCGCCGCTGTAGTCCTCGCGGGTGTCCCGGCTCCAGAAGGCCAGGCTCTTCCAGAATCCGCCCATGTCTTCGAATGTCTGGTAGTAGTCGAATCGGTAAACGCCCTCCTCGTCCAGGCGTATCCGCTCCATCCCGGAGCGTTCCAGCACGAAGCCCAGGCGCCGGTGCGCGCTTTCGGCCGTATCCTCGACTTCCAGGTACAGGCCCTGCGCGGACCACCGAAGACGCGAATTCTCATCGATTCCGGACGTGGTGCTGGAAATCCGCGGCGGCCGGGTTTCCATCACCAGGCTGGGCGGCGGAATGTAGGGTGAGTGGATGACCAGCGCCTGGCTGTGATCCGGGGTCGAGAGTCCCTCCGGAATTTTCAGCGGTTCCGTCTCGAATGCATTGTAGTACTCGGGTGTGCGCTGGCCGCTCGAGCAGGCTGTCATTGCCACCGCCGCCAGGAGTGCCGGCAGCAGGGTCAGTCTGGGTGAAAAATTGAATGTCATTTCGATTAGGTCAGTGCCATGTACCCGGCTTGCGAGCGCTCTATTCTACAGGAACGAAAAGGGGCTGCCATGGTACTTGCGGTGCCCCATTACGGCAAGTATGCTGAAGCCGTTCTTTAACTACTGAAAAACCTGGAGCGTTGATGGTAAACCTCGGCGAGAAGGTGGCGGAATTTACCCTTCCGGCCACCGGCGACAAGTCCCTTTCCCTCTCTGATTTCAAAGACAAAAACCTGGTCATCTACTTCTACCCCAAGGACAGCACTCCGGGCTGCACGCTGGAAGGGCAGAATTTCCGCGACCGCTACGCGGAATTCCAGGCAGCGAACACCGAGATCCTGGGCGTCTCCCGCGACAGCCTGAAACGGCATGAAAACTTCAAGGCCAAGCAGGCATTCCCGTTCGACCTGTTGTCCGACGAGGACGAGGCGCTGTGCCAGCAGTTCGACGTCATCCACGAGAAAAACATGTACGGCCGCAAGGTGATGGGTATCGTGCGCAGCACGTTCCTGATCGACGGCGACGGCGTGCTGCGGGCCGAATGGCGGAAAGTCCGCGTAAAAGGCCACGTGGACGAAGTGCTCGATGCCGTGAAATCCCTTTAAGCATCCCCTGCAAAAAAATTAAAACGGAGTCATTCACTGATGGGAAGTGAAAAACGCCTGTACATCCTCGATACCAACGTCCTGATGCATGACCCCAGTTCGCTGTTCCGCTTCGAGGAACACGATGTGCTGATCCCGATGATGGTGCTGGAGGAACTGGACGCCGCCAAGAAAGGGCTGTCAGAGGTTTCGCGCAACGTGCGCCAGGTCAGCCGCTTCATCGGGGAAATGATGCAGCAACAGCACCTGCAGGACCTCGAAGACGGCCTCGAGCTGAAGGAGCCGGAAGGACTCGAACTGGAGGTCGGCACGGGCCGGCTCTATTTCCAGACGACGGTGCCGGAAACCCACTCCAGCCTGCTGCGTGACGGCTCCTTCGCGGACAATGAAATTCTCAGCACGGCGCTGGCGCTGCAGGAGGCGCACCCGGGAAAAGAGATCGTCCTCGTCTCCAAGGACATCAACCTGCGCATCAAAGCCGCGATCCTCGGCGTGCAGGCCGAGGACTACTACAACGACCGGGCGCTGGATGACCTCAGCCTGCTTTACCGCGGCATGCGGGAACACGACGAGAGCTTCTGGGAGAATAATCCGTCCATCGAGTCCTGGAACGAGGGCAGCCTGACCCACTACCGTATCCCGATCGGTGAAGAGAACGGCTGGCATCCCAACCAGTGCATCGCCATCGGCGAAACCGAGAGCGGCATCGAGGCGCTGGTCAAGGAGGTCGACAACGAGACGGTCAAGATGCAGCTGGTCGATCCGTACTACGAGGGCCACAAGAACGTCTGGGGCATCCACGCACGCAACCGCGAGCAGAATTTCGCCCTGAACCTGCTGATGGACCCGGAAATCGATTTTGTCACCCTGATGGGAACCGCGGGCACGGGCAAGACGCTGCTGGCGCTGGCCGCCGGACTGGCGCAGACCATGGACGAGAAAATCTACTCGGAAATCATCATTACGCGCGCCACGGTCTCCATCGGCGAGGATATCGGTTTCCTGCCCGGCACCGAGGAAGAAAAGATGACGCCGTGGATGGGCGCGCTCACGGACAACCTGGAAGTGCTCACGCAGCCCGCCGAGGGCGGCGAATGGGGCCGCGCCGCCACCATCGACCTGCTGGCCAACCGGGTCAAGGTGCGGGCGCTGAATTTCATGCGCGGGCGCACCTTCCTGAACCGCTACGTGATCATCGACGAGGCGCAGAACATCACGCCCAAGCAGATGAAAGCGCTGATCACGCGCGCCGGCCCGAACACCAAGATGATCTGCCTCGGCAACGTGGAGCAGATCGACACGCCCTACCTGACCGAAACGACGTCGGGGCTGACCTTCGCGGTGGACCGCTTCAAGGACTGGGCGCACAGCGGACACATCACGCTGCGCCGCGGCGAGCGTTCACGCCTGGCGGATTTTGCCTCCGAGGCGCTTTAAAAACGGGAATCGCGATACGTTGCGGGAGGTCCCGGATATTTGCTTCGCAAATTCCGGGATGACGTTACATTAGCGGTACATCAAACCGAGAAAATTCTCAGACAAGGAAACGTCATCCCGGGCTTGACCCGGGATCTCGTCACGCTTCTGCCTTGGGCGTTTCATCTTCCTCTTTACCGTGCGTGCTGGGCCAGGCATTGATCACGGCCTTGACGAAAGTCGCCAGCGGAATGGCGAAGAAGATGCCCCAGAACCCCCACATGCCGCCGAACACCAGGATGGCGAGGATAATGGCCACCGGGTGCAGGTTGACGACCTCGGAGAAAAGCAGCGGCACGAGCACGTTGCCGTCAAGCACCTGGATGATCGTATAGGCAATCAGGACGTAACCGAACTCCCAGCCCCATCCGAACTGAAAAAAAGCGACCAGCGCCACCGGCACGGTGGCGACCATGGCGCCGATGTAGGGAATCAGCACGGAGAACCCGATCATCGTCGCCAGCAGGGCTGCGTACTGCAGGCCCAGCGTGATGAACGTCACGTAGGTCACCGCACCGACGATCACGATCTCCACGAACTTGCCGCGCACGTAATTGGCGACCTGTGCTTCGGACTCCACCCACACCCGGTTGACCAGCCCGCGCTCTTTCGGCAGCCGGTTGGTCACCCAGCCGATGATCTCGTCCTTGTCTTTCAGCAGGAAAAACACCAGCACCGGCACCAGCACCAGGTAGACGATCAGCGCAAACACGCTCGCCACCGACGCCAGCGACCAGCCGAGGATGAGCTGACCCAGGTTGGCCGCTTCCTGGCCAAGCTGGGCGATCAGGCTGTCGACCTGCTGAACGGAAATCAGGTCGGGATAGGTTTCGGGCAGCCGCCGCAGAATCTCCTGGCCCTGAGTCAGGTAGTTCGGCACCTGCTGCACCAACTGGGTCAGCTGGCGCGACACGATCGGGATCAGGCCGAAGATCAGGAAGAACAGCACGGCCAGGAAAATCAGGAAAACGATGAACACCGCGAAGACGCGCGGCAAGCCCCAGCGCTGCAGTCTCGAGACGACGGCCTCCAGCAGGTAGGCCACAACGATACTCGCGAACATCGGGGCCAGCCACGCGCCGAGCCCGACGATAATCGCGAAAAAAACGACCAGGAACACGCCGAGGATGACCACCTGCGGGTCGGAGAACGAGCGCCTGAACCAGTCTCTCAACAGTTCCATGGATTACCTTTTATGAGAAAACGCGAAGCGTCAGAAGCTCAGCGTCCACATCGCCTCGAGTTCGAACTGCTGGCCCAGTTCTTCCGTTGTGACGCCGAGCACGCTGCCGCCGAACGCGTATTCGGCCGGCGCATAAGCCGCGTTGAGACGCAGGCGGCTGCGGTCGCCGGTGCGGCGTGAATAGCCGATCAGCATCGCGCTGCTGGCGAGGTCGGCCGATAGCGCGCGGTCAAGCACGCGCGAAGAAGGAGAGGGCTGGGTCCGGGTGCTCAGGTCGATATGCCATTGCTGGTCCTCGCCGTCGCTCCAGGTGTAGCCGATGGTGTAAACCGTCAGGTCTTCCCAGTCGAAGGACGGGCTCGTCGAGTCACCCAGCAGCGACAGAAAGCGGTTCGGCAGGTAACTGCTTGGGAAGGCGCTTATATCGCTGTACATGACGCGTTCGACGGCGATGTTCAGCCAGGAACGTTCGCTGGCCTGCAGCGCCAGGCCGACACTGGCCCGGGCCGGGATGTCGAGATCCGCCGGGCTGGAATAGACACCGCGGAAAGCCGCGAACTCTTCCATGTCGATGCGCGACTGGAAGCCCGCGTCAAACGCCAGCCCGCTGACCACTTCCTGGTGGACCGCGAGGCGCACGCCCGTGCCGTAACCGGATTCCTGGTAAGGCTGGTAGCCGGAGTAAATGCCGACGTCCCCGCCGAGTGAATTCGCGGCGAACAGGCCGAGGTTGGCGGCGCTGTACCGCTGATACGCGACAATTGCGGATACGCCCAGCACGCCGCTGTCCGAGAAGCGGTGCTCCACTCCGGGTTCGAAGTATTGCCGCTCAAAGGCGCTGCCGCGATAGACCGGTTCGGGCTCGACGCCCTGCCAGCGGTATTCGTCGGACGACTGGTATTCGAACTGCAGTTTCAGCCAGGTGTCAGGCGTGGACTCCATGCCGCCGGCGAAATCGGGCAGCAGCACCAGGTCACTGCTGCGCAGCCAGGAAACCCGCACCGGGGCCGCGTCGTCGGGAAGCATGTAATCCGGCGTCAGTTCCTGCGCCAGGTATTCCTGCCAGGGGCCGAGCTCAAAGCCGATCGAGTAGAACGATGTCAGGCCGGTTCCGCCCGCGGCGAAGCCGGATGCAGGCAAGCCGAAACCGCTGGCGCCGGCAAGGCCGGGAACCAGGCCCAGGAGGCCGATTGCTGCGCTGACGATCTTTTTCTTCAAGTACGGGCCTTCGTCCGCTGAACGGATGTATCTGTACACGATGGAATATGGCAGGAATGCAACACGCTGTCAATGTAAAAATCCCGTTAAAACGACCTGCCGGCGGCTGCCTGCCGAACATAATGGCAAGTAATTGTTTTTATAACCAGTAATTCCCTTTCAGAAGACCTCCTGTCCGATCTCCCTGGAGCCGGCAGAACAGCGGGCGACGAAAGCCCGCGTTGCTCGCATACAACACGGGGCCAATCGTCTCACACACAGCTCAGCGGTCGCGGCAGGCCGGCATAACGGCAGGCCTGCGTGCCCGGCCCCTCCGGAAACAGCCGGTAGAGGTAGCGGCTGTTGCCTTTTTCCTCGCCCAGGCGCTCTTTGGCCCGCTTCACCAGGACCCGCATCGGCGGTTCGATAGCAAACGCTTCATAGTACTCGCGGAAGATCGCCAGGACGGCGCGGTGGTCGTCTTCGAGCTGCAGCCCGTCCGCTGCCGCCATGGTTTCCGCAACCAGCGGCGACCAGGCGCCGTAGTCGAGCAGGTAACCGCGCTCGTCCAGGGCGAGCACATCACCGTTCGGCAATTCAAGCGACGCGCTGCTCATTTCCAGCTCAGGCAGTGCCGATGGCGCTCCAGCAGCGCCGGAAAGTCGTGATCCTGAAGCGTTTCCAGGCGCAGCCGTCGCGCGGCTTCGCCCAGGCCGCGGGCCTCGAGATCCGGCCAGGAGAACAGCACCGCGACGCCGTCCGGCAGCGCCTCGCCCGGCACACCATCCGGCAGCCGGTTGACGCCGTCATCCAGGAACAGCACCGCATCCCCGGGTTCGCACCGCGCCCGGCAGGCTTCAAGCGCCCGCGGCCCGGCGCTCAGGACGAGATGCAGCGTGGTCGCAGTTGCGTCGCCCTGCCCGTTCATACGCAGAGCACCCGCCTGCCGGCCCGCCAGCGACTGCGCATGGCTTCGCCATCGAGACCCTCGATCGAATCGTCAAGAACCAGGCCCAGGCGTTCGCAACGCTCCAGCCAAGCCCGTTCCGCGAACAGCCGGGCCTCGCCCATTTCGAACAGGGCCGGCCAGGCGGCGTAGCCCAGGGGCAGCAGCGCCGGCTTCGGGTTCCGCTCTTTCAGCAATTGCAGGACCGCCGGGCCGATGAAGTACACCTCGAGGGCTTGGTCCAGCGCCAGCGCCGCCAGCGCGATATCGAGTTCCGCGCGCGGATCGCGGCCTGAATAAGGCGCCGCCGTGACCAGCAGGGCCAGGTCCGCCCGCTTGCCGGCCGCGCTCACAGGCTCACCACCCGGTCGCAGGCGGCCATGCGTTCGAGCACGTCGGCTAGCCCCGCTTCCGTGAACCCGCCGCCCGGCGCGTTGTCCAACCTGCGCGAGGCGGCCGCAGAACAGAGCAGCAGCGCCATGCCGGTCTCGCCGGCCAGCGCGGCCCATTCAGCGGCGAGGTTCGGTGTCGAGGTTTCGCCGGCGCGGCCGCGAAGCGCGTTGTACACGCCATCGCCGCGAAAGAAAACCGCGTCGATTTCATGGCCGCCGCGCCGGAGTGTCCGGGCCAGGCGCAGCGCCGCCGCGGGCAGCGTCGCGCCCCAGGGGCTGTCATTTACGATGACGAGAACTTTCACGATAAACTAGTGGTTCACAACGCCCAGAGGGCCGGTTCAAGCAGCAATGAGTCTCAAGCAAAGCAGCACAAGGGTCAAGATGCTCACCGCGCTGTTAGCAGCGCTGGCCTGCATTCCCGCAGCTGTGCATGGCGAGCGCCTGGAACTCCCCGACATGGGGGCCTCGTCCGATACCATCCTTTCGCGTGCTGAAGAAGAGGAATACGCCCGGGCCCTGGTGCGCCAGATGCGCGCCTACGAGGTAACGGTAGAAGACCCGCTGATCCGGGCGTTTTTTGAAGACATGGGTTACCGCCTGGCCTCCAACAGCGACCGGCCGGACAAGGCCTTCACCTTCGTGGTGCTGAACCAGGACGTGGTCAACGCCTTTGCGGCCCCGGGCGGTGTCATCGCCCTGTACAGCGGATTGATCCTGGCCGCTGACGACGAAAACGAGGTCGCCGGCGTGCTCGCTCACGAAATCGCGCACGTCACCCAACAGCACCTGTACCGCGCCCTGGAAAACCAGCAGGCCATGACCATACCCATCGCGCTAGCCATGCTGGCGATCGCGCTTGCCGGCGGCGGCGACAGCCAGGCCATTACCGGCGCGCTCGTCAGCGGCCAGGCGGCCGCCGTGCAGAACGCGATCAACTACACGCGCCAGAACGAGTACGAGGCCGACCGCATCGGCATCAGCACCCTGTCGCGCGCCGGCTACGACCCGGCCGGCATGCCGGAATTTTTTGAAAAAATGGGCCGCATCACGCGCGCCATGGGCGAAGGACCGCCGGAATTCCTGCGCACCCACCCGGTTACCGTCAGCCGCATCGCGGAAGCGGAGAACCGCGCCGCCACCATGCCTCAACCGGAACCGTCCGAGGGCCGCGATTTTTACCTGGTACAGGCCCGCCTGCGCGTGATGGCCGAAAAATCGCCGGACACGGCGCTGGAGTGGTTCGATCACCGGGCCGAAAAGGCCGAGGTCAGCGAGGCGGAACTCGAGGCCATCGACTACGGCCGCGCCATTGCGCTGCAGCAGAAAGGTGAATACGAAGAAGCGCGCAAGCTGCTGATGCACCTGAAAGACCGCCGGCCGCACGTTGCGTTCGATCTTCAGCTCGCGGAACTGGACCTCGACTCCGGGCACGACGCGAGCGCCATCGACCGCCTGTCCGGCCTGTACCAGAATTTTCCGGGCAACCATGCGATTTCCGTGCAGTATGCCGAGGCACTGCTGAAATCCGGCGACGCGGAGCCGGCGGAAACCGCGGCCGGCATCCTGCGGGACCAGCTGCGCGACCACGCCGCGGACCCGCGCCTGTATGAACTTTACGCCCGCTCGGCGAATATCGCCGGCAACGAGGTGCGCGCGCTGGAAGCCATCGCCGAATCCTACTACCTGCGCGGCGGCGTGCACGAAGCCGCGATGCAGCTGCAGGAGCTGACCCGGCGAGATGACCTGGATTATTACCAGCGCAGCCGGATCACCGCGCGCATCAAGGAATTGCGGCTCGAGCTGGCGGAAATGGGACAGGAAGAAACCGCCCGCTGAAATAATTCTGCAACATCTTTCACTATAATTAAGATTCTGACCCGGATTCCTGGAAATGCTGTGAGCAAGAATCAGACTCGCGTACTGGTCGTCGATGATGAAGCCGCCATCCGCGAGATGATCCAGTTTGCGCTGGAAAAAGCCGGCATGGAAGTCGACACGGCTGCAGGCGCTCACGAAGCGCTGCTCTCCATCAACGGGCAGCGCCCCGATATCATCCTGATGGACTGGATGATGCCCGGCGTCAGCGGCCTGGAGCTGACACGCCGCCTGCGCAAGGACAGCTACACCGAGGACATCCCGATCATCATGCTGACCGCCAAGGTCACCGAGGACGACAAGGTCGCAGGCCTGGAGGCCGGCACCGATGACTACGTGATCAAGCCGTTCTCGCCGCGCGAGCTGCTGGCCCGCATCAAGGCGGTTATGCGCCGTACCAGCCCGACCAACGCCAGCGGACACGTGCATACCGGTGACCTGACCCTGGACACCGTGTCCCGGCGCATCCTGTACAAGGGCGAAGAGATTCGCATGGGGCCGACGGAGTACCGCCTGCTCGAATTTTTCATGAGCCACGAAGGCCGCGCCTACAGCCGCTCGCAGATCCTGGACCACGTCTGGGGCACCAACGCCTATCTCGAGGAACGCACGGTCGACGTGCATATTCGCAGGCTGCGCAAGGCCCTCGGGCCATCCAGGACCAGTCATTACCTGCAGACGGTTCGCGGACACGGTTACCGCTTCCTCGCGGAGCAGTGATGAACCCCGTCAAGCAGCGGGCAAGAAGCGCCCCGCGAACCCGGGCTGAACGGGGCTCATGATGCCGGCCCGCAGCTGGAAAATTCACGCGGCCGCCGTAGCGGCGATGATCGCGGCCGCCCTGGTCGTCGGCCTGGCCAGCGGCTTTCCGTTCCAGGTCCTCTGCGCGATGCTGTTCGTCTACATGGGCTGGCTCCTGTTCAATATCTGGCGCCTGCATGACTGGCTGGGCGACTCGCGCTCCGAAGCGCCGGAAGCCAACGGGATATGGCGGGAAATGTACAGCGCCATCAGCACCCTGGAGCAGAGAAACAGGTTCCAGCGGCAGCGATTCGAAGCGATGATCAGCGATTTTCGCGGCCTGGCCGAGGCGTTTCCCGACGCGGCGCTGGTCATCGATGGCGTGGACAATATCACCTGGTTCAACAGCTCGGCCCAGAAACTGCTTAACCTGAAGGCGCCCGGAGACCTCGGCCGCCCGCTGACCAACCTGATCCGCGATCCCGACTTCGCGGACTGGCTGGCGGTGCAGCCCGGCGTCAAGAGCCCGCTTGAACTGCAATCACCCCGTTCCGACAACCAGTGGCTGAACGCCAGCGCCGTCCCGATTCGGGACGGACAACGGCTGATCGTTCTGCGAGATATCACGGAGATCCATATCGTGGAGCAAATCAGAAGGGATTTCGTCGCCAATATTTCCCATGAGCTGCGCACGCCGCTGACCGTGCTGCAGGGCTACCTGGAAATGCTGGCGAACCATTCGTCCAGCGACGTCAGCATGTCCGTGCAAAAAATGCTGGTGCAGACCGCGCACATGCAGTCCATGCTCGATGACCTGCTTGAACTGTCGCGGCTGCAGAGCGACACGCTGGACGAAGAAGAAAAACGGGTCGATCTTCCGGCCATGCTGATGCAGCTCAAGGAGCAGGCCGAAGAAATCAGCCGGGGCCGGCACGAACTGGAATTCAACGTCGAGCACGATCTCTGGCTCAACGGCGCCGCCGCTGACCTGGAAAGCGCCATCAGCAACCTGATCGGCAACGCCATCAAGTACTCGGAAGACGGCGGCCGGATCACCGTCACCTGGAAGCGGAGCCCGGATGGCCCGCAACTGATCGTGGCCGATGAAGGCATCGGCATTCCGAAGCGCGACATTCCCCGCATCACCGAGCGTTTTTACCGCGTCGGGTCAGATCGCGCCAGGCAGGGCAGCGGCGGCACCGGCCTTGGCCTGGCGATCGTGAAACACGTGATGAACGCGCACCAGGCGACCCTGTCCATCGCGAGCGAACTGGGCGAAGGAAGCGTTTTTACCTGCACCTTCCCCGAGGAACGGGCCCGTTACGAAAAGGACAATCCGGTGTAACAGAATTGTCATAAGCCAACTCCAGAATGGTTATACTTTGGTCATCAGAACAATTCGACTGGGCTCTTCCGATGCGACTTATCCACAGATTTTTCTTTCTTATCCTCCTCTCTTTCAGCGCCGGCGCCGCCATGGCGAAGGCCACCGTGGATGAAGGTCTGCCGGAATACCAAAAAGTCAGCGGCATTTCCGGAAACCTGTCCAGTATCGGTTCCGACACCCTCGCCAACCTGATGACCCTCTGGGCCGAGGAGTTCAAGCGCAACTACCCCACGGTCAATATCCAGATCCAGGCGCCCGGGTCGGCGACGGCGCCGGCGGGGCTGGCGGCGCGCACCGTCAATCTCGGTCCGATGAGCCGCCTGATGAAGGATACCGAGGTCGGTTCCTTTGAAGAACGCTATGGCTATAAACCTACCCTGATCGCCGTGGCTATCGACTCGCTGGCCGTGTTCGTCAACAAGGACAACCCGATCGAGGGCCTCACTCTGCAGCAAGTCGACGCGATTTTTTCCGAGAACCGGGCCTGTGGCGCGACCGAGGCGGTGACGAACTGGGGCCAACTCGGGCTTGGCGGCGACTGGAGCGACCGCAGCCTGCAGATTTTCGGCCGCAATTCGGTCTCGGGCACTTACGTTTATTTCAAGCAGCACGTGTTGTGCAACGGCGACTTCAAGGGCTCGGTCAATGAGCAGCCCGGCTCCGCATCCGTGGTGCAGGCCGTGGGCGCTTCGCCCAATGGAATCGGCTACTCCGGCATCGGCTATGCCACTTCATCCGTGCGCGCCCTGCCGCTCTCGCGCGGCGCGGGCAAGCCCTTCGTGGAGCCCTCGCCGGAAAACACGCTCGGCGGCAGCTACCCCTTGTCACGGCTGCTGTACATCTACCTCAACAAGATACCGGGTGAGGCGATCGATCCGCTGACAACCGAGTTCCTGAAGATGATCCTCTCCAGGCAGGGGCAGCAAATCGTCGTCAAGGATGGCTACATTCCGCTGCCCGCGGCCGTCGCCAATCGCGAACTCAGGAAAATCCTTCCTCCGCAAGCGCCCGCAAAAGACGGCGAGGACTGATTTGCTGCCGGTAACGGCCCGAAAACCCAGCGGTCACGGACCGGTGAACCTATGACTGCGGACAGCAACAAGCACAGCTATGCGGCTGTCGACCTCGGCAGCAACAGCTTTCATTTGCTGGTCGCACACTGCGATCACGGGGAACTCAGAACCCAGGACCGCATCAAGGAGATGGTCCGCCTGGGCGGCGGCCTGGATGCGGACGGCAACCTCGACAGCGAAGTACAGGACCGCGCTTTTGCCTGCCTGGCCCGTTTCGGCCAGAGAATCAGGGGTATCCCGCAGGAAAACCTGCGCGCCGTCGGCACGCAGACCCTGCGCCGCATGAAGCAGGCCAACGCCTTCCTGATGATCGCGGAAACCGCGCTCGGCACCAATATCGATATCATCGCCGGGCGCGAAGAAGCCCGGCTGATCTACATCGGCGTCACCCAGGGGGTGCCCGGCGAGGATGAAAACCGCCTGGTCATCGACATCGGCGGCGGCAGCACCGAGCTGGTCATCGGCTGCGGGCTGGAACCGCTCGAAACCGCGAGCCTGCAGTACGGCTGCGTATCCCTGACGCGGCGCTTTTTCGGCGACGGCCGGATTTCCCGGGGTCGCTGGGAAAAAGCCGTCAACTCGGCCATGGCGGATTTGCAGGAACTCAGGCTCCGATACCAGGCGACCGGCTGGCAGACCGTGATCGGCTCGTCGGGCACGATCAAGGCCATCGAGGAGATCTGCCGGCGGCTGGGCTGGCGGGAAAAAGTCATCAGCGCCGATGCGCTGCACATGCTCAGGGACCGCATCCTCGAGTTCGACACCATCGAGTCGGTGCGCCTTCCCGGCCTCAGCGAACGGCGCCATCCCGTACTGATCGGCGGCATGGCGATGCTGTTCGCCTGCTTCCAGGTGCTCGGCATCAATACGATGACCGTCTCGCCGTATGCGCTTCGCGAAGGCGTGCTGAACGACCTGCTCGGCCGCACCGAGCAAAAGGACCCGCGCGACAAAACCGTGGAGGCGTTCATGCAGCGCTACAGCGTCGATGCCGCCCAGGTCGATCGCGTGCGGCGAATCGCCCTGACGGCGTATGACAAGATCGCCGACAGTCTCTACGCGCGACCGGTGCACCGGCGCCTGCTTGAATGGGCGGCGCAGCTGCACGAAGCCGGACTGAGCGTCTCGCACAGCCTGTACCATCGCCACTCGGGCTACCTGGTCGAACATTCCGACATGGCCGGGTTTACCCGCCAGGAGCAGCTGTTCCTGGCCAGCCTGGTGCGCTGTCACCGCCGCGCCATACCGGGCGACTACGGCGACGCCTTGCCCACGCGCCTGCAGGAACCGCTGCGCATGACGTTGATGTGCCTGCGCCTGGCCTGCATCCTGTGCCGCGGACGGGACGACGCCAGCCTGCCCGAGTTCCGCCTCAGCGCCAGCGAAGAAACCATCCAGGCGGGCTTCTCGCCGGAATGGATGGAAGCGCACCCGTTGACGCTGTTCGACCTGAAACAGGAATCGAGGGAGCTCAAGGCCCTGGGTCTGCGGCTTCGAGTGATGACCTCGCCCGGATCATGAATCGCGGTCATGGCGGTCCAGGATGGCGCCCCGGCGCTTCGCGAGAGGCCATCGAAACCCGCGCCGGCCTGCTATCGGACATCCGTTCTTTCTTTGTCGCCCGCGGCGTGCTGGAAGTGGAAACGCCGGTGCTCAGCCGTTATGGAAACACGGACCCGAACATCGGCAGCCTGGCGACGGCGGCGCCGCATCGTTACCTGCGCACCTCTCCCGAGTTCGCGATGAAACGCCTGCTGGCCGCCGGGTTTCGCGATATCTACGAGCTGGGCCGGGTCTTTCGCGCCGGCGAGAGCGGGCGTTACCACAACCCGGAATTCACGATGCTGGAGTGGTACCGGACGGGCATGGCCTACCGGGACCTCGCCGAAGAAGTCGTCGACCTCGTTCGCGCCTGCGGCCGGGGCGCTTTCGACCGCTGGCCGGTCGAGCGTTGCAGCTACCGGGATCTTTTTCAAAGACAGACCGGCCTGGACCCGTACTTCTGCTCCGAAACCGAACTGGCGGGTTGCGCCGCGGAACGCGGCGTGGTGGCCGGACCGTTCGAACACGAAGAACTGCTCGACCTGGTCATGGCCGGCGTGATCCAGCCCGCCCTGCCCGGGGAATGTTTCACGATCGTCTTCGACTA